>Ga0209018_1001022_pt1 | contig 24022 bp, 32 predicted proteins | sample YNPBryBLVA2012_FD_185814 | JGI IMG/M metagenome (GOLD analysis project Ga0209018, IMG submission 185814) | Anoxygenic and chlorotrophic microbial mat microbial communities from Yellowstone National Park, USA - YNP Bryant BLVA 2012 (SPAdes)... ...
CGATCCGCTTCCGAATAGACCGCCACAGTGTTGATGCCCAGCTCCTGACAGGCTTTAATGACACGAACCGCAATTTCGCCACGGTTGGCGATGAGGATTCTTTTGAACATAAATTTTCCTGAGATTTTTTATCCACCACATGAACAAAAATTTGAAGCTTTATTTGATCAGATCAATTCACCGTAATCCACTTCTATCCCGCCTTTAACTTTTTTATAAAATATCATCTTTACATTGATCTGCTCTGGTAAAGCAGCTTTTGATTCATAACTATCGGGCTTAATTGAAACAGGTGTTTCGCCGATATATCCATCGATGCCTTTGGATTCATCAGATGGTTCAGCGAAACGATAATTACTTCCAATGAGTTCGGCCCCTTTTTTCAAAATAGCCTCCTGAAGCTTTAGTCCGATGTATGTCTTTACCACTACCAAATCCCGAACCCACTGTTCAACAATTGTTTCATCGATCTTATCGATCGTTCGCCTAAAATTATCCAGCATACTAAGGATTTTATGGGTGGCATTTCGGATGGCATCGGGCTTTTGCTGCAAGTACCATTGTTCCCATTCCTTTATTGTTTTGCCTGAAAATTGATGAATCAATTCTGTCATTTGACCCACCGATTTGGGTCGAGTTCCTTGAGCATATTGATTGGCTAAATTGATCAAAGTCGAAACATATTTGGGTAATTCATTGGTTTCAATATCCAGATATTTTTTGATTTCTTTGGTTTTTATTTTGATTTTCATTACAGATCGCTTTCATTGAAGTGACAAAAATTTTGACTTATATTTGAAATCTATTGTAGTGTCCACTTCTGCTAATCGATTTTTGATGAGATGAGCATTTAAAAAGGTTTTATTCCACAAATACAAATAGCATAACAGCGTGTTTGAATCATCATATTTGATATTATCGAATTTCAGAAAGACCTTTTGACCTTGAGTTTTTTCCTTTAGGAATTGAATGGCAGTCGAGTGCCGATCTTCAATTCCTTTCACTCCGAGGAGGCGCACTTTTAATCCATTGCTTAATACCACTTTTTCAGGGGAAATGATCTCTTTGACTGTGTAGTAAGTTTCCCGTTTGGAAGTTGAATTGTCAACTTTTGATCCGAATTTCAGTTTTCGTGGATCGACCTTCTTATCGAATCGAATGGGATCTTTGAAAATGTACGGCAATTTGCTGATCTCTTTATCGAAATCAACAGAAATTGGAGGCTGATTCATGATTTCAATCGTGGCATCTTCAAAAATTGAACCTTGCATTAGACCAAGTTTTTCCTTTATTACAGGGAGAAAATTCTGGTTTATTTCATAGCCGATAGAATTACGATCCAGTTTCTTGGCCGCAAGAGATGTGGTTCCGCTTCCAAGAAATGGATCAAGAACTGTATCCCCTACAAAACTAAACATCTTAATCAATCGCCTGGGCAATTCCTCAGGAAACATGGCTAAATGCTTATCCTGCTTTTCCCCAGAGAAATTCCAGTGACCCGTGAAGTACTGGTTCCATTCCTCCTGAGTTAATTTGGATTGCTCTTTAATCGATGGATCAACTTTGGGAGCTGTGCCATATTTTTTGAAAATCAAAATGAATTCATAATCCAATTTGATAATCCCATTACGAGGATAGGGGAATGAGCCCATAACCGTGGCGCCGCCAGTTGTATTGCAAGTGGTCACTTTTTGCCAGATAATAGCCCCCATATAATCAAAACCAATTGTCTCACAGAACTTAATGATCTCAGTCCTGATCGGAATAATTTTGTACCTGCCATAATAAACCGATCGAGCAAATTGATCCCCAATATTGATGCATAATCGGCAGCCCTGATGCAAAACTCGATGGCATTCCTTCCAGACCAAATTTAGATTATTGATATATTGCTCATAGCTATCATTGAATCCAATTTGGCCGTCACTGCCATAATCCTTTAGCTGCCAATAGGGCGGAGAAGTGACAATCAGATGAACGGATTCATCGGCTACTTCTTTCATCCAACGGGAATCGCCAATGATTATTTTATGATGGGACTTCATAATATTTGATCTCCTTTTCCACCAAAGGCTGCAAATAGGGACTGAGACTTCCATCGGTGATCAGTTCGACTTTTCGGTTGAAAAGCTTTTCAAGGGAGAAGAGCAGATCCATAAAATTATCGAAAGTTGGCTCATAGAATTCTACCATAAAATCGATGTCGCTATGGCGTTTCTGCTCACCCCGTGCAAACGAGCCGAATAAGCCGATTTTTTTAACCTTGAATTTCTTTAAAATGGTTTTGTGTTTTTCTAATAGACCAATAATTTCGGGCTCAATTGTTTCTTTTCTATTGATCAGCTTCATGGCGCAATACCCTGCTCAACAGATATAATTCCTCTTTGCCCCTCAATCCTGGTTATGGCAGCATCATCATAAAACCTGAAATGGCACGAAGAACAATAAAAATATTCCAGGTTTTGAATAAAAGTGCCATCTGATAAGGTGCAATCCGATTTAATTTTTTTCATCGCAATTTGTCCACATTCAGGACAGGGGAGGGAATCAAACTCGCTTAAGGGATTCAAATTATTCTACCCACCTCGGCTTCCGCTTCTCAAAAAACGCCTTCATCCCTTCCTGTCCTTCATCGCTTACCCGTAGTCTGGCAATGGCTTCGGCGGTGTATTTTTTCGCTGCCTCCAGGCTCATCTGGGGCACTTTTTCCAGCAAATCCTTGCAAATCGCCAGCGCATTGGGCCCGCTGCTCAATAATTGATCGATCAACTTGTTAACCGCTGCTTCTAATTGCTCCGCAGCCACCACCTGATTCACAAATCCAAAAGAGAGCGCCTTCTGAGCATCCATCCGTTCGCCCGAGAGAAACAGCTCCCGACTGCGATTCTCGCCCACCCGACGGATGACGTAGGGCGAAATACAGGCAGGCACCAATCCCAATTTCACCTCGCTGAAACTGAACTTTGCCTGATCACTGGCAATGACGAAATCATTCACCGCCACCATGCCAGCGCCACCGCCGATGGCAGCGCCATTGACCATGGCAATGGTCGGCTTGGGCAGCGAATACATGGTATAAAACAACTCTGCCAATTGCAAAGATTCATTCAAATTTTGTTCGTAAGAGTATTGGATCACGCCGCCCATCCAGTTCAAATCCGCACCAGCGCAAAAGGATTTGCCTGCGCCCGTAATCACCACCACCCTTACATCGGGCATTGTTCCAATTTTTTGATAGAGCTCCAACAATTCGCCGATCATGGTTTCGTTGAAAGCGTTGTGGATTTCAGGGCGGTTTAGCGTGACCCAGGCGACTTTGTTTTGGATAGAATATTTTATGGTTTTGCTAATTTTATTTTCGGACATCCTCAATCCTTTTTATTATGATCATTTGAGGTTGAATTATGGCGACGATAGATTGATTCGAGATATTGACAACACATTTCAAAAACTTCTTCGGCCATTTTCGTATCCTCAATCGCTATTTGCTCTCCAATAGGCGAACGAGTCCGATAATCTCCAGCTTCACGATCACTTTGCATCTTGATCAGCCAGCGTCCAAAATGCTTTGGAAATATTTCTGTTTTAACGAACTCTCGATTGAAAGCGCCAATTGCCTGGCCATGGCTTGAAAATGTTAAACCTTTTGAGAACAAGACGGCGCCTATCGAATGGAATGCGCAATAATAAGCACGAGAGGCGGCGTCGGCAAAATGTTTTGCCTCAAGCAATATTTTTGCTGAAGATAATTTTTCCTTAGCTGTGCTCAAAGCCGCCTGAATTTCCTCTGGCAAATTCACTGTAGAGCGATTCCTTCTTTTAAAATGTTGATCCCTAACGGTAGCTTTTTTTCCAATGACCATTCCTCTTCTGTAAAAATGTGCGTTGAAATTAAAACTTCAAATTCATCCAACAGGAGAGTACTTACATCTAAGACCGCTTCTTCCAGTCTGCGATCTCGATCTTTTACCACCAAAGCAATGTCGTAATCAGATCCCTCCCAACTATCGCCTCGAGCTCGAGAACCAAATAGGTAAACATTTTTCAGTCTCGATTTCAATCGCCGTCGAATGCCGTCGATATATTTGGATACGACGGGATCATTTTCTATTAAATATTTGTTTGACATTGATTCTATTCCTTCAAATCAAAAATGTTCGAAGATCATTTCATTAGATTTCTTAATTTTGTCAAGCGCTTATATCCGATCAGGTCTTCATCGCTTGATTCCATAATTGGCACGCCCAAACCGACAGCCATCCGCAAAATGGAATTCACTTGCTGCCAGCGAAGTTCCATGGAAGCCGCCTGTTGTTCCTTTGCCTCGATCGCCGCCACTGCCTGCCAGCGATCACGAAATTGTCGTACTAATTTTTCATCCAGTTTAAAGGCCATTGATCTTTATTGTCCAGTCAGTCAGTTCCAAATTACCCGATTTACAAGTTACCCAATTACCAAATTCCCTCAATTACCCATTCACCTACATCCGAAATACCCCAAATTTATGATCAGGAATCGGCGCATTGAGCGACATGGCAATGCCCAGTCCCAGCGCCGTGCGGGTATCCAGCGGATCCAGGATGCCGTCGTCCCAGAGATTGGCGGTGCTGAAATAGGCACTGGATTCATGTTCATATTTCTCCAGCGTCGGCTTCATAAAGGCGTCCTGTTCTTCCTGGGACATTTTAATGCCCTTCTTCTCCAATGCCCGCATCTTGACTTGCAGCAGAACGCTGGCCGCCTGCTCGCCACCCATGACGCAGATTTTGGCATTGGGCCACATCCATAACAATCTTGGACCATAGGCCCTGCCGCACATGGCGTAATTACCAGCGCCATAGGAACCGCCAACGATGACCGTAAATTTTGGCACATCGGCATTGGCCACGGCATGAACCATCTTGGCGCCATCTTTGGCAATACCGCCGTGCTCGTACTGCTTGCCCACGATAAAGCCCGTGATGTTCTGCAGGAAAATCAATGGGATTTTTCGCACGGCACATAGTTCCATGAAATGAGCCGCCTTCAGCGAGCTCTCTGAAAACAGCACCCCGTTATTGCCCAGAATGCCCACAGGGTAGCCCATGATTCTGGCAAAGCCCGTGACAATGGTCGGACCGTAGCGCTCTTTGAATTCGTGAAAGCGGCTGCCGTCCACCAACCGAGCGATCACCTCTCGGATGTCGTACGGCTTTCTCAAGTCCCTGGGGACGATGCCATAAATTTCTTTCGGGTCATAATAAGGATCCTCTGGCTCACGGACATCCAGCTCGAATCGTTTCGGTGGATCCAGATTTTCGATAATGTTGCGGGCGATCTCCAGCGCATGTTCGTCGTTCAAAGCAAAATGGTCGGAGACGCCCGAAATGCGGGTGTGCACATCGGCGCCGCCCAGCTGCTCATCGGTCACCTCTTCGCCTGTGGCTGCTTTCACCAGCGGTGGGCCGCCGATAAAAATCGTCCCTTGATTTTTGACAATGACGGTCTCATCACTCATGGCGGGAACGTAAGCGCCGCCAGCCGTGCACGAGCCCATGACAATAGAAATTTGCGGGATGCCCATCATAGATAGCCGAGCCTGGTTGTAAAAAATTCGGCCGAAATGATCCCGATCGGGAAACGTGCCCGATTGATAGGGGAGAAAGATGCCGCCTGAATCGACCAAATAGACGCAGGGCAGCCGATTCTCCATGGCGATCTCCTGTGCCCGAATATGCTTTTTGATGGTCATGGGAAAATAAGTGCCACCTTTGACTGTGGCATCATTGGCTACGACCAACACCTCTCGGCCATGAACCACACCGATGCCAGTCACCACGCCCGCTGCTGGGGCTTCATTGTCGTACATGTCCCAGGCTGCCAGTGGCGAGAGCTCCAAAAAAGGGGTATTCTTATCGAATAGTTTTTTCAATCGGTCTCGCACCAGCATTTTACCACGGGAAATATGCACCTCTCGGGCCTTGGGCGGCCCACCCTGTTTTACCAGTTCCATTCGTTCTTTCAGTAGCGACACAGCCTGTTCCATGGCTGCTTTGTTCTCTTGAAATTCAGCACTCTTCGTATCAATTTTCGATTCGATTCGGTACATGCGGTTTCTGCCTCTGGTTTTATTTTGAATGATTTTCTATTTTCTTTCAATTTTTCTGGTCGATTTCCATTCCAACACACGATCATGAATTGCTTCGATACTGGTATCTCCCCAATAGTCTGCAATCTGCTTAATTGAATCACCTTTTCCGTGTTCCATCAAGACACCATTGGTGTCTAAAACAATTTGAAATCTATTCCTGTTCATTATGCTCTCGTATTTGCTTCAGTACCTTCTCACGTGCTTTCATAAAATCAGCAAAAAAGTCATGGCGAGTCCAGACTTGTTCTTTTCTATTTTTCACCAGATTTCGAGCTTGGTTGATTATTTCATCATTTGAACTATAGATTTTTTTGATAGGAACATGGAGAATAATTTCATCATCCTTTTTTTCATATTTTACTAGAGCTTCATCGCTAATTTTGAAATCCTTTTTTAATGTAGCTAGAGTTGTGGTTGTTATTGCATCCTTCTCAAATCATCATTTAATATCTAAACATGGACTCCATCTCTGAGTTGGAGTCCACGTGTAGTTCATTACCCCAACGCCACATCCAGCGTCATCATCAGCGCAAAGCCCAACATGGCGCCTACCGTGGCAAAATCGGTGTTTTTTTCAAATTGCGATTCGGGGATCAGTTCTTCGACCACCACATAGATCATGGCGCCTGCGGCAAATGCCAGGGCGTAGGGGAGGATCGGTCGCATCAGAATGACGGCCCCTGCGCCGAGCACGCCAGCAATTGGCTCAACGACCCCCGATAATTGTCCATACCAGAAACAGCGGAAGCGGGAAAGTCCCTCCCGACGCAACGGAACAGAAACCGCTGCTCCTTCGGGAAAATTTTGAATCCCAATGCCGATTGCCAGCGCCACGGCCCCCGCCAAAGAGGCGGCAGGAAGATTAGCACTGATGGCGCCAAAAGCGACTCCGACGGCCAATCCTTCGGGGAAATTGTGCAACGTGATGGCCAGAATCAGCAGCACACTTCGCTGCCACGATGTTTTAATCCCTTCTGATTTTTCCGTGTTGAAACCAGAATGAAGATGGGGGAGCAGCCTGTCCACAATCCACAGAAACGCTCCGCCCAGCAGAAATCCGCCTGTCGCTGGAATCCAGGAGGGGAGACTGCCCTCCTCAGCCATTTCAATGGCGGGCGCTAACAGCGACCAATAGCTGGCAGCGATCATCACTCCTGCGGCAAAGCCCAGCATGGCATCAAGAATTTTGCGGTCGATGGTTTTGAAAAAGAACACCACGGCCGAGCCCGCAGCGGTTACGAACCAGGTGAAACAGGTGGCTAATAAGGCTTGGGTAATTGGAGAAAGATTGGTAAACCAATTAAAAGTCATGTATGTGCCTGCTCCATGTCCTAAATTCCAAAAGACAAAAAAACAAATTACAAATAAATTTCAAATTTCAATATTCAAGTTAGAAACTCATGTTAAACCCCAAAGGAAATAATCAATCCAATTCACTATTGGGTTCTTCTGGGGGTTGAGAATTGTCTATTTGGTTTCGAAATTTATTTGCTATTTGTGAATTGGAATTTAATTTCGACCTTTTCAATAACTGAAAATCGATTTTATTTTGTACAATTAAATATAACCAATCTCCAGACAAAGATCAAGTATTTCTTTGCCCGTAGCCGTGCCCGTCATAAATAATTTTTGCACCGTCACGGCCGCAGCGAGGTTGGCGAATTCGGCGGCTTCGACAGGCGGAAATCCTGCGCCCAGGCACAATGCCAGGGCACTGACCACGGTATCCCCAGCACCCACGGGGTCGATGGGCTTGTTCAATTTTATGCCTGGAATCTTATGGCTGCCAGAGCTATCAACTACCAGAATTCCTTCCGAGCCTCGGGTGATAAAAACGGGTTTGCCCGATTCCTCAAAAAGATGGTGAGCATGGATTTGCGTTGTTTCGAAGTCGATTTGATCCAATACCTCTGTCGCTACGCCATTCAGCCGAGCCGCTTCAACAGCATTGGTCTTGCGATAGATATTCTTGAATCGATGCCCATAGTGCCGAGTATCGAGCAGGACAATTTTGTCGTCGAATTGATCGAACAGCGCATTGGCATCGTGAATGAATTTCTCGTTGCTCAAACTATTCGGCACCTGCTGGTTGAAGACCAGCGCATCGCACTGGACAATCGCTTCGGCAATACCAGCGATAATTTTCGCCTCGGTTTCGGGCGAACGCTGGTTAAAAAAACCGAAATCGATCCGTGGCTGCTCTTGGCCATCGAGAATAATTTTTGAGAAGGTCACGGTATCAAAATTTTCTGGCTGAATAACCAGGGACTGATGATCCACGCCGAGCTCCTCGAACTGCCGTACCATCTCCCTGCCAAAAATATCATTGCCGATGACGCCAATGACTTTGATCTGCGCAGGCTCCAGCGCCGCTAGGTTGGCCACGACATTGGCCGCTCCGCCCAAAGTGTAATAATGCTTTTGCACTGCCTGGCTATGAAGGCCCGTCTCGGCTGAAATCTCCCCGCCTCGGGGATCGAGAAACCAGTAGGCATCTAAAGCAAAGTCGCCATAGACAGCGACTTTGACATGATGGATTTTTTCGAGGATTGCTTTAAGTTGTTTAAATTTCATTTCGATCCCGACTTGTAGGACAGGTTGGCAACCTGTCCTACACAAATTAACGACAGGTTGGCAACCTGTCCTACAAATTTTTGATAAATTCGATGGCTTCCTTTGCTTCGAATCAATTCAAAATCAGCTTTTAGAAGCATTTTTTCTGCTTCAGCAGCGGTTATACGAGGTTGTTTAGGCAAACTGAACCTCCATCGTGGTAGTAAAAATTTCTTTGCTTAAAAAAGATACTTTCTCTTCCTCGGATAATGTTTCCAGATAGAGCTCTATTGCCTCTTTGATGTTTGCCAGAACCTCATCCAATGAATCCCCCTGGCTCTGACACCCCTTTAACTCTGGGCAATAGGCATAGTAGCCATATTCATCTTTTTCGATCACGATGCTAATCTTGTAGGACATTGTTGCTCCTTTCATACTACATTCTTCGCCTCGCTTCAAAAACCCTTTCAAAGGTTTACAACCTTTGAAAGGGTATTGAAGATTGAAGTTTATTTGTAATTCGTCATTTGAATTTTGAATTTTTCAAACAGGTACACACTTGTACCCATAATTGATAATGCCAGCCTTGCCATCCTCCGAAATTTTCCGAAATTCCAATCGCACGGGCATTCCCACTTTCAAATCATCAAATTCACAATCCACGATTTGAGACAGCAGGCTGACGCCATCTTTCAATTCCACCACGCCGATGGCATACGGCGCTTGATCCACAAACTGGCTGGGCGCCACATGAATCACGGTGTAGGTTTTGACCACCCCTTCTCGATTCAAGGTGATGGTTTCAAACTCCCGTGAGTGGCAATGGTCACAAATCAATCGGGGTGGGAAAAAGATCTTGCCACAGCTTTTGCATTTGCCAGCTTCATAGCGATAGCGCTGCGGCATGGCTCGTCTGTATGCAGGAACGGACATTTATGTTACCTCCACTTGGTTTTCTGTTTTTAATTTCGATGTTATGATTTAGAAAATTCCAAATAGCAAATCTCAAATAACAAATAAATTTCAAATCTCAATAATCAATGACCAAATAGAAGAGAGCAGCCAGATAGTTTGATTGCTTCCTGTTTGGAATTTGAAAATTCGGCATTGGAAATTGTTTGTTATTTGTATTTTGAGATTTGGAATTTTACCTTAGATTCTTTCAAATATATGTACCACCGAACTTCCCCCGCTCCCCCCCATATTCTGCGTCATCCCGATCTGAGCATTTTTGATCTGTCGTTTGCCAGCCTCGCCCCGCAGTTGCTTCACCACTTCGATCACCTGGGCAACGCCTGTGGCGCCGACGGGATGGCCTTTGGATTTCAAGCCGCCACTGGTGTTGACGGGAATTTTGCCATCTCGGGCGGTCAGGCCCGCTTCTGCCGCTGGGCCACCTTTGCCTGGCTCGAAAAATCCCAGCGCCTCGGTCACGATGATCTCGGCGATGGTGAAACAATCGTGCACTTCCACCAGATCGATATCTTCAGGCTTTTTGCCCGCCATTTTGTAAGCTCGCTCACCAGCTAATTTGACGGCATTCAACGAAGTTAAATCTGGTCGGGAATGCAAAGCGATGGAATCGGTAGCATGACCGAAACCAATCACTTTCACTAACGGCTTTTTGCTGATCTTCCTGGCTGTTTCCAATGAGCAAACGATCACTGCTGCCGCCCCGTCCGTAATCGGCGAGCAATCCAGAATGCGCAGCGGATCGGCCACCATCACCGAATTGATGACTTCATCGATGGTGACTTTCTGCGGAAATTGCGCCAGCGGGTTCAAAGAACCGTTGTCGTGGTTTTTCACCGCCACGGCTGCCAATTGCTTTCGAGTGGTGCCGTACTGATGCATATGCGCCCGAGCCATCATGGCATATAAGCCAGGAAATGTGACGCCTTGATAGACTTCATATTCCTGATCCGCCGCCGTGGCCAGGGCATAGGTCGCCTGATCGCCCGTCACGTCGGTCATTTTTTCGACGCCGCCAGCTAAAACGATGTCCGAATTGCCAGACATGACATCCAGAATGGCCGCTTTAACCGAGAGTCCGCCCGAAGCACAGGCCGACTCGACTCGGGTGGCAGGGATTGGCCCCATGCCCAGATAATCCGACAGCAGGGATGCCAGATGCTCCTGGCCATTGAACAGCCCGCCCGACATGCAACCAACATACATGGCATCAATATGATCGACGCCTGCATCGTCAATCGCTTCGAGCGCCGCTTCGACAAAAATATCATTGATCGATTTCTCCCACAGCTCGCCCCATTTATTCATCCCAACCCCGATGATAGCGACTTCTCGCATATATTTTTTCTCCTTCATTTTCTTTGAAAATATCTTTTGCCAATCAGTTGTGTTTGACCGCTAATTTCGCTAATTTTATGAATTATGCTAATTGAAAGAATTGAAATCTGAAAAGGATGAAATATCAATTTGGCGTTCTGGAAATGATTTCATAAGCCACATTAACCTCATCGAGTATCAGCAAATATTGATCAGCAATTTCAAAGATGCCATTCGGGAGGATTATACCTCTTCCTTTGGTTACTAATTCATAAAAGCCTTTAATACGATTTTCTTTTGTTTTAAAACTGACTTTCACCATTTTTTCATTCGGCAAATGTAAAATAAATTCTAATCCACTTTGTTAAATTAGCGGAATTAGCCTAATTCGTGTAATTAGCGGTCTCGAATTCGCAAATCGTAATTCTAAAATCTAAAATCAAAGTATTATTCTTTTTTCAAAATTTTCCCCCTGAACTTGGCATAGGTGCCATAGTCCAGATATCTTTTATTGTTGCGGAGCATATCCCAGGTCTTCGGCGCTTTATCCTGAACCTGCTTGATACGCTCGGTCACTCGCCAGATGAAGGCATCGCTGCCAGCGCCTGAGCCGTATGAGACCATCAGGATCAAATCGCCAGGTTTGGCTTCATCGAGGATGGCGGTTAATCCCAATGGCGATGATCCAGAATAGGTATTGCCCAGCTCAGGACAGAGCAATCCTGTTTGAATCTGCTCCTTTTCAAAACCCAGCATTTTGCCCACTCGCAAGGGAAATTTGCCATTGGGTTGATGAAAGACGACATAGTTAAAATCCGATGGTTTCTTACCAGCCTTTTTCATAATGCCCTCAGCAGCGCCCATGATGTGTTTGAAATAGGCAGGCTCGCCCGTGAATCTTCCGCCGTGGCTGGGGTAAAATTGATGCTCCCGCCGCCAGAAATCGGGGGTATCGGTCATGTAGGAATAGGTCATCAGGCATTCGGCCACCAGATCGCTTTTGCCCATGATGAACGCCGCCGCACCTGCTGCCGCCGAATATTCCAGCGCATCGCCAGGAGCGCCCTGGGAGGTATCAGCGCCGATGCCCAGGCCATACTCAATCAATCCTGCATCCACCAGCCCGAGACAGATGAACATTCCCTCGGTGCCCGCTTTGCAGGCGAACTCCAGATCCGCATTGTGGCACTCAGGCACCGCATTGATCGCCTCGGCCACTGTTGTCCCGCTGGGTTTCACTGCATACGGATGCGATTCCGACCCGATATAAACCGCTCCAATTTTTCGGGAGTCAATCCCTGCCCGCTGCAGCGCATTTCGAGTGGCTTCCACGGACATCGTGATGGTATCCTGATCAGGCCCTGGCACCGATTTTTCCTGTAACAGCAGACCCTTCTTGTAACTCGGCGCATCTGCTCCCCAGGTTTTAGCAATTTCTTCGACTTTGATCCGATTGCGGGGGATGTACGCCCCATAGCCAACAATTCCTGCCATAGATTTGCCCTCTTGTTTGGTTTTTAATTTGTATCTGATTAGTAAAAATTTTAAACGAAAAAACAGTGAACAATTTCCCTTCTTGGGGGATCATCTTTTTAGGTACTCAAAATTTGATTCATTCAGTTGCGTAAATCAAATCCATAGCTATAAAAAAACCTGGCAATTTTAATAAATGCCTGTGATAAGCTTTCTGATTTAATCGAATGGTGCAATGGCATATCCATTACAAATGGATGGGGTGGTACAAAGGTCATTTCAATCGATACAGGATTTTTGCCAGCATCTTTTACGATGATGTCCAGCGAGTATTGAATCCACTCTTTCGATTGAAAATGCTTGCCGTGAATCGATTCTTTTGATCGATAGATTATTTTTGGTTTGTTCATACGTTAAGTGAATATATTTTTCAAAAAGCGAGACATAAAATTTAGTGTACCGAGAATTAAAAATATCTATTCTAATTCATCTGCAACTTTTTGCTTTCGATCTGAGCTATTGACCAGCCGATACTGAAACTTTTTTTGCAGCTCAATATAATATTCAATTATCTTTTTAGGATCGTGATCAAATTGTTGGGAAATCTGATGGCGAATCTCCCTGATTTGAGCGATGGTAGAATCTTCTTTTATCATTTTATTCTCCAAGTAATTCAAGAGGTGTTACTAACAGGGGCACATATAGCCCAAGCATGGTATTTACACGTCGAATATGACTAAACTTATTAGCATTAGCCAAATGTTGACAATTCCACGTCAGCAAGAAATCGCATTTATGATACGATGATAAAGCAAGATGGAGCGCATCTCCTACTGGGTCATTCGGCATGACTTTGTGTTGTATGTAAGTTTGAACGATTTCTAAAATTTCTGGTTCGATAGGAAGCAGCGGCAATGAGCTTATTAATTCCAGAGCTTTGGCTTGCTTAGCATATTTGCCACGACTCAATTCATCAACTACGGCAGGGCTGGTCATTAAAAAGTAGCGATCACTATAATTGTCCCACCAGTTTCTGGTCCATTCTCTGCGGGCAACAGCCTCTGGATCAGTTCGATCTTCATAATAAAAACTGGGGATTGAGGTTTCTATGTAAACTTGAGGTTTCATGCAAATTTTCCTTCATTTAGTGGCATATCGGATATGAAAGGTGAGAAGTGAAACGCAATCAGTAGGAAGGATATCATCTCACAATTGCCGCCCCACTTCTCAATTCTTTCCTCTCAGTATCTATTTTAACAGCGTAATCTTCTGTCTTTCAATAAATTCATTCGTCCTCATTTCCACAATTAAGATGCCTCCTGCCACCAATCTGTTTTGATCATCTTTGCCATCCCAAGATAATTCATAAGCACCAGGTGATTGATATGAATTCAGCAACGGTCAATCATCTTGTGCTGGCATTTAAGATGGTAATTCCAACGATTTTATTTCCCTCATTTCTGATCAATAACTCATCATCCGTTTCAATGGTCTTTGTCGCCCGCTTTGGTTTCCGAAAACTGAGGTACAACACATCGGCTTCCCGATCGTAATCAATCCAGATATGCTGAATTGGTAATTTCACAATTTGTGATCCCAGAGTCAGCCAATGCTGGACAAAATTTTCAGTTTTTGTGGCTCCTGGTGTCTCCATAATAATTCTATTGCGAAATCGCCCCACGCTATACGCTCCACTCTCTACGCTCTTTTCGCTATGCGCCATGCTCTTTGCACTTCGCACCCAGCGCTATGCCCCAAAGACCACCAACACCTGCCCCTTCTCCACGGCCTGCTTCTCCTGCACCTTAACTTCTTTCACCACACAATCAAACGGCGCTTTGATCTCATTCTCCATTTTCATCGCTTAGATGATTTGACAATGCTTCCCAATCTTCTAATTTCAGACCATCAATTCGACCAAATTCTCGTGTATTATTGGTTACAAGCGTTATATTGCTAGATAATGCTGTTGCAGCAATAAGCAAGTCGTTTGGGCCAATAGGAGTCCCTTTTCTTTCAAGTTTTGCACGAATTTCTCCATAAGCCTTTGAAGCATCATCATCAAAAGGCAATGAAATAAAACGCTCCAGAAATCGGTTTACCTTCGTCAAGGTTTTTTCAGGATTCTGGCTCTTCATTGCTCCGTAATATAATTCCGCCTTGACAATAGAACATAAAAGAATATCTACTGGATTCCTGGATTCTAAATTGAGTCTAATGTTTTCAGATCGCCCATTCAGATATTTCATGCAGGTGTTGGTGTCCAATAAATACGTCATTTTATTTCCTCCCGCACCTCAAATTTACCCTGGCTACCACGTTCAATGGGGCTTTCTGATAAACAACCATAGGTTTCGCTGATGAATTGATGCCATTCCAACGATTTATCTTTTTTGCTAATCCTTTTTGATGAATCACTTGAAGTCAAAGACTCTAAGGCTTTGATGATTTTATACAATACAGGAATATAATCGTCATTTAATTTTTCGACTTCTGATTTTACTAATTCTTTTGTAACCATTGTTTATACCTCACTCTTTAATTATCTTTTCTCGATAAAGAAGTCAAGTCAATCCACGTTCCTTGCACCGTGCTCCAAGCCCTACGCCCCAAACACCACCAACACCTGCCCCTTCTCCACTGCCTGCCGTTCCTGAACTTTAATTTCTTTGATCGTGCAATCAAACGGCGCTTTGATCTCATTCTCCATTTTCATGGCTTCGATAATGAGCAGCCCATCGCCTTTTTTTAACTGCTGTCCAGGTTTGACTTCGATCGTGACGATCAAGCCTGGCATGGGCGCTTTGAGTTCTTGATCGATTTTATGGGCAACGGTCTGGCGCAGCGACTTTTTCAATCGGGCGGTGCGCTCATCTTCCACCACGAATTCCAGTGCAGTGCCTTTATGAAAAACCTGATAGCCAGCTTCATTGCGTTTGATTTCTATTTCAAACGAGCGATTGCCCACCAGGGCCGAATAGACATGGCTGCCATCGATCTCATGCAATTCAAGTGGGATGGATTTGCCATTGATCGTAGCCACCACCTGAGCGCCGCTAAAGTCAAGATTTATTTTAAATTCCTTGTTTGCAACTTTGGCAATATAATTCATTCAAGCCCCTCATTGAATCCCAAATTCCAAATGACAAACCACAAATAAAATTCAATATTCAAAAGCTCAAATTCCAAACGTCTGGTACAGGAGTAATTTTAATTTGAGTCATTGTTTATTTGAATTTGAGATTTGTTTGTAATTTGGGTTTTGTTTTTTGATATTTTTAAGATACGTTCGCTCACAGTTTATGCACCAAAGAGCCTTCTCCGTCTGGTTTCATATTTCCAGGTGCTCAATTTTGGCTGAATGGAAATATTATTCGGTCTTCTCTTCGCTCGGTAATCGACCAGACAGGAGAGAATGGCCAGCGCTTCCAGATCAGCTTCGGGAACCTGGTTCAAATCGGATAAAAAATTTTTATTTTCATCAATAAAATGGGTCGAAATATTACCTGCTACAAAGTCGGGATGGCGCATGACCTGTTTATGAAACGGAATAACCGTCTGGACGCCTGAAATCGCATATTCATCCAGCGCCCGTTTCATCCGTTCGATGGCCTCGTGGCGATCTCTGCCCCAGGTGATCAATTTGGAAATCAGGGGATCGTAATACATGGACACCGCATCGCCCTTGGCCAGGCCTGAATCGACCCGAACGCCAATGCCATTCGGCTCCCGATAGCTCTGAATTTTGCCGATGGAGGGCAGAAAATTATTTTCAGGATCTTCGGCATAGATGCGGCACTCGATGGCAGCGCCTCGCCATTGAACCTCCTCCTGGCAAAAACTCAGGGGTTCTCCCGCAGCAATTCGGATCTGTTCTTTGGCCAGATCGATGCCCGTGACCATTTCCGTGACAGGATGTTCCACCTGCAAGCGGGTGTTCACTTCCAGAAAGTAAAAATTTTTATGCTGATCGACCAAAAACTCCACGGTGCCCGCATTGATGTAATTGGCGGCTCGGGCGGCTTTGACCGCTGTTTCGCCCATGCGACGCCGCATTTCTGGATCGACAATCGGGGAGGGGGATTCCTCGATCACTTTCTGATGCCGTCGCTGGATGGAACATTCCCGCTCGCCGAGATGCACGACGTTGCCATGTTGATCCGCAATGATCTGAATTTCGATGTGGCGAGGTCGTTCGAGATATTTTTCAATATAGATTCGATCATCGCCAAAGGCGGACATCGCTTCGGAGCGAGCCATTTTGAACAGTGGCGCCATTTCATCGGGACGGCGAACAATGCGCATGCCTTTGCCGCCACCGCCTGCGGCTGCTTTCAGCAGAATGGGATAGCCAATTTCCTCGGCGATTTTTTGCGCCTCCGCCACCGAAGCGATCGCCTGTTTCACGCCAGGAACAATGGGCACCCCTGCCTGGATCATGGTCGCTCGGGCGGCCATTTTGTCGCCCAGCAATCGAATGGTCGCAGGATCGGGCCCGATAAAGATCAAGCCGCTATTTTTCACCAGTTGGGCGAAGTCAGGATTTTCCGCCAGAAAGCCATAGCCAGGGTGAATGGCCTGGGCCTGAGACTTTTTTGCCGCCTCGATAATTTTTTCCATGACGAGATAGCTTTCTGTGGCGGGTGCAGGCCCGATGAGATAGGCTTCATCAGCATAGCGCACATGCTGCGCCGTCCGGTCGACTTCAGAATAGACCGCCACGGTAGCAATCCCCAGCTCCCGACAGGCCCGCATGATGCGGATGGCGATTTCGCCTCGGTTGGCGATCAGGATTTTTTTGAACATATTTTTCGATATCAGATATTAGATAGCAGAAACCAGAATTCCGTTCAGGATTGCTGCTGCTCTTGCTTTAAAAATACGCTTTCCAAATAAAGGGTATTAGGGCACAGATCCTGGCAATTCTTCCATTGAATGCTGCCTAAAAATGGCTTTACCGAATTAAATAATCTCAGATCCTTCAGTTCTCTAAAAATGCCGATTTCTAAATACGGTTTCATGTCAAAGATTTTTATTTCGCCATTGGCAAAAGTTAAAATTAATGTGTAATCCCTATTTGGTTTTACTTTTTTGACTCTTGGATTCACTTAAAGTTACCTCTTTTAAAGGATCGATCTTAATAAGATTTTCCCACCGCTGGCGAGCTCCCGATCAGCCAATAGTCCACCACTATGAGTTTCGATCCATGATATTTTTTGAATGATGCTACCATTCGTTTCCAGCATTTTTTTCCCTTGCCTCTTCAATCAAAATTTCATTTAACTGATAAATAATGTCAGGAAGTTCATTCTTCACAATATGCCACACGATATCATAATTTATACCACAATAGTGATGAATCAGTTTATCTCTCGATCCTGCAAACTTCTTCCATTTTATTAGCGGATACTTTTCTTTAAAATCTTCAGAAAGATTTTTTACAGCTTCCCCAGCAATCTCGAGATTTCGTACTACGGCATATTGAGTCTTTGTATCTTCAAAAAAGTCATCCTGACTCATCATTTTGATATAAGAATTGATCCTGCGAATCGCTTCCTAGATATTTTTGATAAGATCGAGATCGTCTCGTTTAGACATAGATGATATTCTCCTCAATGTCTTTAGCAACATGTTTTAGCCTGATGCTTCTGATTCCCATAGGGGTTAAAATATCAGTTTTTCTGCCCAGAAGTTTTTCGAGATAGTCTCCAAACTCGATAAACTTAAGTCCAATGGGTCGATCAAACTCGACAAAAACATCTACATCACTATTTTCCGATTGGATGCCTTTTGAAAATGAACCGAATAGCCCGATCTTTTTAACACCCTATACTTGTGCAAAATAAAGCATTTATTTTTTTAGGACTTGTAAAATTTTTTCTCGAGTCAGCATATTGTCACCTTATCAATTTTTAAGCAAAATTTTTCAAAGTGGAATATTCCCATGCTTCTTCTTCGGATTGGTATCGCTTTTCGTCTCCAGCATCTTCAGCGCCCGAATCAATCTCGGTCGGGTGAACTTCGGCTCGATCACGTCATCGATGTAGCCCCGCTCGGCGGCTTTGTAGGGATTGGCGAATTCGGTGATGAATTCATCCAGCTTCTCCTGCAGTGCCTTTTCGGGATCGGGAGAGGCTTCGATCTCCTTTTTGAAGATAATTTCCACTGCCCCTTTGGGCCCCATCACCGCTAATTCCGCCGAGGGCCAGGCAATATTGTAATCGCCTCGGATGTGCTTGCTGCTCATCACATCATAAGCGCCCCCGTAAGCCTTGCGGGTAATGACGGTGAGTTTTGGGACGGTTGCTTCGCAAAAAGCATACAGCAATTTCGCCCCATGTTTGATGATACCACCGAACTCCTGCGCCGTTCCTGGCAAAAAGCCTGGCACATCAACAAAAGTCACCAGGGGGATGTTAAAACAATCGCAGAAGCGGACAAATCTTCCCGCCTTGCAGGATGAATCAATATCCAGCACACCCGCCAGTACCGCTGGCTGATTGCCCACAATCCCGACAGGGTAGCCTCCCAATCGGGCAAAGCCGATGATGATGTTTTGGGCCCAATCTTTATGCACTTCAAAAAAATCACCATCATCCACCACCCGTTTGATGACCTCTTTCATGTCGTACGGCTTATTGGGATTATCGGGCACCAGCGTATTCAATTCCTCATCGGCTCGATCCATAGGATCGGTGGGCTCGACATAAGGGGGATCATCGATATTGTTCAGTGGAATAAAGCTCATCAGCTTTCGCACCGCATTGAACGTCTCGATCTCATTCTCGCAAGCGAAATGCGCCACACCGCTTTTGGAGCTATGGGTGATAGCGCCACCCAGCTCCTCAAACGTAACCTCCTCATGGGTGACGGTTTTGACCACATTGGGTCCCGTGACAAACATATAGCTGGTATTTTGCACCATAAAAATAAAATCGGTGATGGCTGGAGAATAGACAGCGCCGCCAGCGCAAGGGCCAGCGATCACGCTGATCTGAGGAATGACGCCAGAACAGAGGGTATTTCTCAAAAAAATTTCTGCATAGCCGCCCAGACTATCGACTCCTTCCTGAATGCGAGCGCCGCCAGAGTCGTTGATGCCGATGACAGGCGCACCGACCTTGAGCGCCAAATCCATGATCTTGCACACCTTTTTGGCATACATCTCCGATAGCGAGCCGCCAAAGATCGTGAAATCCTGGGAGAAAACAAACACCAGCCGCCCATCAATCGTGCCAAAGCCTGTGACCACGCCGTCGCCGAGGTAGCTCTCTTTATCCAGCCCAAAATCGGTGCAGCGATGGCGGACGAACATGTCCATTTCCTCAAAGCTGCCCTCATCTAACAAAAGATCGATTCGCTCCCGAGCGGTGAGCTTGCCTTTTTGATGCTGGGCATCGATGCGTTTCTGGCCACCGCCGAGTTTGGCTTCGGATTTGAGTCGGTAGAGTTTTTCGAGTTTGGGATCGAGGGTCATATTATTCCAATTTAGATTTCAGATTTCTGATTTTCGATTTAAAAAATAAATTTTTCTCCAACGGATAGAAACAACCCAACGGATGAAAGATTTTTTTTAATAATTGGATTATTTAATCCGTTGGAAATTTACTATTCTTTATAAAGATAATGATTATGATTTGAAGCCAGATCAGCAATTCCAGTGTTTACTGCCAGTGAAGCCAGATCAAAGGCAGGATCGTTCTCAACACCTTCGATTAGTTCTTCATCCCACAACGGCTCAATTTTTAAACGATATTGTTTATTAATTTTCAGATCGACCGCATCTTCAGGGCGAAAGACTTTGCCATCGAAAAAGGCATGAATTGTTTTTGTCATTGGAATACGCCATTTTCAATTTTAGATTTTAGAATCTGGATTTATGATTCGAGCAATTCAAAATTTAATCAGGAATTATTTCTGAATCGCTGGCAAATCCAATTCTTCATTTACAAATTTTTTTCGTTTCATACTCATTTCGTTGACAAACGCTTTTGCATTCTCCAATTGGGAAGCGGCATCGTTTTCTGATGGAGTATAAAAATCTTCATAATCAGAATCCTGTCTTGAATCAAAAGCAGAATGTGCGATCTTGCTATACTCTTTATCAATGATGCCCGTCTTTATAAAATAGCGATCAAAAATTGACAGGACGCCAGCGTGCGTCTGGCTATCCAATTTTACTAACGCTAACAAGGATCGCATCGCATTAAAAATCGCATAATAAGAACGATTGAGGCAGCCATCAAATTTTTTATTAGCGGATAGCAATTCAGCCTGACTCAGTAGATCCCTGGCTTTCTCGATGCGATAATTTGATAAATCAATGGTGGTTTTGTCTAACATAGCCTGATCCCATCTCTAATAATTTCGCTGTAGAAAAGAGTTTCATATTTTCGGTTTTTTGCCCAGGTCCGAACATCTTTTATAAGTGGAGAAATAATCACATCTCTCTCCAGGGAATAATCAGAAGCAAGAGAGCTTAATTTATGTCTGATCTGGTTGTCAAATTTTTTGACGATGAATAATAAATCGATATCAGATTCAGGAGTTTGTTCATTTCGAGAGTATGAGCCGAAGAGATAACCTTCGACAAGATTATCTTTTAATATTCGTTGTGCATCCCGAACAAATTCTTTTACAATATTTCCAATTTCAGCTTTCATTTATTTTCACCAAATTTCTGATGGATATACTCCACAATCTCCTTCGTCGAAGCGCCAGGGGTGAACAGCCGATCCACGCCTGCCTGCTCCAGTTGTTCGATATCTTCATCGGGAATGATGCCGCCACCGAACACGACAATGTCACCAGCTCCCTTTTCTTTCAACAGATTGATCACGGCAGGAAACAGCGTCAGGTGCGCCCCAGAGAGAATGCTCATCCCAATTCCATCGACATCTTCCTGAATGGCAGCTTCCACAATCTGCTCGGGGGTTTGCCGCAGGCCCGTGTAAATCACCTCGATCCCCGCATCTCGCAGCGCTGCCGCAATGACTTTGATCCCCCGATCATGGCCATCCAGCCCAGGCTTGGCTAATAAAATTCTGATCTTTCGTTTCATATTTTGGATTTCCTCTTTTGAGCGATAGTTCAAATTGTCCGATGATGAATGCTTTTATTTTATTTTCCCAACGGATAGATGAATCCAACGGATTTTTTTAAAACTAATATCGGTTGGTTTCATCAATCAGTTGGGCATCAAAAAACTGATAATTGATGATTTATCATCTCAATTTATGTCGCCAGCGGATCGATGAACCCAACTGATTTTTTTCCAAATTTTTTATCCGTTGGTTTCATCAATCAGTTGGGCATAAAAAACTGATGACTGACGACTGCCGACTGCAGAATGCCGACTGCCGACTGCAGACTGCAGACTGCCGACTGGCAACTGCCCACTGCTTACTAAAAGAAAGGCGGCTCCTGATACTCCCCAAACACCTCTCGCAAAACATCTACGATTTCCCCCTCGGTTGTGTAACACCGAACACATTCGAGAATGGCGGGGACGGTATTTTCCGTTCCCTGTGCCACTTTTCGGAGATGTTCCAGCGATCGCTTCACTTTATCGTTATCCCGATTGGCCCGCAGCTTTTTCAGCGCCGCACATTGATCCTTTTCCACCTGGGGATCGATGTAGAGGATCGGGATTTTGATCTCCTCGTTTTCCTCGATAAACTCATTGATGCCGACCACGATGCGATCTTTGGCCTCGATCTCTTTCTGGTAGCGATAGGCGGATTTGGCGATCTCTTTCTGGAAATAGCCCTGCTCGATGCACTTTAATACCCCGCCTCGCTTTTCAATTTCTTCGAAATATTTTTCAGCCTGGGCCTCGATTTTATTGGTCAGCGCTTCCACAAAATACGAGCCAGCCAGCGGATCGATAGTATTGGCCACTCCGATCTCGTGGGCGATAATTTGCTGGGTTCGCAACGCAATTTTCACCGCATGATCCGAGGGCAACGCCAGGGTTTCGTCCATCGAATTGGTGTGCAGGCTCTGGGTGCCGCCGAGCACGCCCGCCAGCGCCTCAAAAGCGGTGCGGATGATATTATTTTCAGGCTGCTGCGCCGTCAGGCTGCAACCAGCGGTCTGGGTATGGAAACGCAGCAACCACGAGGCTTCCTTCTTGGCTTTATATTTTTCCCGCATGTGCCGAGCCCAGATGCGGCGAGCGGCTCGATATTTGGCGATCTCTTCAAAAAAATCCAGATGGGAATTGAAGAAGAACGATAGCCGAGGCGCAAACACATCCACATCCAGACCCGCTTTAATCCCTGCCTCCACATACGCAAAGCCATCGGCCAGGGTGAACGCCAGTTCCTGAGCCGCTGTGGCGCCCGCTTCCCGAATGTGATAGCCAGAGATGGAGATGGTATTCCATTTGGGCACGTGATCGGCGCAAAAGGCCATGGTATCGGTGATCAGCCGCATCGATGGCTCGGGCGGATAGATCCATTCCTTCTGAGCGATGTACTCTTTTAAAATATCGTTCTGAATCGTCCCTGTCAATTTTTCCGATGGAACGCCCTGCTTTTCAGCCACGGCGATATACATGGCGAACAAAATCGAGGCAGGCGCATTGATGGTCATGGAGGTGGAGATTTGGTCCAATTGAATCCCTTTGAACAGCACTTCCATATCCGCCAAGGAATCCACGGCCACGCCGCATTTGCCCACTTCGCCCAGGGAACGGGGATGATCGGAATCATAGCCCATCAGCGTTGGCAAATCAAAGGCGACCGACAGACCTGTTTGGCCTCGTTTCAATAGAAAATGATAGCGCTCATTGGTCTGCTGGGCGTTCCCCATGCCCGAAAACTGCCGCATGGTCCACAGCTTGCCCCGATACATGGTGGCATGAACCCCACGGGTATAGGGATAGAACCCAGGGAAATTGATGTCCCGCTCAAAATCGATGCCCTCTAAATCCAGGGGAGTGTATAACGGATTGATTTCCTCGCCTGAGACGGTGATGAATTTTTTGTTTAGAGCTTTTGATTGATTGGCTTGCTCTTGCCATTGTGAATGCAGTTTTTTAACTTGATTTTTGGTTTTATCATTGAGCATTAATTCTCCTCCATATCATTAAAATTCTGAATCCAATGGATTTCAGACAGCTGTGATCCAAATATTTACTTCCAAATAACTTTATTTTTGCTTTTGAGACCTTAATAACAACTAAGATCTACAAAGACACTAATCTTATTACCTTATGAGATAAGGAAAATAAGGTAATAAGCTTAGCATTTGTGGGTTATCATTTTGCTATTAAGGTAAAATGACAAAAATAAGGTTTCAAAGATATTTAGCTGCATACATAATTTCGACATCTGATACTAGCGAACGATTACAAAAAATGATTAAAATAAATTTCTTTTGTTTCTCCCTTTTTCAGTAGAAAATGATAGCGCTCATTCGTTTGAGCTGCATTGCCCATGCCTGAAAACTGCCGCATCGTCCACAGCTTGCCCCGATACATGGTGGCATGGACGCCACGGGTGTAGGGAAAGAAACCAGGGAAATTGATGTCCCGCTCAAAATCGATGCCCTCCAAATCCAGGGGCGTGTACA
>Ga0209018_1001024_pt1 | contig 23923 bp, 18 predicted proteins | sample YNPBryBLVA2012_FD_185814 | JGI IMG/M metagenome (GOLD analysis project Ga0209018, IMG submission 185814) | Anoxygenic and chlorotrophic microbial mat microbial communities from Yellowstone National Park, USA - YNP Bryant BLVA 2012 (SPAdes)... ...
GGCGGAGCTGAAAGAAGAGCTCGGACGGGAGTAAGCGCGGAGCGGGACCGGCTTCAGTAACCCCGGTACAGGGCGGCGAAGCGCTGCGCCTCCTCTTCCACCTTCTCCCTCGGCACTGCCTTTGGGCTGGTGTAGCGGAGCGACGCCAGGGACATTTTCGGCTCGAGCGGCGCCCAGACCAACTGCACCTTGTGCGCCCCGTACCAGACGCTGCCGTCGTGCTCTTCCGTGCGGGCGCCCTTCCAGCCCCGCAAGTTCCAGACCTTGAGGTGAACCTCGGGGAAGAACTCCTGCATGGCGCCGAGGTTCAGGTTGGCGGGGCGGTCCGTGTAGGGGACGCCGCCCTCCAGGATTTCGAGTTTCTCGAGCCCATCACCAGAAGCGGTCACGAAATGGGAGCGCAGTTCGAAGTCGCCGCGCCAGCGGATGGTGGTTCGGACGCGGGCGGTCACTGCGCCGAGGCGGATTTCATAAGCAAGTTCGACGATCTCGGCCTCGACGCGCGTTTCCTCCACCGCGCTGCGGCAGGCGCACTCGCCGGTGGCGGGGTCGCGCAACAGGACCGTATTATCCGGCGTGGGCCTTTGCGGTTCGTGGTTGACGGCGAAGGGGAAGTGGGAATTATATGCCAATTTGTTGTATTTGTCGCGGTAATGCGGCTCGGTTTTCGTGGAAAGCGCGTTGTAGATCCATACCTGCCCGCTGGCCCGGATGCCGCGGACCAGGAGGCCGGCTTCGGGGACGGCGATGGCGTAATCGGACTTCTCCACCGGAAGGGGCTCGGGCGGGGCGGTCCAGAAGGGGTCGCCGTCGGGGATTCGCCAGAAGTCGAACGCCTGCATGCCCCAGTAGGGGTGCCCGCCGTCGATGTAGGATTCGCAGATGTCGCGCGTGCCCTCGCGCGTGTAAGTCTCGCGGAGCTTGCCGGCGGCGGCGTCGAAGGCGCCCAGGTCCCACTGCCAGAGGATGTTCCGCTCCACGAGGCGGCGCAGGAGGCCCGGCGAGTGTGGCCAGAGCCCCTGCCGCCAGGCGAGCACGAAGGGCGTCAGGCAGGCCCAGCGGTAGATGAGCGAGCGCCCGTAAAGAACGTGGCCGCCGTGGTTGGCAAAGAAATAAGGCGCGATTTCCAGGTAATTCCTGAGACGCTCGGCGAATTTGCCACTGTATTCCGGATAAAGCCGGCCGACGAGTTCGTTCCAGTAAAGAAAATGCGAGGAGAAGACCCAGGAATTGTAGTAATCGAAGGCGGCGCCTTTGAGCGTGTCGTTGTACCAGCCGGAGCCGCCGGCAGCCATGGAATCCAGGGCGCGGAGATCGTCGAGCATCCACTTCTCGTCGAAGGAGAATTCGGGGCGGATCTCGCCCAGCCGGCGGCAGGCGGCCTGGACGACGGCCGTGAACCAGGCCCAGTTGTTGTTGCGCACGGGGACGCGGCAGCAGCTCGAGAGCCAGACGGCGGCGTTGCGCACCTGGCGGGCGTCGAGGGCGGGCAGGATGATATCGCGCGCCGTCCAGAGGCTCCAGGCGACGATGGAGGCTTCCACCTGCCGCTGGTTTTGACGGTCCTGCGGCGAGGGGAGCCAGTAGTCTGGCGAATCGGGATCCGTGCCGTTGGCGAAGGCCGAGACCAGGGCCTCGCGCACGCCGAGATCGGGCTGGCGTCCGCCGGCAGCCCAGGCGGCGAGTGCGGGCAGCATGCGGGTGACGCCGGTGGCGCTGAGCCCGGAGCGGGCCAGGAAATTCTTCGTGACCGTGGCCTGGGGAAACTCGACCACGGCGAGCGTGGGCGAGGTGCGGCGGGCGGCATCCAGGTATCCGCGCACGATCTCCAGAAACGCCTGGCGGACGCGCTCGCCCGGAGGCGGAGGAGGGGGCGGCTGCTGGGTCTCTTTCTTCTTGCCCCTCTGGACCATTACGGCCGAGGGCACAAGAGCCAGGAATTCGCGGCGAACCATGCTTCCGGCATTATCCCGCAGACGGCGGCGGCGGGCGTCAGCCGAGTTTGGGCGGCAGCTCGGTGAGCGGCCCCTTCCACTGGAGCATACGATCAAGGTCGGCGTGGAGGCGGTACTCGCGGCGCACGGACTCGAGCGGCTCGCCCCGCAGCTCGATGCGCGCACGGTCCCAGACGCCGACGCCGGTCTCGCCGCACCATTGCAGGTAGCCGAGGTGGGCGGGGTCGATGCCCATGGCTTCGGCGCCGATGCGGTCCGCGGCCACCATGTCGGTGGAGGCGATGGCGATGCGGTGATTGACCGGCGTGCCGGAATTCGGCCCGTTGCCCTCCATGCCCTCGAAGCCGTCCAGGATGCCGATGCCCCAGTTGCGGCACAGGCGCTGGGCGGTGAGCAGGATGTCGTAATGCGTCTGGCGCACGCCGCCGTGATAGACGCGCTTGTCGTTCCAGCGGGACGTTTCCCCGCGGCGGTAGTGGAGGGGCGCGCCGAGTGCCATGTTCTTGATGTTGAGCGTGGCAATCACGGTGTTGTGCGTCTTGAGCATGGCGCTGGAAATGACGAACGCCTCCGGATCGCAGAGCCGTTTGGCCAGCCGCACGGGCTGGATGTGCAGATCGCCGTTGAGGATGTGGAGCACTTCGTACTGCCCTTCTTCGTTGAGGTCGACCAGCTCGATCTTCATGCCCTTGTGGTCGCGGATGGCCTCCTCGTAGCGGAAGTTGGCGTAGCCTTCGGTGGTGAAGCCGGCGGAGGACTCGGCGATGTAGACGGGGCCTTTCCAGCAGTCGGCGAGATAGTCGAGGATGCCCTGGAGCGCATCGACGTGGGTGGATGCCAGCTGGCGGGCGGTGTTGACGATGTTGGGCTTGAGGATGACGCATTTCTTCCCGGCGAGCTTCTGCTGGATGTCGCGGTCGAGCAGCCGGAGCGCGTCGTGGATGTTCTGGCGCCGGCTCTCGCCACGGACCAGGGAAACGGGCGCCTGAGAGGGGGCGCCCGGCAGGCGGCGTGCCGCCAGAAGGCCGGCGGATGCGCCGAGCAGGAACCGTCGGGTAACCTTGTGCTCCATGAAATACGCCTCTGGTTGTATAGTATGTTCAGATCGGATTCTCTGTAAAGGAGGCATTTCTTAATGCAGGCGACACGGCGAGGATTCCTGGCGGGGACGGTTCTGTTGGCAGGGCCCCGATCGTTGAAGGCGGCGCCCGGCGAGATGCCGAAGCGGAAGCTTGGCAAGACGGGCCTGGAGCCAACCCTGCTGGGGTTTGGCTGCATGACGACGACCGACGCCACGGTGATCGAACAGGCTGTCGACGCGGGCGTCAACTGGTTCGACACGGCACGGGGCTACCAGAACGGCAACAACGAGCGCATGGTGGGCGCGGCGCTGAAGAGCCGGCGCCAGAAGGTGCATATCACGACGAAGACGCCGGCGCGGAACAAGGCCGACGCGCTGGCGCACCTGGACACTTCGCTGCGCGAACTGCAGACCGACCATGTCGACGTCTGGTACCTGCACAACCGGTCGAACCCCTCCGAGTGTCCCGATGAACTGTTCGACGCGCAGGACGAGGCGGTGAAGGCGGGCAAGGCGCGCCTCCGCGGGGTGAGCTTCCACGCCAACCACGAGCAGATGTTCCGGTTCCTGATCGACAAGGGGCGGACGGAGGTGATCCTGGTGAGCTACAACTTCGCCATGGGGGAGAAGATCGAGCCTTTGATGAAGGAAGCGTCGGACAAGGGCATCGGGATTGTGGCGATGAAGGTGATGGCGGGCGGCTACCGGCGGCTGCGGGAAGGCGATCCGATGCGGGAAAAGATGGCGCGCCCCGGCGCCTTCGCGGCGGCGCTGAAGTGGGCGGTGCGGCGTCCGTTCGTACACACGTCGATCCCGGGCATCCTGGACCTGGACCAGCTGGACGAGAACTGGCGCGCGGTGGTGGCGGGCTGGCGGCCGGAGTCGGACGGGAAGCTCCTGGCGGCGCAGCTGGACCTGATCCGCCCTGTGTACTGCCGCTCGTGCGGCGCCTGCACGGGCGCCTGCCCGAAGGGACTTCCGGTGAGCGACATGATCCGCTATGTGACCTACGCCGACGGATACGGCGAGTTCGCGTTGGGGCGGGACCAGTTCCGGCTGTTGCCGGAGCGCGTGCGCGAGGTGCGGTGCTCGGACTGCGCGGTGTGCGCGGTACGGTGCCCGAACGGCGTGCAGGTGGCGCGGCAGGTGGCGCGCGCGCAGGAGCTGTTCGCATGAGGGTGCTTCCCGCGCTGCTGGTGGCGCTTTCGGTTTTCGCGCAAAAGCCGGACTGCTCCATTGTGCCGGGTGCGAAGCAGCAGGGCGAGGCGCGCGAGTTCGACACCGACACGCTGTATGAGTACATGAACGGGAACTCGGAGGGCTATTTCCTCTACGGGTTCCGCAAGATGCACGGCGTCACCTGCCAGGCGGGGCAGGTGACGCTGATCGTCGATCTCAGCGAGTTTGCCTCGCCCGAGCATGCCTACGGCATGTTCACCGGCAATCTGGATCCGCGGTTGCCGGTGGAGAAGATCGGCGCGGGCGGGCAGGCGACGCCGCGCAAAGTGATCTTCGTGAAGGGTCATTATTTCGCGGAAATCGCGGCGGAGCCGGAGGGCGAGCACACGGAGCTGCTGCGGAAGGCGGCTCTCGAATGGGCTTCCCGGCTTCCGGGCGGCACGGCGCCGCCTGAGGCGCTTGGCTGGTTTCCGAAAGAAGGCATCGAGCCGGGCTTTCCGCGGCTGGTGCCGCAGAGCGTGTTGGGGCTGCGGCTGCTGCGACGGGGCTACCTGGCGCAGTACGGCTACGGGAGAGCCGTGGTCGTGGCGGAAGATTCGCCGGAGGCAGCGCGTGGCGTGCTGGAGAAGCTGAAAGAGCGCTTCTCGCCGAACGAGCCACTAAAGGGCGGGGTGCAAGGTTTTGCCGCGAAGGACCGCTTCCTGGGGCGGGTGTGCTTCTTCTTGAAGGGTTCACGGATCGGCGGGTGGACGAACGTGGCCGAGGGGCGTGATGCGGCCGAACTGGCCGCACAGCTGGCGGCGCGGATGCCCTGATGGCGGCAGGGCTGGCCGGCATCGAGGATCGCAGCAAAAAAGAGCCACACGGCCCGGCACGGAACCGGGCGCGGGCCGTGTGGCCAGTCTGAGCAAAGGAGACGCTCAGAAATCGTAGCGAAGCGCGGCCTGGATGACGCGGGCGCTGCCCACTGTGCTGGAGATACGGCCGACGGTCTGAGGCGTCGTAATGGTGGCGCCGGGCAGGCCGAAGTTGGCGTTGTTGAAGGTGTTGTACATCTCCCAGCGGAAGGTGACGCGGTGCTGTTCGCTCCACGGCATCTTGAACCGCTTGACGATGGAGGTGTCGAAGTTGAAGAAGCGCGGGCCGCGGAAGGCATTGCGGCCGGAGGTGCCGATCTCGCCCGCGTTCGGGAAGGCGGAGGCGGCGGTGAGAGCGGCGATCTGGTCGGGGGTGAAGTACCACACGGCGCCGTCTCGCCGCTGGACCGAGCCGATGTTGCGGTCGCCGCTGTAGTTGATGAAGGTGGTGGCCGTGGAGGGGCCGGTCAGCCTTCCGGAGGACATTGAAAAGACGCTGCCGGACTGCCAGTTGCCCAAGACACCGAGGTCCCAGCCGCCGAGCAGGGCGTCAATGATTGGATGGGCGTCGGACATCCATTTTCGGCCGCGGCCGATGGGCAGCGTGTAGGTGCCGGACCAGTTGAACACGTGCGGCCGGTCGGCGGCGCCGCGGCCCTTGTTCAGCCTCATGTTGTAGTTGTCCATCGGAGCGGTGAAGCCGTTGCCGTCCGCGCTGCCGTTGTCGAGCGACTTCGAGAACGTGTAGTTCATTTCAAACTTCAGCGCGCCCATCGTACGGCGGAAGCTCATCTGGAGCGAGTCGTACCAGCTGGCGCCGTCCTGCGTGCCCAACAGCACCAGGTTGTATTGCGGGAAGTTCCGCAAATAGAACGGCGAGATGCCGGCGGCAGCGTAACGCGTGTAGTTGTTGCGGTCCAGGTTGTTGGCTGCCGTGTTGGCGAGCTGTTGCTGGACGGTGGTGGCGCCGAGGCGGCTGATGACCGCCTGCGGCGTGCCGAAGATGCGCACCAGCGTGTTGGTGGGGGACGGGGCGGCGCCGGTGCGCTGGAAGTTCACGATTTCCCGGAACGATTCGAGGAAGTTGCCGTAAACGCGCGGCTGGTTGACGTCGACCCAGTTGAACAGCTTGATCCCGCGGGTGCGGACGTAAGCCACGTCGAGAATCGTGTTGCGCATAATTTCGCGCTGGACGCTGAGGTTGTAGTGCTGCACGTAACCGGTGCGGAGGTTGGGTCCGAAGACCACGATGGAGGTCTGCCGGTTGGCGGGCAGCACGAGCTGCGGCGCGGGGGGTGCGGCGGGCAGCGCCGGGTTGTCGCGGACGCGGACATCGGACCCGGCGGCACTGTTGGGGAAGGTCTGCACGGTCTGGGCAAAGCCGGGGGTGTTGCCGTCGACGAGGCTCGCCGTGGCGCCGATCATGCGGTCGTAGAAGATGCCCCAGCTGCCGCGGACCGCCCACTTGCCGTTGCCGGTGGGATCCCAGGCGAAGCCGATGCGCGGCGCGAAGTTGTTCTTGTCGGTGTTGTACCAGCCCGAGGCGCGCTGGATTTCCGTGTTGTCGAGCTGCGTGAAGTAGCCGATCTGCTCAATCTGCTTCAGCGTGCCCTGGAGACGGTCCCTTTCAGTGGGGGCGCCGAAGATCTCGTAACGGATACCCACGTTCACGGTCAGGTTGCGCGTGATCTTCCAGTCGTCCTGAACAAAGCCCGCCCAGTCGCGGAAGTAGGTGTTTCGCACGCGGGGCTGGCCGGCAGGCTGGAACTGCTGCAAGTCGGAATAGAAGGTTGTGGTGATGCTGCTGACGCGGCCGAGGACATCGTTGTAGAAGTTCTCGAACCGCTGCCGGTCGGCAGAGCTGATGACGGAGCCTGACGGGCCGATGGACAGCGGGGGAACGTTGTTGAAGCTCGTCGAAAGGCTGATGTTGGGATAGATACCGGCGGCGTTGTAGCCATACTGCAGGGTGCGCTTGAAGGTGAAGCCCGTCTTGATCGTGTGCTTGCCCCTGAGCCATGTAAGGTTCTCGGTCAGGTCTATCACAGGGGAATTTCGTCCTTGGGGGAAGTTTGGCAGGATCGGGTTGGTGTAGGTGTTGGGGAGCACCTGCGGGCCGGCAACGCGAGCGGGGCGGCGGAAGTCGACGCTGGCCGACTGGTAGCCGATGCGCAGTTCGTTCACGATGGACGGGGTGATGGCCCAGTCCGAACCGATGGAGAAGCCCCAACGGATGCCGCCCTGGGTGCCCTGAGGCTGGCCGGGGAAGGTGGCGTCGGCCCCGTTGAGCTGGTCGATGAAGTCGTTCTTGAAGTAGCTGTGCCGGTAGAACACGCGGTGCGTCGCCGTCACGTTGTAGTCGGAGCGGATGGTGAACTGGTGCGTGTCGAAGCCGGCGGGGTTGTTAAAGCGGAAGCCGGCGGTGTTGAGCCCGTCGCCGACGTCGGTGTTGTTGGGCGCCGGGAGCATGTCGATCAGCTTCTTGGTGGCGGGATCGAAGCCAAGGGCGCGGGGATCGTTGGCCACGATGTTGAACGACTGGACGGAGCCGCCGCCCGGGGGCGTCCAACGGAAGATGCCCTGCTTGGCCTCATTGGTGAGCACGGTGCGGTTGCGAACCACTTCCTGGGCGGTGCGAACGCTCTGCCAGTTGCCAAAGATGAACCATTTCTCCTTGAGGATGGGGCCGCCGATGGATGCGCCGTAGGTGTTCTGGATGAACTTGGGCCGCGCGACGCGGCTGGCGTTGTTGAAGAAGTTGTTGGCGTTGAGCTTGGTGTTCCGCAGGAACTCGAACGCGTTGCCGTGCCACTGGTTGGTGCCGGAGCGGGTGATCATTTCAACCTGGCCGCCTGCGTTGCGCCCGTACTCGGCCTTGCCACCGTTGGTGATGACGCGGAACTCCTCGATCGAGTCGACGTTGAAGGCGGTCAGGGAGAGGCCCAGGCGGGGTACGACGGCGTCATTGGCGTCGATGCCGTCGAGGCGGGTGTTGTTCGAACCCTGCCGGGTGCCGTTGACGCGGGAGAAGGAGTTGTCGCCGGGATTGATGGACACGCCGGGCGTATAGGGAACCAGCGCCATCGGGTTGCGCGCGAGCTGCGGCAGGGTGTCGATGTCGCGGAGTGTGACGCTGCGGCCGACCTGGGCGTCGGACGTGTTGACGCGGATGGCGCTGGCCTCCACTGTGACGCTCTCGGCCAAAGAACCGACCTCGAGTTGCACGTCCTGCCGGATCGTGACGGCCACGTTCAGCTCGATGTTTTCCACCTGCGCCTTGCGGAAGCCCGGCGCCTCCACCGACAACGAGTAATTGCTGGCGGGAAGAGAAGGGAAGAGATAGTACCCGGTTTCGTTCGTCGTCGCGGTCACCGATACGCCAGTACGGTTGTTGCGAACCGTAATATTGGCATTCGGGACCACGGCGCCGGCGGGGTCGGTCACAACCCCTTCGATTCGTCCGTTCGAGACTTGCGCCGCCGCCATGCCAGAAAGAACCACGGCGATGACCACGGCGCCGATCAGACCAAGCGCGTTTCGCATATGCATTTCCGAAGGCTCCTTGCGTGTCATCCTTCCTGATCCGGGAGGCTGGAGAGCACCCGGACGCCTCTGTCTGGAAACCCCATAGAGGCGCCAGTTGCCGCTTCGGAGCGATGGATAGCGGCGACTTGGCCCCATATACAGCCCCGGAAGCCCCAGCAGCATGGCCCAGATTGGGCTGATTTTAACATGAGTAAACTTCCTTTGTTCCAATCCAATCAAAGCTTCTGTCGATGAAATTCCTTTCATTGGGGATGCCCGGCTGCCCGGTTTCGTGCAACCTTGAGGTGGCGCGGCAAGTCCAAGAGACTAAACAGCGGCTCTTTCGGCGGTGGTTTATACTGGAGACTGGGCAGGAGTCGAGTGGCGGACGCCTCCGGCGGCCCGCTGTGCTGGGGCAAGCAGGAACACATCGACATGAACAGCCGATTTCAATACACGCTGGTAACCATTTCCGGCCTCCTGGTGGCGCTGTTGCTGGTAGGGGTGTTATTCGGGCAGAACCGCACCGCGCCCTCCACGGATCCCTACCGGCACCTGAACGTGTTGACCGAAGTGCTGGCGAAGATCAAGTCCGACTATGTGGAAGAGCCGGACATGAAGAGCGTGTCGCTGGGTGCGGTGAACGGGCTGCTGGTGTCGATGGATCCGTTTGCCTGTTATCTCAATGCAGATCAGTACAAGCAGTATCTGAAGACGCTGGAGAACCCGCGCGCGGGGGTGGGGTTGATCCTCAGCCGGAAGTACGGCTACGAGATCGGCGTGGTGGATGCGATTCCCGGATCGCCGGCAGACAAAGCAGGGCTGACCACGGGGGACATCATCGAGGCGATCCAGGGCATTCAGACGCGCGACATGCCGCTCGCCTTTGCCGACGTGCTGCTGCACGGGGAACCCGGAACCATGGTAGAGCTCACCGTGTTGCGGCTGAGCCGGCCGGAGCCGGTGAAGGTGACGCTGACGCGCGCCGTGGTGACGCCTCCCGCGCTGGCGTCGAAGATGGTGGACGGGGAGACGGGCTATGTGGAAGTGGTCGACCTGCGGGCGGGCAAGGCGGCGGCCGTGGCGGCAGCCGTTCGTGAGTTGACGGCCAAAGGGGCCAGGAAACTGGTTCTGGACTTGCGGCATTCGGCCCTGAGCGTGCCGGAAGAGGGCGTCGCGCTGGCGAACCTGTTCCTGGACAAGGGCGCCATCGCCACGCTCGAAGGGCAGAAGGTGAGGAAGCAGGTTTTTGAAGCGGACGCGGCCAAGGCGGTGTTCCGGGGGCCGCTGGTGGTTCTGACCAACCGCGGCACCACGGGTGCGGCGGAAGTGGCGGCAGCGGCATTGGCGGCGCACAAGAGGGCCGAGATCGTCGGCGAGCGCACTTACGGAGATGCGGCCTTGCGGAAGGCGGTCCCGACGGGCGACGGCGGCGCCGTGCTTCTGGCGGTGGCGAAATACTACACGCCCGACGGGAAGGCAATCAGCGAGACCTCCGTGCTGCCGCAGCATCAGGTGGCTGACTTCGAGCCGCAGACCTTTGATGAGGACACGCCGGGCGCGCCCGCGCCGGGGGCGCAGGATCTCCGGCAGCCCGAGCGGAAGGAGGATGCCGTCCTGAAGAAAGCTCTCGAGATTCTGGCGGGAAAGACGGCTCAGGCGATGGCAGCGCCGGCCGCCGCGCCGGCAGGGCGCGCCGCCACACTCCACAAGGGGGTTTGAGTTACAGCCATGCCACTGTACGAATACAAGTGCGACCAGTGCCAGGAAGTTTTCGAGGTGATGCAGAAGTTCAGCGACGCCCCGCTGGAGACGCATGAAGGGTGCGGCGGCAGGGTGAAGCGGCTGATCTCGGCGCCTGCCCTGCAGTTCAAGGGCTCCGGCTGGTACATCACCGATTACGCGCGTTCCGGCGGAAACGGCGGCCGGGGAAGCAACGGAAAGAGCAGCGGCTCAGACAACAGGAAGGAGTCCGGCGCGAAGGCGCCGGCCTCGAGCAGCGACACGCCCGCCAAGAGCTAAGGCGTTCCGGTGGAGCTGCTGTACCTCTCCCACTGCGTTCCCAATCCGCCCGACAAAGGCGAAAAGATCCGCGCCTACCATGAGCTGACCGCGCTGGCCTCCCGGCACCGCGTGCACCTGAGCTGTTTCGCACGGTCCGAGCAGGAGATGGACGAAGCGCGGGCGCTTCTGGACCGGTGCGCCTCCGTCTATGTCGCCCCGCTGTTCCCGTTCTTCCTGCATGCAGCCCGGGCGGGGGCGCGCTTCCTGACGGGGAGCTCCATCAACGACGCGTTCTATTCCAGCCGCCGCTTTTCGCAAGACCTGCTGGCGCTGGTGGAGAGCCGCCCGGTCACCGGGGCGGTGGCGTACACGGCGGTGATGGCGCCCTTCGTTCCCGCGGGCATTCCCTTCGTGCTGGACATGGCCGACGTGGATTCGGAGAAGTGGCGGGCCTACGCGCTGTACAGGAAGCCTTCCTTTTTGTTTGAAACAGAAGCAAAACGTCTTGTCCGGCTTGAGGTGCGAGAGGCCCGCCGCGCACGGCTCACTTTGGTGACGACCGCCGCTGAGCGAGACGTGCTGCTGGGGCTGGATCCGGGGCTGCGCTGCGAGGCAATGGAGAACGGCGTGGACTTCGCCTGGTTCGATCCGGAAGCCTCCCCGCGCGACGGAGCGCTCGCGGCACGGCGGTATCTGCTGTTCTGCGGCACCCTGGACTACTTCCCGAACGAACAAGGGATCACGGAGTTCGCGCGCACGGTCTTTCCAGTGCTGCGGGAGCGCGATCCGGGGCTGGAGCTCCTGGTGGTCGGGAGGAACCCGACGGCGCGCGTGCTGGCGCTGGCCGGAGTGCCGGGCGTGGAGGTGGTGGGGAGCGTGGCGGATGTCCGGCCGTACTACCGGCATGCGGCGGCGACGGTGGTTCCTTTGCGTATCGCTCGAGGAATCCAGAACAAGGTGCTGGAATCGCTGGCGATGGGCCGTCCGGTGCTGGCCTCTCCCGAGGTCTGCGCGACGTTCGGCGCCGCGCTGCCGCGGGGCGTCCATCTCTGCCGCACGCCGGAGGATTATCTCCCGCCGCCCGCGGAACCGGGCATCCGGAGCGAAGCGATGGCCAGGTTTTCCTGGAAGAAGAACCTCGCCGTTCTGGAACGGGAGGTGGCGGAGCTGGAGCGGCGCCCGTGAAACCGTGCCTCTTCATCGACCGCGACGGCACGCTGATCGAGGAGCGCAATTACTTGTCCGATCCGGAACAAGTGGCGCTGATTCCTGGCGCCGCGGAAGCCGTGCGGAGGGCGCGGGAGGCGGGCTGGCTGGTGGTGACGCTGACCAACCAAAGCGGCGTGGGGCGGGGCTACTTCACCCTGGAGGATGTCGAGCGGGTGAACCGCCGGATCGAGCAGTTGCTGGCGCGCGAAGGGGCGGGGCTGGACGGGATCTTCGTTTGTCCCCACGCGCCTGAAGAGGACTGTCCGTGCCGCAAGCCGCGCCCCGGGCTGGTGGAGGAGGCGGCGCGGCAGCTTCCGGTGGATCTGGCGCGTTCCTGGATGGTGGGCGACAAGGCGGCGGACGTCGAACTGGCACGGAATGCCGGGCTGCGGGGCGCGCTCGTGCTGACCGGCTACGGCGCCGAAGCGGCGAAGGAGGCGGGCGGGCTGGCGGAATTCGTGGCTTCCGATCTGGGCGAGGCGGTGCGGCGGATCCTGGGGGCGGACCGGTAACGCGGCCAAGCCAGCTTCCTCATGGAGCATCGGCCGCGCGGAAGCGCACGGGCGAGCGTTGTCACGCGGCAGGCAAGAAAGGTTCAGGCCGGCCCGCCGCCACGCCGGCAGCAGGCCAGCCTGAGGTTCATCAAGGATCACACGCCGCAGGGCTGTGCCCGGCGGCTTCCGCTCAAAAGTTCAGTTTCGCGCCGAGCTGGATCTTGCGCGAGCCGCTGATGACGCCGTCGCGGATGCGGCCGAAGACCGTCGAGCTCCGGGTGGCGGTCGGGAAGCCGAAGATGGGGTGGTTGAAGACGTTGGTCATGTCGGCGCGGAGTTCGAAGTTCCAGCGCTCGGTGATCATGGTTCGCTTCAGGACGCTCATGTCGAGGCCCCAGCCACCCGGGCCGCGGAAGAAGTTACGGCCGGTGTTGCCAAGCTCGCCGGGCCCGGGATAAGTGAAATTGTTCCGCTGATCGGCGGTGAAGAACCACTTGATGCCGTCAATGTCCTGCACCTTGCCCATGGTGGGCGTGCAGCCGGAGCAGTTGGCGAAGCTCTGCACGACGTTGTTGAACGTGTAGAAGCCCGAGTAGACCGACATGGGCCGCCCGCTCTGGAAGGTTCCCATGCCGGCCACCTGCCAGCCGCCGATGAGCCGCTGGGTGAGGCCGGAGGCGCCGGAGGCGAAGCGGCGGCCGCGGCCGAAGGGCAGCTCCCAGACCCAGTAGGTCTGGACGACGTGCTTGCGGTCGAAGTCGCTGGGGGCATAGTTGAGGCGGCGGTTCAGGATGTCGAACGGAGTGCCGCCGGCAGACTGATTGTTGGCGCCCGACACGACGGTGAACGTCGGGTCGTAGGAGCGCGTGTCGAGGGACTTGGCCAGCGTGTAGCTGATCTGGTATTCGAGGCCGCCGCTCATGCGTTTGAGGAACTGCACCTGGCCGGCGTGATAGGTGGAGAAGTCGTTCGAGTCAATGACGTTCATGCCGTTGGCGAACTGCGGGTAGGCCAGGAAGAAGTAGGGACCGAGGCCGGCGGCTTCCGCCTGCCCGCGTCCACTGACAACGCGGCGGGAGAGGTCCTGGGCGATGAAGGCGAAATTGCTGTTTCGCAGGTCGACCGAGTAGATGCGGCGCAGGGCCTGCGAGCCGGTTTCGGCCGCGGTCTTGCGGGAATCGACGCCCATGAGCTGGTTGATGAGCTGGCTTTCACCGCCCGAGTTGACAACGTTCAGGGCGTTGAGGAAGCCGTTGCGGCGCCATTCCACCTGGTTGGCGTTGTAGGCGCCGAAGAGGTTGTAGGCGCGGCGGCCGAGGTAATTGACCTCGACGATGGCATTGCGGAAGACCTCGCGCTGGATGGCGAAGCTCCACTGGTGCGTGGTCGGCATCTGGAAGTCGGGATCGACGACCGTGATGGCGCGGTTGGAGAAGGCGGCGGGTTGGGCGAGCGATTCCGGAGCGACAGCGGGAGGTTTCAATTCGGGCAAGCCGGCGAGGCGCCCGCCGCTTTGACCATAAGTGGCGTCGTTGAGGCCGATGACGATGCCGGGCAGGTTCTGGAAGACCTGCGAGCTGAGCACAAACGTGTTGATGCGGTCGTAGGCGATGCGGTAGTTGGAGCGGATGGAAGTCTTGCCGTTCCCGAAGGGGTCCCATGCGAAGCCGATGGATGGCGCCCAGTTGTTGACGGCGTCGCGGAACAGGCTGCCGGGGACCCACTTGAGCGTGTTCGTGGGGGAGCCGCCGGCGGCGACGTACTGGTCGGGGCGGCGGACGCGGCCGTCGGGATTGGTGGGCGCCTGCTTCACTTCCATACGGAGGCCGAGATCCACGGTGAAGTTGCGGCTCAGCTTCCAGGTGTCCTGGAAGTAGAAGTCGTATTCGTTGAACTTTGCCAGGAAGTCATAGAGCCCGGTGGTGTAGCTGTCGGCCGTGGAGGGGAAGCCGCGGTTGGTGTTGCCGACGCGGCCGAGCATGAAGTTGATGTGGGTTTCGAGCGTGATGCGGTCGAACTGCTGGTTGATGTCGGCGGGGAGGCCGAAGGCGGCGGCGTTGACGGTGTTGACAACGCGCGAGAAGTCGGCGGCTTGCGTGGCGTTGTAACCACCGATGGAGCCGCGCACGTCCTGGTGGCGGCCGAGGCGGAAGTTGATGCCGAATTTCAGGTTGTGGCCGCCACGGAGCCAGGAGAAGTTGTCGACGATCTGCCAGGTCTTCAGGCGGCGCGCGTTGCCGAAGCTGTAGACGAGCGGGTTGGCAACAGGCGTCGACAGGTCGACCTTGGTCAGATCCGCCGTCGGGATGTTGAAGTCAAAGGCGAACTGGTTGAGGCCGAAGACGAACTCGTTGGTTGTGGAAGGCGAGGGCATCGTGCGCCAGTTGAAGGCGTAATTCCTGGGATCACGTTTGGTGTTCACACGGCAGGGCGCACCCGGCCACACGGGCGTTCCGCCGTTGACGCGGTCGCAGTTTGTGTCCTGGCGGCCGAAGCTGACCCGGGCGAAGAAGGTGTTCTTGTCGTTGATGATGTAATCGCCGCGCAGGGTGACGTCGTGCTGCTTTTCGAACTGAAGCGCGGTGAAGGTGTAGGCGGCGGTGTTGAGGCCGTCGCCGAGCGTGAAGTTGTTGGGCAGCGGGGCGGCCTGGGCGATGGACTTGGTGCGGGCGTCCCAGCCGATGGCCTGCGGGTCCCGGGCGATGATGTTGTAGGTGCCGATGTTGACGCCCGGAAGAACGTTGCCCTGGGCGTCGACGGCGGCGCCGGAGACGCCCGCGGGCTGGTTGCGTCCGGCGCGGTTGTAACGCCAGATGCCTTCGCGCGCTTCCTTCGTGTACACGGTGGAGTTGACGACGGCGGATTCGCGGGTGCGGAGCAACTGGAGGTTGCCGTAGTAGAAGAGCTTGTTCCGGATGAGCGGGCCGCCGATGCCGATGCCCGGCATGTTTTGCTGATACTGGCGCTTGCCGACGTTGTTGATGTTGTTCTCCCACTCGTTGGCGCTCAGCCGCGGGGTGCGGTAGAACCACCAGGCGGTGCCGTGGATCTCGTTGGTGCCGCTCTTGGTGACCATAGCCACCTGGCCGCCCGAGTTGCGGCCGTATTCGGCGGTGGCGTTGCCTGTGAGCACACGGAACTCGCTGAGCGTGTCGGGGTTCATGCGGATGGGCGCGAAGTTGGAGCCGCCGGCGCTGGTCTCGTTGGCGTCGATTCCGTCGATGGTGAAGTTCCAGGCGCGGTCGCGGGCGCCGTTGACGTGCACGCCGCCGCCAGTGTTGGCGCCGCTGACGACGCCCGGTTGGCGGGTGACCAGGTCCAGCGGGTTGCGGCCGCGCACGCCCACGATCGGCAGGTCGCGGATCACTGTTTCACTGAAAAGGTTGCCGATGTTGCCTGAGGTGGACGTCTGGACCATCTCCGCCGACCCGGACACCTCGACGACTTCGGTGACCGTGCCGACTTCGAGCGTGACGTTGACCGTCGTCGGCTGGCCGATGGCGACCGGGTTGCGCCGCGACGTGAAGCGGCGGAAGCCGGGCGCCTCCACGGTGATGGTGTAGCTGCCGCTTGTGACGGCTTCGAAGAAGTAGGCCCCATTGTCGGCCGTTTTGGTTTCGACAGTGGCGTTGGTGCCTTCGTTGATGAGTTTCACCGTTGCGCCCGGGACGCTGGCGCCGCTTGGATCGGAGACCACGCCGACGACCCTCGATGTGGTCCCCTGCGCGAAGACGGCGGCGGCGGCGATGGCCGCGAGCGAAAACAATCCGAGTGCCCTCTGTGAATTCCGCATATCCGCAAAGAATAGCAGACGATGATGGCCGGGGGAAGCCTGGTTCCCGCTGAAGAGTCTCTACTCCTCTTTAAGGGAGCGCTCCATGAGTTCGCGGAGGCTTTCGCGGGGACCTTTCTGACCCCTGAGCACGGCGTGCATCTGGCTGGTGATGGGCATTTCGACGCCGAGCCGGGCGGCGAGTTCGACAGCGGCGTAAGTGGTGTGGACGCCCTCGGCCACCATGCGCATGCCGGAAAGGATGTCAGCCAGGGACCGTCCGCGGCCGAGTTCGAAGCCAACGGTGCGGTTGCGGCTCAACTCGCCGTGGCAGGTGAGTACGAGGTCGCCGAGCCCGGCGAGCCCGGCGAGAGTGCGCGCCTGGCCCCCAGCGGCGACGGCGAGGCGTGTGATCTCGGCCAGCCCGCGTGTCACCAGAGCGGCCAACGTGTTGGCGCCCAGTCCCAGGCCGGCGCAAACGCCGGCGGCGATGGCGATGACGTTCTTCAATGACGCGCCCAATTCGACACCCACCGGGTCGGCGTTCGTATAAAGCCGGAACGACGGCGTGGAGAAGGCCTGCTGGATGGTGCGGGCCAGGGCGGCATCGGTAGAGGAGATGACCACTGCGGCGGGCTCGCCCCGTGCGACCTCGCGGGCGAAGGTGGGGCCGCTCAGCACGCCCACGCGAGGCGCGAAGCGCGGGCCTACTACTTCCTCGATCACCTCGGACATGCGCTTGAGCGAGCCCCGCTCGATGCCCTTCGTGGCGCTGACAAAGAGCATTTCCGGCGACAGCCAGGGCAGCATCTCTCCGTATACCCTCCGGACGTGATCGGAAGGCATGACGCTCAGCACGACGTCCGCGCCCTCGAGACAAGCCGGCAGCGCGGAAAGAGGCTCGACGTTGGGCGGGAGTTCGAATCCGGGCAGGAAGACGTCGTTGATCCTCGTCCGTGCCATCCGTTCGGCAAGGTCAGCCTCGTACACCCAGAGCTTCACCTGCGGAAAGCGGGGCGCGAGAACGATGGCCAGCGCAGTTCCCCAGCTGCCGCCGCCGATGACTGCCAGACCCTTCACTTCCTGCCTCCGAAGCGGAAGACATTCTCCGTGCCGGCGCGCAGGCGCTCGATGTTGGAGCGGTGGCGCCAGATGATGAAGAGGCCACAGAAGGTGACGGCGGCCATCACCGCCGGCCCGGGATGATAGAGGATCCAGACGGCAAAGGGGAACAGTCCTGCGCCCAGAATGGAGCCGAGCGAGATATAGCGGGTGGCGGCGACGGTGATGACGAACACTGCGGCGACGGCGGCGAGGGCCCACGGCGCCAGATGAAGAGCGACGCCGACAAAGCTGGCCACGGCCTTTCCGCCCTGGAACTTCAGATATACGGGGAAAGCGTGGCCGAGCACGACCGCCACGCCCGCGGCGGCGATCCATTCCGGGGAGCCGCCGGAGAGGCGCTGCATCAGGGCGCAGGCGGCCCACCCCTTGGCGATGTCCAGCAGGAGCGTAAGCACGCCCCACGCGCGGCCTGTCGTGCGGAGGACATTGGTGGCCCCGATGTTGCCGCTGCCCATGCCCCTGACGTCGCGGCCGGTGCGGAGCTTCACGATCAGGTAGCCGAAGGGAATGCCGCCGATCAGGTAGGCGGCCAGAATGGCGAGAGATTTCTCCGTCATTTTTTCAATGGAAAGCTGGCCAGTTTCGCGTAAATGCTGCCGCCGGGGCGCAGTTTGCTCTCATACAGATGAAAATGGGTAGCCGTAAACCGGCCGAAATGATCCGACGGCAGATTCTCCACCGCCCGGAGAAGCGCGGACAGGTCTGCCGGACGCCGGATGCGGGCGAGCGTCAGATGCGGGCTGTACGGACGGTTTTCCCGGGCGATTCCGGCGGAGGCGCAAGCGTCTTCCGTGGCGCGGGCCAGCCGGGGCAGGCTTTCCCCGCCGTGAATTCCGGCCCAGAACACGCGCGGATTTTTCCCGTCCGGAAACCAGCCGAGGCCCTGGATATCAATGCGGAATTCCCCTTCCGCTGGGACTTCAGACAGCGCCTCTGTCAGGAAATCCAGCTCCTCTTCGGGCCATTCTCCGATGAATTTCGTGGTGATGTGGAGGTTGGAGGGAGGGCTCCATTGCAGGTCCGCCTTGGGCCGGAGCAGCTGGAGCAGCAACTCCAGGTTGCGGCGCACCTCGTAGGGCAGGTCGATGGCCACAAACAGGCGCATGGGGCGTGATACTCTCACCTAGCGTAGCGCGAGATGGCCGCCCGAGTCCTGCCCCGCAGCTTTTATGCCCGGCCCACGGTGGAAGTGGCCCGTTCGCTGCTGGGCCAGCGCCTCGAGATGGGCGGGCGCGGCGGGCGCATCCTCGAGGTGGAGGCGTACCTGCCGGAGGGAGACGAGGCGGCGCACGCCTGGCGGGGCCGCACGCGGCGCACCGAGGTCCTGTTTGGCGAACCGGGCCACGCCTACGTCTTCCTTGCCTACGGGGTGCACTTCTGCCTGAACGTGGTGGCCGAGCCGGAGGGTGTTCCGGGATGCGTCCTGATCCGCGCCGTGGAGGGCTGCGGCGATGGTCCGGGCAAGGTGACGCGGGCCCTCGGCGTCACGCTCGAGCACAACGGCTGCGACCTGCTGCGGGGACCGCTGCGCATCCTGGGCGAACCGGCTCCGCTGCGGGAGTCCATCACGGTGACGCCGCGGATCGGCATCCGCCGCTCGGCGCACCTGCCGCTGCGGTTTGTGCTCGAAAGTTGAGCCGGCCGGCGCAGTTCCGCTACGCTGAAATCTCAGCCCTATGTTCCGATTCGAAACCGCCGGCGAAAGCCACGGCGAGTGTCTCGTCGCTACGCTGACAGGCTTGCCGGCGGGCGTTCCTGTCTCCGTTGCGGCGGTGAACCGCGAACTGTGGAGGCGCCAGCAGGGCTACGGGCGCGGCGGGCGAATGAAGATCGAAACCGACACGGCGGAGATCGTCAGCGGCGTCCGGCACTCGCAGACGACGGGCGCCCCGGTGGCGGTGGTCATCCGCAACCGGGACTGGGAGAACTGGACCGAGGCGCTGCCGGTGGAGTCCTCGCCGGAGACGGAAGGCAAGCAGAAGCCGCTGAAGCGGCCGCGGCCCGGCCATGCCGACCTGGCCGGGGCCGTCAAGTACAATTTCCACGACGCCCGCTACATTCTGGAGCGCGCCTCGGCGCGCGAGACCACGGCGCGCGTGGCTCTGGGGGCGCTGGCCAAGCAGTTTCTGGCCGAGTTCGGCATCGAAGTTCTGAGCCATGTGATTCAGGTGGGCACGGCGCGGCTGGGCCGCCCTGTGGAGTGGGAAGAGCTGAAGGCGCTGGCGCAAAAAGACGAGGTGCTGCTCAACTGCGTGGATCCGGAGGCGGAAGCGCGGATGAAGGCCGTGGTGGACGAAGCCTACCGCACGGGGGACACTGTGGGTGGCGTCTTCGAGGTGCGGGCGCACGGGGTGCCCGTGGGGCTGGGCTCGCACATCACCTGGGACTCCCGGCTGGACGGGAAGCTGGCGCAGGCGATCCTGTCGATCCAGGCGGTGAAGGGCGTCATGATCGGCGAGGCGGAGCTGGCGGCCGAGGAGTTCGGCTCGAAGGTGCAGGACACGATCCACTACGACCGCGAGGGGCGCCGCTTCACACGCGGGGCCAACCAGGCGGGCGGGCTGGAGGGCGGCATCACCAACGGGCAGGACGTGGTGGTGCGCGGCTACCTGAAGCCGATCTCGACGCTCAGGCGGCCGCTGGAAAGCGTGGATCTGGACACTCGCGAGCCGGCGCTGGCGGCCTATGAGCGCAGCGACGTGTGCGTGGTTCCGGCGGCGGGCGTGATCGGCGAGGCGATGGTGGCGCTGGTGCTGGCCGGGGCGATGGTGGAAAAATTCGGCGGCGATTCGCTGCTGGAGGCGCGTCGAAACTTCGACGGTTACATCCAACAGGTCAGGGAGTTCTGAAAGGACCGATGATTCTGCGCATCCGCAAGTACGGCGACCCGGTGCTGGAGACGAAGGCGGACCCGGTAGCGGAGTTCGACGGCGAGCTGCACCAGTTGGCCGCGGACATGTTCGAGACCATGTACGCCAACAAGGGCGTCGGCCTGGCGGCGCCGCAGGTGGGTGTATCCAGGCGCCTGGCGGTGATCGATCCGAGCGCGGGAGAGGACGAGTCGGCGAGGCTCGTGCTGGTGAACCCGGAGATCCTGGTCAGGGAGGGCACGCAGATCGGCGAGGAAGGCTGCCTGTCGATCCCCGGCTTCCGCGAGGACGTCAAGCGCGCCTGGCGGGTGCGGGTGCGGGCGCAGGATCTGGAAGGAAAGTTCTTCGAGACCGAGGGCGAGGAGCTGCTGGCCCGAGCCATCCAGCACGAGATCGACCACCTCGACGGCATCCTGTTCCTTCAGCACCTGAGCCTGCTGAAGCGCGACCTGATCAAGCGCAAGATCCGCAAGCTGGTGAAAGCCGGCGAGTGGGACTGACCGTGTTGCTGCGCGCCGGCTGAGCCGGCGCCGCGGCTCTCAGGGGCGCGCCTCGACGCGCGATGAAGGAGCGCCTTCGATCCACGCCACCACAGGCTTCAATCCGTCCCGGACAAGCCAGACGAAGCCGCCCGCGTCGGTGAGCACGGGCGCCTCCAGACCCTCGATGTGCACCGGGATGCCAGGGTAGGGGATGCGGTTGGGGTCGGTGGCGCGAAGAACCAGCAGCCCCTCATCGCGCCAGTAGTCCACCAGCTGGAGGTCGCCGCGGGCGGGCTTGACGTCGAGTTTCTGGTGCAGCACTTCGAAAGACGGATCGTCGGCGTAGAAATAGACGTCGGCGACGCCCGGAGCAGAGGCGCGGACGTGTGCGACCGTCTCGGTGGTTCCGGCAGGGATCAGGACAGGCTCCATGGGATCGATGAAGCTGGAGGCGTAGAGCGAGACGCGCAGGTCGTGATCGAGCGGGCGGGCAATGGAGAGGCGCACGGGCACCGGCTCGCCCACGACCGCGCCGGCGGCTGGCCAGAGCGAGGAACGCAGCATGCGCTGGAGCGATGTGCCGGCCCAGGCGCGTTCCCCGGCGGCGCGGTGGAAATAGGGTTCGAACTCGGCGCGGTAGGCCTCCAGCTGCGCGAGTTCCTCGGCGGAAGGCTCCGTGCCGGGCGGTGTGATGAGAATGAAGGCGAAGCGGAACAGACGTTGGGCCACCGTGTCATCGGGCGTGCGCCGGCCTTCGGCTTCGATAATCTGCTCGACGGTGACATCGCGGCGGTCGCCGCGAATGGTGACGCCGACGCGGGGCAGGGCGTTGCGCGAGGTGTTGGCGTTATCGACGTAAAAGGCGGGCGCGACCTCGCCCGGTCCGCGCAGCCCCATCAGGTACTGATCGAGGGCGGAGAACCCCTCCACGGCGGCGACGGTGAGAAACGTGCCGTCGCCATTGTCGGCGATTCGGTTTCCCTCGAGCAGCGAGGCGTCGGAGTGGAAGTTGAAGCTCCAGTGGGCGAGCTGCGCGCCCAGCATCGGCAGGTCGCCGGGGCGCGCGGGGTCGCGCACGCTGGCCAGCGCGAGGAACAGGTGCCCGGCTTCGTGGCCGAGGATCGACATCGTCGTGTCGCCGGTGATGGCGCCGCGGGAGCCGACGCGGGCGTAAGGGTCGCGCGGGTACTGGCTGAGGGGCCCCATGTTCATCACCGCCTGCAGGCGCCAAGGGGAGCCGTACATGTGGCCGCGGTCGAGCGCCGTGTCGCCGATGCCGGTGGTGTTGGAGCGGACGCTGACTTCGTAGGCGAGAGCGTTGGAGCCGGCGCTGACGCCGAGCGAGTTGAAGATCACAAGGTAGTCATAGGCGTCCTCGTGCGTCTCGTAAAAGCGCTGGGCGATGCGCACGATGTCCAGCGTGCGTTCGCTGCCGAAGCGCTCGGCAGCGGCGCCGGCGATTTCGGAAGCGGGCGGGGCGTCGAAGTCGACGACCTCGGCCGACCCTTGCAAGTAACCCGGCGAGATGCCGACCACGGCAGCCGTTGCGGTCCCGGAGAAGAAATGGAAGGAGATGCGTCCGGAGGCCTCGAGCACGAGCTGAAAGGTTTGGCGGGGGCCGGTGCCGAAGTCCCGGTATTCGGGGACGTCCTGCCAGGTGACGACGGCGCGGCTGGAGTCGAGATCCACGCTCAGGCCGCCGCCGCGCGTGGGGTCGAGGTCGGCGAACAGCGGCGCGATCCGGGGAGGCCCGCTGAAAAGCCGCCCGAGGCTCCGCGACGCGGAGTCCGCGTCGGGTTGCTGGAAGGTCACGTTGCCGTCGGAGTGCACGAAGAGGCGGCGGTGGGTCTGGCCGAAGAAGGGGAAGTCGAAGGGCAGGTCGACGGTGCGGAAGTCGTCGTCGTCGATTCCCTCAAGCCGCTGGCCGCGGGCGGCCGCCTGCGAGTCGAAGTTCTGAGGGCCGGCGACCACGAAGTACCGGGCAGCAGCCGGGGCCGCCGGCTGGAAGGAGATGCCCCGGCCGGTGAGGTTGAAGGGGTTGGGCTCCATGACAACGCCGCCGCCGGAATCCATGACGGCGATGTGGCCGTAATCCCGGGCGCGGGGTGTCTGCGCGGCGCGGGCCAGGGATTTCAGGCGGCGCAAGGCGCGCCACTGCGCCTCGTTCTCCGCCGGCGCGGCGACGCGGGCGCCGCGCTCGGTGCCGCAGACCACGGGAAGAGTGCGCGCCGGCGCCGGGGCCAGGAGAAAGAAGACAAGGGAACAGACAGCCAACGTTCTGCGTATCATGGGCGTTGATTCATTCGACGGGCGCCGCAACACCTCCGTTGCGGGACTCTGCCCACAGGATACTGTGTTTGCGCAGGAGGGAGAATCTCAATGCCATATTGCACCAGTTGCGGTTCGGAAGCACAGGAAGGGGCAAAGTTCTGCGCCCGCTGTGGCGCGGCGATGGGAGGCGCTCCGGTGGCGCCCGCTTACGGCTTCACTCAGGCCGAGCCGCTCGACTACACGATTCAGGGCGACAACCTGCAAGTGGTGCGCATTCGCCTGAAACCCGGACAGGAGGTCTACGCCGAGGCCGGGAAGATGATCTACAAGACGGCCGCGGTGCAGTGGGAGAGCCGGATGTCGGGCCAGTCGATCGGCGAGAAGCTGTGGGGCGCGGTGAAGCGGAAGCTGATGGGGGAGTCGCTGTTCTGGACCTATTTCCGAGCCATGGCGCCCGGCGAGGTGGGTTTCGCGGGTGCATATCCGGGCCGGATTCAGGCGCTGGAGCTGAAGGCGGGGCAAGCGGTGCTGGCGCAGCGGGACAGCTTCGTGTGCGCGCAGGCGACGGCGCGGGTCGACATCGCGTTTGTGAAAAAGATCGGCAGCGGTCTGTTCGGAGGCGAAGGGTTCATTCTGGAGAAGATCACCGGGCCGGGCACGGCCTTTATTCACGCGGGCGGGGATTTCATCGAATTCGAGCTGGGTCCGGGGGAGGTGTTGCAGGTGGACACGGGCTGCATCGTGGCCTTTGACGAAGGCGTGGATTACGACGTGCAGTTCGCCGGCGGGATCAAGACGGCGATCTTCGGCGGAGAAGGGTTGTTCCTGGCCACGCTGCGGGGTCCGGGGCGGGTGATCATCCAGAGCATGACGCTTGAAAAACTCCGGCGCGAGCTGAGTCCGGGGCAGGCGGGGGGCGACGAGCGGGGGCCGCTCGAATCCCTCGGGGGATTCTTCCGCAGCGAGGACTGAGGCCCGCGCCGGGCTGCCTGCGGATCCGCTAAAGAACGAAGGCGTTTCCGCCGATGAAGGAAGCGGGAGCGCCATGTCTGCATGAATGTGCAGCGAGAGGGACCGGCCGCGGCTTCGACGGACGCCG
>Ga0209018_1001025_pt1 | contig 23892 bp, 25 predicted proteins | sample YNPBryBLVA2012_FD_185814 | JGI IMG/M metagenome (GOLD analysis project Ga0209018, IMG submission 185814) | Anoxygenic and chlorotrophic microbial mat microbial communities from Yellowstone National Park, USA - YNP Bryant BLVA 2012 (SPAdes)... ...
AGGCCGCGGGGCCGCCCCCGTATCCGCCCGCAGGCCGGCAGCCAGCGCTGCGCATGCGCTGAGGATAAACACGGCCCCCCACATCGCCCGCCGTCGCGACATAGACCGAATCTCCTTGCGGGTAGGAACGACGTCGTCCGGCCGGTTGCCACCGGCTCGCCTCAGGTTGATGCGGCACTATATAGCAGCATCTCTCCCCGGGCCACAACCGCCGCGACGCGGCCGCCCATGGCTGGACTCGAAGGCTGAGCTGCCGCCGAGCGGCCGGGGCGCGGCGCCCCCGCCCCGACCGCGTCCCTTCCGAAAGGCCGCCGTCACCGGGCCGCTCCCGCGGCGCGCGGCGGCTGCCCATCTACTCGGCGAGCGCCACCGCGGCAACATCGGCGCCGGTGCTGATACCGAGCGCGCTCAGGTCCAGGAACATCGAGTACGAGCCGGCGGTGTTGGACCCCAACGAGGTCGGTGCAAACTCGAACACGTCCTCGTCCGCACCCGAGACGCCGCTCACACTGAAGTTGCCCACCGTCGAAAGCAGCACGTGACCGGCGGCGTTCAGGGCCGCAGCGTCGACATCCTCGTCGGCGGTGTCCGCCAGACCGACATCGCTGCCATCGAAATAGTAGGCCCAGGTGCCCGCGGTAGTGGCGCCCAGGGCGGTGGGCGTGAACTGGATCAGGTCCTCGTCGTTCAGACCGCTCAGACCGCTCACCCCGGGTGCGCCGAGGGTCGAAATCAGCAGCTTGTTGTCAGGCGTCCACTCCACGGCGTCGATGTCTTCACTGTTTGTGGTCAGCCCGACGTCGCTGCCGTCGAAGAAGAAGGTCCACGTGCCCGCCGTGTTCGCGCCCAGCGAGGTCGGGGTGAACTTGACCAGGTCGGAATCGTCGATCGACACTCCGTAGGGCCCGCCGACCAGACCCGGCAGGTCGCCGGCCACGTCCACGCTCACCAACAGCTCTCCCGTCGGAAGCAGCACCAGCGCGTCGATGGCGAACGCGCTCAGACCCACATCGCTGCCGTCGAAATACAGCGACCAGCCGCCCGTCGCCGGATCGTACTCCACGATGTCCTCGTTCTGCACCGTTCCGACGCCGGGTACCGTCGTGGCGGCGGTGAACACAAGCAGGACCGGCGGCGCCGCGGTTTCGCACTCGTCCGGAATGCCGTTCCCGTTGTCGTCCTGACTCGTGCCATCGGCGATGTCGCACTCGTCCGGGACGCCGTTGCCATTGCAATCCTCGCTCGTGCCGTTGGCGATATCTTCCGCGTCGGGCACGCCGTTGCCGTTGCAATCCGGCCCGCCGGTGTTGACGGCATTGAACAGGTTGACGCGGCCGGAACCGAGCCGGCCCGCGTACGACGGGTTCAGCGCGTCGATGTCATCGGCCGTGTCGCGGACCCGCTGCCAGACCTGGGCCGGCGTCCAGGTCGGGTTCTGCGACCAGACGGCCGCCGCCACCGAAGCGACCAGCGGCGTGGCCATGGACGTGCCGGACAGCGCCGCCACATAGTCGCTGCTTGGCGCGCTGTGATTGTGGTAAGTGCTGTAGATCGACACGCCAGGGGCCGAAATGTCCACCCAGGTCCCATAGCTCGAAAAACTCGCTTTGTGATCGCTCTGATCCGTGGCCGCCACACAGTACACGTCGGCCCGCCCGCACATGTAGTCGGCGGTCTGATTGTTCGAGTTGCCGGCGGCCTTGAAGATCAGCCCGCCGCTGGCGAGAAAGTAGCCGATGGCCGCTGCGATGCCCCCGCTGTTGGACGACCCCCAACTGCATGTCGCGATGACGGCACCGTTGTTGGCCGCGTAGTAGAAGGCGGAGGCGGCGAAATCCATCCGCACGTAGCCCACCTCCTGGCCGAGGAAGTTGCCCGACCACCCGATCCGCAGCGCCATCGCCTTCACCCCGTTGCCGGCCGGCTGTTGCGAACCGCTGCCCCAGCCGCCGGCGGGCGAAGCGACCGCGTAGCCGTTGTTGTTGATCGCCGCCACGTTCCCGGCGCAGTGCGTTCCGTGGCCGTTGAAGTCGCGCGGATCATTGTCGGCCGTGCTGCAATCCTCGCCGCTCCAGCAGCCGCTGACCCCGGTGACGAAATCCCACCCCACCCAGTCGTCCACGTAGCCGTTGCCGTCGTCATCGACTCCGGCGCTGCCGTTCTTCTCGCTCCAGTTGATCCACATGTTGCCGTTGGCGCCGCCGGGATTGCTGTACGACGCATTGCTCCCGCCCAGATCCTTGTGGAAGTAACGCACGCCCGTATCCAGCACCGCGACGATCACCGACGGATCGCCGGTCTCGATGTCCCAGCCCTCCGGCCCGTCCATGTCCCGGTCGCTGGACTGGTTGAGATGCCACTGGTTCGAGTAGTACCCGTCGTTGGGCGTGGCGTAGACCGGGTGCACGCCGATCAGCTCGCCATGCACCACCCCCGGCACCTGAAGGTAGGCCGCCAGCACTTCCTCCGCACCGGCCACGTCCGGATCAAACCGCACGATGAAATAACCCGAAAGGTCCGGCAGCCCGAGCTGCCGCGCCAGACCCGCGTCCGCCCCCGGAAACTGCTTGCGCAACTGCGTCACGCCGAACGCCGCCGTCAGCTCGTCCAGCGGCTCGACGCCGGTGAATTGCAGCCCGTCCGGCGACTGCCAGGCCAGCGCCTCGACTTGCGCCGTCGTCGGCTCGTCGAAGACCACGACGATCTCGTCGGGCACGATCTGGTCGGGCACCTCCGCTTCCAGCGGCTCACGCTCCAGCGCGAGAACGCGGACCTCGTCGGCCCGGACCGCGCTGACACAAACACCGGTCACCAGTATGCTCAACAGCAGGAGTGAAATGGAACGCATGCAACGTCTCCTTGGCAGATGCACACTTCCAGCCGCCGCCACGCACACCTCGCCCGCCCACGCGCGGTGGGCACAGGCAGTACGACGGCCAAGACTTGAAGCGCCGGTTTCCCAGCGCCATATGACCACGCGCAATGGGCGCCGCAGCCACACCCCCGGGAGAGCATGACTCCTGCCCGGCCGCGGCTCGCCGGAAGACGCGCCCTCCCGCGCCTGGCGCCTGATTACGCACGCCGACACTGTCGCCGCTTCCAACGCCAATCTAGCCAACGCACCATGCGCGGTCAATCGGTAGTTCGCGGTCGCGGGCGAGGTGTAAGGCTGGCGGCAGGACGGTGGCGCCGGGGAAGAGATGCGCCGGCGCGCAACCGTCACTGCGCAGCGCCGCCCGACCGGTGTGCGTGGAGAGGAAAACGGGTCGGTCGGGCGGCGCCTGTCCAGCTTGTGGGAGCGCACAGCGCTAAGAGCGACCCATACCGCAGACGCCGACCATCAGGCTGAAACCGTCTCGCCTGACCGGACCGCCGCCGGCTGCGGGTGCCCCACCGCTTCAGCGGTGTGGGCGCGAACGGGGCGCGAACGCGGCCCAGAGCTGATCATCGACAGGCCGTCCCTACCGCAGGCCGCGATGCCGTGCGCCATGCAGGCATCACGCCGCTGGCGCTTAACGGAACTTACGAAGCCGCTGCCACTTACGTCACCGAACTCAAAGGCAGCGGAGGTCTTCCGCGGCGCGGGCTTCGCTGCTGGCAGCTCCGCAGCCGCGCCGGCAGGCTGCGGCATCGTGAGCAGCGTGTCCTGACGCTTCGAGCAGCCCAAGGCCATTGAACCGATCCTCTGCGATGCGAGCAGGCTCGTGGTCGGCGCCCTCGCCCCGGGAGCCGCTACCACCTCAACCCCCTGAAACCGCGCGAGATGAGAACAGTAGCGAGCACAACGCAACTCCCCGCGCCGCAGTCTCTTACGCCGCGCGGGCGGCCGCGCGACCTGAACGCTGCGGCTGCGAAAACATGCTCCGAAGCTCCAATGCTCCAGACACTGATTCGTTCGCGGGGCCGTCGGGATTTGCACAAGTCGTCCCCGCGTTCTGAGGATTCGGCCTGCTTGCTACCCGCGGACGGGCGCCGCCCGTGCCGACGGTTATCGGCCCCTTCAGTTGTCTTTCGGCCGGCGGATGAAGTCGCCTCCCCTCTGGCCGCCGGACACGCCCTACGGTCCCGACGGTCCCTTGTTTTTTTGTACGACCTGCTCTTTGGGCTTGACTCTGCGGTCCGGATCGGTTTTGCTATCTACAGGAGGCGGAGGAGTTATCGAGCCGTTTCGGACTCTTGCCCCTCTGTCAAGCGCGGGCCTCCGGGTCGCAGACTTTCGACATCTGTCCTGGCGGCCGGCAGGGTCTCAGGCTTGTCTCGGCGTGGAGAAAGAAGCCCACCGGGTACACAGCGTAAGGCAAAAGGAGGAGAAGACGATGATGCGTTCAATGTTGGTCTTGGGAGCTGTCGCGCTCCTGGCGTGCGTTCCGGTCAGCGCGAACTGGTTCGAGGACTTCGACTCGTACGCGAACGACAGCTCTATGCATGGCCAGGGCGGCTGGAAGGGCTGGGACAACAACCCAGGCGCCACGGCCTACGTCCGCGACGACCAGGCGCTGAGCCTGCCGCACTCCGTCGAGATTGCCGGCAACTCGGACCTGGTGCACGAGTACTTCGGCTACACGTCGGGCGTGTGGACCTACACGGCGTGGCAGTACGTGCCGGAGAACTTCCAGGGTGTCTCGTACTTCATCCTGCTCAACACGTACAACGACTTCGGGCCGTACAACTGGTCCACGCAGGTCCACTTCGAGAGCGCCACGAACCTGGTGATCTCCGACTTCGAGAACGCGTCGCTCCCGCTGATCAGGGGCCAGTGGGTCGAGCTGCGCAACGTCATCGACCTGGACAACGACACGCAGTCGTTCTACTACAACGGCCAGCTTCTCACGACCAAGAGCTGGACGGGCGGGGTGAGCGGGAACGGCGTGCTGAACATCGGCGCGGTGGACCTGTTCGCCAACGGCGCCAGCCCGGTGTACTACGACAACATCTCGCTGGTGCCTGAGCCGGCTGCTGTCGCGCTGCTGCTCGTGGGTGCGCTGGCGCTGCGGCGCCGCTAGTCCCGCACCGGCAACCTGCGGCCGCTGTTGACGTTGTGATCCGAAACCGAGGAGGAGCCGTTGCCGACGCCAGGTCGGCAGCGGCTCCTTTCTCGCTTTGCTGCGACTCTCCCAGCAGCGCACCCCTCACGTGACGCGCGTCCTCGCCATCGAGCAGCCATAGCAACCCGTTGAAAAAGCGCCACGCACCGGTGTGGCATGGCCTTCCAGGCCATGAAAAACACGGGCCGGACGCCCGCGCCGCGTTTCCTTCAACAGGCTGATAGCCGCGCGCGGCGCGGTTGCCCCCGCTGCCGGCCGCCCTGCCGCTCGGCAATCCTCTCACGAGTGCCACCCCGCCGGCGGATCGCTGTAAGTGCTGCGGGGCAGAAGCGACTAATGTGCGCAGGCATGGTGACAGCGCCGGTGAGGTCGTCGGCCCGACTGGCACACACGGCGGCGAAGCGCGTGCGCTTCGCCGCGCCGCAGCGCTTCGAGCGTCTGGTCGCCGAGCACCAGTCGCGCGTGGCGCGCCTGTGCTACCGGCTGCTCGGCTGGCGCGCGGATATCGAAATTGAAGATGTGGTGCAGGACGTGTTCGCGGCAGCGTTCGAGGGCTTAAGACAGTTCCGCGGCGAGAGCAGCGTGGCGACGTGGCTGACGCGGATCGCGATCAACAGGTGCCGCAGTCACATGCGCCGGCGCGGCGCGCTGCTGCGCCTGCTGAGCAATGTGCGCCGGCGCAGGCAGGCGCCGGTCTGGGCCGCCGCGGACACAGCCCTGGTGGATTCCGAGCAGGCCGACCGGGTGCTGCGGGCGGTGCGCGGTCTGCCAGCCAAGTATCGCGAAGTCATCGTCCTGCGCTACCTGGAGGACATGAGCACGGACCAGATCAGCCAGGCGACCGGACTGACGCGTAACGCAGTCGAGGTGCGCCTGAACCGGGCGCGCCAGTGGTTGCGCGCCAGCCTGACCGGCATGTTGGACGAGTGAAGCGATGAACGACGAGCAGCTCAGGCAGCTTCTCAAGACAGCCGACGGGCTCGCCGGGCAGCCGCCGGACATGCCGGAGGACCTGGCGCAGCGGGTGCGGCTGCGGGCGCAGCGCCGGCGGCGGGTGCGGGCCGGGTACAGCGTGGCGGCGGCGGTCGTGCTGGCCGTCGGCATGACGTGGGTCTGGGCGCGGGCACCGGCCGCGCCAGCAACGGCGCAGCGACCGGCAGTCGTGCTACGACCCTTCGATTACAGGAGCGCGGAAACCATCGAAACAGAGATCGAAGGCCTGCGACGGGAGGCGGAGCTGCGTCTGGCGGTGGCCCGGCGGACGCAGGAGATTCTGGAGGAGCTGCGGCGGACTGACGCACTGAAGCGACAGCAGCCGGAACCGATTCCGGACCCGGTGGCAGAGGTGCGCCAGCAGGCGGACAAGGCGGCGTACACGCTCGTCTCCCAGGCGGACCGCATGTGTCGCGAGCTGGATTTGTGCGCGTCGGCCGCGCAGAAGCTGGAGCGCGTGATGCAGCTGTTTCCCGATAGTCCCTGGGCGGTCGTTGCGCGACAGCGCCTGGAGGACATGAAGAAGGGAGGAGACGTGTGATGAGTCGCCGCCTGCTTCTAACATCAGTGGTCGCGTCGGCCTTCGCCGGCGCCGGTGTCGGACTAGGGCAGGAGGCGGGAGCCAGGGCGCCGGCTGGTCTGCGAGGCGCCAGTTGCGTCGTGCAGATCGCGTCCGACCACCGCGCGGTACCGATTGACGCGAAGCTCGTCGAGTTTCTGCTCGACAGCACACCGGTCGCTGACGCAGCAGTACGCGAGGTGCTCGGCGCGAATGCGCCGGATCGCAGACGCGGGATCGATATCGTTTTTCAGCCGATCGCCTCTGACACGGTCGCTAAGGGCTTGGCGCCCCCAAGCTCGACAACTTTGCGTGTGGTGGCCGCTTCGATTCTGGTCATTGTGGACGAGCCGCTTCCGCCGGTCGCCGCCGAGCTGCTGAACTGCGTCGTGAAGCGCCTGGAGGCCGCGGTGCGGGCCGCGGACGCGGGCGAAGCCGATGTGTTGCGCTCGCGTCTGGCAGCCGTCGAGGCGGAGCTGGCTGCCGTCGAACAGCGCTTCGCGCGGATCCGCACAGTGCAGCAGGAGCTGACTGAGAAAGCGGGGCAGTCAGACCTGTCGCGCGCCCGCATCGAGAATACCGTTCGCGACCTGGAGCAGATGAAAGCGTCCCTGGAGCTGAAGCTGGCCGGCAGTAAGGCCCGCGAGGCGGCGCTCACCGATCAGCTCGCCAGGGTCCACAAGAGCGTGGAGGCGGCGCTACAGCAGAGCGAGGTGGCCGCCGAGCTACAGAAAATCGTTGAAATCCGCGAGCGCGAGGTAGCGCGGATCCGCGACTTGGTGAACGAGCGCGGTTCGTCGCCGCAGCAGCTCGACAAGGCGCTGGAGGCGCTGGCCCAGGCCCGGGCCGAGCTGGCCCACTACCGCGAGCAGGCCAGCCAGAACCAGGGCGGCGGAGTGCTCGCGGACCTCAACAGGCAACTCATCGACCTGAACGTCGAGGCGGTGGAGACCGAGGCCCAGCTCCGCGCCATCCAGGGCCGCCTCGCCGACATGCGCGCCCGGGGGCTGCTCGATCTGGCGGAGCTCTACGAGCGCGAGGTCGAGATGGAGCGCTCGTTCGCCGAGCAGGCGCTGCGCGATCTGATGAGCGAGCGCGAGCGGCTGACGCGCCAGCTCCGCGAGCTGCGCCCCCCCGAGCTGCGCGTCATCGGCGGCCAGTAGGCGCTCCCGTCGTTGGTCCACCGGCGCTTACTGCCTCAGGCGGAAAACGTTGAAGCCTGTCATCCCAGGCGCAGCGCCGAACCTGGCGGCAAGCCCGGTAAGACGCCTCGCCTGGCCCACCATGGCGCGTCCAGCGGTCCGTGTTCCTATCGGCAGGTGGCAATCGACGGCCGCTTGGCCGGCGGCATCGGCCGTCGGTTTGTCACCCCCAGATGCGTCGAAGGCGCCCCTGGGCGCGGGCTGCGCGGTATCCATGTTCCGCCGCGCGGCCGGCACTGCGGGCCGGAGCGGCGCACCAACGTGCCTTGACAGCGCGAAGAAAACGTGGCAGGGGCATGTTGCCCGGCTTTTCATGGCCTGGAGGCCATGCCACAGCGGTACCTCGCTCTTTTTCAATGGGCTGTTAACGGTCCGCGGCCGTCACGTTTCCGCTTGACTTCGGTACGCCGCTTGCCGTAACGTCGGCCTGCGGGGGAGCCGAAAGCGAGCGCGACAGGGGAAATCTCCATGACGAGACGCTGGACGTGCGCCATCCTTGCAGGGGGGCTGCTCTACTGCGGCGCAGCCGGGGCACCGGCCCGCGGAGACGACATCCACGCCGCGGCCCGCGCCGGTGACCTGCCCCGCATCCAGGCACTGCTGGCCGATAACCCGGCTCTCGTCAGCGCGCGGGACGATGTCGGCCAGACCCCGCTGCACGCCGCCATCCGGGCACGCGACAGCCGCGTGCTGAGCTGGCTGCTGCGGCACGGTGCGGATGCCAACGCTAAGGACAAGCAGGGCCGTACGCCGCTCCATGTGGCCGCAGACGCCGGCAATGCCGTCGCGCTGCGCGTGCTGCTCGAGGGCGGCGCCGATGTGAACGCGTCCGACGCCGACGGCGCCACGGCGCTGCATGTCGCGCTCGGCCGCCAGCGACCGGAGCTGGCCCGGGCGCTCATCGAGGCCGGCGCTGATGTGCGCGCCAGGGACGCCAACGCTCGGCCGCCACTCTATTACGCGGCGCAGGGCAACGACACCAGGGCGATCGCCCTGCTGATCGAAAAGGGCGCCGAGGCGAACGCCGCGGACAAGCTGGGGAACACCGCCCTGCACGCCGCGGCGCTGCGGCTGCGGCGCGAGGCGACCGAGGAGCTGCTGAAGCGCGGCGCGGACGCCGGGGCGGGCAACCAGCGGGGCGAAACGGCGTTGCATGTCCTGGCGGCCCAGCACCTGAAAGACGCGGAGGGCGAACGGCTGCTGCTCGCGGTCGCGGAGGTCCTGCTGAAAAGCGGGGCGGACGTGAACGCCCGGGCGGCAGACGGAACCACGGCGCTCGGGCGGGCGCTCGACCGCGGGCACGGGCAGCTTGCGGAAATGCTGCGGAATGCGGGAGGTGTGCCATGAACGCCCGCGTTGCCGCAGCCGTGGCCCTGCTGGCTGGGCCGCTGGCCGGCGCGCCGGCCCTGGCCCAGTCGTATCACACGTACGCGCAGATCGGGGCCTTCCTTCAGGGCGTGGCCGACGACCACCCGGATATCGCGCGCCTCTACGACCTCGGTCTGAGCGTAGAGGGCCGGCACATCTGGGCGCTCCAGATCACCGACAACCCCGACCTGGAGGAGGACGAGCCGGAGTTCCGCTACATCTCGACGATGCACGGCGACGAGTGGGTCGGGCCCGAGATGTGTCTGTATCTCATCGATCACCTGACCGACAACTATGGCGTCGATCCGGACATCAGCGCCCTAGTCGACGAGATCGACATCTGGATCGTGCCGCTGATGAACCCGGACGGCTACGTGCGCACGCAACGCACCAACGCCCACGGCGTCGACCTCAACCGCAACTTCCCCGACCCCTACACCAGCCCCAACAACACGCCCGACGGACGCGAGCCCGAGACCGCCGTCATCATGAACTGGTCGTTCGCGTCGTCGTTCATGCTGTCGGCGAACCTGCACGCCGGGGCGCTGGTCGTGAATTACCCGTTCGACAACAACGCCCAGGGGGCCAGCGTCTACACGCCTACGCCGGACGACGACCTGTTCATCTGGATCAGCGAGGAGTATTCGCGGCACAACCTGCCGATGTGGAACAGCCCGGAGTTCTATCACGGGATCACCAACGGCGCGGCCTGGTACGCGATCTCCGGCGGGATGCAGGACTGGAATTATCACTACATGGGCTCCAACGAGGTCACGCTGGAGCTGAGCAACACCAAGATTCCGCCCGCCTCGCAACTGCCCACCTACTGGAGCCAGAACCGCGACTCGATGCTGGCGTACATGGCGACATGCCTGATCGGCGTGCGCGGGATCGTGAGCGACGCGGCCAGCGGGGTGCCGCTGGCGGCGACGATCACCGTCCTGGGCCGCGACCACGAGGTCTACACCGACCCGGACGTCGGCGACTATCACCGCATGCTGCTGCCCGGTACGTACGACCTGCTGTTCGATGCCGACGGCTACGAGCCGGTGACGATCCTCGACGTGCCGGTAAGTCAGGGGGCAGCGACGCGGCTGGACCTGGCGCTGCCGCTGGAGCTGCCGCAGGTCATCTGGCCCAACGGCGGCGAGACGCTGGCGGCCGGTGAACCGGTGGAGGTCACATGGTCAGGCCGGTCTGAAGACCGCTTCCAGGTGCAGTACACGGACAACTACGGCGACATCGGCCCGGTCATCGACGACTTCGAGGACGGCATACTGGGGCCGCAGTATACGACCGGCGGCGCGGCGGCGTGGCTGGTGACCACCGCGACGGCCCATTCGGGGACGCATTCGGCGCGGGCCGGCGACATCGGCGACAACCAGACCTCCTGGATGGAACGCGTGGTCGAAGGCGGGCCGCTGAGCTTCTGGTATCGTGTCAGCTCCGAACAGTACTACGACTACTTCAGCTTCTACATCGACGGGCAACTGCGGATCCGCCTGTCCGGAACGCGCCCCTGGCAGCGCTTCAGCACCACGCTGCCGGCCGGCCTGCACTCCCTGCGCTGGGAGTACGCCAAGGACGGCTCGCAATCCAGCGGCAGTGACACGGTCTGGATCGACGAGATCGAGGTCACGACCGACAACACGCAGTGGCACGATGTCGTCCCGCTGAGCGAGCCCGGCGACATGTCCGCGGTCTGGACGCCGCCGACGCCCGGCACGGCGTACAAGATCCGCGTCCGGGCGGCGCTGCAAGCCGGCTACACCGACTGGGACGAGAGCGACGCCGTCTTCAGCGCCGAAGAGCCCCCGCCGGTCGGCGACCTGAACGGCGACGGCGTGGTGGATCTGACCGATCTGGCGCTGCTGCTGGCCGCGTACGGAACGTGTGCCGGCGACCCGGGGTATCTGGACGACGCGGACATCGACGGCAGCGGGTGCGTCGACCTGCCCGATCTGGCGCTGCTGCTGGCACACTACGGACAGTAGCGCAGACAGCGGTCGCTGCGCGTTTCTCCGGCTGCTGCGGCGGCCGGCACAGGCCCACTTTCCGCCCCGCCGGGGCTGTCAGGCCCACCCCGGACGGCAACGCAGCAGGTCGCGGATGATTTCGCACACCCGGTCGCTGGCCGAGCCCGCCTCCAGCGGCCTGACAACCTCGTCGATCTGGGCCACCATCAGCCGGCGCCAGCCGGCGTCCGTCAGCAACTGCCGCGCCACGCGCGCCACCTGGTCCACGTCGCGGACGAACGGCATGAACTCGGGCACCACCCGCCGGCCGGCCAGAATGTTCACCAGCGATAAATGCGCCGTCTTCAGCACGAACCGCCCCAGCGCGCCGTGCAGCACCGACAGCGCAGGCCCGGCGTCGTACATCACGATCATCGGCTTGCGATAATAGGCCGCGTGCAGCGTGGCCGTCCCGGACGCCACCAGCGCCAGATCGGCGGCGGTCAGTACGCTGGCATTGTCACCGACGATCATGTCGGCGGGCACACCGGCGCCCGACAGGTGCCCGCGGATCTGATCTATCCGCTCGCCGGAAGCGACCGAAACAACAGCGCCCAGCGACAGGCCGCTTGCCGCCAGCCGGTTAACGACGCGAAGCTGCAAGGGAAGAAGCGCATCGATTACGTGGCGGCGCGAACCGGGCAGCAGGGCGATAACCATCCGCCCGCCGGCACGCAGCCGTTCGACGGTGGCCGCGTCGGGCTTCTCATGCCGGATCGTTTCGAACAGCGGGTGGCCGACGTACGTGGCCGGGATCGACGCCCGGCGAAAGTATTCTTCCTCGAACGGGAGAATGCACGCCAGCCGCTCAACCGCTTCAGCGATCTGCCTGTTGCGCCCCGCCCGCGCCGCCCACGTCTGCGGTGCGATGTAGTACAGCACCGGCAACCCGCGCCGCCGGGCCCGCCGCGCCAGCCGCAGGTGCAGCTCCGGCGCGTCGAGCAGCACGACCAAGTCCGGGGGGGCGCTGACCCACGCACGCTCAACGAGGCGTACTGCTCTCCATGCGTGTCCGACGACGGAGAACGCAGCCCCGAGCATCGCCGCGTGCGCCGTCAGGTCGTACACGCTTTCCACGCCCGCCTGGCGCAGCCGCGGCCCGGTCAGACCGTAGAAGCGGCAGGCAGGCAGGACCTCTCGCGCCCTACGCACCAGGGCGGCGGCGTGCACGTCCGCCGAGTGCTCCGCGACGGAGATGAAGATGCGTGCTGGTTCGCCGTCTGCCTGACTCATCGCCTGACCGCTCGCGGAGGCGGATAAGGCGTATGTCCCGGCTGACGCTGTGCGTCGTCGGGGATCACAAGCGTGCTGATACGACACGCCGCCCCGCACCCGATACACCCCTGGATTCCCGCGTGACCGGCGACGGGCACCCGGTCATCTTCGGCGTTCCCTTGGGGCGGCCCGCCTCTTGGGAGGCGGGGGACGCGGATACGGACGGACTTCGTGTCCCGCGCGGCGGAAGCAATTGGCCACCGACGGCCGGCGCAGCGCGACCCGCAAACCGGCGCCTGAGGCGGCTTCAGGGCTTGTCGGTCTTGGTTTCCTTCTGCTTCTTGAGCAGTTCTTTTACGTCGTCGGGCAGCGCAAAACGGCTCTTGTCGAGGTTGGCGTTCAACTCCACCGAGTCGAACGTCAGCACCTGTTCCATGACCATCGTCGGCAGCTTCATGCGCTGCCGGTGCCGGTGCGGATAGAGGATACCGCCTACCTTCCTGTAGTCCTCGACGAAGGTCTCCGTCGGGATCGGGCCCATGGGGGTGTCGCTGGTCACCTCGAGCTTGGTCAGCAGATGCGACTGCTTGTCGTAGAACGCCGCCAGCTTGTTCTCGTCGCTGATGGTCAGCTCGACCTTGTAGGCCGGCTTGCCTTCCACGTCCTCCACGCCGACCGTCTCCGCCTTCTTGTATAGCTGGTCCCAGGCGATGTCGTTGTCGAAAATGGCATTGCGGAGAAAGTCCTCCCGCGCCTGGCCCTCGACGAGCTGGGCCCCGCCCATCGGCGAACGCTGCCAGACGACCTGCCCGTCCGTGCCGGCCTCCTGCTTGCCCATGCCGGGCAGCTCGACCTCCTGCACCAGGAGGTTGGGCCGGGCGGCGTAGATGGTGATCGAACCTTTCGCCCCCTGCGCCGGAACCTCGAATGTGCCCTTCAGAACCCGATTGTTGATCTTCGCGTACTCGGCTTTGCCGCCGGTGGCCGCGATGTACTTCTCCAGGATCTCCTGGGCTTTCGGCAGGTTCTGCTCCGGCTTGGGCGGTGGCTGCTCCTGTCCGAGCGCCAGCGGACCCGCGATGAGCGCCAGGCTGCCCAGCGCGGCCAGCAGAAACCGGGCCGCAGCCCGGCGGCGCGGGGGACTGAGCCGAAATTGCAAACCGATCGATGGCATGTGCTTTCTCCCGACAGTTGTCTTCACGCTGGACTGGACGACGTGTCCGGCCCGCAAAAGAAAACCCGCCGCCGCAGCGACGGGCCGGCCACTGGAGACGATGGGATTCGAACCCACGACCTTCGCATTGCGAACGCGACGCTCTCCCAGCTGAGCTACGTCCCCATCTGCCCGCATTATACGTGGCGGCTGCATGGTGACAACCGCGGCCGTCGGCCCCGGCCCGTCACGCGCAACCCGCTGTCCCACAGTCTCAGGCGTCGCAGGCGTTGATGCGGCGCGCCAGCTCGCCCAGCGCCTGCGGGTCCGCTGGCCTGGCCTGCCAGCGATATCCCAGCCCGTCGCCACGCCGCCGCGGGATGATGTGAAAGTGCACGTGCGGGATCTCCTGTCCGGCGGCCTTCCCGTTGTTCTGAAGGATGTTGTAGCCCTCGGCGCCGGTCGCCTGGACGACCCGCCGGGCGATGCGGCCCAACTGGCGGCCGATCTCGGCGGCGTCCTCGGGCGGCAGGTCCTCGAGAAACTCCACCTGGCGCTTGGGCACGACGATGGTGTGCCCGTCGGCCAGCGGTCGAATGTCGAGAAACGCCAGCAGCCGGTCGTTCTCGAACACGCGGTGACAGGGTATCTCACCCCGGATGATCCGCGTGAAAATCGAATCCTGTGGGGCACTGGCCATTGACCGCTCCCCTGGGCAGCGGACGACTGAGCGGCCGGCAGCCTACGCGCGGTCCGTCGCCGCTTCTGCGCTACCGTCCGGCCCTGCCGCATCCGGCGCCTCTGCCGGCGCGGTATCCGCCGGCGGCTGCCCGGGCGGGGCGCCCTTGGCGGCGCGCCGGGGTCCGCGCCGGGGCAGCGGCTTGCCGGCGTAGAACGCGTAGTGCACCCGCGCCCGGCGCTTGCGCTCGGTCTTCTCGGAGCCTTTGGGGCGCGGCTTATCCTCTTCGCCGACGAACTGGATGATGGCGGTCGGGCTGCCGTCGCCGAGGCGCCGGTCGGCCAGCTTGATGATCCGCGTATAGCCTCCGGGGCCGCGTTTGGCGGCGCGCTTCTTCATCCGCGGGCCGATTTCGGCGAAAAGCTTGTGGATCACGGACTCGGCGGTGAACTTGACGCCCGGCTTGGTGGTCGAGATGCGGTGCCGGCGCCCGGAGCGGGCCCGCAACACCTGGCGCCGCTTGGCGTCGGACATGCGGTCGTATTCTTCCTGGTGGTCTTTGGCGATGATGGCCCGGTCGTTGAGCAGGGCAATGGCCCGCTGCCGGGCCGCCAGATCGCCCTTCAGCGCCAGCGTCACCAGGCGCTCTGCGAAGGGCCGGATCTCCTTGGCCTTGGCCAGCGTGGTCCGCACCTGACCGTGCTCAATCAGGCTCTGCACCAGGTTTCGCCGCAGGGCGAGCCGATGCTCCGACGTCCGGCTGAGTTTTCGTCCGCTTACCGCATGTCGCATGGGAGTTCAACCTGAGAGCCCGGGCATGGGGGCGCTGGCGGCGGCCGGCCCGCCGGACGCGCCTTCGCCCACGTTCATCCCCAGCGTCAGTCCGAGTTCGGCGAGTTTGCGTTTGACCTCCATCAGAGACGTCTTGCCGAAGCTGCGCAACTGGAGCAGTTGGCTTTCGGTCATGCGGACCAGGTCCCCGATGGTGATGATCTTGGCCGCCTCCAGACAGTTGCTGGCGCGCACCGAGAGATCCAGACTGGCCACGGAGCGCTCCAGCTTGGCGCGCAGCTCCTCATCGACAACGCCGCTGGCCGCTGGCGGCGGGGCTTCCGCCGCCGCCACCGTCTCGCCCAGCTCGTAGTACTGCACGAAGGGGTTGAGGTGCTTGCGGAGGATCTTGGCCGCCTCGACCAGCGCATCCTCCGGCGACACGGTGCCCTTGGTCCAGATCTCCATGATCAGCCGGTCGTAATTGACCCGCTGGCCGACACGCGTGTCCTCCGTGCGGTAGCGGACACGGGTGACCGGCGAGAACAGGGCGTCGATGGGGATGACGCCGATCTCCTGCTCCTCGTCGATCAGCTCGGCGGCCGGGACGTAGCCGCGGCCGCGGCGCGCCGTCAGCTCCGCTGAAAAGTGCACGTCGTCGGTCAGCGTCGCGATGAGCTGGTCGCCGTTGAACACCTCCAGCCCCGGCTCGCACTCGAAGTCACGGGCGCGGATCTCACCCCGCTGGTGGCGCTCGACGCGCATCCGCTTCGGGGCATCGCCCTCGACGTTCACGACCAGCGCCTTGCAGTTCAGGATGATGTCGGTCACGTCCTGCAACACGCCCGGCAGCGAGCAGAACTCGTGGTCAGCCCCGGCGATCCGCGCGTGCGTGACCGCCGATCCTTCCAGACTGGAGAGCAGGATGCGCCGCAGGCTGTTTCCGACCGTCGTGCCGAACCCGCGTTCGAAAGGCTCGACGACGAAGCGTCCGTACTCGTTGTTGCTGACGGCCTCATCGCGCACGACCCGGCTGGGCAGCTCCAGACCACGCCATCTGATCCGCATATTATCCTCGCCCTGAAGTCTCGCGTCCTGAACCGTCGGATGTTCCCGCGTCCGGCGCGCTAGCGCGAGCAGGACTCGACAATCAGTTGTTCTTCCACCGGGATCAACACGTCCTCACGCCCCGGCAGCGCGGTCACCCTGGCCTCCAGCTTGTTGGGGTCGACGGCCAGCCAGCTCTGCTCCGGGGGCACGGGCACGCCCTCCAGCAACTGCATCTGCGCCCGGGCATACTTCTGAGATTTCTCGCGCTTGTGGATGGCGATCACGTCGCCCACCCGCACCAGATAGCCCGGTCGATCCACCTTGCGACCGTTCACGCACACATGCCCGTGCACGACCGCCTGCCGCGCCCCGCGCCGGCCGGCAATGAAGCGCGTCTTGTAGACGACGTTGTCCAGCCGGCGCTCCAGAATCTGGAGCAGCGCCAGACCCGTGTTGCCGCGGAAGCGCTCCGCCATCCGGTAGTAGCGCTTGAACTGCCGCTCCAGGATCCCGTAGTGGCGCTTGACCTTCTGCTTCTCGCGCAGCCGCACCGCATACTCCGAGCTCTTGGCGCGGCGCCAGATGTGCATGCCGGGCGGATAGTTCTTGTACTCGCGCTCCAGCGGGTTCTTGCCCGTCTGGTCGCGGATCGGCTTGATCATCAGGTTGACGCCTTCGCGCCGCGACAGCCTGGTGGTAGGCCCGGTGTACCTGCCCATGGTCTATACCCTCCGCTTCTTGCGCGGCCGGCAGCCGTTGTGCGGAATCGGCGTCACGTCCTCGATCGACTGAATGCGCAGGCCCGCCGCCTGGAGGGCCGTGATCGCCGACTCGCGCCCCGCCCCCGGCCCCTTGACGCGCACGTCCACCTCCACCACGCCGTGCTTCCGCGCCAGGCTCGCCGCGTACTGGGCGGCGCGCTGCGCGGCAAAGGGCGTGCTCTTGCGGGCCCCGGTGAATTTCTTCTCCCCGCCGCCCAGCGGCACCGAGCCGGCCGACGCCCAGCACAGCGTGTCGCCGTTGACGTCGGTGATCGTGATCAGCGTGTTGTTGAACGTGGCCTTGATGTGCGCCACCGCCTTCGCGACACTGCGCTTCACCCGCCGTTTCGCCGCCTTCGCCAAGACCAACGCTCCCTGCGCCTAGCGCATCTCCTTGACACTCTTCTTGCCGGCCACCGTCTTCCGCGGCCCCTTGCGCGTGCGGGCATTGGTGCGCGTGCGCTGCCCGCGCACCGGCAACCCGCGAATGTGCCGCAGCCCGCGATAGCAGCGGATGTCCCGCAGCCGGGCGATGTTCTGCTGAATCTGCCGCCGCAACTGCCCCTCCACAACGTAACGCGTCTCGATGACGTTGGCGATGCGGCTGATCTCGTCTTCCGTGAGCTTGCCGGCGCGGACCGCGGGCGAGATCTGCACCGCGGCCAGAATCTCCTTCGCCCGCGTCGGGCCGATGCCGTAAATCCGTGTCAGCGCAACGTCGATGCGCTTTTCGCTGGGCAGATCAACACCGGCGATGCGTGGCATAGGGCCGACCCTCTGCTGCTAACCCTGTCGCTGCTTGTGCCGCGGGTTGGTGCAAATCACCCGCACTACGCCTTTACGCTTCACGATCTTGCAGTTCTCGCAGATCCGCTTCACGCTGCTGCGTACCTTCATCGCCTGTCACCTCGCCTGCTGCGCCCGCCGCTAGCTCCCGTTGGACAGGACCGTGGCGCCGGTCTCCGTCACTGCCACCGTATGCTCAAAATGCGCCGCCAGCGAACGGTCCCTGGTCACCACCGACCAGCAGTCGCGGTCACGGAACTCCACCGCCGGGTCCCCCGCCGTCACCATCGGCTCGATGGCCAGCGTCATCCCCGGCAGCAGCTCGAAATCCGCCGCCCGCCCGGAGCGCTCGACATAGTTCGGAACCTTCGGCTCCTCGTGCATCTGGCGCCCGATGCCGTGTCCTACGAACTCGCGCACCACGCCGAATCCCCGGCTCTCAACGCAGCGCTGCATCTGCCGGGCGATCACGCTCCAGTAAATGTGCGGCCGCAGCTCGCGCACCGCAATCTCCAGCGCCTCCCGCGTCGTGTCCAGCAGCTCCTGAACCCGACGGCTGGGCCGGCCGACGGCAAAGGTCCAGGCCGCGTCCCCGCAGTACCCGTTCAGCCGCACCCCGCAGTCGACGCTCACGATGTCGCCGGGCTTCAGCACCCGGTCGCCCGGGATGCCGTGCACAACCTCCTCGTTCACCGAGGTGCAGATGCTCGCCGGGAACGGATAGCGCGCCTGCGGGCTGCGTACGCCCTTGAACAGGGCCGTCGCCCCGGCCTCGCGGATCATCCGCTCGGCGAGGGCGTCGAGCTCGCCGGTCGTCGTTCCCGGCCGGATCTGAGCCTCGATCGCGCTCAGCACTCTGTGCACCAGGCGGCCCGCGGCCCGCATCAGCTCGATCTCGCGCGCCGACTTGAGCACGATCTTCGAGGACGCCGAGCCCATATGCGTCAGCCCAGGGCCTCGATCAGCCTGGCCACCTCGGCCTCGACCGCCGCCGCATCCCCCGCCGCATCCACCGTTCGCAGCAGCCGCTGCCGCGTGTAATACTCGATCAGCGGCGCCGTCTGCCGGCGGTAAGTCTCCAGGCGCGTGCGGACCACGTCCTCGCGGTCGTCGACCCGCTGCGTGACCTGCCCCCCACAGCGGTCGCACACGCCGTCCACGGCCGGGGGCGAGAACCCAGTATTATACGTCGCTCCGCAAGCGCTGCAAACGCGTCGGCTTACGATCCGCGCCACGATCGTGGCGTCGTCCAGGCGGAAGTCGATGACCCCGTCCAGCCCCAGCCCCCGCCGGGCCAGCCCGGCTGCCAGCGCCTCGGCCTGCGGCAGGGTGCGCGGAAACCCGTCGAGGATGAAGCCGACGTCCGGCGCCAGGCGCTCCACCGCCGCCAGCATCACGCCAGTGACGATCTCGTCGGGCACGAGCGTACCGGCCTGCACGTACCGGGCGGCCTGCTTGCCGATCGCGCTGCCGGCCCTGATCTCGTTGCGCAGGGTGTCGCCGCTGGACATGGGGACCAGGCCGAAGCGCCGGCTCATGCGCGCGGCCTGAGTACCCTTGCCAGTGCCGGGGGCCCCGAGGAATACGAGTCGCTTGGCCCGCATCAGTACTGGCGCCCCTTGATCCGGCCGGCCCCGGGCTCGCCGCCGAGGAACCCTTCGTAGTTCCGCATGATCAGGTTGGCCTCCAGCCGCTGAATCAGATCCAGGGCGACGCTGACGACGATCAGCAGCCCGGTCCCGCCGAGAAAAGCCGAGACGCGAAACGGAATCTCCAGGTGGATCGCCACCATGGAGGGGATCACGGCGATGATGGCCAGGAAGCCGGCCCCGACATACGTGATGCGCTCCATGACGGCTTCGAGGTAGTCGGCGGTCCGCTTGCCCGGCCGCAGACCGGGTATGAAGCTCCCCATGTCGCGCAGGTTGTTGGCCAGCTCTTTGGGCTGAAACTGCACCGACACCCAGAAGTACGCAAACACATACACCATCGCCACATAGGCGACCGTGTAGATGTAGTGGCCCGGCTGAAAGGCATGGTAGAGGAAGTCCCACAATCCCGCCGGCGGCAGCCGCGTCCCGGCCACCATGCTGAACACCCAGCTCGGCAGCAGCAGAAACGAGCTGGCGAAGATGATCGGCATCACGCCCCCGTGATTGACCCGCAGCGGCAGATAGTGCCGGGCGCCGCCCACGATGCGCCGCCCGCGCGTCTGCTTGGCCTGCTGGATCGGAATCCGCCGCTGCGCCTGCGTGATCAGGATCGCCCCGGCCACGACGGCGACGAACGAGACCACCAGAAACAGCACCTTGGGCGCGTGCATCTCGCCCCCGGTCAGCGTCCCTTTCAGGTTCAGACCCTGGATGACCTCGATGATCGCGTTCGGCAGCCGGGCGATGATCCCGGCCATGATGATCAGGCTGATGCCGTTCCCGACGCCGTATTCGTCGATCTGCTCGCCGATCCACATCAGCAGCAGCGTGCCGACCATCAGTCCGGTGATGCCCATGACGATGAAGCTGTAGGTCCCGGAGAAGTCGGGGTAGACCAGCGCGCTGCGCGTCAGGTAGCTGATCCAGAAGATGGCCTGGATGAAGCACAGCAGCACCGTCCCGTAGCGCGTGTACTCCATGATCTTCCGCCGCCCGCTCTCGCCCTCCTTCTGCAACTTCTCCAGCGCCGGGACCACGGTAATCAGAATCTGGAGGATGATCGACGAGCTGATATACGGCATGATCCCCAGGCCGAACAGCGTGCTCTGCCCCAGGTCGCCGCCGGTGAACATGGCGAACAGCTCGGCGGCCTGCTCGGCGGCGCTGCTGCCCGACTGCTGGAAATGGCTGGCCAGTTTCTCCTGATGCACGCCCGGCAGCGGCACGTAGAATCCGACGCGGTACACCGACAGCATCAGCAGCGTGAACAGGACCTTGTTGCGCAGGTCCGGGATGCGGAACACGTTGATGAACGCACGGAACATGACTGCCAGACCTCGTCAGCGCAGGGCGGCGTCCCCTGCGGCCCGCGCCGCTTCCTGCTGCGCCGTGCGCCGCTCCGCCGTGCGCCCTTTGGCCGTGTTGCGCTTGGCGCGGGCAGCGGCCGCCGGGTCCGCAAGCGGCAGGGCGCGGAAGCTGCCCCCGGCCGCCTCGATCACCTGCCGGGCCTTGGCGCTGCACGCGTGGGCCTCGACCACCAGCCTCTTTCCCAGCGTGCCCTTGGCCAGAATCTTGACCCGCGCGGCACGCCCCTGAATCAGCCGCAGCTTGCGCAGCGCGTCCAGGTCGACCGTGTCGCCGTCGGCGAAGCGCCGTTCGAGCTGCTCGACATTCACGATTTCGTAGTTTGTGCGGAACTTGAAGTTGCTGAAGCCGCGCTTGGGGAGCCGACGGAACACCGGCATCTGGCCGCCTTCGGTCAGCGGCCGCACGCCGCCGCCGGCGCGCGCCTGACACCCCTTGTGTCCGCGGCCACTGGTCTTGCCCCGGCCGCTGCTTTCACCGCGCCCGACACGCTTGCGCCGCTTGTGGCGCCCCGCCGCCCGGGTGATGTCGTTGATCATCATGGGACTAGTCCTGCGCCGCCGTCGGTTCGCCCGCGCCGCGCTCCTCCACCGTCGAGGGGCGCGCCGCCTGCGGCTCGGCAGCCTCGAACGCTTCGGCGCGCTCCTCCTCCGGCTCTTCCGGACGCTCGTCCACGTAATACTCCATGGGCTTGGGCGCCGGTTCGGGCTCCGGCGGGAGATCCAGCTTCACGCCGCGCAACGCCTCGACCTGCGCCCGCGTCCGCAGTTGCAGCAGGCCGTTGATCGTCGCCTTGACCAGGTTCTTGGGCGACGTCGAACCGTAGCTCTTGGTAAGCACGTCCTTGACGCCGGCCAGTTCCAGCACCGCCCGCGGGGCGGAGCCGGCGATGACCCCGGTGCCCTCGCAGGCCGGAATCATGATGATGCGGCTGGAGCCGAAACGGCCCACGACACGATGGGGGATGGTGGTGCCGCGCAGCGGCACGGTGATCAGCCGCCGCCTGGCCTGCTTGATCCCCTTCTCCACCGCGGGGGGCACCTCGTTGGCCTTGCCGTAGCCGTAGGCCACGTGCCCGTTGCGGTCGCCGACCACCACCAGGGCGCCGAAGGAGAAACGGCGCCCGCCTTTGACCACGGTGGCGCAGCGGTACAGTTTGACCAGCACGTCTTCCAGGCCCTGCTCTGCGGGCTCTTCGAGACTGTCGGCTGCCCGACCGCGTCTTGCCTTGACCGCTGACACCATACGCCACCCTGTTGGCTTCAGAATTTCAGACCGGCTTCGCGCGCCGCCTGGGCCAGCGCCTTCACGCGACCATGAAACTTCGCGGCGCCGCGATCAAAAACCACCTTCTCGATCCCCAGCGCCACGGCCTTCTCGGCAATGGCCTTGCCCACCACCGCCGCCGCCTTGATATTCCCGCCATACGCGCAGATCCCGCGGATCGCCGGCGACTGCGACGAGACGGCGCACAGCGTCCGGCCGCTGAGGTCGTCGATGATCTGCGCGTACACGTTCCGATGCGAGCGCGCCACGGAGAGGCGCGGGCGCTGCGGCGTTCCGAAGATCCGCTTGCGCACGCGCTTGCGTCTGCGGGCACGGCGTACGGACTTGATTGTCTGCTCTCGCATTTGGCCTGCCCCATACGGGCGGCGCGCTTACGCGCCGCCGCTGGCAAACACCTTGCCGGCCTTGCGCCGGATCTGCTCGCCCGCGTAGCGGATCCCCTTGCCCTTGTATGGCTCGGGCGGGCGCAACTTACGCAGCTCGGCGGCGAACTGACCGACTGCCTGCTTGTCGATGCCCCGGATGGTGAAGCGCGCCGGCTCGGTGTCGCCGCGGGCGGTTTCGACCTCGACGCTGGCATCCAGTCCGGGAGGCAGGTCGAGGACGAACTGGGCCGGCCGGCCGTGCCCGCGGCCCATGTAGCCGACGTTGACCAGCAGTTGTCGGCCCTGCTTCTTGACGCTGTAGCCGGTGCCGTAGACCTCCAGCTTCACGGTGTAGCCCTGGGTCACGCCCTGAATCATGTTCGCCAGCAGGGCCCGTGTCAGCCCGTGCAGCGCGCGGTGCTGCGGAACGTCGTCCGGGCGGCGCACCACCACCTGTCCGCCCTCCACCGCGACGCTGATCGGCGCGGGTATCTGCCAGCTCAGAGCGCCCAGCGGACCGCTGACGCTGACCTGCGGCCCGCCGACTTTCACCGTCACGCCGGCGGGGATCGGAATCGGCTTCTTGCCAATGCGCGACATCGCTTCACCACACCGTGCACAGCAGTTCCCCCCCGACGTTCAGCTTGCGGCACTGCCGGTCGCTCAGCACCCCGCGGCTGGTCGAAACCACGCCGATTCCCAGACCGTCCAGCACGCGCGGCAGCTCGTCGACACCGCAGTAGACCCGCCGCCCCGGGCGGCTCACGCGCCGCAGGCTTTGCAGCACGCGCTCCCCCCGCTCGCCGTACTTCAGATGAATCCGGATCCGCCCCTGGTTGGTGTCGTCGATCGAGTCGAAGCCCGCGATGTAGCCCTCGTCCTGAAGCACCTGCGCCACGCCCAGGCACACCTTGCTGCGCTTGACGCACACCTCCTGGTGGCCCGCGTGGATGGCGTTGCGGATGCGGGTCAGCATGTCAGCGATCGGATCTGAAGTCGGCATGAACCTGCGCCCTCACCAGCTCGCTTTCCGCACGCCGGGGATACGCCCCTCACCGGCCAGCACCCGGAAGCAGATGCGGCAGATGCGGAACTTGCGGTAGACGCCGCGCGCCCGGCCGCACAGCTCACAGCGGGCGTGTGCCCGCACCGGATACTTCGGTTTCTTCTTGGCCTTCAGCCGCAGTGCCAGTCGCGCCATCGTGTCCTCTAGCTGCGGAACGGCAGCCCCAGCCGCGTCAGCAGTTGCCGGGCTTCGGCATCACTGCGGGCCGAGGTGCAGACCGTGATGTTCATGCCCTGCTGGAAACTGACCTTGTCCGGGTTGACCTCGGGGAACACCCCGACCTCCGAGAGCCCCAGGCTGTAGTTGCCGCGACCGTCGAAGCTGGAGGGATTCAGCCCGCGGAAGTCGCGCACCCGGGGAATGGCCAGCGCGATCAGGCGGTCGAGAAACTCGTACATGCGCCGGCCGCGCAGCGTGACCTTCAGCCCGACGTCGTAGCCCTTGCGCACCTTGAAGTTCGAGACGCTCTTGCGGGCCCGGGTGATCAGCGGCTTCTGCCCGGTGATCGTCGCCAGGTGCTCCTGCGCCTCCGTGAAGCGCTTGGTTTCGCGTGCCTTCGA
>Ga0209018_1001026_pt1 | contig 23881 bp, 16 predicted proteins | sample YNPBryBLVA2012_FD_185814 | JGI IMG/M metagenome (GOLD analysis project Ga0209018, IMG submission 185814) | Anoxygenic and chlorotrophic microbial mat microbial communities from Yellowstone National Park, USA - YNP Bryant BLVA 2012 (SPAdes)... ...
CCTCACCGCGCTCGCTCATGTTCTCCAAAGCGCCGCGCGTCGGGATGCGATCGCTTGCCGACGGACCGGCCGCGTCCGAGCTCACTCGCCGCCGTGCCTCGCCGTGGCGGCATCGAATCCTTGCAACAGATCGCGCGCCAGCATCTCACCGATCTTCTGGTATCCGCGCGAGGACAGGTGCACACGATCGCCCGCCCCGAGCGGCGGGTTCTCCATGGCCCACCGCGCCATGCTGCCCTTGCCTCCCATCGCTGCTTGCCCGTTCCAGAACGCGCACCCAGCTTCGCCAGCGGCTTGCTTTTCCGCTTCGTTCAGCGCTTCCACCGCGTCTTCGTAGCTCGGGCCCGCCCGGTCGACCGGCCCGAACACCAGACACTCGCACTGCGGCGACGCCGCACGCGCCCTCCCTACCAGCTCCTTGACCCGCCGGACCATCAGCTCCTTGTTGACCTTCGTGTCGCTCGACTCGTTCGTGCCGTACGCGATCACCACCAGGTCGGGACGCCGACGTGCTACTTCGGCTTTCCACGTCGCAGGATCGTAGGCAAGCGCGGATCGTACCCGCGCTCCGTTGAGCCCCAGCGTGTCGAGCACCACACCCGGCGCGTCCGTTCGCTCGACGACCACGCCGAGCATCTGCACGCCCTGCAGCACGCTGGAGACGGACAGCTCACCGCCGGGACCCGCGCTTTCGAGCTGCACATGCTGGATCGCCCGAAGCGTTTCGGCCGACGCCTCCAGCCTTTGAGGATCGCCGCCCGAGACGGACACCTGGAACGAGCTGCCCATTGACACGAAGCGAAACGCAAGGTCCCAACGCGCCGGACCAGGCAACGCCGCGGCGTTCACACGCACCGACGCGCGCGCGTCTCCGCCTCGCGGTACAAGCCGCACGCCCCCGAGCCCGAATACGCCGTCGTCGACCTTGTCGCCCGACACGAGCGTCTTGGGCTCGATACCCCACTTTCCCGCCACGGCCAGCGTCGCCCCCGCATGCCGATATCCGTTCGTGTTCCATCCGACATGAACGAACCCCGGGCCGCCAACCCCGAATCTGCCCTGCAGCGCCGACCGAACCGCGTCGGTCCAGACGTCAGCCTGGGTGTGCGAATCACCGAACCAAAGAATCCGCACATGGTCCTTGCGCTGGCCAGATGCAAGCTGGGCCAGACCCGAGAAGAACCTGGGCAGGCGGGGGATGTCGTTGCCTTCGGCGGACGTCCCAAGCGGCCCAGGATCGTGCCAGATCGTCGAAGTCTCGGCAGGGGGCGTCGAAACGGCTTCGGCGGGCGTGATCGCTGACGGTATCGCAGGTGGTGACGCTTCCGGCGGCGCCGACGACGCACAGGGGGCCGGCGCTGGGGATCGAGCCTGACGTACCGGGCCGCATGCAGAGGGCGACAGCGCGGAGAACACGGTGACGGACACGGCCGCACCCGCCACGACGATCGCTGTGGTCAGGACCTCGCGTGCTTCGCGCCGAACAGGAACACGGCTCAAGACAGCGGATCCTCTTCCTGCTCGATGCGAAACGACTCCTGCTGACGTCGCTCGCGGATGCGTTGTTGCACGTACGCGACCATTTGATCCACGTACGCTTCGAACGGGGGACAGACGATGCCTGTTCCTCGCAGCAGCTCGTCCGTGTTCGTTGCGTCGTAGCGCACGTCGTGGGTGAGCAGCTCCAGGAAGCCGCGGGGGCTTTTGACCACGTGCTCGATACCGGGAGCGCGCAGGAGCGAACGCGCAACCAGGCTCGGGACGAAGCCGCGAGGCGAGCGCCGCCCGGCTACATGCGCCACGAGCTCGAACACCCGGCGCGCCGGCAGCGGTGAGCTGTCGACCAGGTGGAAGATGCGCCCCGGTGCGGCAGGATCCGATCCGATGCGATGTACCGCCCGCACCACGAAGTCGACAGGCACCATGTTCATCAGCGCGTCGCCCCGAATCGGCAGCGGCGCGGATGCGCCGGGCGGTGAGGTGAGGATGAGAAGAAGGAGCGTGTACGGACCGTCGAAGCGGTCGATCTCGCCCGTGCGCGAGTCGCCCACGATGATCGATGGACGCAGCACCGCGACGGGGATTCGGCTCATTGCACGTTGCGCGATGCGTTCGGCGCGTGCGAGGGTGGCGTTGACGACGGTCTTGTGCGTCGTTGGGCGGGTTGGAAAAGCCTCTCGGGCGATGTTGCGTTCCGGCTGGGCCAGGCTGGCACTGGTGAGCATGACCAGGCACCGCAACGATGGCGCGCAGCCGGCAAGCTCGACGGCCTCGGCGGCGCCCTGCACATTGGTGTATTCGGTCAGGTCGCGCGGCGCTGCGAGGTGCGTGACCCGCGCAAGGTGGAAGATGCGGTCGATCCTCGCGGTCACTTCCCGAAACTCGGCGCCGGACAGCCCCATGTCCATCGCCGCCGAGTCGCCTTCGAGCAGCACCACGCGCTTGCGCTGCTCTGCCGGAAGCATCTCGACCAGCTCCGTCGCGAGCTTCGCGTACTTCGACCGCACCACGCAGTAGAGCTGCGTCTTCGGCTCCACCACCAGGATGTGTTCAGCGAGCCGTCGTGCGACGAAGGTCGGAAAACCGGTGACCAACACGGAGCTTGCGAAGCCGGATCGCGCCATCAATCTCCAATCTACTGCACGCCAGCGCAAGGCGTGCAGCTTTCATGCAGGTCGAGACTGGCTCCAGATTGCCATCGCGCGCCGCTGGTCGGCCGCGTTCCGTCCGGAAGGGCCTGCCTCACGGCGAGCCCGTGCCGCAGTAGTGGTTGCCCACCACGTAGATCCACTTGCCGTAGTCGCCGTGCCATGCGCAAAACGACGCCTGCCCCTGCGTCGCGCTCAGATAGCACCAGAAGCCCTGCGTGTAGCCCGTGCACGCGCCGCTTCCGGTAAGCGCGTCCGCCCTGCACTGCTGCTCGATCGTGTCCGGGCACTGGTTGCATGCCACGTTCAGACAGTCGAACGTGCAGGCCGTCGCGTGGTTGCATGTGTCGCTGAGGTACGGCGCGACACACGTCGCTCCCGCGTCCGGTCCTGTGAACTGCCACAGGCACTGCCCGCATGCAGGGTCGGTTTGCTGCAAGTCGAGCAGGAGCTGCCCGCAGGCAGGCGGTGTCGTGGAACCCGCGCACGTGTTCGCAACGTTGTCCAGCGTGGCCGGCGAGCACGCATTGGGCTTGGTGTAGGGAATCACGACGCTCTGGTAGCTCGGGCATCCTCCGTAGGCCGCCGGGCACGTGCCCGGATACAGGCACTGTCCGCCCTGGCAAGTCCCGTTCTGGATGGTGCAGTCGACACACTGGACCCCGCCGACGCCGCAGCGCTTGTTGCCCTGGCCGGGCACGCAGTTCCCGTTGGCGGTGCAGCACCCCTGGCAGTTCCACGGCCCGCATCCTGGCGGGGGCGCGTCAGCCGACGCATCGGGCGGGATCGCGCAAACCCCGCCTCCCGGCGGTATCGCCACGCATTGGGCGCCCGGAGGGCACGGAGCGCATGGATCGCCTGCTGTTCCACACGACCAAGGCTGCGTGCCCACGTCGCAGTACGGCGGATACGTGGCGTGGTTGCAGCAGCCCACGCAGTTCCAGGGGCCGCAGTCCGTTCCACTGTCCTGCATGCTGACGCAAGATCCTCCACCGTTCGGCGATGCAACGCACACGCTCGCCGGCCCACACGCCTGGCAAGTCATGCCCCCGCCACCGCAAGCCCAATTGTCCGTGCCCCCTACGCACTGCGCAGGCCATGTCGTGTCGTCGCAGCAGCCGCTGCAGTTGTCCGGGCCGCAGACCTGCGGCTCGTACACGCACTGACCGCCCCCAATCGACGTCGGCTCGCACGTCATGCCGTCGCCCACGCATGCCTGACACACCTGCCCGCCATGGCCGCACAGCTTCGGGTACACGCCATCGACACACTTGCACGAGTCCTGGGGATCAGGACACTCGCAGCAGCCCTGGCAGCTCGACGGCCCGCACGTGGGCGTGCCCGGGTCGCAGAACCCGCCCCCTGCCGATAGAGGCACGCAATGATGGGTGCCTTCGGCGCAGCTTTGGCACACCTGCCCGCCCGATCCGCAGGCCCAAGAGTCGACACCTTCCAAGCACTGCCCGGTCGAGGCGTCGCAACATCCGTTGGGGCAGGTCCATGGGCCGCACGCGGTCGTCGTGCTCGTGCATTGGTGGATGTCGGGATCGCACTTGTACCCGAGCCACGAAGAGCAGTCCTGGCATGGCTCGCCGTTGCTTCCACACTGGTACAGATCACCGCCCCACACGCACAGGTACGGCCCAGCGCAGCATCCGCCGCAGTTGCCGGGACCGCACGATACTTCGGTCGTGCAGAAATGTCCCCCTGGATCACACGTCTGGCCGTTTGCCGTGCAGTCGCTGCAAGTCTCGCCTCCTGTTCCGCATGCGTGGCTGTCCGTCCCGCTCACGCACAGCCCGCCGTGGGTACAGCACCCTCCAGGGCATGTGGACGGATTGCACGGCTGCGCAGGTCCGCACTCGTGCGTGCCCGCGTTGCAGCTCGCGTTCGTCAGGGTGCAGTCGACACAGGGCTCTCCTCCGATGCCGCAGGCGTCGGCGAACAACCCCGGGGAGCAGTGGCCTTGCTTGTCGCAACAGCCTCCGCAGTTGGTTGCGTTGCAGACACCAGCCTCCACGGAGCTGTCCACCCCTGCCTCGGCCGGTGTGCCGCCATCCGGGGGCGACACACCGCTGTCGAGATAGGCACGCTGCTCCACTGCGGATCGCGCGCCACAGCCCGCAATCGCCACGACGCCAAGCGTGGCGACGATGCCACCGACGTGCAGACGGAACGACCTGACCATGCCGCTGGCCTCCCTTCGGTAAGAGCAGGCTCATCGTAGCGCGAGCCGCGCCGTGCGGCACCTTTGGGACAAGCTCGCAGGGAATCGCGGTCCTTGGGGCCGGAACGCTCAACGACGCGACAGCATCTTGACCACCTCGCGGGCGGCGTCGTCTGCCATGTCGATGCGGAACCAGGCAGCGGAGGGGTTGCCGCCGTAGGCGAACACCATCGGCGCCGCAGGCGCCTCGGCTTTCGGCGCCCGCATGGTCACCGATGTGAGGAGTCGCATCGGCTCGACAAACAGAGCAAATGCGACGTCGTTGCCGAGCCCCGTGAGCATGGCTGACAGATCCGGACGCGCTGCCACGCTCTGGTCCGGGGCGGCGCGCTGTTGCTTGTACCAGCTCTTCGCGTCTTGGCTGACCACTAGGGAGAAGGAGGCGTCCTTCTCGCCGACGTTCCAGCCGATGTCGAATTCGGATCGGTCGGGCTTGCCGTCCTTCCCCTTTTGCTCGCGCTTGACACGCACTACCTGCGCGCCCTCCGCAGCGGCAGGCTTGCCGATGGCGACCTTTCCGAAGTGGTGCTCGATCGGTGCCTGGAACGCCGGCACGGAGACGAGGTCGAGAATCGCGCGAATCGCGCTGTCGAGTTGTTTCTGGTCCGCCACCGCTCCCTGGACCACGAACACCTTGCCGTCAGTCGTGGCGTCGAAGCTCGCGCTGAGCCAGTCTCCCCGGCCCTTGGCCCACAGGTCGAGCGCCGCGCCGACCTTCTCCCTATCCGCGGGCGCGATGCGCTCGCCCAGGATGCTCGCGATGGACCTCGCTTGGTCGGCCGCGGATTGCTGCCGTATGGGGGCCGAGTCGCGCAGCACCATCCCGAACACGGTGGATCGAGGAAGGGACAGCAGCGGCGCCGTGTCCCCCGTAACCATCGCCGCGAACTCCTGCGACGCCGGTCCGCCCCCCGCAGCCGGCGTCAGGTCGAGCCGAACGTGCACACCCGACGCGTCCAAGCCCAGCGTGGCCCGAGCGGCTTCCAGGTCTCCAAGGAGGGCCGCCAGCCGGCTCACCTTCGTGTCCACGTCGGCCAGCGCGGCGGTCGGGTCACCAAAGTCGGGCGCCTTACCCCCATGGGCCTCCCGGTCCTTCTTGTCTTGCTCCTCCTTGTCTTTTCGCATCGACGCCCACCCGTCGCGAATGCGCTTGGCGAGCGGTCCAGCCAGGGCAGCACGGGGCGCCACGACCACGACGTGCCCCTTTTCCGCAGGGCGTGTGGGCAGCGTCCGCGACACGTAGGGGCCGCATCGGATCAGGTCGTCGGCCGTCTCACCGGACAGCAGGTAGTTGCCTGCCACGCCGAGCGCTGCCGCACGCGCCGTGTTCGTGGGCTTGGGGTCCAGCACGGTCACCCCGCTCGGGTCCGCCCGCGCCGTGTACTTCGCGTCGGCGCCTTCGGTCAGCAACGTCACTGTCCGCGCGCCGTCGCGGACATGCACGCCCATCACCATGGTCAGGCGCTTGCCGTCGTCGGTCATCACCCCGAGCGCGGGCACGTTGGCGTCAATCTGCTCGAGAAGCTGCGGAGTCAACCCGAGCATCGTCACCACCGCGCCCGGGAAAGTCGCGGGCAGCAGCGCCATGGGGCCGCCGAGCTTGGTGCGCATCTGCTGCCAGGTGGCGTCGGGCGTCGGCACGAACACGTCGGCGACATGGCCTGCTGGAGCAGGCACGGGCTGCAGTGTCGCAGAGGCAGAAGGCGCAACCTTGTCGTTCTTGCACCCGGAGAGCGCGAAGCCGATCGCCATGATCGCGACGAACACGGCTCGAAGCAAGGATCGTCGCCAGGGGGACAGCCGGGCGCACCGGAACCCCCGGCGTGATGTCCGATCAAAAGACAGGTTCTTCATTGCCTCATCAGAAGGGGATCTCGTCGTCACCCGGAAGGTCCGGCGGCGGACCGTCGTCCGGGTAGTCGGGGTCGTTGCTGGCCTGCGGTGCAGGACGGCTGCGCTGGGGGGCGGGGGAGAACCCCGATTCGTCCGGCGGGGTCTGCACACGGGCCGCACCGCCGCGCCCGCCCGTCAGCACGATGTTCTGCGCCGAAACCTCGGTACGGTACCGCTTGTTGCCGTCGCGATCCTCGTAGCTCGTGGTGCGAAGCGAGCCCTCGACCAAGACCGTGCTGCCCTTGGTCAGGAACTTGTGGAGCGCCTCGGCGCGCTTGCCCCAGATGACGACCGAATGCCATTCGGTCCTTTCCTGGCGCACGCCGTTCTTGTCGAGGTAGCGCTCGGTGGTGGCGACGCGGAGCTTGAGCACGGACTGTCCGCCCTGCGTGACCTTGAGCTCGGGGTCGGCTCCCAGGTTGCCCAGGAGCAGCACACGATTGAATCCTTCCGACATGGTTCGACGCGTAGGCTCCCTTTTGGTGCGGGGCAAGTCGAAAGTCCGACGGCCCGGCGGATCTTCACCGGGCCGGGCAGGCAGGCCGAATCCTCGACGCCTTCGCGGGCTCCTACCGACGGGTCCCGACTCGGACCATCGACAAGCTGACCTTTCATCGTGTACGAAGTGCGACCATGTCCAGCCGAAGCTACAACACCATCATCATCGGGTCCGGGCCTGCGGGCCTGACGGCCTCGATCTACGCAGCCCGCGCGAACCTCAAGCCACTGTGTATCGAGGGCTTCTCCGCCGGCGGCCTCGTGCCCGGCGGGCAGCTCATGTTCACCACCGATGTGGAGAACTTCCCCGGCTTCCCCGAGAAAGTCCGCGGATCCGACCTGATGCAGAAGATGCGTGATCAGGCCGAGCACCAAGGCACCGAATTCGTCACCGCCGACGTCACCAAGGTCGATCTGAGCCAGCGCCCGTTCAAGGTGTGGACCGACGAGCCCGACCCGTACCTCGCGCAAACGGTGATCATCGCGACCGGAGCACGCGCGAACTACCTCGGACTCGACAGCGAAGACAAGCTCAAGAACCGCGGCGTGAGCGCCTGCGCCGTGTGCGACGGCGCCTTGTACCGCGGTCAGGATGTCGCCGTGGTCGGTGGCGGTGACACGGCAATGGAAGAGGCTGCGTACCTCGCCGGCCTCGTCTCGAGCGTCACGCTCATCCACCGACGCGACGAGTTCCGGGCCAGCAAGGCGATGCAGGCACGGGTGCTCGCCAACCCCAAGATCAAGGTGCTCTTCAGCCACGTGGTGGTGGAGGTGCTCGACGTTGCCAAGGGCGAAGTCACCGGGGTGCGGGTCAAGAACCTCAAGACCGGCGAGGTCAAGGTCGTGCCGGTCAAGGCGATGTTCGCGGCGATCGGGCACACGCCCAACACGGACCTGTTCCGCGGACAGGTCGAGCTGCACGACAACGGCTACATCAAGACGAAGCCGGGCACGACGCAGACGAACATCGCGGGGGTGTTCGCGGCCGGCGATGTGCAGGATTGGACGTATCGGCAGGCCGTGACGGCCGCGGGAACGGGCTGCATGGCGGCCCTGGAAGCCGAGCGCTTCCTCGCCGCGCACGGGATGCACTAGTCCCGTCCGGCGCAAGATCTGTCCGGTTTTTCACGGCGAAGGTGCTCGTCGGCTTCCCTGCTCGCACCAACCGCCCTCGCGTGCCCGCCCGATGGGAGCGACGACGACCCGCCGGCCCCCATGCGACGCACGCTGTCCACCCGCGCGTCTACGTCGCCATCGCGAGCGGGTCAGCGGTCTTCGCGATTGCGATCCGCAGGCGGCGGCTGCGATTGCTTGGCGTCGCTGCTCCACATGCCGCGCATGCCCATCTCGACCAACGCTTCGGTCGATTGCGGGATCTGAATCGCTTGCCTGCCATAGATGACCGGCCCCATCTCGGCCGTAGCCAGCGTGCACGTCGCACCCTTCTGCGCGTTGCGAAGGTCGAGCACCACCGCGGCGACGGTCCATGTTGCCGGATCGACGATGCCGTTGATGATCGGATGGAGATGCCCCTCCGCGGTCCTGACGAACATGCCGCGCAGGTCGTTTAGACCGACGAACGTGGTATCGATGAGCGATGCCTCGGTGTCGATGCGCGCGACGATCACCGTGATGTTGTCTTGCCCGCCAGCGTCGTTGGCCATGTCCACGAGCCTGCGCGCGGCCTCGCGGGGTGTCGCTCCGGCCAGCGTCGTGCGGACGCGGGCCTCATCGACCATGTTCGTCAGCCCGTCGCTGCATAGCAGCACGACGTCGCCGGCGCAGAGCGCGACCGGGTCGCGGAAGGATGCCTCGACCGTGGGCTGGGTTCCGAGGGAACGGGAGACGATATGGCTGAAGTTCGACGGCAGATTGCCGGCGACGCCGGGGCCTTTCGCGTCGGCGATTTCCTGCATGAAGCTGTGGTCGCGCGTGAGCGGATACAGGACCGATGCGCGGAGCAGATAGGCTCGGGCATCGCCGGCGTGCCCTACGTAGAGCTTGCCGCCGGAGATGAGGGCAGCGACACACGTTGCGCCCATCGTCCGGCCGAGGCGCTGGGCCTCGGCGTGGACCTCCGCGTTGGCGATGCGGAAGCCGTTCTCGAGGGCAGCCCGCGGGTCGTCGTACTCTTCGCGCGCCGTCTGCTCGAGGGTCGAAAGCGCCAACGTGGCCGCGCGCTCGCCGAAGTCGTGTCCCCCCATCCCGTCCGCGACCGCGATGAGGTAGCCCAACGGCACGCCGACCTCGAGCAGTGCGTCTTCGTTCTTCTGCCTCTGCTTGCCGACATCCGTGTGGAAGCCGACAAACACCTGGAACCTCGGGGGAGGTTGATCAGAGCTGGTCGCCATCGTCTTCTCGCCTCTTCGTGCCGGGTCGTCGAGTGCCCAACCCGCGAGAGCTACGGATCGTACACCCTCCGGAAGTCCGCACCAGCGTCAACCGCGTCGCCGTCCGTGTCCACCGGGGCGCCCCGGTCCGAGGGCCCTGCTTCCGCCGTGCGCAGCAGCTCCGCGATCTCGATGAGCCTGCGCTCCACCCTGCCGAAGACCGACCCGGCAGGGAACCTGCCCGATGCATCGCGCTCGCCCGCGGGAAGCCCGGTGAGCACTTCGATCCCTTCGGCCACCGACGAGATGGCGTAGAGATGGAAGCGGCCCTCCGCGATGGCTTTTGTCACATCAGACCGCAGCACCAGGTGCCGCAGGTTGGCCTTCGGCAGCATCACACCCTGCGATCCCGTCAGCCCCCGCGCCTGCGCAATGTCGAAGAACCCCTCGATCTTCGGGCACACACCGCCAATGGGCTGGATCTCGCCGAGCTGGTTGACCGACCCCGTGACCGCGATGCCCTGGTCGATCCCTACGTCGGCCAGCGCTGACAGGATCGCGAACACCTCCGCCGAGCTCGCGCTGTCGCCGTCGATCTCGCCGTAGCTCTGCTCGAACGCGATCTGCACGCGCAAGCTCAGCGGACGCACCTGCCCGAACATGTACGAGAGGTATCCCCGCCCGATGGCCACGCCCTTGGTGTGAAGCGATCCCCCGAGCTGCGCTTCGCGCTCCACGTCAATCACGCCCTCGCGGCCCAGCGAGACCACCGCCGTGATGCGCATCGGCTGGCCGAACTCGACGTCACCCGCGGCCAGCACGCTCAGGCCGTTGACCACGCCGACACGGGTGCCGGCACACTCGACCATCAGCTCGCCGCGGGCCGCCATGTCGCGCATCTCGCGCTCGATGGTGCCGGATCGGTCACGACGCTGACGCCATGCGGCCTCGACGTCTTCCGCGGTCACGGATGTGTCCTCGCGGTTGGACTCGAGTGCGTGCAGGGCGGCGAAACAGGCTGCTTCCTCGAGGGGCAGGACGGCAAGCGAGAGGCGGTCACGGTCGCCCACGAGGCGCGTGGCGAAGTCGAGGAGGCGGGCCCGCGCGGACCGGGTGAACGTCGCGCCCATCCCCTTCACCGTGGGCAGCGACATGATATAGCCGTCGAGCTTGCGCAGCGTTTCCTCGGTGCGCGCAACCCACCACTCCGCCTCGACCTTGATGCGGAACAAGGTCGCGAAGTCGGGGTCGAGTTGCAGGAGCTGTTCGTAGACCGATTGCGGTCCCACCATCACGACGCGAACGTCGAGCGGCGCGAGCTGGGCGCGCAGCGTGGTTGCGTACATGCCGATGGGGCCGAGAGGGTCTTCCGGGGCGAGACGCTTCTCGCGGAGCACACGCTTGAAGCGCTCCCAGATCAGCGGATCCGACATCAGATCGGTGACGCGCAGGACCAGATAACCGCCCGATGCACGTGCCATCGACCCCGCCCGAATACGCATGAAATCCGTCACCAGCGTGCCGAACCGGGCGCGACGCTCCAAGTAGCCGAACAGGTTCGGAAAGCTCGGGTTCGGCTCGAACACCACCGGCGCACCACCGTCCGGATCGTGCGTCACGTACACGTTCACGTCGAACCGCCCGGTGCGCTTGGCGATCTCAGGATTGCCCCGGTGGACGTCGTCGCCGTCGGCTTCCGCTGATTCGTCGTCCTCACTGGGCGGCGGTTCGACGAAGTCGCGCCAGTCGTGCACCAGCTCCGCGGCCACGTCATTCAAGTAGGAAGTGATCGCCTCGATGTTCGAGAACCGCTCCGCCAGCGGCCCCAGCTCCTCGCCGATGAGCTGCTCCGCCGCCTTCTGCAACGCATCGTCGCTCGCAGCGTTCACCGCCTCGGTCATCTCCCGAATCCGCTTCGCGGCGTCTTCGACTGCCGCAGACAGACGCTCCTCGGCGTCGGCCAGCGCGCGACGGGTCGACTCGTCGAGGACGTCGAACTGCTCCGGGCTGACGGGCTTGCCATGCAGGATGGGGAACGTCTGCACGCCGCCGGGCACGAGCTTGACACCGAAGCCGAGACTCTTGGCAAACGCTTCGAGGTCGGCCACGACCTGCTTGTTCTTGCTGGTGAGCTCTCGGCCGAGCGCAGTCTCGGTTTCGCGCACCGCCGGGGATCCCGCAAGCGCACGGAGCTTGCGCCCGAGTTCATCGACCATCTCGGCCATCGCCTCGGCGAACGCCGGCCCCATGCCTGCCGGCAACACCAGAGGGCGAGGCGCCTCCGGACGGTCGAAGTCGTGCACGTACACCACGTCGTTCGGCGCAGGCAGGTTGGCGGCGACGCGCTTCGCGGCGAGGACCACGTCGTGCTCGAACAGCAGATCCGGGTCGCACGCGACATAGGTGTGGAACCCCGGCGTTCGCGGCGACAGCCCGAGACGCAGGGCGGCGGCTGCCGGAGCCTGCAACAGGTCGATTCGCTCCGGAACGTCCAGCGGTTCGTCGCCGAGGGCTTCCTCGGGGGTATGCACCGTCGCTAGGTGGGATGGAACTTCTCGACTCGCTCGCATGGGAACCTTTCGGTAGCACGTCCGTCGCCAGGCGGGCTCCTGTTCGAGCCGCGGCGGACCCGGCACTGTACACGGGGCGGGCTTGGTCGCAAGGCGCGGCGTCGTGCCGTGCACCGGCCATGCGAACACGAAGCGGCGTCGCCGGATGGGACGGGCAGGTTCGGATCGCGTAGCGCCGGATGGTTGGCGGGGAGGCGCGATTTCACGCCTTGCCATGCCGCCCCGCCAGGGGAAACGGGCTGGTTCGCACAGGGCGGTGCGGCGCGATGGACGGTCGGCTTGGCAGCGGGCGGTCGGGGGAGGGCAGGGGGCGGCCGCAGCGTGCGCTGAAAGGTGCCGGGGCCGGTGCCGTGGGAACGCTTGCCGCCACGACGACCATCCAACGACCGCGCGGAATATCACCAGGCCACGCGCGCCTTGCCCCCTATTCCCTTGTAGCCCGCACGAAGCTCCGCCCCTGGTCCGTCGAGCGGAACAGCCCGCCCACCGATCCAGCCCAGATTCCGCTGCTCGTCACCAGGATCGTCGCAACCGGGTTCTTCTGCCCAATACCCTGCACCGGATCCCACTTCCGCCCAACCGGATCCCATCGGTTCAACCCGCGGCTGTGCGACGCGGCCAGAATCGCGCCGTCGGGCAACGTGGCAATCGCCCAGATGGTCGTGTTCTGCAGACCGGCCGGCTTCCACCGAGCCTCCAGCTCGCCATCGACATCTGCAACAGCGGAATCCAGGGCAGTGCCGGCGTCCAGCCCCGCGCTCCCAGGGTCGGTTCTCTTCCCGGACCCCGGAACGGCCGGCTTCTTCCCGGTTGGCGGCGTGGCGCTCGCCGACGTCGAGCCGGCCGCCGCCAACGACGGCGGCGTGTAGCGGAATACGCCCCCCTTCCACCCGATCATCTCATCCATCACCGCTACCCCGGGTGTCGACTGCCCCGTAGCGGTGTCCGACGCGACCGTGCCAGCGAGCAGGTCTCCGCCCGCGTCGACGGCAAGCGCGAGAACCGTCTCCTTCGCAAGGCCCACCGGCTCCCACGGGTTGTCCCCGTCAGCCGAGCGAATCACCCCCTTGTCCGTCCCCGCGAACACGCCCGCCGTCGGGTGCTCGACTACCACGTTGACCTCACCGCGCCCCTCGCCCACCGGCGACCAGGTTCCGCCTTCGTCGGCCGAACGCATCAGGCCACGGTTCGTCGCGGCAAGCAGACGTCCCGAACGTAGCTTCGCAATCCCGTAGGCGGTCAATCCGTCGCCGCCGGCGGCGCCCTTCCAGCTCGCTCCCTTGTCATGCGACACGAATATCCCCTGCATCGTGGCCGCGACCAGCGCGCCCGACGGTGTCACCACGATGGCTCGCACGTTGGCCTTGGGTAGCCCCTGCGCGATCTGAACGCTCGAGCTAGCCCCTTTGGGCAGCCGGTACACACCGTAGCCTTCGACAACGACCACGCCCAGGCCCGTCGTGGTCTCGTTGGGCGCGATCCCGATGAGCAGGTCTCCGTTCGCCTCTTCGGCGAGGCATTGCACGGCTCGCGCACCCTCTTGCTGGACCCCCTCGGCCGCGGAAGCGCCTGCGTCCCGCGACGATTCCCCGCGCCGCGGGCAGCCGGAGAGCAAGGCAATCATCGAGCAGAGCAACGCGGTGGTGCGAACGGAAAGCGGCTTCATGGTTGATGTCGGCGCATCATGGCAGCACGGCGGGGCTCGTCGCAAGGCCGTCCTGCACCGCTCGCGACTGGCGCGGTCGTTGCTCCCGATCCGCGCGCCTCCGCCGTGGCCCCATCGCACGACCGTTGCCTGACGCGAGGCTTTCGATACGATGACCCCATGGACCAGGAAGCCGCGCTGCAAGCCGCTGCCCGCGCCATCGCGCAGGCCACCGCCCTCGTCATCACCGCCGGAGCCGGCATGGGCGTGGACTCGGGCTTGCCCGACTTCCGCGGCAATCAGGGCTTCTGGAACGCCTATCCACCCTACCGCCACCTGGGCCTGAGCTTCATCGACATGGCCAACCCCAGGTGGTTCGTCCAGGACCCCGCCCTGGCCTGGGGGTTCTACGGACACCGCCTCATGCTCTATCGTGCAACCGTTCCGCACAGCGGATTCGCGTTGCTCCGGCAGTGGGCCGAAACCATGCGCGACGGCTTCCGCGTGTTCACGTCGAACGTCGACGGCCAGTTCCAGAAGGCCGGCTTCGACGAGTCTTGCATCGAGGAATGCCACGGGTCCATCCACCACCTGCAATGCACCAGCGACTGTGGCATAGGCATCTTCGACGCGGCGCCGTTCGATGTCGATGTCGACCAGCAGACGTTCCGCGCCCGCGATCCGCTGCCCGCCTGCCCGCGATGCGGCGCCCTCGCCAGGCCGAATGTGCTGATGTTCGGCGATTGGCAGTGGGATGCGTCTCGCAGCACGCTCCAAGAACAGGCTTTTTCCCGCTGGGCCGCACACGCCCTGACACGGCCCGACGGCCGCCTGGTCGTCGTCGAGTGCGGCGCCGGCCTCGCCATCCCGACCGTGCGACGATTCGGCGAATCCCTCGTGGCCCGTCATCATGGCACCCTCGTTCGCATCAACATGAGGGAGCCGGCCGTGCCCGAAGGCCACGTCGGTTTGGCCATGGGCGCAGGCGACGCGCTTGGAGAGATCGATCGGCGCCTTCGCGCCACTTGACGTGAACCCGCCGGGTCTGAAATAGAGAGCCCGGGGCGAGCGTACGGGCTGTCCCGCCCGACACGACCGTCCCACGCGCGCGGGAGACTACGTTGGATATCACTTTGAAGCCTCATGCGAAGACCACTGCGTTGGCCGGATTGTGCATCATCCTCGCCGGTCATGCCCTGTCCTGCGGATCGTCGGACCCGGCCGCCGCCGCGCCGGGTGCCGGCTCGGGAGGGTCCGGCCACGCCGGCGCCGGAGGAAGCCCCCACGACGCCGGCCCCATCCGCAACGGCAACGTCGTGGTCTGGACCCAGCCCATCTCCACCAAGGTCCAACCCTCCACGGCCGTCGGCTCGAGCGGAGAAGTCGTCGTCGAAGCCCCGCGCGATGCCTACGAATCCTATGAGGTAGTCGTCCACGCTCAGGGCGGCCGCGTCGACGATGTCACGGTCGAACCCGGCGACCTCACCGACGGCGTCGGGCATGTCCTCGCCGCGTCGAACATCGAGCTCTTTCGCGAGTATTATGTCGACCTGTCGGGCGTCGACGGCCTGACTGGCAACGTGCCTGTACCAGACCGATCGCCCACGGCCGATGCGAGGATCCCCGACCCGCTGCTGCCGATGAAAGACCCCTACGGTGGAAAGCCCCTGGGCCAGCCGTTCTCCGTTCCCGAAGGCGAAAACCAAGTCGTCTGGGTCGACATCCATGTCCCGCGGGACACGGTTGCCGGTGCCTACTCCGGGGCTATCAGCGTATCGGCCGGAGGCGAGAAGGTCGCGTCGGTGCCTGTCACCGTGGTCGTTCGCGACGTCGTCCTGCCGGACATGCGTTCGGTCCGGACCTACTTTCCGATGAGGGGCGGCGAGCTCATCCGGTACCATCGCGGCATCTATGACTGCGACGGCGGGAGCTGCTACCTCGAGTGGTACGACTCCTCGCGCGAGCTCGTGAAGCGCTACGAAGAGCTGGCCCACGCGCACCGCATCGACACGGGGCAGAACTTCGTGCGACTGCCCGACGATTGCACGCCTGCGTCGGACTGGAGCGAATACGATGCCGCCATCGCGCCGTACATGGACGGCAGCTACTGGGCGGACGGTGTGCCCAGCACGCGTCTGGATACACCCTTCTCGCCCGGTGCGAGCTACGGTCTGGAGGGCGATTGTACGCAGAGCCAGTACGTGGCAGTTGCCAAGGCGTGGGCCGATCATCTGCGAAGCAAGGGTTGGTGGGAACGGGCTGTGGCGTTCTCGGTGGACGAACCCGAGCCGGACCAGTACGACGCGATCGCGCGCAATTCGGGTTGGCTGCAGCAAGCGGACCCGGGCTGGAAGGCGCATGTGCTGCTGACGGAGGCGCCGCGCGCCGACAACATCGATGTGTTGGGGCCTGCCGTTGGGGTCTTCGCTGTTCCGCCGAAGAACTACGACTCGTGGATGGATTCGCCTGAGTCCGGCTACCTGGGCCGCGCGGAGTGGCCCGGGCTCATCGCGCAAGGAACGCAACTCTGGTTCTACGAGAGCAACTCGAACCTACCGCCGTTTCCCACCTTGTCGAGCAACACGCTCGACGCGCTTGAACCGCGCATCTTCATGTGGGGATCGTGGTTCGAGCACGCTTCGGGCTTCCTGTTCTGGAGCATCGACGCCTGGCCCAGCGATGAGAGCGCGTGGGGCCCGAACGTGGTGTTCGGCAAGTTCGGCGATGGGATTCTGCTGTATCCGGGGAACCACGACGGCACCGCGGACGCCGCGCTCGGGTCGCCGCCGGACGTGGAAGTCGACGGCCCCATTCCGTCGTATCGCCTCAAGGTGCTTCGGGACGGTCTGCAGGATTGGGCGCTGTTCCGACTTGCGGAGGACAAGGGGCTCGGCGAGATGGTGCGCGACAGGATGAAAGAGGTGTATTCGCGGCTTGGCGGATGCACGTACCAGGGGTGTGTGGAGCCTGACGGCGGCTTCTTCTGGAAGACGGACGCGGCGGCGATGGCGAGGATTCGTCACGAGGTGATGGACGCCCTCGAAGCGGCCAGGTGACGAGCGCTGGGGTCCGTTGCAGGCGTTGACCGTGACGCGGAGCTTCGAGCCCGCTTGGGTGCGCAAGGTTGCGCAGGTAGGCGGACAGGCGAGCACCTGGGTCGGGGATAGTTGGGGATCGAAGTACCAGGTTGGAAATGGAACGATCGCATTGGTTGCAAGCAACGTTGCGCAGTCCGGCAGCACAGGTGCGCACGGGCCCCAGCGCGACGATTTGCAACCAAGATGGTCACCGGCAGACATCCAGGGCCACTGTGGCGGTGTTGATGACCGCTGCACGACTTTCCGAGCAAAGGTGGACGTGGGCCACGGGTTCGGGCGCAAGGCGTTCGGGAAGGACGGCGACGAGTACGAGAAGGCCTGAAGCATTCGCAAGAGCGAGGGCAAGCGCGCTGCAGGAAAAGGCCGTGTCGAGAGAGGCAGTCGTGCACGTTGAGCGCCGCGTCGCAAGCGTTTCAAGCCGTGCCCCACCGTCGTGAAAAGGGATTGACAGCCGCTCGCGCCGTTGGGATCCTTCGCTCGGCGGTGCGTTTCGTGGATGAAGTTTCCTACAGGCCGTACATCAAGCCCATGCCGGCGCCAACCACTAGCGCGACAAAGCGCCTCCGGCAATTCGAGACACGACTTGCATGGAGGACTGGTCTCGACCACACCACCGACGATTGTTTCCTGTGGTCCGAACTCTGGGAGGCCAGCCGCGCCGTGGCGAAGGCATGCGACCTCAGCCCTGACGACCGCGATTGCATGCGCGAGTCTTTCCCGGTTTTCGCGCTCAGACGTACCGAGTCCTTCGCCTACCTCAAAGAGCGCGTCGCCGAGTGGAAGGCCGCGGCGATGGGCGTAGCGCGGCTGCCCACGACCGAGCGCAGGCATCGGTCGGAGGCCGAAGAGCGTGCGGCGCCCGAGACGTCGAAGAAGCGCCGCGTCGGAGCCGACCGCTTCAACCAGGCCGCGGGCCTGGCCTTCATCGCCCACGAGGTCGGGCGCACGCACATCGGCCGCGTCGGACACGACAAGCTCAGCTCGTTCACTCAGGAGCACAAGTGGGCGAAGAACCTTGCCGCAGACGGCCCGGTCGGCGTCGCGGCGTTGGTCGCCGAGGTCAGAAGCTGGAACCTCCGATACGAGGCGGAGGTACGGCGAGCCATCGGCGGCGTGGTAACACGGGATATGACCCTTCTTGCGGATGCGAGAGTGGAGGAACGCTGGGTATGTCGAAGATCAGGCTCGAGGCGTTTGGCAGATTCGGCGATGCGGATGACCATCCAGAGGCGGCGGGGAAGCACCTGGGCGATGCCTTGGTCTTGCGCGAGGCGAAACGATGGGATGGCGCGGCGTATCTTGCTGGTTATGTCGTCGAATGCTCACTCAAGTGCCTCGTGATTATCGAGCACAACGGCAATGTTGGGCTCGCCCAGGCCGGGGCACAGGCGCGTGGGCTTGGACACGATCTGAATGCCCTATCGCAGGAAGCACTTCGGCTCGCTGCTTTGCCTGGCGCGAGAACGGCTCGATATGTTCCGCGGATGACGTCCGGCCACTCGATGTACGACGCCAGCCGGGGTTGGCGAGAGACGCTACGCTACCGAGAGCCCGGCGCGGTCGCACCCGCTGACGCCGATTGCTGGGTAGCCGAGGCGAAGGCCGTGTTCGAGTCTACCGTGGTACCCATGCGTATCGATGGAGTGGTGTATGACAAGCAAGCACTTGGACGAAGCCCGAATCCAGGCGACCTTGGCCATGCACGGGATCCTTGCCGCGGATACGTCGATCGAACGGGCGGTGCTCATCGACGATCTCTTTGGTCGGATCCGTGTGGTCTTGTGGGGAGCACAAGAGGGAGCTGAAGATCAGATACGCCTTGTCTCGGAACGAATGGAGGAAGCGGCTGGGCCCTTTTGGGCCAAGGATGTCTGGCATGCCGCAGGCGCGTCCGAAGTCGATCGACTGGTCTATGAACGAGCGTGGGGGGAGGCGACACCGCTGGGCGACCGTCTACGGCGTGCTGACCGCGTTCGAAACCGCACTGCCTGGCTCGGACCTATCGGAAATCCTCCGTGGCAGGCCGTGGGTGAGCGTCCTGGCCCGCCGATCGTGGTCTTCTACTCGTTCAAGGGCGGGGTCGGCCGGACGACCGCGCTCGCGGCGTTCGCCATCCAGCGCGCGAGAATGGGCGAGCGGGTCGCCGTCTTGGATTTCGACCTCGACGCGCCCGGAATCGGAACCGTGCTGGCAGCGGACGAGCAAGGTACGACGGCGCCCTGGGGGGTGGTAGACTACCTGCTCGAGTGCCCGGTCGGCGGCTTGGAGCTGCGCGACTACTACCACGCCTGCCGCAGGTCGGCCGTGACAGGAGACGGAGAAATACTGGTTGTTCCCGCCGGCAGCCTGGACCCGGCGCGCGAGTACGTGGGGAAGCTCGCCCGGCTCGATCTCGACCCGCCTCCCAACCAGCAAGAGACAGCTCCGCTCGCCCTTCTTCTCACCCAGGTGAAGGAGGAATTGAATCCACAGTGGGTGCTTGTCGACGCCCGAGCAGGCCTTTCCGAGTCCGCGGGTATCCTGCTCTCGGGAGTCGCGCACCTGCATGCCCTATTCGGAACGTCGTCGGAACAGAGCTGGCTCGGGCTGCGCCTGATCCTCGAACGGATCGGTGCCACCCGAGTTCGAGCGGACTTGCCGCAACTCGAATGCGTGTTGGTCCAGGCCATGGTGCCAGACGACGTCGAAACCGCGTCCGCTGCCAAGGAAGCATTTGCAGAACGTGCTCTCGGGGAATTCCGCGATCACTATTACGCTCCGGATCCGGATGATCCGGATGAGGATCGGCTCTGGTATGTGCGCGATTCCGATTCGAGCGATGCGCCGCATGTTCCCGCGGCCGTGTCCTATCAGCGCCGGCTGGCTCATTACAGGCGCGTCGATGATGTGGCCGACGACCTGGCGAAGTGGCCCGAGTACGTGGAGCTGGTCGAGCGAGTGGCGCAGCGTTTCGCCAGAACAGAGGAGTGAACGTGGCAACTCACGAGGAACAGATTCGGCTGCTCGATGCCATCTCCCGGATGGGAAGCGCAGGCCGTGCCGAGGGGGAGGACAAGGACCGGCTTCGATGGACGTTTTGGCCCGTACCCGAGCATCTGCGCGCCTTCGATCCGGACGTCGTGCTGATCGTCGGGCCTCGCGGGGCTGGGAAGACCGAGCTCTTCCGTGCTGTCATCGAGCAAGGGTTGCTCCCGGAGATAGCGGGGGTCGTACGAGGAATCCGGCTACCACCCCTCGGTGCGAACCAAACCAGGTGGATTGCCGGATACCCGATCGGAGCTGACTTCCCGAGTCATTTGCAACTCAAGAGGTTCGTCGATACCCGTCAGGCGAACGACGCTCTGTTTCTCGAACTCTGGTTGGCCTATCTACTTCGCGTCTCCAGAGACGAAATCCGGGACCCATCGCTCGATGCGATAGGCAAACCGGAAGGTGGTGACGTAGCTGCCGTCATCGAAGCGTTTCACCAACTGATGGCCCCGGCGCTTCTCGCACTGGATCGACTGGACCAGCGCCTTGTCGCCGAAGACCGCTACCTATTTGTGGCTTATGACGAGCTCGACACCCTGGCACGCGGAGACACGGACATCACGCGGTTGGCGGTTCGAGGTCTGGTGGGGCTGTGGGCGACGCATACGCGGCGCTGGCGCCGGATTCGCAGCAAGATCTTTCTGCGCACGGACCTGTACGGGCGGTCCGCAGCGGCGGGCGGAGCGGATTTCGCCAAGCTCGCGGCCAACCGCGCGGAACTTGCCTGGAGCGACAGGCACCTGTACGCGATGTTGGTGAAACGTCTTGCCAACGCGAATGAGGAACTGGGCAGCTATTGCGGGGCCAAAGTCACATTGGAACGGAATCCGACGTTGGGCTTGCTCCCGTCGTCCAGGCAAAGCTCGGACTTCCGACCTCTTTTCGAAAAGATGATAGGGCGCTACATGGGGGCAAACGAGCGAAAGGGGCTCACCTTCCGTTGGCTTTTGGACCATATTCGGGACGGAAGAACGCAGGCATTGCCGCGACCCGCGGTGCGGCTGCTCGAGGCGGCGGCGGATCTCCAAAGGAACAGCGGTACGTTTCCGCGTTGGCCCCGACTCATCGAGCCCCGTTCATTGCGACGCGCTCTCGACACCGTCTCCCATGAACACGTGTCATCGGCGCTGGACGAGTGGCCTTGGATCGCGGGGTTGAAGCAACGACTGGCGTCCATACGTGAGGTACCTTGGGAACACAAGGAGATCGAGAGCAAGTTACAGAAGACGTGGCACCAGCCCTGGCTTGATCCCTCGGGCGCCGATGGAATTCGCCCCCCTGGCGATTCTGCACGGGAGCTGGTCGATTACCTGATCGAGGTCGGGATCTTTCGCGCTCGGAGCGATGGAAGGGTCGACGTGCCCGATCTTTTTCTAGCGGGGCTGGGTCTCAAGCGACGGGGTGGCGTTGGCAAGACGTGAGGTGTGCCCCATGGACCGGGTTGTCGGCCTGCACAAACGTGCGCGAAGAGGGTGAACGCCCCGGCAGCCGTGCGCCGTCTGGTCGAGCAATGCCGCCGCATCCCGCGCACGATGCACCCGTTGCTCGCCCCGAGCTTCCGACCGGCTCATCCGATGCGACGCTTGGTCGCAAGCGCCTTCAGCGCGCAGCGAGGCGGTTGCGGGTGTCCTTCGGCGGTCGACCGCGTTGACAGCCGGCGATCCCCGGGGATAGGCTTCACGGCTGGTCGATCGCATTCGGATCGACCCGACCCGAGGGCCGGTTATGGAACGATCGCGAGGAGGTACGAGATGGACCAGGCTCTGAAAGCGACCCTACAAACGGTGGAAAGGATTCTGGCGAAGTGGCCGGAAGGCTACAGCCAGCGGGAAGGGAAGGCGATTGCCTCGAAGGTTGCCGATATTGACCGGACGCCGCTGCGGATCGCGGTCATCGGCCCGTTCAGCTCAGGAAAGAGCTCCATTGCGAACGCGGTGATCGGTCGTGCGATTCTGCCGACCGCAATCCAGGAGACGACCGCGACCAGTTTTCTGATTTCGACGGTTCCGCCGACGGTTGAGGAGTTTATCGAAACCTCGGACGGACGGCATGTGCCACTCGAGGAAATCAACCGGGTCAATACGGCGGAGTATCAGACCGTGAAGGTTCACGTGCATTCCGACGCGCTTCCGGCCGGCTTCGAGATCCTCGACACGCCGGGGCTGTCCTCCGCGTACGAGGTTCACGAGAAGATCACGATCGAGGCGCTCAACCTGGCGGACGTCTTGCTGCTCGTGTCGGACGCGAAGCAGGGGATGTCGCACACGATGCTCGACTTCGTGCGGCAGCATCCGGCGTTCGCCGCGAAGAGTTATCTGTTGCTGAACAAGGCCGACCTGTTGCCGGAGGCGGACCGAGCAAAAGTGCGGGAGTTCAATGAGGGGGTCGCGCGTGACCTCAAACCGGCCGGCGTTCTGCTGACGTCGGCCTCCGGTGAACCCGGAATCGACGCGCTGCGGAGGTTGCTCGTGGAGGAACTGCCCCCCCGCGCGGAGGCCCTGAAGGTCGAGACCGCGCGCAAGCGGCTACGCGCGCTTTGTACGGGCCTTCTGGGGATGCTCAAGGAGCTCCGGGATGCGGTGAGGCTCGACACGCGCGAGATGGACGAGAAGATTCGGGAGCACACGCGGAAACGCGAGAAACTCTTGGCCGAGGTGAGCAATCGGACCGAGGACCTGACCGCGCAGGCCAAGTCCGAGTGTCGCGCGGCGGTCGTCGCGTTCGAGCAGCGCGGGATGGCGCTCGTCGGCAAGTGGACGGAACGGATCGTGAAGGGCGAGCCGGCGATCGGCTTCTCAACTGAGCTGCGCTCGATCTGGGAAGAGCAGGCGCGCAGCCTGGAGGGGCGGATCAAGAAGCTCTACGGAAACTACCGCGCGGACCTGGAGGGGATCGGGGTGGACGCGAACCTTCAGATCCCCTGGTGGACGAACTGGATAGACTGGGCGTTCGCGGCGCTGGCGGTGCTCGGACCGCTTACCAGCGGATGGGGGAACCTGATCGAGGCGATTCTTGGCAAATACGTCGGTCAGCTCGTCAGGGAAAAGCTGGTCAGCTCGACGGTGCGAAACGGTCTTCAGTCTGCGGTCACCCAATGGGTGACGCAGGTGTCGCAGCAGATGGAGCGCCGCTTCGCGGACCTACGGGAGGGCATCAAGCGCCAGGTTCGCGAGAATCTCGAACCGCAACTCGCGGAGGTCGAGGGGCTGCTCGAGGACCAGAAGGCGAAAAAGGAGGCGAAGAAGCTCGACGTGGAATCGGAGCGAAAGGCTCTCGAATCCGACATCGCCGAGATCGAGAAGGTTCTGTCCAGTCTCGGCGCTTGATGACCAGCGGGCGACGCGATGACGGCACAGGAACGAGGGGAATCGATCGAATTGTTGGACCGAATGGATCGACCATCTGCGCCGCGCATCGCGTTTGCCCGGCGGTTCAACGCCGGGAAGACCTCGCTGGTGAACGCGATCCTCGGTAGCAGCCTGCTCCCAGAGGGGATCACCGAGACGACCGCGATCCCCACGCGGCTCCGGCAGGGTGATCGTTGCCGGATGTTGGTCGAGAAATCGCTCGGAGAAGAGCTATGGGGATTGCCTCATGAACGATGCAGCACTGAAAAAGGAGTCGTTCGAGCGCGCGCGGATGTTCTTGCTGCTCGGGCGGACGTGGGCGACGGCCTGCGGCGAGGCCGACCTCGCGGAGTCATTCCGCGTGGCGCAGTCGGTGGTCGAGCGCGTGGAAGCCGGCCGCCTGCGAATGGCGCTGGTGGGACCGTTCAGCGCGGGCAAGACGTCGTTCCTGAACCGGCTGATCCAGGCCGGGGAGGACATCAAGCTCCCAGTGGGCCTTGGAGAGACGACCGCGATCCCAACGGTCGTGAGGCCGGATGAGCGCACCGCGCTGTTTCTTTGGCAGGATGGCCGTCTCGTCGAGGCCCCGGATTCG
>Ga0209018_1001029_pt1 | contig 23872 bp, 21 predicted proteins | sample YNPBryBLVA2012_FD_185814 | JGI IMG/M metagenome (GOLD analysis project Ga0209018, IMG submission 185814) | Anoxygenic and chlorotrophic microbial mat microbial communities from Yellowstone National Park, USA - YNP Bryant BLVA 2012 (SPAdes)... ...
TGGGATGTGTTGTTGTCCCATCGAGGGATGATATGGGTTCGAAACATTGGCCACCCTGAATGCCTTTGCTTCGAGCGAGGGCGCTTTTTTTATGTGGGATGTGTTGTTGTCCCATCGAGGGATGATATGGGCCCGAAACATCGGCCACCCTGAGCGCCTCGCTTCGAGCGGGGGCGTTTTTGTGTTGATGGGATCCACTAATCTTCACGAATTTTTTGGAGGAAATAAGGATGTTCAAACCCGCGTGGCTTGGATTGATCCTGGCCCTGGCCGCCTGGGCTTGCGGGACGAGCGCGCCTCAGACTCAGCCTGCGCCTGCTCCCCTTTCGCTGCCTAATGCCATCCTGACAGCGACTCCCGCGCCCCTACCCGTCGTAACGACTTTCTTCCCTACGCCGACCCTACCAGCGGTTGATGCCCCGATCCCGGCGAGTGGTTTGCAGGTGGCTTACCTGGGCGGCGGCAATTTGTGGCTGTGGGACGAAGCGGGTGCGCGCCAGTTGACCTTCGATGGCAAGGTCGTTGCGGCGGCGCTCTCGAAAGACGGCTCCTGGCTGGCTTTTCTGCGCGGACGGGAGGTGTGGGTCATGCGCTCGGATGGCGCTGGCGAGCGGATGCTTGCTCCATTGCCAGGCGAGGCGGGTGTTCCGTACTTTGCCCCCAATGGGACGCTGCTGGCCGTCTCCACGTCAGACCATATTCTCGTGCTTGACTTGAACGCCGGCAGCGCCACAACGGTGTTGACCTATCCTGCCATTCCCCATTTCCTGCCACAGGTGGTTTGGGCAATCGATTCTTATGGCTTCAAGACGATTCTCCCTGTCAGCGCAGAGGGCGGCGCGGCGCAACTGCATTACGCCTTCCCGGATGGGACTGTGGCGAACCTGGGAAGTTTGGACCTGGCGCCTTTAGGGGAGAGTCTGCCGCTCATCTCGCCGGATGGCGGCTATGTCCTCTATGTTGCCAGGCATGGTGAAGACAGTCGCTCCCTGATGCTGATGGACGCCAGCGGCGCGGCGCGGCCTTACGGCGAACCGGCCGCGCGCATCCGCGTTGGGGGCTGGTATCCGGATTCGAAGCGCTTTACGTATGCTTCCGAGGGGACTGGCGGCATTGCGTGGTTGACCGGCAGCGTGGACGGGCCTCCACAGGCAGGCACTCCCTTCGATATGTCGCTTGGACGCTGGGTGGATGCGGGGCGTTACCTGTTGCTGGAAAATGGGAACCTCTCGCTATGCGACCTGAGCGGCGCGAAATGGCCGATTGCCAGCAACGTGCAGGATTATGCCTTTTCCAGCCCTTGACTCCTCCCTTGGTTGCTGCCGAAATGAAATAACAAAACTGAAAATTGCTCGTCAGGGATTTGCAAGGTTTTATCGTGGATATGGGTTGTATACTTTTAGCAAGAGGTGAAAATGAAGTATACAGTCAGGCGCTTTCAAAAAGGGCAGGGGTTGGTCGAATATGCGTTGCTGCTTCTTCTCATTGCCATTGTGGGGGGATTGGCGTTGAACGCGATGGGCGTGTCCATTCCTGATATTTACAATCAGGTGATGGCTGGCTTGCGAGGCGAGGACGCGGCTTGCAGTCCTTTGGCGCGCGCTGGCAAGGAATGGGATGCCTTCAAAGACAAATTCTGGCGCGGCGGCATTGCACAGAAGGACGGCGGCTTCCAAGTCTGTCCGTTGTGCGGTGGGTTGCTGCCAGGATACTCGGGCAGCGATTATCGAGTAGATTTGTCGGGGGTGAAGGTCCAGAATGTAAACCCCACATGGAATGGATACGGCGTAGCGTTCCGCGCAGAGTATGGGAAGAAAGGGCTAAACGGTTACATGTTCGAAATCGAAAAGGTCAATAAGAATGCGCCGGTGCAGATTTATTTCAGCAAATGGGTAAACGGTAAGCAGATCAGGCCGCCGCTGGCCGTGAAGAACCTGCCGCCCGATTTCGATTGGAACAATCCGCCCGATATCAGCGTAAAAGCGGAAGGCGATACATTCATTGCCTACCTGGACGGCAAGGAAGTGCTGAAAGCCAGCGACAAAACCTATACGGAGGGAGGCGCAGGCGTGGTGTCGAATCTGGGCACCAAATTGGATTTTGCCGATTTTGCAGTGAACCTGCCTGTGTGTGAGGAGGTGAAGTAATGGCACTCGAGGAATCGCCTTCCCTCGATTTGTACAAAGAAGGAATGCCCGCGCGTCTTCCCGATCCGTCTCGCAAGCGGCGGCTGGTTTGGGTGTTGATCATTGGGCTGGCTGCCTTGAGCGTAGGGCTGGCTTTTCTCAACATGGCGCAGAACGGCACGCTTGCCATTTTGACCGGCACAGGCAGCGTCGCGGGAACCGTCTATGACGATCAGGGCAAACCGGTTGCGGCTGAAGTATTCGTCTTTGGCGCAGACATCTCTGCGCAAGCCGACCCAAGCGGTCGCTTTGTCTTGGAAGGGGTGCCGGCCGGGCAACAGGTTATTGTGGTTGCCTATCGTAATGTTGGCCGCGAATATGCGGTGCAGGTGGTGGCCGGGCAAACTGTTGATTTGGGAGACGCTCGTTTCCAGCCAGAAGACTTTATGACGGGGTGGAGCCAGTCTGGCGAAGGCGCACCATAGCGCGGCCTCTTGCTGCAACCAAGTGGACATTGCGCGGCAGTTCAACTGCGGCGCAATAGCAATTTTCAGTATGGCAAAAAAGCCCCACAGGTTGCCGAAAATCGCCAATTTGCGTCTGAACCATCCCGAAGGCTCGATTTTGCTCGTACAATTGCTCTAAAAAAGCCTTCGGGGCGGTTATCCCGAACTGGCGTTATTTAGAATTGCTGGCGGCGCAAACGAATTGGCGGCTTTTTGGGGGAATTGATGTACAATTGAACCCATGACGGATCAGATTAAAGTCTTGTTCCTTGCCGCGGAGGCCGATCCATTTGTCAAGGTAGGCGGCCTGGGCGACGTGGCCGGGTCGTTGCCGCGCGCTTTGCGAGCCTTGTCGTTGCAAACAGCCTCACAGCCCTTGCTAGATGTCCGTTTGGTCCTGCCGTTTCATCCGGTCTTGCGCTCCAAGGCGGCCTCCTTGCGGCCTGTGGCGGCATTTCCCCTGCCGCGCGCAGGCGGCGACGTGATGGTGCAGGCTTTCGAGACAACCTGGCAGGATTTGCCGGTATATTTCATCGGCGGCGATCCCGTAGATGACAGCGGCTCTGTCTATTCCTCCAATGCAGCCATTGACGCTGAGAAATACACTTTCTTCTCGCTAGCCGCATTGGCGTTGTACGAACAATTGGGCTGGCAGCCAGATATCGTCCACGCTAACGATTGGCATACTGCCCTGGCGGTGTATGGCTTGTTGGTACAGCATTGGCAGGAAGGCACCCCGCGCCCGGCTTCGGTCATCACGGTTCACAACCTCCCCTTCCTTGGCCCAGATGTCAACGAAGTATTGGAGGCTTACGGAATCCCGCTGGCGCAAACCGACCTGCCCGATTGGGCGCGCCTCAAACCGTTGCCGCTAGGCCTGTGGGCCGCCGACGCAATCGTAGCCGTGTCGCCTACCTATGCCGATGAAATGCTCTCGCCCGAATATGGCTCTGGCTTGCACGACTTCTTGAAGACGCGGCGAGAAACGCTTATGGGCATTTTGAATGGGCTGGATACCGAGCGATTCGACCCGGCCTCGGATGGTGAGATTGCGGCCCAATTTACGCTCGAATCGCTCTCACAGCGCGCCGTCAACAAGGTGGCCTTGCTAGAGCAAGTTGGCCTGCCTGCCGATACAGACGTGCCTGTATTTGGCGTGGTCTCGCGCATGGATCCGCAAAAGGGCATTGATTTGGTCATAGACGGCCTGCGTAAACTTCGGCACACTCCCTGGCGGGCGGTCATTCTGGGCGCTGGAGATCCCAAACTCGAAGAATCGGCGCGTAAACTGGCCAAAGAGTTCCCCAACCAGGTGCGCCTGGAAACCAGATATGACGCTAGATTGGCCCGCCAAATCTACGCGGGCGCCGACATCTTCTTGATGCCCTCGCGTTACGAACCTTGCGGCTTGTCGCAAATGATTGCCATGCGCTATGGCTGTGTGCCGGTGGTGCGCGCTGTGGGCGGCTTGCACGATACGGTCACAGACGGCGAAACTGGCTTTGTATTCATCGAGCCAAAAGTCAAACCTTTCGTCGCGGCCATCCAGCGCGCATTGGAGACCTACCGTGACCGCCAGGCATGGCAAGTCATCCAAAAGAACGGCATGTCGCAAGATTTTTCTTGGACTCAATCTGCTCAACGCTATGTTGCGTTGTATCGGCAATTGCTTTCCATAGTTCATGTTAGGAAATCTATGCACCTATGAAAACACGCGCTGTCATTCTGGCTGGCGGCGAAGGGGCGCGCTTGAGCGTTTTAACGGCCAAACGCACGAAACCGGCTGTTCCCTTTGCAGGCAAATATCGCATCATTGATTTTGTCCTTTCTAACTGCGTCAATTCGGGCATTTTCGATATTATGGTGCTGGCTCAATACCGGCCGCAATCCCTCATCGAGCATATTGGCTCCGGCGCTCCCTGGGATCTCAACCGCGACTTTACCGGCGGCATCAAAATCTTGACGCCATATAAAGCGCGCAGCGGCTCAGATTGGTATGCCGGCACGGCCGATGCCGTGCAGCAGAACTTCACATTCATCAAGCGCGGCTCCCCCGACCTGATCTTCATTCTCTCGGGCGATCATATTTACACGATGGATTATGACGCCATGCTGGCCTTTCACATGGACCACCAGGCGGATGTTACCTTAGCCAGCATTCACGTCCCACTGGAAGAGGCTTCTCGTTTTGGCATTTTGGCAACGGACGAAGAATACCGCGTCACTTCCTTCGTCGAAAAGCCGGCTCGCCCGCCCTCTAACCTGGCTAACATGGGCGTCTATCTCTTTAGCGCGTCTGTTTTGGATCGTGTTCTCTGGGAAGATCACTTCCGTAAAGGCTCTTCGCACGATTTTGGCAAGGACATCCTGCCTCGGTTGGTCAAGTCGAAGGCGCGCGTTTTTGCCTTTCCGTATACGGGCTATTGGATGGATGTCGGCACGGTGAATTCCTATTGGCAAGCGCATATGGATCTCTTGTCGCCCAACCCGCCGCTCAAACTCTACGATCGTTCTTGGGTCATTCACACCCGCAACGAAGAACGGCCGCCGGTACGCTTTCCTCACGAGGCGTGTGTCTATGCCAGTATGATTACCGATGGCTGTTTCATAGAGTCCGGGGCGCGCGTAGAGAGCAGCGTCCTTTCGCCGGGCGTGGTCGTGCGGGCGGGGGCGCTGGTGCGCGAATCGATTCTGCTTACCGACTGCGAGATTGGAAACGGCGCTGTCATAGAGCGCGCTATTCTGGACAAGGGGGTGCGTATTGGCGAGCACGCCCGCGTAGGCGGCGGTGTGACAGACCCGAACATCCGCCTTACGTTGGTTGGCAAGCACTCTACCCTGCCGCCTGGCCTGGTGGTCGAACCCGGCGCCGAAATCGGCACGGATGTTACCCCCGACGATTTCGAGGGCCAATATGTAGCAGCAGGACAGTCCATCGAGACCAAGCGAAAACCGTATGAGTTATAACAGAGCCGGCGGCATCCTCTTACATCCCACCAGTTTGCCGGGTCCCTACGGCATAGGCGATTTGGGCCCCTCCGCCCATGCTTTTGTAGATTGGCTGGCCCAGGCGGGTTGCACCCTGTGGCAAGTGCTTCCACTGGGGCCTACCGGCTATGGCGATTCCCCTTACCAGTGCTTTTCGGCTTTTGCAGGCAATCCTTACCTCATCAGCCCCGATTTCTTACTACGCGATGGATTCTTGCACCCCGACGACCTGGTGGAAAAAGTGGACTTTCTTCATGACCGTGTGGACTATGGACGGGTCATCCCCTGGAAGTTGAATCTGCTCGAACGGGCCTTCATCCGCTTCCGCTCGGACCCTTCGACCGGCTCAGGGCAACGCCTGGGGCCTGCTCGCCGCGACTATGAGCGTTTCTGCGCCGAAAACGTTTCCTGGCTGCCCGATTACGCTCTGTTCATGGCCCTCAAGGAGGCTAACGGCGGCGGTGCGTGGGACAGGTGGCCGCAAGAACTTCGGAGGCGCGATCCCGCTGCTTTAGCGGAAGCAGGTCGAAGGTATGCCGATGCGGTAGCGCGTTTTACGTTCTACCAGTTCGTCTTTTTCCGTCAATGGTCCGAACTGCGCGAACATGCCCATCGGTGTGGCGTCGAAATCATTGGCGATGTGCCTATTTTTGTCGCCTATGACAGCGCCGATGTGTGGACGAATCCGACTCTGTTCTACCTGGACAACGACCTCAAGCCAACAGCGGTAGCGGGCGTGCCGCCAGATTATTTTTCCCCCACGGGTCAGTTGTGGGGCAATCCGCTCTATCGCTGGGAGGTGCATCAGGCGACGGGTTACGCCTGGTGGTTGGCGCGCTTACAGGCTGCCTTGCGGCTGGTGGATTTTGTGCGCCTGGATCACTTTCGCGGCTTTGCAGGCTATTGGGAAGTGCCGGCCGGCAGCCCGACAGCCGAAAATGGACGTTGGGTGCCGGGGCCAGGGGCAGATTTTTTCCATGCGCTCGAACGGCAATTGGGCGCTGAGTCAACGACTACTTTGCCCATCATTGCCGAAGATTTAGGAGAAATCACCCCCGATGTGATTGCCTTGCGCGAGCAGTTTGGTTTGCCGGGCATGAAAATTTTGCAATTTGGCTTCTCAGGGCCAGAAAACCCCTTTTTGCCGCATCATTATCCGGTCAGGTGTGTGGTGTACACCGGTACGCATGATAACGATACGGCGCGCGGCTGGTATGCTGCCGCGCCTGCCCAGGAACGTCATTTTGCCAATCGGTATTTACGAACCAACGAGGCCGATTTCGGCTGGGATTTGATTCGCGCCACCTGGTCTTCGGTAGCAATTTTTGCCCTGGCACCCATGCAAGATTTTCTAGGCCTGGGGACAGAGGCGCGCATGAACTACCCCAGCCGTTTGGGGGGCAACTGGGCGTGGCGCATGGCGCCTGATGCCTTGTCGGACGATTTGCGAGATAAAATTAAAGAGTTGAATTTCCTGTATTCTCGTTGACAGAAGGGTAAACGGGTTTTTTCAGGCTATTTTTTCAGGTAGATGCCCAAGTGATTGGCTACGGCTCGTTCCTTGCCAACTTGCAATTCGTCAATGGGGGAGTTTAGCACAAAGGGTTTCCCGTTGGCTCCTTCGATGACCATGGTGGAAGAACCGCCGCCGTCCAGGTTGATTCCGGAGTAGACGCTCAAGGAAACCAGCAAGTTGGCTAATTCGGCAAAGGTCATGCCTTCGCTGTAGCCTGGCTGACGGCCGTCCACAACGACCAGCATCAGCCAGCGTCCGTTTTGGTTTACGCCAACGGCGGTGCGAGGCTCTAGCGTCGTGTTGTCCAGCCCGGCAACTGCTTTTCCCTTGAGTACCAACATGCGGTCTCCAGAGATGGCGTTATGCACTTTGCCCACCGGCGTATCGAAGGAAATGACATTGCTGGCGTTGATGTAGAGGATGGGTCTGCCAGGCAGCCTGGCCGAATAGACGTTGCCTCGTGAGGCCGCATAACTTTTGACTTTGACGGGGTCGCCGCCTTTGGGGCAGTAATCTGCTGGGTTGTATGCGGCGGGGTCGAGATAGTCGAAGCCGTCGCCGTTGATGGCAATGCGCATTCCGAATTCTGATAGGAAACGGGAAGTTGTGCGTGTACAAACAGCGCCGCTGGGGTGGCTGGGAGGTGTGACCAGGAACTGCAAGCCGCTCGATTTCAAGTCTACTACCAGAACGTGTGTGACGATTTTGCGCGGCGTTTGCGTCTCTTTGCGATAGTATGTCACACCGGGAAATATTCTTTGCGCCAATTGTGCAGGGGCGTTTTCTCCCAATTCGAGCAGGTAAGTGGTCGAACACCAGCCGATCAGGCCGTCGAAACGGCGCACTTTGACCCAACTTCCGTCGGGGGTGATGTCTTCGGAGTACACAATTTCATCTTTTTTCAAGAAGCCAAGCGAGTTATAGTTTGCCGCTGGCCCTTCACGCACGTTCAGGCTGGTTGTATTCACGCGGTACCAGATGCGGACGTGGTCAGACGGCGGCGTTGGAGCGTTGGTGCTGGTCAGGTATTCTCCAGCGCACCAGCCGGTAATGCTTCCGTTTGGGTGCTTTACTTCGATCCAACTCAAGTCGGCCAGGGCGTGCAGGGCTTCGACGACTTCATTCATTTGGAGGGAGCCGACTTTGTTGTAGGAGATGCCCGGTCCGTCACGCATGTTCAAGGTGGTCGCAGTTACGCGGTACCATTTCCCGGTCATGTCAATGATTTCGGGGGTGCCGCCGCCATTGCCGCCGTTTCCGTTGTCGGGAGGCGGCGTGCTGCCTATGCTGACCAGGTATTTGCTCAGGCTCCAACCGGTCACATTGTCGCTTTCGCGCTTGATTTTGATCCATTCGCCATCGGCAGAGATTTCCAGTCTTTCCACCACATCGTCTTGTTTCAGGGTGCCAAGCACAGCGGAGGTGGTGTTGGCGTCTTGTCGGATACTTAGATCAACACGGAATTTTTCGTTGGCTGGGGCCGGCAGGTTGAATCTTGCCAGGAAAGCGGCTCGATCGCCATTGAAGTAGTTCAAATCAATGCCTTTGCTTTCTACGCCGTACAATTTACCGTCGCCGGTCTCGGTAAATTGCCAGAAGGTCCATTCATTCTCTCCCCATGGCTTGGGAATGCTGGGTTTGGATACGCCATAGTTGGCAATCCAAAGGGGGTATTGGTGGAAGTACTCCAGGCTGGTGGGTTCCGTGCTGGCGTTGGGAGCGTTGTCGCGCCAGTAATAGTAAGCGGTATAGATGAAGATCTCTTTTTGTCCCACCAGTTGCTTCAAGCGTTCCAGGAAATCATACCATTTTCGCCAGCCCTTGTAGGGGCCGTTGTATGATTCTTCGAAATCGGCAAAGAGGGGAAGTTCTCCCAGGTCGCCCTCCAATTGCTCCACCCATAATTCGGCCTGGCGTTTTGGGTCTGCGCGGCTGTCGTAGAACCAGTACGAGCCGCGCGGCAAGCCGGCTTTCTTGGCCTCTTTCCAATTCGTCTTGAAGTCGGAGTCCACCCACAGATTTTGACCGGCGCGGATGATGACAAAGTCGGCCACCTGGCGCATTTTGACGAAGTCAATGCCTTGTGGCGTAGATGGCTCGTCCTGATAGAAACTGACATCTGGACCGATGGCGTATCCCATAGCGCTCTCCTTATACTTGATTGCTTGCCTTATTTTACCAATGAATAGGGGAAATCAACAGATAAAATTGTTGGTGCGCCAAAACGCTGGAACCATAGCCTGTATGGACAGCGGTGCGGTAGCGTCTCCTTGGGGGATAGCATCCTTTTTAAGGACTGTCGCAATGAAGTCCATCGGACGAAGCACTCATGACAAGAGCCTGTTATCCGAAGAGCCAGATGAAGGGAAAAACCATGCCCTGAGCGCAGTCGAAGGATTTCACGTCCGGCTTCCTGACAAAGAGCGTCAGGACAGGCGGGAGTGGCGGCGGGAGGGGTGACCCTCCTCCCGACCATAATTGGGCGAAACGGGCGTAATGATAGTGTTATAATCGGCCTGTTTTGATGACAAGCATGAAAGTATCTGTCGTTGTCCCTGTTTATAATGGCGCCGATACGCTGCCGATGCTGGCGGAAGAACTGGCGCACGTCCTTCCCTCGGTGGCAGAGAGGTATGAGCTGGTGCTGGTGAATGACGGCAGTCCAGACGACAGTTGGCAGGTCATCGAGCGTCTGGCGGCTCGGTATGCGTGGATACGCGGCGTAGATTTGATGCGTAACTATGGACAGCACAACGCGACCTTGTGCGGAGTGCGCGAGGCGCGTTACGAAGTCATCGTCGTCATGGATGACGACTTACAGAACCCCCCTAAAGAGATTCCTAAACTCTTGTCGAAACTCCAAGAAGGTTACGACGTGGTGTATGGCGTAGCCCGCAAACGGCAGCAGGTATGGTGGAAGTCTTTGGCTTCTGCAATCGTCAAGCGCGCCATTGCGTATGTGATGGGTCTGCGGACGGTGCGCGATATCGGTGCTTTCAAGGCTTTCCGTTCTGATTTGCGCAAAGCCTTCGAAGACTTTCACAGCCCGGATGTGTTGTTAGACGTTTTACTTTCTTGGGGGACTTCTCGCTTTGCCTCGGTGCCTGTGGATGAGTCGCCTCGTGCTGTGGGAAAGTCGAATTACAACCTTCTCAAACTCATCAAGGTTTCTTTGCTGGTGTTGACTAGTTACACCACAATCCCGCTGCGTTTTGCCAGTATCCTCGGATTTGCATTCACGCTGTTTGGATTGGGGGTGTTGAGTTACGTCTTGATTACCTATTTCGTGGCCGGCTCGATTCCGGGTTTTTCGTTTTTAGCGTCTACCATCATCATTTTTAGCGGTGTACAACTCTTTGCCCTGGGCATCATCGGCGAGTACCTGGCGCGCGTGTTCGAGCGCACGGGAGGAAAAAAGACGTATGCGATCGGTCGAAAAACGAACTCATGAAGGAGAAATATGGCGACAAGTAAGATAGAAGAAACCCAAAAGAAACTCGACCAGTACTTTACCGAAAAACTTGAAACCTATGGCGCCACGGCTCAGGGCGTTGACTACAATGGGCCAGATGCCCAGCGATTGCGTTTCGAGGTGTTGTCGAAAGTCATCGATTCCTCGCGACCGTTTACGGTCATTGACTACGGCAGCGGTTATGGCGCATTTTTCGACTTCTTGACAACCAGAAACTGGCAATTCGAGTATTATGGCGTAGATTTGATCGAAAAGATGGTCATAACTGCTCGTGAAGTCCACAAAGATTTCACCAATGCGCACTTTACCACCGACGAAAAAGAACTCCCAGTGGCCGATTATCTGGTTGCGGCCTCGGTGTTCAATATAAAAATGGATTGCCCCTATGACGAATGGCAACAGATGGTCACAGAGACTCTGATTCGGATGGACGCCCTGTGTTCCAAAGGGTTTGCCTTCGATATGTTGACGAAATACTCCGATCCCGAACGGATGGCAGGCCGCCCCGATCTGTTCTATGCCGACCCTTTGTTCTTCTTCGATTTTTGCAAGCGCAACTTTTCCCGTAATGTAGCCTTGCTGCATGACTATGGTCTGTACGACTTTACGATATTGGTTCGCAAAGATCTTTGAGCGTTGATGAATGTTGTCATTTTACAGCCATCGTATATTCCCTGGCGCGGCTACTTCGACCAGATTCGCCGCGCCGACCTGTTCATCTTCTACGATGACGTGCAATACGATAAGCATGGCTGGCGTAACCGCAACCAAATCAAAACGGCGCAAGGGAAGCAATGGCTGACCATCCCGGTTCACAGTAAAGGGGTAACGGAGGGCATTCCAATTTGCAATATCAAGATAGATTGGAGCAAGCCTTGGGCCAAAAGCCACTTGAAGTCGCTCACGTATGCTTACGCCAAAGCGCCATACTTCCGCGCTTATCTTCCCTGGCTGGAATCGGTCTATGAGCAGCGCTATGAGTTCCTGGCAGATTTCACCATTTGGTTGACCATCGAGATTGCCCGCAACATGGGCATTACGCATACTCGTTTCATGCGTTCATCCGAAATGGAAGGCATCACCGGCTACAGAACCGACCGCCTGATTCAGATTCTCCAGCGCGTTGGCGCACGGCACTATATCAGCGGGCCTTCAGCGCGTGAATATATCGAGCCAGAAAAATTCCAGGCAGCGGGCATCGGCTTGGAGTATATGGAATACCATTATCCGCCTTACCCGCAGTTATATCCGCCTTACGATCCCTTCGTGAGCATTCTGGATTTGCTCTTCATGGTGGGGTCCGAGGCGCTTTCGTATATTACGGGACCTGAACCAAACCGACAACCTCAACCACCCATCGGGCCATGAAAATCATCCAGGCGCCTCGCGCGTCTGCCATTCTCTACAACTTGTTGCTTAGCAGGGCAGATGTTCGCCCCTGGTTATTGCCGGCAAACATTTGCCCTATTGTGCCATTGACCTTCTTCAAGGCGGGCGTTCCTTTCGAACTGGTAGATATTTCAGCCGAGACTCTGCACATAGACCTGGAGCAAGTCGAGGGGCGTCTGAGGCGGGGCAGTTACGGCGGCTTGTTGTATGCGCACACCTACGCGGAGCCGTCCACGCCCGAAGCCTTCTTCCAGTTCCTCAAATCTCGTTATCCTGACTTGTTGATTGTAGATGATCGCTGCCTGTGCATCCCCGACCTCGAGCCAGACCCGCAAATGGCTGCCGATGTGGCTTTGTATAGCACGGGCTACGCAAAAATCGTGGATCTGGGAAGCGGCGGTTACGCCTTCGTAAAAGACTCGCTTGCGTATCGTTCTTACCCCTTGCCTTTCGAGCCTCGAGATTACGAAAGTATCGAACGATCTTACAAACAGGCTTTGCAAGACAAAAAATTCGTTTATCAGGATAGCCATTGGCTGCAAACGCAGGCCGATTTGCCCGTTTGGGAAGATTATCGCCGCCATATCGCCGACGCTCTCGAGGACACGCTCGACCATCGCAAGGCGCTCAACGCCATCTATGCCGAACGGCTGCCGGCAGAGGTACAATTGCCTGCGGCGTATCAGACCTGGCGTTTCAACATTCGAGTCGAAAACCAGGAGCGCATCCTGACGGCCATTTTTGCCGCCGGTTTGTTTGCCAGTTCGCATTATGCTTCGCTGGCGGGCATCATGGCTCCTGGGCGTTGTCCCCATGCCGAGGCCCTGGCCAGCGAGGTCGTCAATCTATTCAACGACCATCATTTCGACCTGCAAAAAGCCAGGCGGGTTTGCCATATCATCTTGGAGAATCTCTCTTGAACGAACTGCGCGTTGATTTCAATCGCCCTGTTGCGGTGGGCCGTGAACTGGAATATATGGCTGAAGCCGTGGCGAGCGGCCATATTTCTGGCGACGGCCCATTCACCAAAAAGTGCCATGCCCTGCTCGAAGCGGAGTTGGGCGTCCCCAAGGCCTTGCTGACCACCTCTTGCACTCATGCGCTGGAGATGGCGGCCATCTTGCTGGATATTCGAGAGGGGGACGAGGTCATCGTCCCGGACTTTACCTTCGTTTCGACGGTCAACGCTTTCGTCTTGCGCGGCGCCCGTCCGGTCTTTCTGGACATTCGACCTGATACCCTCAACCTGGACGAATCTCGGCTCGAGGCGGCTCTCACGCCCCGCTCCAAAGCCATCTTGCCGGTACATTATGCGGGCGTTGGCTGTGAAATGGACGCCATCCTCGACATCGCGAAGCGTCACGACGTAGCCGTCGTCGAAGACAACGCGCATGGGCTGTTTGGCAAGTACAAGGGAAAGTATCTTGGCACGTTTGGCGCCATGGCAACCCAGTCTTTCCATGAGACCAAGAACTTCACCAGCGGCGAGGGCGGCGCTTTGCTCATCAACGATCTGGCCTTTGCCGAGCGCGCCGAGATCATCCGCGAGAAAGGGACGAATCGCTCGCGCTTCTTCCGCGGCCAGGTGGACAAATATACCTGGGTGGACATCGGCTCTTCCTATCTTCCGTCCGACATTCTGGCGGCTTTTCTGTATGGACAACTGGAGCAGCGTCAGCGCATTCAATCGCATCGTCAGGCGCTGTGGCAAACCTATGAAATGGCCTTGAAAGATTGGGCGGTGAAACATGGCGTGCGCTTGCCGGTCGTCCCTCCTCATGTCGAGCAGTCCTATCACATGTTCTATATGCTCTTGCCAGACCTGGATACGCGCCAAAGGTTCATCCTGTACTTACGCGAGCGCGGCATTTACAGCGTCTTCCACTACTTGCCATTGCATCTTTCGGACATGGGCCGAGAGTTTGGCGGCCGGCCTGGCGATTGTCCGGTCACTGAAGAGGTCAGCGACCGCCTGGTGCGCCTGCCTTTTCACAATGCTCTCAGCAGCGCCGAGCAGGAACAAGTCATCGAGGCCATCTTGGAATTTGCTTTTTAGTCGTCGCCCCCTGATGAAAACATCTCCTCTGTATCCCGCATTACGTATTACGCATTACGTATTACGCATTACGCATTACGTATTACGCATTACGTATTACGTATTACGTATTACGTATTACATATCACCCAACCCCAACATTGCGACCCCTTTGGCACTTTTGCTGGCGGCGTTCTTTTCCTATGGCATTTTTGCCCCTCAACAGGGGTTCTATTGGGATGATTGGGTCTTTGCCTGGACGCGCACGCATCTGGGGCCAGAGGGCATGATTCAATTGTTTTCCGTCACCCGTCCCATGCGGGGGTGGATCGAGGCCCTGCTCACGATGCTGTTGGGCGCCCGACCCATCCTTTGGCAAGGATATGCTCTCTTGGCTCAATGGTTAGCGGCGGTGGCTTGCTGGTGGTTTTTGCGGGTCATGTGGCCGGCCCGTCGCTGGCAGGCCAGTTTGGCGGCTCTCCTCTTCCTGGTGTATCCGGGCTTTACGCAGCAACCTTTGGCGATGACCTATCACTACTATTGGGTCTTTACGGCCTTGTTTTTCGTATCTTTGGGGTGGACGGTGCAGGCGGTGCGGCAAGGACGCAAAGGATGGTGGAAATTGGGCGGCGCGGTAGGCTTGGGCGGCCTGGTGGTGTGGGCCATGGAATATTTATTTGGCCTAGAGATATTGCGTGTAGTCATTATATGGACAGCACTAGATTCACCTTTCTGGAACAAAAAAACACAACTGAAAAAAACAGCCGCATACTACGCGCCGTTCCTGCTAAACCTCAGCATCTACCTGTACTGGCGCTTTTTCATTTACCAGCATAACCGCTACAACTTGGAGGGGGGCAACGTCAACATACCTGGCCTGGCATCTCCTCTTGCCCTGGCCTGGAACGTTCTCCAGGCAATCCCTCTCGTCAGCGGGGGGGCGTGGCTCAAGATTATTCAGCAAGATTTTCTTACGCAGGATGTCAGCCTGGCGGTAGGATTTTTGTATGGTTTTGTTTTACTGGGCGGTATCTTTGGCCTGGGATATTTCTTCACCATCTTCCGGCATGACCCTCCTGCGCCGGCGGCGGGCCGCTGGCAGCAAGCCGGGCTGGCCATTTTGATGCTCGTGTGCGCCGGCTTGCCGTTCCTCGCTGTGGGCTTGCCCATTCGCCTGAGTTACCCCGAAGACCGCTATACCCTGCCCTATGCGCTGGGTGTGAGTTTGCTCCTGGTCGTGCTGCTCGATTTCATCGAAAGTCCCGCCCGGCGTTTTACGCTGGCGGCCTTGCTCGTCTCGCTGGCAATGACCGTGCAAATGCACAATGCAGATGTATATCGCAAAGAGTGGCAATTGCAACGCGCTTTTCTCTGGCAGTTGACCTGGCGCGCGCCTCACATTCAACAGGGAACTACCTTGCTGACTGAAGATACAGGCGTCTTCCCGCACAATGACGATGAAGCCTTGACCTTTGTCGTCAATTGGGCTTATGCGCCAGATTGGCATTCGGCGGCTTTGCCCTACGAAGTGTTTTCGATAGATGCGCGCCTGGGCTACCAACTGCCCGCTTTGCGCAGCGGATTGCCCATTTCGATGAATCATTTTGCCGCCGCCTTTTCTGGCTCGACCGACCAGGTGGTGGTATTGCATTACGCGCCGCCCTCCTGTCTGCGCCTGTTGGACCCACGTTATGATGCCGAGTCGCCTCTGTTGCCGCGCGGCGTAGATGCGCCTTATGCCGCTGGGGTCCCCTGGTTTGCCCTGCCTCGCAGCACGGCCCAGGCGCTGTCCCTTTCCAATCCATCCGCCTGGGTATCTGACGGCGCCCCTCCCGCTGTTCCCGAATGGCTGTTTGGCGTTGAACCGCAGCATCGTTGGTGTTACTATTTCCAGAAGGCTGACCTGGCGCGCCAGACAGCAGATTGGGAAGAGGTGGCTCGACTAGGCGACCAGGCTTTCGAGGCGCCCTATTACCCCGACGATCCGGCGGAATATCTGCCTTTCATCGAGGCGTATGCACGGTTAGGTCGTTTCGAGGAGGCACAAAAGTTGACCGAAAAAACAGCCGATTTAAACCCCGCGCTGCGACCCATGTTGTGCGCCGTCTGGCAGCGTTTGCCTGGAGAGCCAGCCTCTCATTTGAGCGCCTGGCTTTCCGACAAAATATGCTTCCCTTAATGTGAGTCTCTGTAAATGCAAGATGTTAAGATGACCATGTTTGAACCGTCTCGAAGGCTCGATTTTGCCCATACAATTGCTCTAAGAAGCCTTCGGGACGGTTATCCCGAACTGGCGTTAAAATAAGACGACCATGAAAAACATCCTTGTTACCGGCGGCGCCGGTTTCATCGGCGCTAATTTCGTGCATTATCTACTCAAGGCTGAACCGCAAGTCAAGATTGTCAACCTGGACGCGCTGACCTACGCCGGCAGCCTCGAAAACCTGCGTGATTTGCCCGACCCGTCTCGTCACACTTTCGTGAGAGGCGACATCTGTGACAGCGGCCTGGTCGAGCTCCTGATGCGCGAACACGCCATAGACACGGTCGTTCACTTTGCAGCCGAATCGCATGTAGACCGCTCCATCTTGGGACCTGCGCCATTCATCCAAACCAACCTGGTCGGCACGTTCACGCTCCTCGAAGCGGCAAGACAGGTTTGGGGTCCGGAAAGAAGCGGCGTGCGCTTCCATCATGTCTCTACCGATGAAGTGTTTGGGTCGCTGATGCCCACCGATCCACCCTTCCGCGAGTCCACCCCTTACGACCCGCGCTCACCCTATTCGGCCTCCAAGGCCGGTTCCGACCATCTTGTCCGCGCCTACTTTCATACCTACGGTTTGCCGGTCACGATTACCAATTGTTCCAACAACTATGGGCCGTATCAGTTCCCGGAGAAACTCATTCCATTGATGATTTTGAACGCTCTGCAAGGCAAACCCCTGCCGGTGTATGGCGACGGCAAGCAAATTCGCGATTGGTTGTACGTAGAAGACCATTGCGAAGCCATTTACCTTGTTTTGCGGAAAGGAAAGCCCGGCGAGACCTACAACGTCGGCGGCGGCAATCAACCGTACAACATTGACCTGGTTCACAAGATTTGCGCCCTTTTGGACGAACTTCGCCCGCTTGCTCTTTCTCAGCCTGGACTTGCTCCCGTTAAATATGCCTCTCTCATCACCCACGTCGTTGATCGTCCCGGTCACGACCGCCGCTACGCCATGGACATTTCCAAAATTCGCGCCGAACTGGGCTGGTCGCCGCGCCACGACATCGAAAGCGGACTGCGCGCCACCGTAGAATGGTATCTCGCCCACCTCGACTGGGTGGCCAAAATTTCGCAGGCTGAAGATTTCCAGGCCTGGATGAAAGCAAATTATGGCCACCGCTAAATGGACAGGCAATTACCCCTCAAACGCTTTATAATATGGGGCGGTTGCCTCATTGTCAGAAATTTGGCGCCGATGAAGGCGCCTTATCCGCTGTCGCTGCAAGCCGCTGTTGGTCGAGCAGGGTCGGGTAGGGTCGAGTAGCGAAGTGTATCGAGACCCGCCGCCTCGACCTGAGCCCGCAACGACAGGCAAGTTGAGTTGCGGCTTGCTGCGTTGACGAACGGATGGGAGCACCTTATCCGCTTCTTATCTGCTGGTCGCTTTGGTTGCGGCTGGGGGCCGCGCTATGACCTTTAGGAGATAGCATGAAAGGCATCATTCTTGCTGGTGGGCGCGGCACACGCCTTTACCCGCTCACCCTGGGCGTCAGCAAACAATTACTGCCCGTTTACGACAAACCGATGATTTACTACCCGCTCTCGATGTTGCTGCTGGCAGGGATTCGAGAAATCCTGGTCATCAGCACGCCCGAAGACCTGCCGGGCTTTCGCCGTCTGCTGGGGAGCGGAGAGCAGTGGGGGGTGTCGTTTTCCTATCGGGAACAGGAGCAGCCTCGCGGGTTGGCCGAAGCGTTCATCTTGGGGCGCGAGTTCATCGGGAGCGATTCGGTCAGTCTCATTCTGGGAGATAATATCTTTTACGGCACGGGGTTGTGGGGTATCCTGCGCGAGGCAGCGCAGTTGCGCGTAGGGGCCAGGATCTTTGCGTATGCCGTCAAGGACCCGAGTGGATATGGCGTGGTCGAGTTCGACGAGCAGTACCGCGCCTTGAGCATCGAGGAGAAGCCCCAAAAACCGCGTTCACGTTATGCCGTGCCGGGTCTGTATTTTTATGACAATCAAGTAGTCGAAATGGCCGCCACCTTGCGCCCCTCAGCGCGCGGCGAACTGGAAATTACCGACATCAACCGCATCTATCTGGAACGCGGACAACTCTTCGTCCAACCCTTGGGGCGAGGCGTGGCCTGGCTGGACGCCGGCACCCATGAAAATCTGCTTCACGCGGCCAACTTTGTCCAGACGGTAGAAGAGCGTCAGGGACTGATGATTGGCTGCCCCGAAGAGGTGGCCTATCGCGTTGGCTTCATCTCGCGCGAACAATTGCGCGCGCTTGGGAAACAACTGGTCTACAACGGCTACGGCGCGTATTTGCTGCAATTGGCCGATGAAGAACCCGGCGGCTTGTAGAATCCTATGAGTCCCCAAAAACGCGATTTGGCAGTGGACCTGGTCATTCCCGTTTTCAACGAAGCGGGGGTGGTAGAGCAGACGCACGCCCGCATCCGTGCTGTCATAGACAATCTGCCTTATCAGTTTACGATCTACTATGTAGACGACGGCTCTACGGATGGAACGTTGGCAGTGCTGACCTCGCTGGGAGATGAGCGCGTACAGGTGTTGGAACTGAGCCGCAATTTCGGCCATCAAGCAGCGTTGACGGCCGGCCTGGACGCCGCGCGCGGAGATATTGTGATTACCATGGACGGCGACGGCCAGCATCCGCCAGAGATGATTCCGCAAATGCTGGACCTGGCGCTGCAAGGCTATGACGTGGTGCAAACGCAGCGTGTGGATGACGCCGAACCGGCCTCTTTCAAAAAGTGGACTTCTGGCTTGTTCTACCGCCTCATCAACGTCATCAGCGGCACGCGCATTTTGCCCGGCACGGCTGATTTCCGCGCCATGTCACGCCGGGCAGTGGAGGCGCTCAAGTCCATGCCAGAGTATCATCGCTTCTTGCGCGGCATGGTCTCCTGGATTGGTTTTCCTACCATCATTTTACCTTACCAGCCTGCCGAGCGCATCAGCGGTGTTTCCAAGTACTCCATGCGTAAAATGTTCAACCTGGCCATGGATGCCATCTTTTCGTTTTCCCTGATGCCGCTCTATATTGGTTTGAGCATGGGCGGCCTCTTTCTCTTTCTTGCCCTGGTCGAGATGGTGTATGTCTTATCGTTTTGGGTGACAGGGCGCACCTCCAACCTGGCGCCGGGCTGGAGTTCTCTCATGTTCGTTATTTTGATTGTTGGTGGTATGCTGATGGTCTTATTGGGCTTCATTGGCGTCTATATCGGTTATATCTTTCAAGAAGTGAAGCACAGACCGGTATACCTGGTCAAAAAAGAACATGCCTCGCATCCAAAATGACAAACCGGTTTTCGACATCATCTTCCTGAGGCACGGCGAATCGACAGGCAACGCCGAAGCGCGCTGGCAGGGACAGACCGACTTCCCTTTGACCGACAAGGGGCGCGCCCAGGCTAGAGCCCTGGCAGATCGCTGGCTGGCCGAAAAGAGAACCTTCGATGTCATTCTTTCCAGCCCGCTTAGTCGTGCTAAAGAGACTGCCGACATCATTGCCATAGCGCTGGGAGTCTCTGTAGAATGTGACAAGATTTGGATGGAGCGCAATATTGGCATTATTGCAGGCCTGACCGACGCCGAGGTAAAGCGGCATTTTCCCGAGCCAGATTTCTTTACCCCTTTCGATGCCATTGGCTTGGACGGCGAAGGCGATTGGGAATTGTATCTGCGCGCCGGCCGAGCCTTGCATGGCTTGTTGCGACGCAGACCGGGTAAATACCTGGTGGTTTCGCATGGCGGCTTGCTCAATCAAGTGATGCACGCCATCGTAGGCGTCACCCCTCAGGCAAATTTTAGCGGACTGCGTTTCCGCTTTCAGAATGCCGCTTTTGCGCATGTCATTTACCAGCCGGCCTCTCATCGCTGGCAAATCGAAAAACTCAATGATCGCCATCACTGGGATGATACAAATTCTGAGTCTACATAACGCTAGTTCGAGATAACCGTCCCGAAGGCTTTTTGGAGCAATTGTATGGGCAAAATCGAGCCTTCAAGACGGTTCACGAATTCTGAATCTGAATAGGGAGAATATGGCCACGCCAAATTCCAAAACCTTGCCGCTCAAAGTATTGTCGTTTGGGGCTGGTGCTATCGGCACCTATGTTGGGGGCAGTTTAGCGTTAGCCGGGCATACCCTGGTCTTCTTGGAACAGACGCGGGTGGCCGAAGAGTTGCGTCAGCGCGGCTTGCGGCTCGATCTTTCGACCGACCCACGCCGTAAGGCCAAAGGCGCCTACCTCGTCGAGCCGTCGGCTTTCGTGGTGGCCGCCTCTTTGGAAGAAGCCTTGCGCTATGGCCCCTTCGATGTGGCGCTATACGCCTTGAAATCTTTCGATACGCCCGCCGCTTTGGAACAGATTCGCCCGCTGAGCGAAAAACTTCCACCCTTTTTGTGCCTATCCAACGGCGTGGACAATGAGCCGGCCCTGGCAAGCGTGTTGGGAGCCGAAAAGGTCATCTATGGAACGGTCACCTCGGCCATTGGACGGAAAGGGCCTGGCGAGATTGTGCTGGAACGGCTGCGCGGCATGGGTATTGCCGCGGCGCATCCGCTCTCGGACCGCTTGCTGGCTGCCTTCGAAGGGGCCTATCTCAACGCCCAAGCCTTCCCCGATGCCTTGGCGATGAAATGGTCTAAAATGCTGACCAATCTGCTGGCTAACCCTCTCTCGGCTATCCTGGACATGACTGCCGCTGAGATTTACGCCCACCCTGGGCTGTATCGTTTGGAAATCGCCATGTTGAGGGAATGTCTGGCGGTAATGAAAGCCCAGGAAATTGCTGTGGTTGATTTGCCCGCTACGCCGGTGCGAGCGCTGGCCTTTGCCGCTTCCCTCCCGCTTTGGCTCTCGCGTCCCCTGCTGGCGCGCGCGGCCGGCGGCGGACGAGGCGCCAAGATGCCCTCTTTTCACATTGACTTGCATTCAGGGCGCGGCAAGACCGAAGTAGAGTACTTGCATGGAGCCGTGGTGCGCGCCGGCGAGCAGGTCGGGGTGCCAACGCCGGTCGATCGCTTTTTGACGGACACGTTGTCGGCCCTGGCGAGAGGAGAAATTCCAATGCAGGAATACGCGCACCGGCCGGACGATTTGCTGAGACAAATTTCTCTACGCTGATGAACGCCTCGAACCCCATTCACTTCGTCTCCTTACGCCCTACAGTAGAAATCCACTTGCCCGACGGGCGTATTCTGTCTGGTCCGCGCGGCGCGCCGGTGGGGGATTTCTTGCGCGTCGCAGCCGACGCCTATCCTGCGCCGATTGTTGCGGCAATCGTCAACGGCGAATTGCGCGAGTTGACCTACCCGGTCCACTTCGAGTCGCAGGTGCAGCCGGTTACCATGGCCGACCCAGATGGGGCGCGCATCTATCGCCGTTCCTTGACTTTTCTCTTGGAAATGGCCTTCAGCGACCTGTATCCTCAAGGTACATTGACCATTGACCACTCGGTCTCTTTTGGCGGCTACTATTGTCAGGTTGCGGGGCGTCAACCGCTCTCGGAGGCAGAACTGGCGGCGCTCGAAACCCATATGCGGGAACTGATTGCCGCCGATTTGCCTTTCGAGCGGAAGGAGGTCCCCTTAGCCGAAGCCGTTGCCTATTTCAAGCAAATTGGCTATGACGACAAAGTGCGCCTGCTCTTGCACCGTCAAAAAGATTATCTAACGCTCTACCGCCTGGGCGACCGCATGGACTACCATCATGGCTACATGGTGCCATCCACTGCCTACTTGCGCTGGTTCGATTTGCATCCTACCAACGGTGGCTTCACATTGGGGTTTCCGCGCCGCCATGCGCCAACGACGCTTCAAGAACCGTCCAACTATCCGAAATTGCTTTCGACGTTCCGCCAGTATGGCGATTGGTTGGCGCGGCTGGGCATTGACAACGTGGGTGCCCTCAACGATGCCATTCAAGCCGGGCGCGGACATGAAATCATCCTGGTATCCGAAGCCCTGCACGAGCAGCACATTGCCGATATTGCCCGCCTGATTGCGGAGCGGCAACATGAGATTTCGGTGGTGTTGGTGGCCGGGCCTTCCTCTTCTGGCAAGACCACTTTCTCCCGTCGTCTGACCGTGCAGTTGCTGGCGCGCGGTATTTCTCCCTATCCACTCGAACTAGACCGGTACTTTGTGGACCGCGACAAAAGTCCGCGCGATGAACATGGCAACTTCAACTTCGAGGCCCTGGAGGCCCTCGATTTGCCCTTGCTGGCTGAGCATTTGCAGCAATTGACCGCCGGCCGTGAAGTGCAACTACCTCGTTTCAATTTCAAAACTGGCATGCGGGAAGCGGGTGAGACGTTGCGTTTGCAGCGCGGTCAAATCATCATCCTGGAGGGGATTCACGGCCTCAACCCGCGTCTCATCCCGGCCGCTTTGGCGGGGCGCGCTTTCCGCATTTACGTCTCGGCCCTCACGCAATTGAATCTCGACCGTCACAACCGCGTATCCACCACCGACACGCGCCTGATTCGCCGTATCGTGCGGGATGCGCGCGAGCGCGGTTACACGGCCCGCCAGACCATTTCCGGCTGGGAGTCGGTACGACGCGGCGAGAAGAAGTATATTTTCCCCTATCAGGAAAACGCCGATGTCATGTTCAATTCGGCGTTGGTGTACGAATTGGCGGCACTGAAACCGTCTATCGAGCCGCTCTTGCACCAGGTTCCACATGGCAGCCCTGAATACATCGAGGCCAAGCGTCTGCTGGCTTTCTTGGAATGGTTCCTGCCGCTCGATGCCGGCCTGATTCCCGAAAATTCGATTGCGCGTGAATTCTTGGGCGGCTCGATTCTCAAAGATTTCAAGTTGTGGAAAGACAATCTACGCGCAAAGGCAGGTAGGCGCCGCGCCGGATGACCCTTTCTACCATCTTTCTCGTTGCCCTCAGTATGGCGATGGACGCCTTTGCCGTCTCGCTTTGTTCGGGCATCAAAATCGGCGTGGGGATACGCCCAGCCCTGCGCCTGGCTTTTCACTTTGGATTGTTTCAGGCGCTCTTGCCGGTCATGGGCTGGTTTTTGGGCAGCGCCGTTGCCTCCTTGATCAGCGCCTATGATCATTGGGTGGCCTTTGCTTTGCTGGCCTTCGTGGGCGTTCGCATGGTGCGTTCGGGGTTGAGCAAAGAGGAGGAAAAGTTCACGCCGGACCCTTCGCGCGGCTGGACGATGGTGATGCTCTCGGTGGCCGTCAGCATAGACGCGCTGGCGATCGGACTCAGCCTGGGCCTGCTCGGGGTGACCATTTTGGTGCCGGCCCTCGTCATTGGCGCGGTGACGGCGGCGCTTTCTCTGCTGGGATTACGCATCGGATTGCATTTTGGTCAACGCTTGGGGAAAACGGTCGAGGTGCTGGGCGGCGTGTTGCTGATTGGCATCGGGCTGCAAATTGTGATCAGAGATTTGATGGCTTGAGAGGGGCTAAACCCCCAGTTCATGGAGTTTAACATAGCGCGGCCTCTTGCCGTAACCAACCGGCTCCAGGCGCAAACGGCGTATCCCCAGGCTCTGCCTGGGGATACCGACCAAAGGTCGGTGATACGAGGGTTACTGGAAGCCGGCTCCCGGCGCAAACGGCGTAT
>Ga0209018_1001030_pt1 | contig 23870 bp, 17 predicted proteins | sample YNPBryBLVA2012_FD_185814 | JGI IMG/M metagenome (GOLD analysis project Ga0209018, IMG submission 185814) | Anoxygenic and chlorotrophic microbial mat microbial communities from Yellowstone National Park, USA - YNP Bryant BLVA 2012 (SPAdes)... ...
TTTTTTCTGACCTACAAGAGGTGCCACGCGCGGTTGTTGGGCGCACGTCTGCCGGGTTCGGTTGCGACGAGCGGCCGGCCCGGCAGACGGAGCGCGTCACGCTGGTGGTCGGCGTCGTGGAGGCGACCGGCCCCGGCTGGCTGGTGGTGAAGTCGAGCCCCGGCTGGCTGGTGGTGAAGCCGAGCCCCGGCTGGCTGGTGGTGAAGCCGAGCCCCGGCTGGCTGGTGGTGAAGCCGAGCCCCGGCAGGCAGACGTGTGCCTTCAACCCGGCCCCCTTCGATTGCCCGTTCTCTCATCTTGCCCCATCCCAAGCCGTCACCCCTCCACGGTCGACCGTTCGCATGGCCTCCACAGCTCGAACACAAAGACCGCCTCCCCACGCCAATCCCGCCGGGATGGCGCCCGAGCCGACGAGATGGACCACCGGTCGATGCCGCGCCTCGCAAAACCGGCCGTGCTCTTCGCAAAGGAATCGAAACGCGCCACGACGACCTTCTTGCGCCTGTTGTTTCCCACGATGCCAGACGTCTGGAACACGGCCCCCCACGGCTTCCGCGCCGAGCAGCGGAAGTCGCTGCGCTTCGGTTTCGGTCAGCACACCGTCCGCGACCAGATACGGCCCGAGGTCGGTGCGTTCGATGGTGCCTGCTGACTCGGCGTGTCCGACAGCGCCTTCTGGACCATCGCCCTGCGACCTGCGCGTGGTTCGCGACCTTGGCTGGTGCCCTGCGTGTCCGACAGCGCCTTCTGGACCATCGCCCTGCGACGGCGCGGAACGGCCGGTGAGCAGACACGCGGCGAATCCAATGCACGCACGAGAACATCCTCCCGCGCATGGGCCGGCGCAAGCGGGACAAGTTGCAACTTTCCCCCCCTGGAGGCGGCTATCCCACCGCCTCCAGCGCGCATGGGCCGGCGCAAGCGGGACAAGTTGCAACGGCGATGCGCGTCACGCCGGTGCGAGCCGCGTGCCCGACGCGAGAGACGGTGACGGGGCGACGGACGGGTGGTGTGTGCGTGGGACGACGTGGTGATGTCCAGGCAATCCGGTGGCCCCCCGGCCGGTACCTCCACGCCGCCTTCTCCCATGATTTGATTGGGACCGAATGTGTCGCGCAAGCAAGTTCTATCCGGCCCGCGCTTCCGCATCACATCGATCCCCGCTATGGTTCGCCCATGGAGTTCCTGTCTTCTGCGACACTCGCACGCCTTCGCGATCAGCTCAGGGAAAGGGGACAGCGCCCATCGGTCGTGATCAGGAACCAGCCGGCGATGACACCGGAAGCCATCGAGCTGGTGCAGCTCACGGCCGAGTTCGGTCCCTTGTGCGAGGCGATGTACCTCATGATGAGTGCCGACGGGCGCGTGACGAACGACGAGCGCGAAGTGCTCAAGGGAGCCCTTCGCAATCTGAGCTGCGACGAGATCCGGTCCCACCACATCGAAGCAATGCTCGACGCTGCGTCACGCCGGATCGCGGAGCAAGGACGGGAGCGCAGGCTGCAGGCGGTGATCGGCGAGCTGCGCGAAGACCAGAGCCGGGCCGAAGTCGCGCTGGTGCTCGCCGCCGCGGTCGCCTTCGCGGATGACGAGATTGCGGACGAGGAGAACGACTTGCTCAATCAGCTCGCCGAGGGGCTGGGGATCGATCCGGACCACGCCAACGAGCTGCTCGACCTCGCCGAAGCCGACTTGCGGTCCGGCTGATCGTCTCGCCTGTCACCGGCCGGCATCGTCAGGGTCCCTGAGCGGCCAATGCCAGGGTGCGGCGATGCTGAGGTTGGAATGAAAGCCGAACCGAGCCGCGCGCTCCTCGATCCGTCGACGCAAGCTCACGAACCAGGTGCGGGCTGGCCGGGATTGGCGTAGCATCGACCCCATGAGAAGTTTCTGGATGACGCCGTCGGCCGCGGACGAGAAACCTCCGTGGGCCGCCTTTGTCGAGCAGGCGATCGCGAGCCTCGGCAAGACCGAGGCGATCGCTACAGCCGGAAAGAAGAGGTCGTTTTGGTCGGTAGGTTACTGCCCGCCGGCTCGCTTGCCAGACGTCCAGGTCGACCGTGCCGCGCGGCTTGCCGAGGACGTGGCAAAAAACGGCGGCGCGGGTTCCGCTTTCGTGATGAGCATGCTGCTCGGGTTCATGCTCGCCGGCAACGACGAGCGCTTGATCCCGGCCTGGGAGCGCATGTTGATCTCCTACAGCCGCTTTGGTCGTAACGACGTCACGGCCAGCATGCGCGCGAGCGCGGCGGGTATGGCGCTTCGCTCGCTGCTGCTCAATGGCGTGGAGGCCGCGCGCGATCCGGTCTTCCGCTTCGTTCAAGCTGCCCCGCCCGAGCACGCTGGCGATCACCTAGTGCGTACGCTTCTGTTGCTGCAAGCCCTCGGGCGCGACGAGGATGCCCGCGCGTTCGCCGAGGTCGCGGCGCGGTCGGCCACCGAAGCCGACAGCTTCAAGCTGCGCTACCTGGCCCGGCTGGCGCTGCTCAACGCTGGCCTGCCCGTGCCCTTCGACCATGGCGATGGCTTCTACACGTTCCTGGTCACCTACGAGGGCTTCTCTTGCGCAATCGAGGTCGCCAGCGACGATTCGCTGACCTCCCTGCGTGGCAAGATCCTTCATGCGCTCGACTGGAACACCGAGCACGCATGGTGCTACTACCTCGACGGCAGCGCCGAGAACGCCACCTTCTGGTGGCCGATCGAGGGGATGTACGAGGATCCGTATCCGTGGCGCGAAGACCAGGACACCAGAAGCGAAGAGGCTGATGATGCACTGGGCGAGGAGGAAGACATCGTCTGGGATCCGGACGAGCTTCGTGACCTCGCGGGTGAGGGCCCGCTCGATCTCATTGTTCCGGAGTGTGTGGGCGAGCTCGGATTGCGCACGGGCAACAAGATAACGTTGCACTGCGGCGGTGGCGATCATCGCATCAGCGTGAAGGTTGGGCGCATCGGCGAAAAGCGTGTCGCGCGTGCGCGCTATCCGCGCGTGACTGCGAAGAAGGGCAAGCGTCCGCGGCAGTACCCGCGCTGATGACGAAAGGGTAGCGGGCGCGAGCCGTGTCGCCCCAGAGCACGCCTCCGGGTTCGCGCCGCGGTCTTGAGACGCGACGATCCTTGGTCCACAATCGAGCGATGCCCCGTTGTCCGCACGTCTGCGGTGTCGTCGTCGTCGTTGTGCTCGCGGCGCTGCCGACGTCTTGCATGCCGGAGGCGCCGGCGCGACCGCAGCAGCCATGGCAGCAAGCGCCGGTCGCGGGACAGATCGAGAGCGGACGATCCACACCGCACGACGTCCTCGCGCTGCTCGGCGAGCCCGACAGCCGGATGCGCGACGCCAACGGGCTGGTGCAGTGGGTGTACTGGAGCACCGAGGAAGCGGGAGGTCGATATGCACACACGCGCATCGTGGTCGAGTTCGGTCCCGACGGCACGGTGCGGCGCGTGGCCAGCTCCCGCGTTGCGCCTTGAAGCAGCGTGCGTGACCGTAGTCGTCGCGATGGCGGGCGCATGCGAGCGGCCACCGGCGACGCCGTCGCCCCCATGTTTGGCGGATAGCGCGGTCCCGACGCCGCCCTGGTCCGAGCCTGCGGCAGGGGGCCATGAATCGGTCCGCGTCGACAAGACCGCCCCATCTCGTGCCGCACGGGAGACGACGCGGATCGCGGCGGACGCGGAGCTCGACCCAGTGGCCCGGGCCTTGGGGCCGAGGGCAAGGCGGCGCATCAGCACGCTGTCGTTTCACCGGGCGCCCGCCCGAGAGGCGCTGCGGGCCATGGCGGAGATTGGCGACTTCAGCATCGTCATCCCCGATGGTGCGGCAGACCGCGAGATCACCATCGACCTGCGCGACGTCTCGCTCGGCACCGCGATAAGGGCGATTCTGGCGGCTGCACACCTGGAGGCTTCGGGACTCGGCGACGGGGTCGTGGCGGTGCAACCTGCCGGCGCCGGGCGGTAACGCCTTCGGCCGGAATCGTACCTCCGCAAGGAGAGCGGAACCACTCGAACAGGATCCCGGATCGCGCTAGGGTGCAGCTCATGTTGCGACGCGGTCTGCTTGCTTGTGGTGCTGTCTCGTGGTTGGTACTGGCCGGATCGCCGACGGTTGCGCATGCTGCCCAGCCCTCGGTGCAAGAGATTCAGGAAGCGGCGTTGCCGCCGGGTGTGTTGCCCGCGTGGCAGACGCGTGCGGAGCGCGGTCGGCCCCGGGTGCGTCCCCCCACCGCGCCGATACCATCGCCGCCGCCGTCGCCCCCTGCCCCGGGCTACCGCGTTCCCGCGGAGTTCGAGCCTGTCGCTGCATTCCTCGTCTCCCGGGGCGATTGGACAGACGGAAGCTGGACCAACGACATCCAGATGCTGGTGGACATGATCAACGCCGGCACGGTCGCTTCGGGTGCGGGTGCGATCGTGCTCACCGACACATCCGTCAGCAGCTACGAGAGCTACCTGGCCGGCCTCGGCGCGGACATGACCCGCGTGCATGTGGTTCGCGCGAACGCCGGACTCGACGCGAAGTGGGCACGGGACTTCGGTCCCATCAGCGTCTACGATCCGGATCTGCCCGGCCGCCTCGGCTTCGCGGACCTGCACTACTACGACTCGCGCGACCGCGATGATGCGGTGGTCGCGCAGCTCGCGTCTGCGCTCGGCATCCCGCGCTACGGCCTGGAAGGCCATGACCATTCGCCGCCGGACCCGGTCAAGCTCTACATGGAGGGGGGCAATTTCATGACCGACGGCCAGGGTACGTGCATCCTCTCCAACGATATCGCCTCGGACAACGCGGCGCACGGCAACACCCAGGCCGATACGCTGCCCGAGGTCGAGACGATCCTGCGCGCCTATCTCAATTGCCAGCAGTTCATCTGGCTCACGCCCTTGCCCCACAACTCGACGGGCCACGTGGACATGTACGCGAAGCTGCTGACGCCCACGGACATCCTCATGATCGACTTTCCGAACCAGGCAGGAGCCAACGGGGAAGCCGACGCGGTCGTCGAGGCGAACGTGGAAACCATGCAGGCCTCCACGAACCTGAGCGGACAGCACTTCAACGTCCACAGGGTGGTGATTCCCTCGGTATCGTCGATGTGGATCTATCGCACGTATACGAACTCGACGATTCTCAACCACGTAGTGCTGGTGCCTACGTATCAGTCCGAAGCCGACGACGAGGCGCTCCAGACATACCGCGACATCCTTGGGCCAGACTATACCGTAACAGGAGTCGATGCGTCGTCGATCGTGGCGATGGGCGGCGCGGTGCATTGCACCACGATGCAGATCGCGAGCGCTTGTGGCGACGGCAAGGCGCAGACGATGTTGTTCGAATCCTGCGATGGAACGGACCTGGCCGGCCAGACGTGTCTGTCGCTCGGGCTGGGGGACGGGCAGCTCGGGTGCACGGCAGCGTGCGAGTTCGACACGACGGGATGCGGGTCCGGGCCGGAGTTGCAGCCGGAAGCCGGGGTCGATGGCGAGGCGGAGGCGGGCGACGCGGCAGGGGAAACCGGAACCGATGCCGAGGCGGGCCTCGACGCGGTCGCGGAAGACCACGCAGGACAGGACGCCGTGATTCCGACGGACGCCCGCGGAGACGAGCGTGCCGGTCAGACGGACGGCGGCGAGGCGGAAGCGTCCATCGCGGATGGCGGAGCTCCGGACGGTTCGGCGCTGCCGTCTGCCACGGCTGCGGACGATGACGGAGGCTGCTCGTGCGAGGCCGCAGGCGCCTCTCGCGGCGGGGTTGGCATGGTCGGGTTCGCGGCGCTGCTCCTGGTGGCTTGTGGCAGGAGGCGCCGGGCCAAGGGCGGCGAGTAGCCGGCACATCCGGCGGGATCGTGCGTTTGCCTCAACCAAGCACGAACGCTTGCCACGATGCGCCTGGCTGGTCCGGCGTGGCCATCCGATCATCGACGCAAGCTGGAAGGCAAGAGCGGACCCTGATGGCGCCGATCGCGAGCACCAGGGTCGATAGGCAGACGTTGGCGATCACGAGGGAAACGGACGCCCTGGCGACCAGCGTGGGAAGGTCCTGCCCGACCTGGGGACGTGCGGACCGGTCGCGAGGCTGTTCGATCCGGCCAGCACAGCATGCCGCGCTCGAAGGTCGAGGGCCGGTGCGGAGATCGCTCGGCGGCGGTCAGCATCCACGGCGCGGGAATACGGTCATGGCGCGTCGTTCTCTGCATCGGAGTCTGCGTCGATTCCGGCGTCCGTCGTGCCCTCGGTGCTGAGCTTCCAAAGGTTGTCGACGCCGGACCAGCGGACTATCACATAGATGCTCGGGCACGTCAACCCGACGACCCGGATCCACCCCAGGCCCGGCTTGCTGGGGAATGCCACCTGGGTGACCGCGCCGTCGGCCAGGTCGACGACGACCAACGACGGTATACCTTCGGCGCCGACGGGGCCGACGCGAGCTGCCCGCCCGCAGCCCACGGACCAGCGTCCCTGCCCCTGCTGGTCGGCGTGGTCCAGCAGGCGTCGTGCGGTGGACTCGATCTCGGCGACGTTGGTGGACAAGGGGGCTGTCATGAACCAGGGTGACAGTCCGCCCCCGTCGCTGGTCTTCCGCGGGATTCGAGTCCAGACCATGTCAATCTGGTCGGTCGAAAACTCGCCAGCCGAATCGCCCAGCGGATCGCCTCCCAGGAGAGGTTGGACACCTGTTTTCAGCGACCAGACCGCGACGCCGGCGCGGCCGTGTGCCAGGCTCTCGAGAAACAGATGGCCCCCGGCGCCTGCGACCGCCGACAGGTCCGCGTCCGTCGTGCCAGCGGCGGACACGATCGTCGCGTGGGTCTTCAAGTCCCACGTCCACGCCGTGATATCGCTAGCATTGCGCACCACCCACTGCGGTGTCACCAGCCAGGACGACACCTGGTCCGGGTCGGCGGGCAGGCGCAACGAGATCTCGGGCACAACGACGCCGACCAGGCCGCCCACGATGCCTTCCTCCTCGCGTCCTTTCGCGCCAGGGCCGATGCCGCCCGCGAGCGCCACGGCGTAGCCGTCCGCGGCGATCGATGGGGGGCCGAAGTCACATCGAGGCGTTTGCGCGTGCCCGATCGCGTGGCGGATCGCGCCGGTCACGCCGTCGATGACGAGGGAGAAGCGCACCGTATCGCCGCCGTTCTGCTGGTCCAGCAGCAGGTGAATCAGAGCCCCGGCGCCCTGCGTGTCAGACGACAACACCGCATCGGGTACGAGACGGGCCTCCGCACCGTCGAGCTGCAACGCAAGCTGCTCGCAGCCGAAGCCGTCGGGCTGAAACGGCGCGCACGACGTCCAACCCAGCGGCGGGAGCGGAGCTGCACCTTCCGGCGGAGTGAAGATGGGACAGTTGCATGACCAACTTTCGTGCAGCTCCCAATCGGCAGGGATCGCCTCCGGGTGGTTCGGAGGCGCGCATGTCGTGGCGGCGTCCACGCCCGCGTCGGATTCACCAGTTCCTCCGTCGCCGCCCAGTCCGCCGGCCGCGTCTTGGCCCCCACCCCCGTCGCCGGCCTCGCTTCCTCCGGCTCCAGCACTCCCGGCGTCGGATGAATCGACACTCGTGCATCCCGTCGTGTCGACGGCCGCCGTTTCCATGCAGCAGCAGCCCTTGGTTGCGAGAATCGCCGCAGCGATGCCCGCAGGGCGCAGGTGTGGACGCATTCCGCAGACCGCAGGCAAGCACGGAACCATGCCGACAGTGTAGTGCACCCCGCTGGCGCTGCCATCCGCGCGTCGCCCCGTGGCTCACAGGCCGATGTCCGACGCGCCAAGCTCGATCGTGCGAGGCCCCCGCCGCGGCAGTACGCATGCGCCCATCGCCGGGCACTCCCCGACCTCGGCGCCGGCGCACCCCGATCCCGCGGAGCACATCGACGCCAGCGAACGACAAGCATGGTCGCCGACCGGTGCATTCGGTCCACGTGAGCTTCGTCTTCCCCGCACGACGCGGCTCGACCCACGCCTGGCCCACACGCGCACGCCTTCGCCTCGTTTGGAACCGAGCCCCATCGAATGCACCCTTCGTCGACGAAGGGTGGCGCATTTCCGGCAAGAGTGTGCTCTAATGCTACGCATGAAGATCTCAGCGCGACACAAACTAATCCTTGCGGCCAGCCTGGTGGCTGGGCTGGCTTTCTTGGCTCCAGCTTGCGGGTTGGACGACAGCGGTTTGAACCCTACGAGCGGCACGGGCGGTGGCGGCGGAACGGCCGGGGTTGGGGGAACGGGCGGCGGGACGGGTGGTACCGCTGGCATCGGTGGAGCAGGTGGCACCGCCGGCACCGGTGGAACGGGCGGGAGCACGGGAGGCTCAGGAGGAAACACGGGCGGAACCGCCGGGACGGGCGGCGACGGCGGTGCAGCAGGCACGGGCGGCGACGGCGGTGCTGCCGGCACGGGTGGCGACGGCGGTGCAGCAGGCACGGGCGGCGACGGCGGTGCAGCAGGCACGGGCGGCGATGGCGGTGCAGCAGGCACGGGCGGCGACGGCGGTGCAGCAGGCACGGGCGGCGACGGCGGCGCAGCAGGCACGGGTGGCTCTGCTGGTGCCGGCGGTTCCGACCAGATCGCGGCCGTGCGCGCGGAGTCGGACGGCAGCGGGTTGGCGCTCGATGTGAGCGGCGTGTATGTCACGTACTTGAAGCCCACGCTCGGCCAAGACGCCGCCGGTTTCTTCGTGCAAGGGGAAGCCTCCGGGCCCGCGATTTTCGTTGCGGTCGACCCAGCTACGCTCACGCCTTCCCCGGCGGTGGGCGACAAGGTGTCCTTCACCGTCACGGCGCTTGCCACCACGGCGGGGCTTCGCCAGGTGACGGGCATCAGCGGCCTGGTCGTGGAGAGCAACGGCAACGACATCGCCCCGCTGGTGACGGAGGTCAGCAACGCGACCGACGTCATCTCCGACCTTGCCACCTACGAGAGCCGTGCGGTGAAGCTTACGGGAAGCCTGGCCTCGGCGTTCGTGTCGGCCGGCGCTCCGCAGGTCTCCGCGCAGATCAACACCGCCGGGATCCAGGATCCCAACCTGGTCCTACGCATGCCCGAAGCAATCCGCGCGCAGTACGACCTGCAATCGGGTTGCTCCGTGACCGTCGACTACGGTGTCATGTGGCGCTACAACCAAAAGGCCCAGCCGTCGGTCTACGACGCTTCGAGCCTGACCAGCATGACCTGCCCGCCGCCCACGGTCGTCGGCGCGGTTGCCGCGTCGGGCACGTCGGTCGTGGTTTCCTTCAGCCGCGCACTCGATGCGTCGACCGTTCAGGCGTCCGACTTCGCCTTCAACAACGGTTTGACTGCCTCCGCGGTGAGCGTGGCTGGCGCTAACGTCACGGTCACGACTTCTCAGCAGACCGGCGGAACGAGCTACACCGTCACGGCGTCGAACCTCAAGGACGTTCTGGGCACGGACGTGGGCACCCCCAACTCGGCCCAGTTTGTGGGCTATTCGGCCGCTGCCCAGATGCTCATCAACGAGGCCAACTCGAACATCAACAGCAGCCACGATCTCATCGAGCTACTCGTCACCCAGGGTGGTTCGACCAGCGGGATCACCGTGACCCAGATCGGGTCCATCACCGAGACGCTCGCGACGCTGCCCGATGTGGCGGTCGCCGCGGGTGACATCATCGTGGTGCACCTCAAGCCCAGCGGCACGACCGGTATCGCGCCGTCGTCGGAGACCACATCGAAGAGCGAATACGCGCATGCGAGCTACAGCGCGAACTACGACTCGGCGTGGGACTTCCTGGGCGGCACGACGGGGCTCACGTACGGCAACCGGGTTGTGCAGGTCAGCGCGCCTGGTGGCACGGTGCTCGACGCGGTCCCGTTCGTGGTGAGCACGTCCTCGAACCCGGCTTCGGCGTTCCCCGGCGCATTGCAGACGTTGCAGGCGGCTGGCGGGTGGCTGCCGGCTGATTGCGGCGGCGCGCTCTGCACGTACAACTCGACCCCGACGGCCATCGAAATCTCGGTCGACTACGCGGGATGCAGCAACTCGTCCACCGGCGACAGCGTCCAGCGCAAGCCCGGCGCAAACACCAAACAGCGCGCCGACTGGTACCCGGCACAAGCCCAATCCTTCGGCCTGCCGAACCCGTAGGCGTCCCGACTTCCATCCTTTCCTCGGTCCTGCTTCGCCTGCACCTGCGGCGGCGTTCGCCGCCTGGGCGGCAACCTGTGCGGGTCCCGCAACGAGTCTTGCAGCACCTTGCGATACGCATGGCGCTGTGAGACGCTATGCTGGCCTTACGTTCGCGGTCGCGCAGCCGTGGACGCAAGGTCGAGAAGGAGCACGGTCATGAAACCTGTCGACCACGCGGAGTTGGCAAGAGCGTACCTGGACGAGCTTTGTCGGCGCCTCGATCGGGGGCAACCGTTGCGCAGGCTGCGCCGGGAGTGGTGGACCTGCACGGTGCTGGCGCCCGTGGCGGTCGGCCTTGCAGCCGGGACTGCGTCTTGCGGAGGAACGGTCACCGAACATCCGTCGTCCACGGAGGTGTGTACGAACCAGGCCGACGACGACGGCGACGGCAAGATCGACTGTGCCGATTCCGATTGCGCGGGGCAGGCGGTTTGCACTTCGCCGGAGGGGGGTACCCAGGAGGTGTGCAACAACGCGAAGGACGACGACGGCGACGGCAAGATCGACTGCGCCGATTCCGACTGCGTGGGGCAGGCGGTTTGCACTTCGCCGGAGGGGGGTACCCAGGAGGTGTGCAACAACGGGAAGGACGACGACGGCGACGGGCTGGTCGACTGCGGCGACACGGATTGCATCGGATTCTACGGCTGCGCTGGGGATGCGTACGCGGCGCCCTTCGAGGGTGGCGCTCTATACGCGGCGCCCGCCGAGATCTGCGACAACGGGGTTGACGACGACGGCGACGGGCTGGTCGACTGCGGCGACACGGATTGTCAGGGCGTTTATCCCTGCATGGGCGCGGAGTACGCAGCGCCGTTCTGATTCAACCTGGGCGATAGCTGCTAAGCGTCGGCCGCCTCTCCTACGATCCACAGCTTCTTTTGCGGCTTGGAGAGGAACGTGCAGCCGTCGGCATCCACGGCGACGATCTCTTCCACCGTTGCGACGCCATGGCCGGGCACGGGCAGACGCGGTTCGAGCGTGTAGACCTGGCCCTGCTCCACGGGCTTCTCATGAAGCTTGCCGTACCGCTCCCACGCCGGGCACAACAGTCCCGCGCCGTCGTGGGCGACCCGGCCAACCTGATGACCGAGCGCGTGCGGATACTCTGGATAGCCCTTCGCGGTGATGTGCCCGCGTGCGATGGAGTCCACATCTCCGCTTCGCACGCCCGGGCGCAGCGCATCGGCCGCTCGCTCGATCGCCTCGACGATGGTGTCGAAGCCTCGCTGGACGGCTTCAGGAGCGCGGTCTTCGCCGGGGCGAAGGATGTACCATGTGCGTTGCAAGTCCGAGCAATAGCCGTCTTTGCGCACGCCGAAGTCCGTATTGAGCAGGTGGCCAGGCTCGATGCGGCGGTCCGTGGGGCCGGCATGAGCTCCGGCGGATTCGGGTCCGGTGAACACGGCTGGGCACTGCTCGGGCTCCCAGGCAAGCTCCAGGCCGGGGAAGCGAGCGGTCTCCTCGAGGATCATCGCGGCGACCTGTTTCTCCGTGAGACCAGCCCGCAGACGCGGAGTCAAGCGCTCGTAGATCTGCACGGTCACCTCGCATGCAGCAGCGATCCGCGCACGCTCGGCCGGCGACTTGCGACCACGAAGCGCTGCCACGATCGCCTCCGACGACTCCAGCCTCGCCGCGTACGGCGTCCCCTCCAGTGCGCGCGTCAAGCTGAGGAACATGCCGTGCGTGAGCCCATCCGCCATGGGATCGTCGAGCGAGTAGTTGATCGCGATCCGGCGCGGATCGATCCGCGAGATGATCTTCCGCAGGTCGTCGCGAACGCCGTTGCCGTAGCCCACGACTTCGGGGTAGTGCCCGTGTGCGCGGATGTTCGCGGCGTCCAGGCTTCCCACCAGGGCGATGCGGTCTCCCTTGCGGGTGAGCAGGAAAGCCGACTCCCACGTGATGTTCGTGCCCACGACCAGGTCGAAGCACGGGTCATGCACCGTGTGGCTTTCGCGTGCGTACAGCAGCCACAGATCGATGCCCATCTCGTCGAGGATCGCGGGAACCTGCTCGAGCTTCTGAGAGACCATCGGGTCGGACATGTCGTCGCTCCTTGCGGCTGGGTGAGCGGCCAACGTAGCGGGGGCGTGCGCCGATGCCAACCCTAGTGTTCGGTGCGGCGATCGATCCTCCGTGCTCGCACTGCGGCACAGAGAAGACCGGACCAGCCTGGTTGAGCATCGCCTCGGTTTAGCGGATTCGCCCGAGCAGCCTGCCGAGAAGCTTGTGGCTGTAGATGGCCACGCGGTTGTGCGCCTCGATCATGTCGTCGGGCAAGCCGGGCAAGTTCAGCGCGCGCAGGTCCTGCGCGGTGGGCGTGGTGCCCTCGTAGGGGTGGCAGACGATCCAGTAGAGGATCTGGACAAGCTGGTCCTGCGGCACGGCTTCTTTCACGCGCGCGAAAACGACATGCGGCGCCCACCATTCAATCTCCATCTCATCGATGTCGGGAACGCCGGCCGCCCACATCAGGTTCCTCACTCGTTGCACGGGATCCTCGACCTTGCCGGGCGGCCATGCACGCAGCGCGATGTCGAGCTCCTGGAGCATCCCGGCGACTTCCCTCCTCGGCTCCAGCCCTTCACGTCCGATCGGCGTCACCGGCCCCATGTCCGGCGGAAGACCTCTATCGAATACGAGATCCGCATCGATCATGTCGATGGTGACCTGGAACCATGTCGGCGGTGCGGAGGGGCATTGTTGCGCGCCGGCGTCCGTGTGGACCGTTGCGGAACCGGGCTGCTCGACCGCTGATGGGCCCGCGCTGGGAGCTGGCGAGCGTGCGGAAGCAGCGGGTGATGGGGACGGGTCGGCCGAGCGTGACCACGACAGCAGCGCGATCTGTCCTCGTGCTTCTGCGGCCAAGCCGACGGCGATCCAGGCGACCAGGGCAACGCCGACCCAGGCCTTGCCGGGACGCGAGAGGAACCGCTCGTTGGTGTCCCAACGGAACAGGCCGGCGCTGGCAGCGAGGGCAGCGGCACCGATGACGATCAGGGCGACAAGGCTGAAGCCGACCGAGCCCAGCCCCGGGCCATTGACGCAGGACTGCAGCGCCTGAACCGCGTAGCGGCCCGGGAAGAACGCCGAGATGTGCAGGGCCCAGTCGGGCAGGCTCGAAAGCTGAACGGCCACACCGCCGATGATGAGCATCGGAAGGAAGATCGTCTGTCCCAGCGCCTGGACCGCTGGAACGTTGTCTGCCATCATCGCGATCACGAGGCCCAGTCCCAGGAAGGCGAACGTGACGACCGAGAAGGCGATCCCAAGCTGAAAGGGGTGGGCGGGAAGAGGCATGCCGAGGGCCACGGCGAGGGCGATCTGGAGGACCGCGGCCCCCAGCACGGATAGGTACCGCGCGACGAGGGTGCTGCACACGAGGCCGACCGTCGAGCCGGGAACGAGCCGATAGCGTCGCCAGACGCCGCGCTCTCGCTCGCTGACCAGGGTGGTGGGCAGACCGAAGCAGGAGCTGCCGAGCACGGTTACCGTGAGCAGCTCACCCATGTGGCGGACGAGGGGGACGCGCTCGTAGCGGTACAGAACCCAGAACGCGATCAGGAACAAGATGGGGAACACATAGCCGTAGGCCAGCGCCATCTTGTTGCGCAAGTAGAGCTTGAGGCTGACGACGAGGTGCTGGCGAAGCGCGTTCATTTCGGCGGTTCCGCGCGGGTCAACGCCAGGAACACGTCTTCGAGCGTGCCGGTGTTCACATGGAGCGACACGATCTGCACGCGGCTGGCGCGAATCAAGCCCATGAGAGCGAAGAGGCTGCTGCCCGTGTCCGACGTGGTGAACCGGACGAGGTTGCCTTCGAGAACCACGTCGGTGACGGCCGGAAGCGTCTGGACCGCCGCGAGGTCGATCGGCGCCGTCGTGACGAGCGAAACGGACTTGCTCGCAGTCGATCGTTCGATCAGCTCGGAGGGCCGTCCGGTGGCGACGACGCAGCCGCGGTCGAGGATCGCGATGCGGTCGCAGAGCTGCGCGGCTTCTTCGATGTAGTGGGTGGTCAGCAGCACGGTCCGGCCGTCGCGTTTCATGCGGCGGATCTCGTCGTGCAGGGCGCGGCGCGAGGTTGCATCGAGGCCGGCGGTGGGCTCATCGAGGATGACGACGTCGGGTTGATGCACGAAGGCGAGGGCGAGGGCGAGGCGTTGGCGCTGGCCGCCGGAGAGGGAATCGAAGGGGACATCGGCCTTGTCGGACAGGCCGAAGCGCTCCAGCATGGCGACGGCGGAGGACGCCCGCCGGTAGAACGAGCCGAACAGGGTCAGGGCTTCCCGTGGTGTGATCTTGTCCTGCAGTGCCGAGCTTTGAAGCGCTGCTCCGACTCGATGCTTGACCTCGTCAGGATGAGCACGGGCATCGACACCCTGGACCTCGATCGTGCCCTTGTCGGGTTCGCGCAAGCCGAGGATGCACTCGATGGTGGTGGTCTTGCCGGCGCCGTTCGGACCGAGCACGCCGAAGATCTCGCCTTGCTCGACGTGGAAGCTGACATCGCGGACGGCTTCGACGGCGCCATAGCGCTTGCGAAGTTGGCGGATCGCGATCGCCGGGACCATCGATTTCCCTGGATCCTACCTGGTTGCGCGCCGAGACCTGCCGCGGAGGATGTCCTGCCGCGCAGGCCGTGACGGGCCGACGCCCTCGCTTCGTGCCGTTGCTCGTTCGTTACATTCGTTCGACGAAGCCGGATGGAGGCGCACGTCCTGCACGATACACAGGGCCTCGCGCCGCGTCGAGGCGCAGGAGGAGGCGCCCCGACTCCGGGTTTGACAAACCCCCGTGAAGGCGCTAGTTCTGAAGGCATCGCTCAACGTTTCGATCCACCGTCCACCGGAGGTGCACCATGAGCCACAACGTCGGCGACCACGTTCCAGGGCTACGCAAGCATGCCTGGTTTGCCTCGACGAGTCGCGTCCTGCTCGCGTCGGGGGTTCTGCTGTTGGCCTTTGCGGCCGGCGGCGGTTGTGGCAGCAGCAGCTCGACGCAATCCAATCCTGGCGGCGGTTCAGGAGGCGGTGGTGCGTCGGGCGACGCTTCGACCGATGCGACGAACGACGTGAGCTTGCCGTCGGACGCGTCGGCGGATGTTTTGAAAGACGCGCCGGTCGCGGAAGGTTGGCCGACGGCGGATGCGAACGCGGACGGTGCGGACGACGTGCAGGAGACGGGGCCGATCGACGCGGACTTCAGCTACGATGGCGGTGGGCAGACGGTATGGAACTCGCTGCCGGACAAGTGCAGGGACGCCGCGGAGAAGGGCGTGGTCTGGCTGGTGTCGCAGCAGAACGCGAATGGGTCGTGGGCAAGCGCGGACCAGTACGGCAACGCGGCGACAGGGCTTTCGGTGGTGAAGCTCGAGACGTACGCGATCGAGAAGGGCATCTCGCCATTCGACCCGAACTTCGTGTATCGCAACCAGGTCATCGCGGGCCTGAACTACCTGTTCGCCCAACTTGCGACGGTGCCGCTCGCTGCGCAGTACGACATGAACAGCGATGGGCTCGGCGTGCGGATGAGCGGAGAGAGCAACTACAACAACGCCATCGCCTTGATGGCGATCACGGCCGGGCGGGGCGTGACCCAGGTCGTCCACGTGCCGGGCTCGCAGGTGGATGGCTGGACGTACGAGCGGGTTGCCCAGGACATGGTCGACGCCTTCGCCGAGTGCCAGGTGGCGTCGCAGGGCGGCTGGAGGTACTCGTGTCCGTCGGGCAATTCCGACAACTCCGTGTCCCAGTATGTCACGCTCGGGCTCGAGTATGCGGAGCACCCTGACTACAGCTTCATGGCCACGATCCCGCAGTTCGTGCGTAACGGGCTCGCCAACTGGGTCGCCTTCATCCAAGACGGCAGCGGCGGGTCGTCCTATGCGAGCCCTGGCGACTGGGTGAACCCGTACAAGACCGGGGCTCTGCTGCAGCAGCACGCGCTCCTGCACAATGACTCGACAACGCCGCCGGTGCAGGCGGCGCTGAACTACCTGAACGCCCACTGGAACGAGCCGATCAGTTCTTCGCCTGCCGACTACATGGCGATGTGGTCGATCATGAAGGGGCTGGTGGCGCAACAGATCAACACCGTGGGCGCGCACGACTGGTACCAGGAGTACTGCGACGTGCTCGTGGCGCAGCAGCAAGGCGATGGATCGTGGCCTGCGAGCCAGTACGACGCCACGGGCGGCATCCTGGCGACGGACTGGGCATTGCTCGTGCTGGAGAAAGCGGCGCCAGCCGGGCTGTATTGATACGGCAACCCTTGTACCGCTCGCTGTGCTTGGCGACGAACGGAGTCGAACATGAAGAGCTCGACATTGGCAGCGATGGTGGTTCTGTCCCTGGTAGCGTCGGCTGGATGCGGCAACTCGGCAGACAGCGCGAGCAACGGCTCCGGAAGCGGTGGTGGCGGGAACAAGGACGGCGGCGGCGGGAGCAGCGCCGGCGGCACAGGCGGGTCGGGATATCTGAACACCGACGGCTCGGTGGGCGACGCCGCGGTGAGTGACGCGTTCGATCCCGATGCGCAGTGCGCAGCCACAGATGTCAAGGCCGAGCGAACACCGGCCAACATTCTGTTTCTCATCGACCGAAGCGGCTCGATGAACTGCAATCCACCACCAACCACCCAATCACCGGATTGCGAGAAGTGGCCGAAGAAAGCCGATCAGAACCAGCTGTCGAAGTGGGAAATCACCATCGGCGCCTTGAAGCAGGCGCTCACGGGCCTGTCCACGACGACGCCAACGCCGTCGGTGGGGCTCATGTTCTTCAACGTCGGCGACCTCTGCGGCTACCCGGACAGCCCCGCGGTGGCCGTGCAGGAGCTCAACGCGCCGCAGCTCAACGCACTGACGTTGAGCCTCGATTCCACCTACCCTCTCGGCGCCACGCCCATCGTCGGCACGGTCATGCGGGCCTATGCGTACTTCCACGACAACGCGGCGTCGTTCAACGGCAACCGGTTCGTGGTGTTGCTGACCGACGGCGGCGAAACATGCGACCCGGACAACAAGCAATTCCTGATCGGCAAGGCGGCGGAGGCGACAGCCGTGGGGATTCGAACCTTCGTGCTGGGAGCGCCGGGCAGCGAGCCATACAGGGCATTCCTCTCCCAGCTCGCCTACGAAGGCGGCACCCCGTCGACGCCCACCTGCGACCACTCCGGTGCGCAGGCAGAGGTGGGCGATTGCCACATGGACATGACGTTGCCCGGCATGAACTTCGCCGACGAGCTGCAGAAGAACCTCGCCGCCATCAGCGCCCACGCCCTGTCCTGCGAGCTGGAGGTGCCTGACCAGCCCGACGGCGGAAGCATCGACTACGGCAAGGTCAACGTGGTCTACACGCCGAGCTCGACTGGTCAACCGGAAACGCTTCCGTACGACGACCAGCATCCCTGCAGCGATAGCTCGAATCAGGGGTGGCAGTACGCGGACAACCACACCAAGATCATCCTCTGCGGGTCCGCTTGCGATCGCATCAAGAACGACCCTGGGGCCGAGGTGAGTGTGGCGTTCGGCTGCCAGACGCAAGGAGTGCCGAAGTAGCATCGGCTCCCGGCAGCGTGGAAGCTCCGCCATGAAACGTCCACTGTGGTGTTGGATCGCTGTCGCGGTGTTTGCGGTGCCTGGTTGCGCCCGCAAGACCGAGCCCTCTGCAGCGGTGCTCGACGCAAAGCCCGCGGTGGTCGTCGACGAGGCGACGCATGACTTCGGAGGCGCGACGGAAGGCGACTACCTGGAGCATACGTTCGTGATCTCGAACGCGGGGCGCGCCGACCTGGTTGTAGCGAAGGTCCAGCCCAACTGTCCTTGCCTGACCGCCGAGCTCTCGCGCTCCAGCATCCCGCCCGGCGGCAAGGCAGACCTGAAGGTGCGTTTCGACACGATCGACCGCACCGGCGATCAGGACCGGAAGGCGACGTTGACCTTTGCCAACGCCGCGATCCAGCCGATGGATCTGCGTGTGAAGGCTCGCGTGGCACCGGCCATCGCGCTCGAGGAAGACGAACAAGACGAAGAGGAGGCCGAGGACACATACGTGGGCTCGGACATCACGCGAGTGTTCAAGGTTGCCGGAGCGCGGGCCGCATCAGCTCGTGTGAGCGTCACCGAGGTGACGCACCCGGACATCACCGCCACGGTGGTCGACGACCCGCATGGTGGAAAGCTTGTCCGGGCTCTCATTCGCGCGCCCAAGATGGGGCACTTCCACGCGCAGATCGTGCTCGCCACGGACCTCGACCGCAAGCCTCGGGTCGTGCGGAACATCGACTGGTCGGTGAAAGGCAATGTGACGTTCGAGCCCGTGGCCATGCGATTCGAGGCCGACCCCGGCTCGACAAGCCTGAGACCGGAGGAGGCAGTGGTCGTCGTCAGGAGCCGGCTGCCGGGGTTCGTGGTGCGAAGCGCCAGGAGCCAGTCTCCCGCTTTCGCATGCAAGCTGGTGCCGGGCAAGGCGCCAGGTACCTATGAGGTCCGTGTGCGACCTGGCGAATCGACGTCTCCTCCACGATGGATGACGACGACGATCGATCTGGAGACCAACGACAAGGTCGAACCCGTGGTGCGCATTCCGGTCGTGGTGTCGTTGCCTGGGGCTGCAGCCGCCAGTCGCGCGGGGAAGCCGTCTCGCTGAGCTCACGAACGGCCGACGACTTGGTTGCGGTTCAGGTCCCGATCAGAGTCGGATCGTCGAGACGCGGGAACATCGCGGTCCGCAGGCGTCCATGCGCGAAGCAGGTATGCGACAGCGAGGCCGTGGTCACGCGGTTGGGGTGGAGCATCGTGGAGGATCGAACGCGCGATAGTCTCATCCTGGGCTTGATTCATCGACTCCGGCAGGATGGGGCTCGGACTCCACCCGTGTGGGCTCCGGGGAAGAAGGGCCTGGCCTTGCAGGCCGGATCTCTGCTACCGACAAGCATGTGTCCGGACCGGTTCCGGGCGCTGGAAGCACCATGACCAGGCTCAATCCCGACCAGAAAGCAGCCATCGAGCACGACAAGGGGCCTCTGCTCGTGCTCGCCGGGGCAGGTTCCGGCAAGACGATGGTGGTGACGCATCGCATGGCTCGCATCATCGAGCGCGGCACGCCGCCCGGGGCGATCCTGGCCATGACGTTCACGAACAAGGCTGCGGAGGAGATGGCGTCACGGCTCGAGAAGCTCGTGGGGCCGTCGGCGCGGGAGGCGACCATTGGCACCTTCCATGCGTTTGGGCTCAAGGTGCTCAGCGCCGAGGCGAAGAACATCGGATTTCACGACGGCCGTTTTGCGATCCTGGACCAATCGGACCAGGTGGGCGTGGTGCGCGAGATCCTTCGTACGATACGTGGCAGCCGCAAGTGGGATGTCTGGGCGATACTCTCGCGCATCTCGAAGGCCAAGAACGAGTTCATCGCGCCCGACGACTATGTCCCCCGCAGGTTCGACGAGTACGGAGACATCACAGAGCTGGTGTATCCGAAGTATGTGGAAGCGCTCCGCGCTTTCCACGCGTTCGACTTCGACGATCTCATCTGCGAGGTGGTACGTCTGTTTCGCAAGCGGGCGGACGTGCTCGAGAGGTGGCGTTCGCGCTACTGGTATGTGCTGGTGGACGAGTACCAGGACACGAACCATGCGCAGCTCGAGCTGGTGAGGCTGATGGCGGAGGAGCACCGGAACATCTGCGTGGTAGGCGACGACGACCAGTCGATCTACGCATGGCGTGGTGCCGACGTTCGGAACATCCTGGATTTCGAGCAGCACTTTCCGGGCGCGAAGGTGGTGAAGCTGCAGAGCAACTACCGCTCGACGGACGCGATCCTGTCGGTGGCGAACGCGGTGATTCAGAAATCCGCGGGGCGTCGTCACGAGAAGCGGTTGGTGGCGACTCGGCCCGGGGGTGACAAGGTACAGGTGGTGGTAGCGGCCAATCCGGAAGTGGAGGCCAGCTTCATCGGCGACGAGATCCGGCGGCTACTCGACGAGGGGCGCAGGGCGAGGGACGTCGCGGTGGTGTATCGGTCGAACGCTCTGTCTGAGCCGATCGAGACGGCGCTTCGGCAGCGGGAGATTCCGCTGCGCGTGGTGGGCGGAACGCAGTTCTACGAGCGCAAGGAGGTCAAGGACCTCATGGCCTACCTGCGCGTGCTGGTGCACCCGCGCGACGAGATCTCGCTGCGGCGGATCATCAATTATCCTGCGAGGGGCATCGGGCAGACCGCGCTCGATCGCCTGGCGACGCACGCGCTTGCGAGGGACATGACGCTCTGGCAGGCGGTTCGGCAGGCCAGCACGGTCTCGGGGTTGCCCCAACCCGCGCTGGCCGGTTGCGCGGCGCTAGCGTCTGCGATGGACCACGCCTCGCAGCGTCTCGACGCGGGCCAACCAGCGGCGGAGGTGGCGCGGTTGCTGGTTCGGGAGGTCGGCCTCGAGGCGGACATCGCGTCGGGATCCACTTCGGACTCGGTGGCAGCGCGTCGGCACGAGAACCTGCTCGCGTTCCTGCGCGTGCTGGAACGTCACGACCAGGCGGGCAAGCGTGGGCGCGACGATCTGGCCGACCTACTTCGGGTTCTTTCGCTGAACACCGAAGCGGAGGAGAAGGACGAGGGCAACGTCGTGACGCTCGCCACGATGCATGGAACCAAGGGGCTCGAATTCGAGGTAGTGTTCGTCGCCGGCGTGGAGGATGGGATCATCCCGCATGCGCGCACGCTCGAGGCGCGCGTGACGGACGTGGACCCGCAGGACGTCGAGGAGGAGCGTCGGCTGTTCTATGTAGCGGTGACGCGGGCGAAAGCGAGGCTGTATCTGTGTCGTTCCAGGCACCGGAGCCTGCGAGGCAGGCCCATGGCGCGCGCGCCAAGCCGGTTCCTGACCGAGGTACCGGCGGACCTGCTGGAGAAGCGCGACGTGCGAGAGTCGGCGCCGTCGACCGGTGAGATGCTCGACGGGATCGCTGCGGTGCTGGCGGCGCTGGAGTCATGAACACAATAGCCCTTGCCCTGACTCGCACGACCGAGCGCAGTCGAGAGTCGTGGCGCGCCGGCGCGGATGCGGTCGCATCCGCACGAACCACGGGCCGACAGGCATCGCAGGGGGACGGCCGGGTTGGGCGGACGGGGTTGGAGCCCGGCTTGTCGGGCCAGGGTGCGTGGTGGGCGGGGATGGCGGCCCAGTTGAGCACCGGGCGGCCGGGAGCGTCCCGGCTGACCGTGCCAGCGACTCGGGCAATCGCGTCGGCCAACCGGCCCAGATTGGCACACGAGCCACGCTGCACCCCTAAGAAATCCCCGGGGGAACGGGGACAAGTCGCTTGGCGCGACGTTTGCCTAGTCCTGTGCGCGGAGGAACCATGTCACTGAGCAAAACCCCCCCAAGGCGTTTCGCATCCAAGGCTGCCCCGCTGTACCCCCGTATTCTCGGGCTGGGCATGATCGTGCTGGCCAGCGCGTGCGGTGGCAAGGTCGACGAACCCCAGGGCGACGGCACCGGCGGGGCAAACGTCGGAGGCGAGGCTGGTTCCGCCGGCACGGGCGGCGGCGAAACCGGCGGCGCCGCAGGCACCGGCGGAGCCACCAGCGTCGTCGAGGCTTGCAACAACGGAATCGACGACGACCAGGACGGTGCGATCGACTGCGCCGACAGCGATTGCTTGAACGCGCCGGAATGCCAGAGTGCGGGTGGGATGCCCGCGCCGTTCGAGGACTGCGCCAACGGCGTCGACGACGACTACGACGGCATGGTCGACTGCGCCGACAGCGACTGCCTGAACGCGCCAGAATGCCAGCTCGGCGGCGTGGCGCCGGCACCTTTCGAAGAGTGCGGCAACGGGGTGGACGACGACTACGACGGTCTGGTCGACTGCGCCGACAGCGACTGTATCGATGCACCGGAGTGCCAACTCGATGGTGGTGCACCGATGCCGTTCGAGGAGTGCACCAACGGTGTCGACGACGACTACGACGAATTGGCTGACTGCGACGATCCGGACTGCGCCGCCCAGTGCAGTGGCGACTGAGGATTCCGGACGGGGATGTCGGCTTCGGGCCGAGCGCGCCCTAGCCGACAGCGGGGCCGAACGAGTTGCGCGGCGCCCCCCATCATCTACGTGCTATCGTGGTCTACAAGGCGCCTGGCAATACCTGACAAGGCATCCCCGGGCCACAGCGGCAACCCTGGGCCACAGCGGCAACCACGCCAACAACATCAACTCGCCCCACAAGCCCGAACCGTTGCCATGGCGCGTGCGCAAGTACAGCGGCCCCGGATCGTCGTCCGACTCCCGTTGACCTGCTCACCCCTTCCGCCGTCGTCGCCCCACCACCAGCACGCTTACCCCGATACGATGTCGCAACGCATCGGCGGTGGATCCGAACAGGATGTCGAGCAGCCAACGATGCCCGTGCGCGCCCAGCACAACCAAGTCCGGCGCCACATCTTCCACCATGCGCGCCAGCGTGGGAACCGGACGTCCAGCCGACAGGTGCGTCGTCACCTCGAAGCCTCGCGCCCTGAGCGCCTGTGCAAACACCTCGAGCTGGGCCGCGTCGTCGTGCGTCTCCGTGTCTCTCGCGTCCGTGCCCAGGAACCGTGCGCCCGCGCTCTCGGTGACGTGCAGCAACGCCAGATGCGGCCGCCGATCGCCCAGGAACCGCAGCGTTTCGGCCAGAACCTCCTGCTCTCGACCGGAGAAGTCCAGCGCGACAGCCACCTTCGAAAGCGCCGCAGCAGACAGTTCGATGCTGGCCTCCGACGCCGCGACGTGAACGCTGCTTGCCGTGGCCTGCCTCCGGACCTGGATCCATCGATCCAGCATCGGCTTGAGGGCGATGTAGATCAGCAACATTCCCAACAGGAGCACGACCGGCGCGACGGCCAACGCTGGACCCAGCGCGATGCTTCCGCCGGACCATGCCCATTGCTTAGCAACGTCGGCCACGAGCGTGATATTGAGCGCGACCACCACGATCGCGCAAAGCCATGCCAGGATCCGAAGCACGCGGGGAGCTACCAGGCGTCCCATCGCCGCTGTATCGGAAACCAGATGGATGAGCGGGATGATCGCGAACGGCAACTGGAGGGAGAGGATCACCTGCGAAAGCACCAGCAGGTCGCCGGTGCCCCGGTCGCCCACGATCAGTAGCACCGCCACGGCCGGCACGATAGCAAGCAGCCGGGTGGTCAGCCGTCTGATCCACGGCGAGATGCGGAGTCTCAGAAAGCCCTCCATGACCACCTGGCCCGCAAGCGTACCCGTGATGGTGGAGCTCTGACCCGATGCGAGCAGTGCCACAGCGAACGCGATTGGAGCGACCGTGGAGCCGAGCAGCGGCGCCAGCAGCCTGTGTGCGTCCTGTATTTCCGCGATCTCACGGTACCCTGCCCGGTGGAAGACTGCGGCAGCCATGATGAGGATCGCGGAGTTGACGAAGAACGCGACGTGCAGGGCCAGTGCAGAGTCGATCGTGTTCAGGCGGATGGCCTGGCGCTTGTCCGACTCGGAGGTGCCCACCGATCGGGTCTGAACCAGCGAGGAGTGCAGGTACAGGTTGTGCGGCATGACCGTGGCGCCGAGCATGCCGATGGCGACGAACAGGGCCCTGGAGTCGGGTATCGTGGGTACGAGGCCGGACGTTACGCCTTTCCAATCTGGGTGCGCCAGTACGATCTCGATCACGAAGCTGGCGCCGATGACCGTGATCAGGCC
>Ga0209018_1001032_pt1 | contig 23798 bp, 22 predicted proteins | sample YNPBryBLVA2012_FD_185814 | JGI IMG/M metagenome (GOLD analysis project Ga0209018, IMG submission 185814) | Anoxygenic and chlorotrophic microbial mat microbial communities from Yellowstone National Park, USA - YNP Bryant BLVA 2012 (SPAdes)... ...
CAATCCCCCAGAAAACTTACCAAATAACTTTTTGGGTTTTTACAAAGTCAATACTACCGAAGCTTTGGTGGCTATCCAAAATTATGACCCGACCGAAGGTCAGGAATTGTTTGGTTTTACCCTAGCCAACCTAAAAGCAGAGTGTGCAGACGAAACTAAAAATTCTTTCTTTGATGGTACTTTTTTGCATTTTACTTTAGGTTGTGGACAGATTGATTGGTTGCCAACTTTTGCTATCCATTGGAAAGGGATTTTAGCTTATAACTTTTTCTATTTTGCACTGATTATCTTTTTTACCTACTTCTACACTGCTAACGTAGCTTTTAAGGTAGAAGAAATTGCTGAAGACTTACAAAAAAGTGGTATTTACATTCCTGGCTATAAACCCGGAGAAGAAACTCAGACTTACCTAGAACAGGTATCCAATAGATTAAATGTAGTAGGTAGCTTGTTTTTAGCAGTTATAGCCGTCTTACCTATTTTTCTAAACAATAATTTGCAAATTGGAGGAAATATTATCAACTCAATTATTGGAGGTACTACTTTACTGATTTTAGTTTCGGTCACCATTGAGTCTATTTCCCAAATTATGGCTCAAGCTACTTCAATAGACTATGATCGTTTTACGCGTAAATCTAAAACCTAAATATGCAAATACGCAACTTTTTAGCTATTGTGCTCAGTCATTACACGGACGAAATTAGCCATCTTAGTTATATCAAAGTACTTAACGAAAATAAAGTTGAAACTCTAAAACTACCAACTTCAATAACTAATTATCGTTATCAACATCTATTAAGACCTAATTTCCTACTCGAGTTAGAAGTGGTTAAAACCAAAAAAAATTGGATTTTGACAGGAATTCTTAGCTATCAGCCATTTTGTTATCCAAAATCTTATCACGATTATCTAAAACTAGCTGCCATCATTAGCTTACTTAACCAGTTCTGTCACGAAGAACAACCAGTTAAAATTTTACATTGGCTAACTAAACAATTGGATTTATCTAATTTAGAAGCGGTTGATTTAAATCTTTTTGAGTCAGAGTTATTAAAACAGTTAGGTTTTATTCCTGAATTAAAAACCAACCAAAACTTGGCTAAATCTTTAACCCTGGCCAAAGCTGCTAGTGGTTTGATTTAGCCAACATCTGGTTGAGTAATTAATGCTAGTCTATTAAATTAGGATTTTTTACCACAATTGAAAATTTCAAGCTTAACAGAAGCAATTTACCATTTTTTGGTAAAAAAACAAATTTTTCAATTTTCCCTTATTGATCTAATTTGATTTGATTTACCACCAATGACAACTGATTAGCCACAACCACAAAAACCCATATTAAACTGATTACAAAAAGCTATTTTCAAATTGCATTAGAACAAGTTTAATCAAACACTATAAACTGTAATAGTAAAAATCACTCAATTTTGGGGAATAGCACACCAGCTTTAGTAATTGGTTGGTGTTGCAAAATTTGTCTAATTTTCTCGGCAGTCTGTGGCAAAAAGATACTTAAAACTTGGCTTAAATCTAACAATAATCGACATAGTTTAGCTATTACTATTTTAGCCTCATCAAACTTTCCCTCTTTGGCTAGCTTCCACGGTTGTGTTTGCTCTAGATATTCATTACCCCAAGAGCAACCAAGCAATACTACTTGTAAAGCTTCTTTGACTTCCAAAGCTTCCATTTTAGTTTTCACTTCTTGAAAATCAAACGGACTAGGTACAGACTGAAAATCTATCATGCCAGCCAATGTTTTATCTACTAAATTAGTTACTCGCATCACTAAGTTACCCAAGTTGTCAGCTAAGTGAGCGTTATAAGAAGCAATCATTTTGGTCCAATCAAAATTAGTATCTCCCCTAACGTTAATTTCAAACAATAACAAAAACCTAGTACCATCTACTCCAAATTTGGCTACTAACTCTTCTGGAAATACTCCATTACCTAGGGATTTGCTAAACTTACGACCTTGAGCATCGTTAATAAAACCATGAATCAACGCTTTTTTGGGCAAAGGCAATCCCAAAGCTGATAGAATACCAATCCAAACTACTAAATGGAACTTGGTAATATCTTTGCCTAAATACATCAAACTTATAGGCATTCCAGCTCGAATTTGTTGCCACACTTCAGCTTGTAAAGCTAGATTTTCTGGCTCTTTCCACAAACGCTTTAATAATTCTGGATCTATTACTGCAGTTAGATAATTCAGCAAAGCATCAAACCAAACATACACTACCTGGTTAGGATCGTTTGGTACTTCAATTCCGTGAGGTAATTTAGTTTTTTCTCTCGAGATAGAAATGTCTTGTAAACCTCGAGAAACAAAATTGCTAAATTCTTTAGCCACATAATCTGGTTGAATATCCGCTGTCTGCAAAAACTGTAAAATTGGTTCGGTAAACTCAGACAGACGTAAAAAGTAGTTTTCTTCTCGCATTAAAATCGGTTTTTGCCCAGGATGGTTAGGACAATAACCATCAACTAAATCTTTTTCGGTAACAAAAGCTTCGTCGCCTACACAATATAGCCCTTCGTAAAATTTCTTGTAAATTAATTTTTTTTGTTGCAAATCAGACCAGACCAATCTAACCAAAGCCTTATGTTCGTTGCTAGTAGTTTCAATAAACCTGTCATAGCTAATATTAAAAGCGGTCCATAGATCCTTAAAAACTTGACCTTGAGTGACGGCATAGGTAACTGGATCTTGGCCAAGCTCTAAAGCTTTTTGATAAATTTTTAATCCATGCTGATCCAAACCCATGGACAACCTAGTTTCTGAGTCAATCGTACGGTAAAATCGAGCCACTGTATCGTTAAACACAGCTTCAAGCAGGTGTCCGAGATGGGGCTGAGAATTGGTATAAGGAATGGGAGTAGTGATGTAAAACATAAACTCAAAAGAAATAGTTGACAAAAACTACAATTCTTATTTGGTTAAGGTTGTCAACCGACTTTTAACTAAGCTTTTTTTATCTTTTACGCAAAAATAGGTTTCTATGTCTTCCAGCAAAAAAATTTTATCTCAAAAGTCTAACATTATTCAACGACATCAAATTCACGATGATGATACTGGTTCTCCAGAAGTACAGATTGCAATTTTAACAGCAGAAATTAAAAATCTAACCGAACACTTAAAAAAAAATCCTAAAGACTACTCTTCTCGAGTAGGTTTGTTAAGAAAAGTTGGTAGACGAGCTAGATTGCTTAGGTATTTGTCTTCAGTAAGCTTATCTAGATATAAAAAGACTATCGCAGCCAACAATATCAAAGATAAACTCTCGGCTGGCTTAGTAGCTAGCAACAATTCGTCAGACGATAGTAATAACAGTAAAGACGAATAGTCTGGTTCCAAGATGGAATTTAAATAATTTAATAGAGCAGAAAACTTTGAATCTGACTAATTAAACATTATTTTGTCTTGTTTCTACGAACTTAATTCAGGTTTTGTATGTTATCCCGTCCTCAAACTAAAATTTTTTTAGATAGCGCCAATCCCCAGGACACCCAAACTGCTCTTAAATTACTTGGTTTTTTAGATGGACAAACCACTAATCCTAGTTTAATTGTTAAAGTCTTAGGGGAAAATGTAAAAGTATCGGAATTGGAGATGCTAGAATTTTATAAAACCAATGTTCAAAAAATTGCTGAAATAATTCCACAAGGTTCAATTTCTATTGAGGTTTATGCTGACGAGACTACTTCACCAGAAGATATATACAATCAAGCCATAATGCTTAACCAATGGATTCCCAATGCACATATAAAGTTTCCTACAATACCCAATGCTTTATTAGCTGCAGAAAAATTTCTTACTGAAGGGGGGCGAATTAATTTTACTTTAGTCTTTAATCAATCCCAAGCTTTAGCCATCTATTTGCTAGCTAATAGTTGCCAAGTTCACAAAGGTCAGGTCTTTGTATCACCTTTTGTTGGTAGACTTGATGATATAGGTCAAAACGGGGTTGATTTATTAAAAAACATTCAACAAATGTACCAAGAACTAAATAGTCCGGTAGAAATTTTAGGCGCTAGTATTCGTAATCTAAACCATTTACAATACTGCCTAAACATCAATTTAGATATCGTAACTTTACCACTAGCCGTCATTCAGCAATGGGTTGAGCAACCTTCTACTAATTATGAACCTCAGCTTTTAACTCCTATTCCTTACGAAAATTTGGATTACAGACTAAGTTGGCGAGAAATAAATATTGAACATCCCTTAACCACTAAAGGCTTATTAAAATTTGCTGCCGATTGGAAAAGTTGCTTGCATTAGTTACTTAGTTTAGTCTAGAAAATCTACAATAAATTTGAGGTGTTTTACGTTAGTTAAATTTTTAATTAAATACTTAACAAGTTGTCCTAACATTTTAAGCTGGGTTTTTAAACTAAACCATTGTAGCACAATAATCCAAGTGTAGTGATTAAAGCTATAAAAACCACATACGTTACCAGCCGAACAACGGTTTTTAAACTACAAAAAATAGCCAACCTCAAGCCATAATCTTGAACTTAAGATCGATTAAAGAGCAAACCTAACTTAAATAAAAGCTTAATCCTTGAGATAACAATCAACCAATTGACTGGTTGGTGAAATAATTTTTTAACAAGGCTTTTGAGAAACTACTGCAGATTAACCAAAAAACCAAACAGTGTCTGGATAATTATTGAACAGTAAGTTTAACACTCGAGCATTAATTGGAAAATTTTTGATTTACGAACTTGAATTAAGCCAAACTAAGACTTTTTGGTGGATCTTTTGGTGGTTGCGCTCTTGGCTTGGAGAGAACTAGCTTTACTAACTTTTTTAGTAGGAGGTGTATCCAATACGGATTCATCTTGGATGGCTGTAGTCTCAACACCTTCAGATTTTTCCCAATTTAAAAAATCACCCATAACTAGGTCGTGTTCTATTTGTATACGCCAGGCTAAAAACAACAAAAACACCCCAAGCAGAAAGCTAAAAAAGCCTAACAATGGCACTACAGCAGCCAAAACTAGTTGCTTAGAAGCAATTAGAATAAACCCAAATATTACCGATAATACTCCAACAAACAACAAAATCAACTCACCTTCTATTAACCTACGTAAACCCACAGATACAACCATTTTAGCAATACCAGAAACTATAGCCCAAAAAGCCACTATCAAAAGATAGGCTGAAAAGCTTAATTGCGGCCAGAAAATAGTCACCAAACCCAATATCGTGACAAATATTCCCTCTACTAAATAAATTCGCCAATCATCTAGATCTTTACGAAATTCTAAACTACTAATTACGTTAACCAAGCCGTCCGCCACAATAGCTAACCCAAAAACTAAAATTAAGATCTCTAAAGCTAGATTATTAAAAAACCAAATGAATAAGCCAAACAGAAGGTAGATTACACCTCTGATAGTTAAACCCCACTTTAAAGTTTGTACTAAATGTTGCATAAAACTTTGTTGTTATTGCGTCCACTTTTTTGAAAAATTGGCTACTTTTGTCAACAAATTTTTGTATGTTACATCCTTGATGAAATTGCAAAAAACCAATTAGTCATTAACTTTCGTTTTTAATCAAAAAGTTAACCTAACTTGGTTATATATTTTCTCAAGTTCAACTCGGCATTCCCTAAATTTAAACAACCAATTACAACTGGTTAACCAGCTTTAAACCATAAAATACTCATAATTTAGCTAAAATAGATTTAGCTTGAGTGATATCTTGCTGAATTTGTCGAACTAATTCCTGAGGATGATCAAATTTACGAATTTCTCGAATTTTTTCCACTAAATAAAGAACTACTGGTTGATTGTACACTGACCCGTTAAAATCAAAGACAAAAGTTTCAATCTTTGGGATGTGTTCACCAAAACTGACGGCCGGGCCTACATTGGTAATAGAATTATAGGTAATTTGGTTAATTTCGATTTTGGAAGCATACACTCCAAACTCTACTCCAAACACATAGTTTAGATTAATCGTTGGAAAACCTAGCTTGCTTCCCCTGTTCTGACCAAAAGTCACTGTTCCAGTTAAACAATATAAATACTTAGTCATTTTTTCAATTCAACCAAAGTAACTAACCTAAGCAAGACCTCTCGCGTAGCCAAAACATCACCCATAGCATCGTGAGCCAAATAAGCTTGCAAACCCAATACTTCCTTAATTCCACCAGGTTTGGACAAACTGACTACGGGAAAAGGTGGCTGTAAACCTTGTTCTTTAGCTTTTAAGTTAATTAAATTGACTATGACTTTGGTATCTAAGAAGTTGTTGCCTAATTTTTCGTGCAATTTCCGCCCAATTGAACCACTTTGCTTACAAAGCTCAACCAGCATAGCATAATCAGCCGGATAAAACTGCCCAATCATGATTGGCTCTTGGACAAAATGTTTTTCTAGAAAACTTAACAATCTCTCGGCAGCTTCCTGATAACTAACCCCCTGGTTGATTCTTTCCAAAGTAAAACCGTTAATCTCTAAAGCCGCTGGTTCAATTACGGTATGTTGAGGTGGTTTAATGTCAAAATTTAAACTGTCTATTGTATTAAACTGCTCGTCCAAAGCTAAACCAGCTAATTGAATTAAACCATGAATTCCTGGCAACAAACCAGTAGCTTCGGTATCTAAAACCAGATATTTAGCATTAGACATAATGAACTATAAGAAGTCAGAAGTAAAAAAACCTTGTACTTGGCACTAAGTTTGTGCCTATTTATATCAGAGACTAGTCAACTGACTGCAGTTAAAATAATTTAGACCTGGGCTTGTGAATTTTGTCAACTAAGTCTAAAACAATTGACTACTTTCTGTTAATTTTTTAGTTGCCAACGGCATGTTAGTTATGTCTCAAAAAGTAGTTAATCTGCTAATTATTTTAGCAATCTTGCTGGTTAGTGTGGTGTTTGCTTTTCCTTATTTAAGTAAAGTCTGGACAAATCGCACTAAACCAAACGAGCAAAGTACAACTCAATCTAACCAAGAAAAATCTTCGGAAACCAAAACTAATCAGTATTTCAATCCAGACTCGACTAATAGTTCAGAAATCAATTCAGACCAACCAAATTCAGCAAAGTCTAACGAAGCTAACGAAAATACTACAAATGTCCAAAACCGGGGTAACTACGACGAAATGAAAGATGCCTATTCTCGAGACATTATTTAGCTGGCTCATTGAAACAGCTGTAAATTTTATTAAGTATCCTTAGATTAAGTTACCAAGTTTTTTGATTAAAAGCTTGTTGACAAACAAGAGTTGTGAACTATACTTTGTAAAGTAACTTAAACACCCAGTTATGTCCACTAACGAAATTGTGCCACAATTAAATTTGCTTTTGTGCAATTTACAGCTTTTTCACCAGAATGTCAGAGGTTTTCACTGGTACACCCGAGGTCAAACTTTTTTTGAATTACATCAAAAATTTGAAGAGTTGTATACTTATCTATTTGAATACATTGACGAAGTGGCTGAAAGAGTCGCTACTTTAGGTGGCAAACCTATCTTTGCACCAGCAGAAATTCAAGCGCAAGCTACTATTCCAGTAGCTACAGATCTGACAGACGGAACGGAAAATTTGAGACAATCTCTAGAAAGTTTAAAAGTTCTCATAGCTAACGAGAAAAAACTGCTTGCAACAGCCGCACAAGCCAATGATTACGGAACCTTAAATTTAATGCAAGAACATATAGCTAAGCAAGAAAAGTTAGTCTGGTTATACACCAGTTATCTGACAGAGTAATGGAATTACTTAAAACCAAGAATTTAATCTTGTTTTAGTATCCCAACACTTATTACTAATAAGTAGATAGCTAGTTGTTAGGATTTTAAATGAAAATTTGCTACCTTTCCTGTGACTGTTTTTAGAATTTTGGAATATTCTTAGTAAAAAACGGGCTGGAAAAATTTGAAACTTGGTGCAAGCCTTAAGTTGTTTTAAACACAGTAAAACAATCTCAAAAAAAAGGCTCCAAAAAGTCATTTATAAATCCACAACCTCTGCCCAGAATAATTGATTAGCATACCAATAGCCAAACTTGTGGCTTGTAAAAAATATTTACCTAAAGGTAGGTTATAATTTGAAAGCAGATTCACTTTTGCCGAAAAATTGATGATATCGGGAAACCAAACTAAATAGTAATAAGTAAATATAGAGGCTACAAATGGAGACAAAATATAGACTACATAAACTTTAACAGTAGTATAGCTAAAAGTACTACGAATTGTTTTATCTCTAAAAGTAATATAACGATGTAGCCAAAAAGAAGGAAAAATCATTAAAAAGGAGGCTAAATATTGAGTAACAGAAAACCTATATTCCAAATTTATAGCTACTAATTGACTTACTCGTAATAAAAAATTCCAAAACACTATAGTCATTAAAGTAGTAACACACCCCACTAAGAAATATCTAAACAATCTGATAACATCCTCACACTGACAAAAGGGTTTAAGCATATAACATTTTGTAAGAATCGTCTTAATTACTTCTGATTAAGTGATTAAAGCAGCTTTTCGTATCCTTGTTTATACTATTTTTACCCAAATAGCTTGCTGAGGTTTATCTATAGCCACTACTTTCAAATCGTTGGTGAACTCAATTTCTGGAAGACAATTCTGGTCGAGAAGTTGTTTAAGCGCCATTAGCTGAATACACAAATCATAAACAGTAGTCCGTTTTAACAACATAAATCTAATTTTTTCTGTTTTAAGAACTTTAATAAAATCTGAAAAATTCTTCACATCCAAAAACAAACGAGAATGAGAGTCATAAGTGATGATTGGGTTTTCGATGTACGCCAAATTATGTACTCCAAACACAAATATTTTTTCTGACTTGTTTAAGTCAGATGGTAACACTGCTTTAGCTCCAGGGTAATAATCAAACACCCATTGCCCATTTCTCTGAGTCAAAAACTCATCGTAGGTTTGCTTTTTGAGAATATAAAGATCTCTGTGTCTGTTGTCTGTGTAATAACTCGCATAATAGGTAAAACCTACATGAAAAACAAACGCCAAAACCAAACCAGCCATGATAACCTTTTTGGACAAATGATTAACCAAATTGATATTTACCAGACCCAAAAACACCACCAAAGCAGCACTGGGTAAAAAATACCTCCATTCTGTTACTATACTAAAAAAGTACACCGACCAAAAACCAATTGTTCCTAGTAACCACAAAAATTTGTACTTTGTCCAAAAAGACTTTTGTAAAAAAGCTAAACTACCCACAATAAACCATAAACCGTACTGATAGATAAATATTTCTGACAAAGACTTAACCAACCTAACCCAAACAAATTTAGTCCAGTGATTAATAGCATCATTGGAGCCAGCAAAACGGTAAGCATCTTCAGCAATTCCAGGGGCACCAATTGGATCTAAAGGTCTACCTGTGAAAATGACAGACCTAACTAGCCAAGGTACAATAAAGATTAAACACAATAAGAAATTAAAGATAAGCAAAACTTTAAGATTATTCCAAGACCAAAAGCCCGAAACAAAAAAGTTTTTTAACTGAATAAAAGTAAATTTATGCAAACAGGTAACAATAAAAAATATAAACACCAAGGTAGCAAATATTGCAAAGAAAACTTTAATTAAAAAAACAGTAATCAATAAACATGTGAACAACACGAACTCGTACAAAGTAATCCTGTCTTGTTGGGCTAATTTGTAAGCATATAGTGCCAACACCAAACCTAAAATCAGGCCATATAAATCATTATAACCAGCCCCAAACCAAATTAGGCTAGCTGGAAACAAAGCTATGATACTTGGTGCCAAAACTTGTAAAATTGGTGGCCAAGAAAATAATTTAGACTTAGCTATTTGTAGAACAAACAATAAACCAAAAAGAACAATAAAAACCTGAAATAAATTAATTACCATGCCTTGAATAGGAATTGGTAAAGGCAAAGATAATGGCCATAAATTCCAAAAAAAGTTTAAATATGGGTGTACTGAGTACCTCGTGTGAGTACCTAAATAGTCAATATTACCCTCTTGTAGAAAAAACTTAGGAATAGTTAAATGGTACCACAAAGCATCAAAATTAGTGATTGGCCTGAAAGCAAAAGGTAACACTAAAACCAAAACCAAAAACAACCCTGCTAAAATAAACTTATTGTAAATTACAAAAGACTGCAAACGCACCCAAGTAAAATTTTGCCATCTTTTAAAGAAAAGAAAAATTAGTATAGCACTTACACTGGTGACTCCTATAACCAATTCTTTGGACAGAACTCTCAAAACTCCTAAATAGAAGAAACTCATCCCAAAAACCAATAAACCTAGGAAGGTATTTATTAAAAAAGAAGAAATGTTAGTTAAAGAAAAATCGTCTAATTCAGTAACCTTTTGGTCAATCTGTCGAGTAATAGAAAACAATAATTTTCTAAAAAGAAAACCCCAGTTTTCTATTTGCCAGACGAATAGTAAAGATAAACTGGAAACCAGAAAAAATTCTGCTAAGAGAGGCCACCACATAAACTTACATGTCTAAACTAAAATAAGTTATACTTAAATATCTCCCATAGAGCCAGTAGACCATCTCTAAAAGCTCTCATTTTTTTGCCTTCAGTAATGCTTCTTGGAGAGTAACTGATTGGTAGAATTAAAAAACGTAAACAACTGCCATCAGGTTTTTTGTATCTAGACAGCCTAGCAGTAATCTCTGGTTCAAATCCAAAATTGCTAGTGGCCGTAATTTTGTCAGCTAATTCTCTAGCTACATCTCCTCGCATTAATTTATAACACACTTCCATATCTGGAATAACTACTCTTAACCGAAAACTAGTGAATAAACTAGAAATTGCAGACAAAAACAAATTACCATAAAAATTTTGTAAGTAAATCACTCCGTTATACTTACCAAAACGATTGCCATAGCAAACATCTGCCTGGTGACGCAAAGTTTCGCGTAGTAAGAAACCAATGTCTTCTGGATCATATTCTAAATCGGCATCTTGAATTATGACAAACTCACCGCTAGAGGCCAGCAAACCTTGACGTACAGTTTGGGTTTTACCCAAATTTTTAGAATTTCTTAACAATTTGATTTCAGCATATTGACTAGCCAAACTTGTAGCTATTAAATTAGTTTGGTCTGTGGAACAATCATCGCAAATAATAATTTCTTTTTTAAAACTTTCAGGTAGGTTAATCGATAACACTTTTAAGACAATCTGAGCTAGAGTTTTTTCTTCATTATAAGCTGGAATAATAATAGATAAAGTAGGCATGACTACCAAAATAATTAATTTACTAAGTTAAGTTTCTGTTTAAAATAAGTAATTGTCTTGATTAAACCCTCCTCTAAAGACACCGTCGGCTGCCAGGACAACTTTTCTTGAGCTAAAGTAATCAATGGACACCTAACTTTTGGGTCGTCTGACGGTAAAGGTTTAAAAATCAAAGTAGACTTAGACTCTGGGATTAATCTCAAAATTAACTGAGCTAAATCTAGCACTTTGTACTCTACAGGATTACCAAAATTTACTGGCCCAGTAAATCCAGCAGAACTAGCCATCATTAAAATTAAACCCTCAATTAAATCGTCAATATACTGAAAAGATCTGGTTTGTTCACCACAACCATAAATAGTTAACGGTTGGTTAAGCAATGCTTGGGTAATAAAATTGGAGACTACTCGTCCATCCTGGGGATCCATATAAGGACCATAAGTGTTAAAAACACGTGCAATTTTTACATCTAAACCATATTCTCGATAAAAATCCATAGTCAAAGCCTCAGCCGCCCGTTTGCCTTCATCATAACAAGCCCGCACACCTACAGGATTAACATTGCCCCAATAACTTTCGGCCTGCGGATGTACTAAAGGATCGCCATAAATTTCACTAGTAGACGCTAATAAAAACTTTGCTTTATATTTCCTAGCCAACTGAAGCAAATTATAGGTTCCCCAAATACTAGTACGTAGGGTATTAATCGGATTTTTTTGGTATTTTGATGGAGAAGCTGGACAAGCCAAATTATAAATTTCATCCACATAGCCAAAATCAAAAAACTCGACGACATCTTGATGATGAAAACTAAAATTGCTAAATGTTGATAAGAATTTGACATTAGCGTTGGTTCCTGTGGACAAATTATCTACAGAGATTACCTGATTTCCATCGCTTAACAAACGCTTGCATAAATGTAAGCCTATAAAACCTGCGCCACCAGCAATCAATATTTTTTTAGTAGCCATACCCTAACACTATTTTGTTAACTTTTTGGAACTATCGCAGGTCTACCCATGGAAATATAAGTAAAATCAAGATTTTTGAATGTATCTAGAGGATATAAATTACGACCATCAACAATAATCTTGGAACTCATTACACTAGCTAACCTAGCAAAGTCCACATTTCTAAACTCTGGCCAATCCGTTAAGATAATTAACGCTTCAGCTTGATTTGCAGCTGCATACATATCATTAGCATAGGTAATGTTTAAATCCAAATGTCGTTGTGCTGTCAACATAGCTTGGGGGTCAAAAACCTGTAAAGTAGCTCCTAATTTATATAATTCAGTCACAATAGCTACTGCCGGAGAATCTCGAATATCATCTGTATTAGCTTTGAAAGCCAAACCCCAAACAGATAAGACTTTGTTTGCTAAATCTTGCTTAAAAATTGCTAACACTTTGCTAATTAACAACTCTCTCTGGTGTTGATTAACAGTTTTAACTGCCTCTAAAATTTTAAAATGATACCCTATCTCTTGGCCAAAAGCCAACATAGCTGCCACATCTTTAGGAAAACAAGAACCCCCATAACCTATTCCGGCTTGTAAAAAATACGGTCCAATTCTGTGATCCAAACCTATACCTAAACTAACTGAATCAACGTTTACCCCTTTAGTCTCACAAAAATTAGCTATCTCGTTAATGAAGGAAATTTTAGTGGCCAAAAAAACGTTGGCAGCGTATTTTGTAGCTTCAGCACTACGCTCATCCATAAATATTAACTTATCTGATTCAGCCACAATAGGTAAATATATTGCTGTTAAAAGTTGTTGAGCTCGGTTAGAACTAGTACCAATAATCACTCTGTCTGGTTTGAGAAAATCTTGGATAGCACTACCTTCTCTTAAAAATTCTGGGTTAAAAGCTATATCCAAAGAACAATTAGTTTTCTCAGATAAAAATGCCCCTATCTGTTGAGTAGTGCCAATTGGTACAGTGCTTTTGATGACTAGCAATTTGGGGCTATGAAAATAATCACCTACTTGCTCAACCACTTGCCAGAGATATCGCAAATTTGGAGCTCCATTAGATAACGGGGGTGTGGGTAAACACAAAAAAATGACTTCGGATTTTTCTACAGCTTCTTGCAAATTCTTAGTAAAAACCAACCTCTTAGTAACAAAATTTTTGAATAGTAATTCGTCTAGGCCAGGTTCCTAAATTGGCGCTTGCCCTTTTTGAAGTAATTCCAACTTAGTTTTATCGTTATCTACACAAATTACTTGATGACCTTGATCAGCCAAACAAACCCCAGTCACCAAACCCACATAACCAGTTCCAATGATAGCAACATGCATAAATTAGTTAGTTTTACTGGTTAATCTAGTTGAAAAATCAAGCCAACAAGTTCTTTCTAACTAGTCAAGCCATCTGGTAAGTAATATCATGGTAATCAGTATTCTGGAAAATTCTAAAACACTTACCTATTCTAGGTCTGGTTTTTCTAAAAGATCACTTTTTTAGTGATTTTTTCGTCAAAAAATAAAAACCAGGTAATAGCATAAAAAACTAATAAGAGAATCAAACTATTTTTAGAGTTCTAGTTCTTCTTGTAATTTGTTTGTTTTGTAAGTTAGAAAAACAAAGGACACTTGTAGCCTCTAAAATTGAAGTTAGTTTAACTAAAATTGACACCAACTAGGTTTTTAGAAAATTACCAAAACGTCCCACTCAGTTTATTGTAGATTAGCTAACAACTTAACCAAGTTATCAGTTATTGACTAAACCAAAACTTATGGTTTATAATTACCTGATATGGATTTGGTTCGAGTTCAAAAAAACATTGGTTATTACTTTAAAGATATTCGTTTACTTAGAACAGCCTTGGTACACCGATCTTACCTGAACGAGAAGGATAAATTACCGGAAATTACTGAACATAACGAAAGATTGGAGTTTTTAGGTGATGCAGTTTTAGAACTTATAGTCACTGAATATCTATACTTACGTTTTAATGAGCCAGAAGGCTATCTCACTGGTCTACGTTCGGCCTTGGTAAACTACAGAATTATGGGTAAAATTGGACAAAAATTAGGTTTAGACGAGGAAATTCTAATCAGTAAGGGTGAACGTGAAGAGTTGGGCAAGGCTAGACTAACTATTGTAGCTGATGCTATGGAGGCTGTGATTGGAGCTATTTATCTGGACTCTGGAATAGAAGCTTGTCGAGAATTTGTTAAGCAATTTGTGTTTCCTAATTTGGAAGATATAGTTCAAACTAAAGCCTACAAAGACGCCAAAACGTTGTTGCAAGAATTTACCCAGAAACATTATAAAACTACACCGTTATATAAACTGTTGTTTACTGAGGGTAAAGATCACGAAAAAATTTTTTACGTTGGAGTGTGGATAAATAAGGAAAAAATGGCCGAAGCTAGTGGTAAATCAAAACAAGAAGCCGAAACCAAAGCTGCCCAAATAGTTTTGGAACAACTACAAACTAATAATTCGTCTTAGATTCAATAATTAAACACAAGGACATAAACGGTTTAGCTAGTAAACCTCTAAAAAAGAGGTTATGTTAAGCTTATTTGAGAAAACTCACAACTACAAAACAGCTTATAAAAATAACCGACTAAATCTAACTAACTTTTAATTGACTTAATCCTAAGTCTAACTTTAGATAAAAGATTTTCTTTGTAATTTTTTTTCATCAAAGTCCACACCAAAGAATCCAAAATTAGCTGACAAAGCTAACATAAACCAAACTTGACAACAATTACTTGAATAAAAATCAACTCAATCTGTAAGTTCTGTTATAGACACAAAAAGTGGCAAAATTAAATCATTAACCTAAAGATAAATCCAGTTAAATTTGGCTAATAAAAAGAACTGACTAGCTCGGCTTGGGTACCCATTAACCTTAGCTACTCAAAATAAATAGTTTATAGAACAAGAAAACCAAAGTTTGACCAAATTAACTTACCCAATCTTGAAATTGTAACTGAATTTGATAGGCGTATAAACCGCCGATTTGATCATTTTCGTCTTTTGGGCCGGTCATAAAACTGAGAGAATATAAGATACCTTTTCTAGTGAAAACTACAGAATAGGCATTGCCCAAATCTTTGTTTTGTGACATTTGTAGGTTTTGAATAGACTCATCAGCTATAAACCAACCTGTAAGCCTGTATAACTCTGTTGGAGAAATGTTGTTTTTACCAGTCAAACTAGTCTGAAAAGCTTGGCTCATTTGAGCCACATAGAAACATTGTACAAACACGGTATAACCTTCACCAAATTTCTCGGTAGGTGTACGATACCCCGTAAAAGCGTAAAAATTCCAAAAAGGTCTACCTGGAGCAGGTGGATTAAATCGATCAAAGTCAACTAACGCACCATTAGCAGTTTTCGTTGGATATTTCACATTTAAATTACATTCGTCAATTTCCAACACCCGAGAAGTAGAATCTTTTTGAAACTTTTGTTTAGGATTTAAGCCAGCAAATAAATTTCTCACTGAACTGGTTGTCTCTTTAACTTCTGAGGCCAAGTTAGTAGTGTATAATTGTCCGTTCCATTCAAAAACCGCGTTTGGTCCTAATTGTTGACGAGCTAAAGCAAAGGCTTCTGCAAAGTTTACTCCTGCCACCGGATTGGTTGGGTTTAAATTCACTAGTTCTGGGTTTTTGTCAGCTTCTGTAAAACTAGTTTGGGGAGTTTTGTCAGTTTGATTATTAGGATTTTTTTTAACAAAGCTCTGTTGTTGTGGGTCATAAACATACACTAACTCTGCCGACGATTTCTGATCAGTCAAGTTGCTTGCTTTTTGTTCACTCTCCTGAACCCCAGACACTTGACCTTTGTACTCTTGCTGCCATAAATACACTGCTGGCCAAATAATAAACAAGCCTATAAACCCAAAAACTAAAGTTAAATAGACTATCCTACCCAGAAAAAGATACCGAGGTTTAGCGCTAGTTATTGTGTTTTCCTGACCTAACTCTGCTTGCGGTTGAGCGGTTTGGTAAACTGGGACATCGTTAACTTGATTAGTGGGAGACTTTTGCTCAGAGCAATTTGACGATTGCATAACTAACTTAGTTAGTGGCTAAAAACCAGCTTTCACAAAAAGTCAAGCCGCCAACTGGTATTTGCTAAATCCATAACAAATAACTGTGCCAAATTGTTTAAGCAAAGCTAAATCAGAAGAGATTAAGTCAACCAATTTACTCTGCTTAGCTAACCATGCTCACTAGTCTTAAACTAGCGAAATCACTTGATCTGATTAAATGTTTTTGTAAAGATGGCTTTTTGAATAAAAAATTAGCAAAATTAAAACCGAGATCGAGATCGTTTTAGTTACCAAAAGCTACAACGAAACCCTAATTTACCCAAAAAATGTAGCTACTTCTTAGCTAGTTTAGTGAGACAAAAAACCAAACTTAGTGAATATGTGCTCGAGCATACAAATTTCAAATACTTAAGAATCTGTTTGCTTCAACTTAGATTGCTTGTTTAATTTCTTTAAATGTAACCAGGTGGATACTAGTAAACTTAAAACTACCCCATCGTCAGCCAAACCCAATGGCCCAAACAAAGCTTCCGGCCAAAAATCTACGGGAATTAATAAATATGCAATAATTACTAAAAGCAACAACCATTGCAACTTTGGGTGTTTGTGTAAAAAACGTACAAATTCAGAATAACTAGGCATATTTTGGTTTTGTAAACAGTGACTAACCCAGTTTCGCTTGCTAAAACTGTCAACTTTAGACTAGTTAACCAAGAATTAAGGTTATCTCTCTTAGTAATTTTTACTAAATTATTTTTGCGGAGCTTGGTTTCCAATTGTCTTGATTTTTCAGAAACCAATAGCCAAAGCATAATTCAAAAAACCCTTAAAAAATCAAATAAAAAAACCAAAACTAGTCTTAAAAATTACCAAAGTTTAGATAACTAGCTGTGGTCAATTGTGTTCAACACTAACTCAAAACCTCAATTTTGGCACCTAAACTATTCAACCTGGTGGCAATTTCCTCATAACCACGACTAATTGAGTATACGTTTCGCAAAATAGATACCCCATCGGCAGCTAACATAGCTATTAAAATAATCATTGCCGGACGTAACGCTGGTGGACAAGCTATCTGTGTAGGCTTAAAAGTAGTAGGTCCAGTGATATAGACTCTGTGTGGATCAGCTAGAATCATTCTGGCTCCTAACTTAGTTAATTCCATATAGTGAATGGCCCGATTTTCGTAAACCCAATCATGAATTAAAGTTTCACCCTTAGCTACAGCCACGATCGGTACAAAAAATGGTAAATTATCAATGTTTATACCCGGATAAGGCAACGGGTGAATTTTTTCTTCCGGAGCTTTTAATTTGGAAGGAAAAACAGTAATATCCACTAAATCAATTTGCCCATTGTGGGCCTTATATCTTTTAGATTGTTTGTACTTTAAACCCATTTTTTTAAGTTTATACAATTCTAAGGTCAAAAAATCAATGGGGCAGCGTTTAATTGTTAAATGCGAATTAGTAACAATAGCAGCAGACAAAAACATCATTGACTCAATTGGATCCTCACTGTTGTGATACTCTACCTCTTGATCAATTTCAGATACTCCATGAACTACCAAGGTAGAAGTGCCTATTCCTTCAATCTTTACACCACATTTCTGCAAAAAAAAGCATAACTCTTGAACCATATAGTTGCTAGTAGCAAATCGAATAGTAGTCTGGCCAGGAATCTTAGCTGCTGCTAACAATATGTTTTCAGTAGCTGTGTCTCCAGCTTCGTACAAAACTACTTCTTTCGGTTTTAACTGGCCAACTTTAACTTCATAATTGTTACTAGTAGTCTTGATGGTTACCCCTAGTTCGGCAAAACCGTAAATATGGGCAATTGCCGTACGTTTTCCTAAGTTACAACCTTGCGAGTGGGGCAAACTAAAATTTTTGTACCAATGAATTAAAGGCCCTAAAAACATCAAAATAGTTCTAGTTTTATTGGCTGATTGACGGTTAATTTGTTCTAATTTTAAAGATTTTGGTGGCTGAATTTGAAGACTGTTTACACCTATCCACTCTACTGTTACTCCAATACTAGTCAACACCTCGATAATTCGATTTACTTCTTCTATTCTAGGAATACCGTGCAATATAGTCCTACCACGATTCAGCAAAGCTCCACACAACAAACCCATGGCTCCATTCTTAGAATAATTAGTAGTAATTTCACCATGCAAAAACTGACCTCCGTAAATTTTGAAGTCTGTGCTATTTTCTGACATAAACTTAATTAGCTAATAGTCTTTTTAAAAAAGGTTGGTAAATGTCAACTGCTTATCAGCTGTGTTAAATCTGACTTTATTTATCGGAAATTTTAGCTAGTCTCATTGAGCTAATTTGAATCACTCTACAACTACAGACCTATTCCAAAATTAAACTAAAACTATATTAACTTGTTACACTTCTGGAGAAAACCTAAATTTTTAGGAAAAATCTAGAAAATTCATTTAACTTGACAAAATCAATCATTGATTTTAACAACAACATGTTCTTGTTCATACAACTTAAACTTACCTTTTAAGTAAAAAATCGTTTTGTTATGCTCTTTGAGAGTTTTAGTCATACCTACGAAAAAGTTTTTCGTACTATATTTATTATTTGGGCTTCTGTTTGGTTATTTGTTAATTTTTTTGAAATCGCGTACCAATACTCGGTTTTTGACCAAATATATTACGAAAATCGTTTAGTCGGTTGGGTTTTAGATACGATTTCTACTATTATTTCTTTTAGTGCTAGTGTAGCTTTACTAGCTATGATGATAGCAATTCCATATAAAATAGCTAAAGGCGAAAAAATTCAATTTTTTTCTTTGATGCAAACTATAGCTGTATTTTACTATCTATTTTTAACTCTAGTTAGACTGTTCGTGGATATAATTTACAGCACAAATAGAGACGAAACTATTAAAACCTTTGTTTTTTCTACAGCTTGGCTTTTCCCAAGTATTGTAATGATGGTATTTCATTTTATTTATTTTCATAATCTATCGAAATACGTTGAATTTATTGAAAATAAATCAGCTGCTAATAAGCAGGCAACTAACGCTATTAGCCAATAAAAAGTTTTTGTGTCTAACCTTTTTCAAAAATTCTACAGTCAAAACAAGTTTCTGTTGGTTATTGTTGTTCCTGTAGTTCTCCTTTCGTTGTGGTTGCTGGCTAGTGTTTATCTAACTTCTCAAGCTGAGAGAATTATTTTTAATAACCAAGTTAGTTGGGCACCTATTCCGGCTTATGGTTATAAATTAGATTTTGTAAAAAATTCCAGAGGGGAAAATTTGTCTTTCTGGTTTTTTGAAAACGAGTATAGCGACGAGGTAATTTTATATTTACACGGAAATACTGGCAGATTAGCTTACTTTTTTCCAGAGTTGATTAAAGAAGCCAATATTCTCTCACCTGCCTATCCTGGGTATCACGAGTCTGAAGGCAAACCTTCGGTTGATTCAGTTTACGAAACAGCCTTTTTAGCCTACGAATGGTTAGTACAGAAAAAAGGTTTCCCTGAAAATAAGATTACGATTTTAGGTCATTCCTTAGGTGGTTCGCCGGCAATTTATTTAGCTTCCAAAAAACCACAAGCTAAACAGTTAGTCCTTATTAACACTTTTAGTAGCATACAAAGTCTGTGTTTTCGACAATACAGCATTCTTTGCGTCTTTAGCGGAAGTATATTTAACTCTGCAGAACAAGCCAAAGAGGTGTTATTACCAGTCAGACATTTTGCTTATTCTGGAGATTTAGATATTCCGTTTGAAGAAAACCAAAAATTATTTCAGTTTTTTACAAAGTCTAAGGATAAAAAGTTTTTTGTATTGAGTGGCTATACTCACGCCTATCCAAACTTTGACCAAATATTACCAGAGCTATAATCGAAAAACAACAATTTTTTTGAGAATACCTTAACTTGACAAAGTTTCTTAATGATAGCACATTCGTTTGAATTTTAAGCGTTAGTGTGCTTATAACACTAGTTATAATATATAATTTATGTTTCCAACTACTAAACCTGAAGAAAACCAAGCTCAAACAACTTCAAACCTAAAAACAACAGACAACCAAACTGAGGCAGTAAACAATAAAAATGAAAATGCAAAGGCCGCTACAATTAGTACAAAAAAATCCCCGTTCAGTTGGCTAATTACTTTACTTGGAGCTAGTTTGACGCTAATTTTGTTAGTTGCCTTAGCTTTAATTTGGTTGTTCCCTAACAGTGATTTTAGTCAGCTGGTATCTAACCAGCAATGGTTAAATAAACTAACGTTTTGGCAGTCTAGAGATCAAACTAACCCCACCAAACCAACTGATATCGACCAAGCAAAAGAAAAACCGATTAAACTTTCACCTTTTGTTTTTGCTGAGCCAGAAAAACCCATGACTACTGCCGAAGTGGTAAGCAAAGCTATTCCTTCAATAGTATCAATTTCCGTTTCTCTAAAAATTAGAGGTAGTAATGTAACTAATCTTAGTGGCTCAGTGGCTGGAACTGGTTTTATTGTAAGCCCAGAAGGATTAGTAGTAACTAACAAACACGTTATTTCCTCTCAGTGTCAGTTTGGTCAAGCAGTGGAAATAGTTGGCACAGATTATACCAACAAACTCTTAAAACTAGAATTGCTATCTGTAGATCCAATCTACGATATTGCTATTCTAAAAATTATTAACCCTCCCGAAAATTTAGTACCCCTAACTTTCGTTTCATCAGATACGGTTAAAATTGGTTCGGAAGTAATTGCGATTGGTAATGCTCTTGGAGAATTACAAAACACAGTGACCAAAGGAATAATCTCTGGAGTCTCTAGAAGTCTACTAACTAATTTAGTAGATGAATGCACCAACTCGCCAGTTTTTGCCGATGGTTTACTGCAAACAGACGCAGCCATTAATCGAGGTAATTCTGGAGGTCCTTTACTAAACGCAGCAGGACAAGTGGTTGGTATGAACACTTTTGGCACTACCGATGGTCAAAACATAGGTTTAGCCATACCCTCTAACGCCATCGTATCGGCCTTGAATTCTTACCAAGAAAACGGAATTATTCAAAGACCGAAATTAGGTGTGTATTCACGCACTATCACTCCTTTATTAAAAAACCAAGAAGACTGGTTACCAATAGATTATGGTGAATTAATTATTGCCCCCGTTGGGCAAATAGCAGTAGAGCGAGGTTCAGCCGCAGACAAAGCAGGTTTGCGTGAAGGTGACATTATTTTAGAAGTCAACGGACAAAAAATAGAACAAACTCGAGACAATCCTTTTCCCCTAAGGAGGATTCTGTTGACTTTTAAACCAGGTGATAAAATTAAGCTTACAGTACTTAAAGTAAAAAATACCAATCCTCAATATTTTGAATACCATTTAAGACCTACTGAGGTTGAAGTTACTTTAGATAAACTAGTTGTCAACATCAAGTAGCCTAAACCTATATCCAAGTTATTTTCCTAGTAAACACCAAGGTGTTATTGGAAAGTGTCAAAAAAGTACTTAAACTAACTTATTTAAAGCTTGTATAAAATAGCTTTGGTTTGAATTAGTTAACTATTTCTATTTAAATTAGCAACTACCCTAAGAAAACGAGATTAAATAAAAAAAATAAGCAGACTGAGACTAAAAACCAAAGTTATTTCAATCCAAGCTTATCTAGTTTGACAAAAACCGTGGCTAAAATTAGTCAATCATGGTTTTCACCATGAAAAAAGCTAAGTCCGGTTATCGTTGTCAAAATTGCGGTTATTTTAGCACTAAATGGTTAGGTAAATGTCCTGAATGTGGTTCCTGGAATAGTTTTTTGAAAAGCCAACTAGTTGAACCTACGCCAAAAAACAACTCGCTTAAACTTTCAACTCCGAAGATATTTACTCTAGCTGAGATTAACCAACAATTAACTACTTTTTCCGCAAAAACCGTATATCCTTTCCAAAACCCACAGCTGAATCAATTTTGGGGAGGTGGATTAACTAGTGGTAGTTTATCTTTGCTAGCAGGAGAACCTGGTTTAGGTAAATCTACCCTAGCTTTGCAATTACTACGCTCTTTATTTCAAGCCAATCTACAAGCCGGATTAAAATTGTTCTACGTTACCGCTGAAGAAGCCCTTACCGAATTAGCTCGCCGTAGCCAACGACTAGGTATACCGCAAGAGATTTTATTATTTCAAGGAAATCAATTTGAAGATATCTTACAAGTGTTACAAATTTACCAACCACAAGTAATGGTTATTGACTCAATCCAAACCATTTTTACTAACCAGCTAGAAAACTCGCCTGGAAGTGTTAGTCAAGTAGCTTTTTTAGCTAATCAGTTTTTAAGTATCAGTAAGGCACAAAATATCAGTTTCATTTTAATTGGTCATATTACCAAGGACGGTCAAATTGCTGGACCAAAAACCTTAGAACATTTGGTTGATTCGGTTTTGGTTTTAGAAGCAGCTAAAAATACTAACTATCGCACTCTTAGCTTTAGCAAACACCGTTTCGGTAGTACCGAAGAGATCTTACTACTAAAAATGGAACCTGCCGGATTACAAATCGTTGCCGATCCTAGCTTAGCCTTGCTAGAAAACCTGGAAACTGGAGTGGGCATCGTCTACGGTATAGCTATGGACAAAAACTTACCACTAATAGTGGAGATTCAAGCCTTAGTGAGTACTGGCAACTATTCAGACCACAGCTTTGGGCGCCGAGAAGGGATAAACTTAAACAACAGTAAACTCAATACTATCCTGGCTATAGCCGAAAAATACTTAAGTCTTAAACTAAAGAACCTTGATGTCTATGTACAAATTAGTGGGCTACCAAAAGCAATTACCGATGACAGTTTAGATTTGCCAATTTTGCTAGCCATTCTATCTTCGTTGTACTCTAAGCCAATTCAGGTACTACTAAATTTAGATAAAAAACTAAACCCTCAAAAAATAGCCTTTGCTGGCCGGTTGACCCTAAGTGGTAAAATTCGTCAAGCAACTAGTTTAGATCGTCGCACAAGCATCGCTAAAAATCTAGGGTTTTTATTTAACCCAAATATTACAATAGGCAATTTAGATAATTTAACCTTTAGTTAAACTTAGATACAAAATCTAATAAAGTGTACGCATACAATTTGAACTAACCTAAAATTGAGGAAAAAGCCGTTTAGCCACAGAAATTTTTAGGTAAATTTAAACTAATTTTACTAACAAAAACCTAAACAGTAAAAACTGGTTAGCTTTTTCGTCGGGTAGCCTGGTTTCAACCGGCAAACATATTGAATAAACTGACTTTTGTGAATCAAATCCGGTTTTTTAAAAACTTATAGTACTAACAAAGATGTCTAGGCTTTCTAAGCTAGATTAGATATATACCTTTGTAGTTAACACACCCATAACCAACAGCAGTGCTTAGCTAGTTATTTTGCCAAGAATCTGTATTAACTGAATTATTGCAATTTACTTATTTATAGCCAATAAAACTATTGAAAACTTGTCAGCTAAACAAGCAAAATCCGTTTTCTAAATTTGTACATTTAACCTAACTTGAGTCAAGTAGCTAACTTT
>Ga0209018_1001034_pt1 | contig 23789 bp, 16 predicted proteins | sample YNPBryBLVA2012_FD_185814 | JGI IMG/M metagenome (GOLD analysis project Ga0209018, IMG submission 185814) | Anoxygenic and chlorotrophic microbial mat microbial communities from Yellowstone National Park, USA - YNP Bryant BLVA 2012 (SPAdes)... ...
CGGCGGGCGGGTCGGCGGCAAGCTGGAGACGGGCGCTGATTTTCCGTAGCCGGCGCGATCGCTAGAATAAGGTGATGCTGCGCAAGGTGCTTTACAGCAAGATTCACGGGGCGCGCGTCACCGGGGCCGCGCCTGATTACACCGGCTCGATCACCCTGGACGCCCATCTGCTCGAGCAGGCCGGGCTGCGCGTCGGCGACGCCGTCCTGGTCGCCAACTGCCGGAACGCCGAACGCTTCGAGACGTACGTACTGCGCGGCGAGCCGGGATCGGGGGCGGTGGTGGTGAATGGGGCGGCGGCACACCTGGTCGAGATCGGTGACAAACTGCTGATCCTGCATTTCGCGCTGCTGGATGCGGACGAGTACCGCCAGCACCGCCCGAAGGTGCTGGTCCTGCGTGACGACAACAGCGTCGAGCGCGTGCTGCGTTACGAGCCGGCCTGATTCGAGCGCTGGCAGGCGGCCCCCGCGCGGCGGGGTCGCCATGCGGCTGGACCTTGTATCGGGGGGTCTTCCTCCGGCGAGGTACCAAAGCGGACGAAGATGGCCGGACGTGTCATTCCGAGCGAAGCGCAGCAGCCTGACGCACTCACCGACGGACCACCCGGCCCGCTCCGCAGCGCAGCGTCCGGCATTTCCGGCGTCGGGGGCCAGCGGCGTTCAGCGCTCGACCATCAGACCACAGCCACCCGGCCGCGGCGGCCGGCGTCAGCCGATGGCGTCGCGCACCGGCGCCCGCGGTTTTCTACACCGGTGACGGCGGCGCGCTGCCGGTGTTAAACTAGACGGAATCGGAAGCGAGCAGGGGAAAGGCGGCGCGCTGAGCAGCCGGTCTGCCGAAGCGTTCGGGCGCACAGGTGAGCGCGCCGTCTGCGTGCCGAAGCGGGCTGCGCAGGAGCCGGGATGGAAACCAAGCTGATCCGCGTGCGGGGCGCCCGCCAGCACAATCTCCAGGATATCGACGTCGATATCCCGCGTGATTGTCTGGTCGTCATCACCGGGCTGAGCGGATCGGGCAAGAGCAGTCTGGCTTTCGACACCATCTACGCCGAGGGGCAGAGAAAATACGTCGAGTCGCTCAGCGTGCACGCGCGCCTGTTCCTGGAGCAGGTCGGCAAGCCGGACGTCGAACGCATCGAGGGTCTGCCGCCGACGCTGGCCATCGAGCAACGCGCCGCCGCCCCCAACCCGCGTTCCACCGTCGCCACCACGACGGAGATTTACGATTTTCTGCGGCTGCTGTTCGCCCGCGTCGGCAGCGCCTGCTGCCCGGCCTGCCGCCGGCCACTGCTGGCCCGCACCGTTGATCAGATCGTGGACCAGGTGCTGAGCTACCCGCCCGACTCGCGGGTCATGGTCCTGGCGCCGCTGGCGCGGGGGCGGCGCGGCGATCACACGCCGGTCGTGCGGCGCATCCAGCGCGAGGGTTTCGTCCGCGCCCGGGTCAACGGTCATCTGGCGGAAGTCAAGGAGCTGGCCGAGCTGCCCGCCTCCCGGAAGGTGGACATCGACGTCGTCGTCGACCGGCTGGTGGTCAGACCCGAGGCCCGGCACCGGTTGGCCGACGCCGTGGAGCTTTCGCTCTCCCTCGGCGACGGCCTGGTCATCATCAGCCGCCAGAACGAGCAGCATGTTGCCCCGGCCGTCGGCGGCGCGGACGGGGCATGGACCGATGAAGTATTCAGCGAACACCACGTGTGCACGACCTGCGGGTTCAGCATTCCCGAGCTGGCCCCGCGGCTGTTCAGCTTCAATTCTCCGTACGGGGCGTGTCGGGCGTGCGGCGGGCTGGGTACCACGCCGCGTTTCGACCCGGCGCTGATCGTGCCGGATGACAGCCTGGCACTCTCGGCCGGCGCGATTGCGCCGTGGAGCACGGGGCGGCGGCGTCTGTCCGCCGGTTACGCAGCCATCGTCCGCAAGCTGTGCAGCGCGTTCGCGGTCAAGCCGACGACGCCCTTCCGCAATCTGCCCGAAGATCTGCGGCGCATCGTCCTGTACGGCACGCGGCCGAAGGACAAGCAGCAGTACGGAGTCGAGTTCGAGGGCGTCATCCCCAATCTCGAGCGTCGGCTGCGTGCGGCGGGCAGTGAAGCCGGCCGCGGCCGCTTCGGCGCGTTCCAGTCCGAGCAGGTGTGTCCGGCCTGTCAGGGCGCGCGGCTGCGGCCGGAAGCCCTCGCGGTGCGCGTGGGCGACGCGAACATCAGCCAGGTCACGCGTCTGTCGGTCGCGCAGGCCGCCCACTGGTTCGAGCATCTGCGTTTCGCGGGCGATGCCGAGGCCATCGCCGCCCCGATCACGGCCGAGGTCATTCGCCGCCTGCGCTTCATGAATGAGGTCGGCCTGGACTACCTGACGCTGGACCGGGCCAGCGCCACGCTCTCCGGCGGCGAGGCCCAGCGGATCCGCCTGGCCACGCAGCTCGGCAGCGGTCTGGTCGGGGTGTGCTACGTGCTGGACGAGCCGACCATCGGCCTGCATCAGCGCGACAACGAGCGCCTGCTGGCTTCGATCCGCCGCCTGGTCGACCTGGGCAACACCGTGCTGGTCGTCGAGCACGACGAGGACGTCATCCGCGCCGCCGACTATCTGATCGACATGGGGCCGGGCGCGGGGCTGCACGGCGGGCGCGTCATCGCCGCCGGCCCGCCGCAGGAGGCTTTGGCGCATCCGGCCTCGATCACCGGCAAGTACATCCGTGGCCAGTACGAGATTCCGCTGCCGGAAAGACGCCGCTCCCCGCGCCGCTCCGACTTCCTCCAGGTCGTCGGCGCCGCCGAGAACAACCTCAAGAGCATCGACGTGAGCTTCCCGCTCGGCGTGTTCTGCGCCGTCACGGGTGTGAGCGGCAGCGGCAAGAGCACGCTGATCCAGCAGACGCTGCTTCCGGCCCTGCGGCGGCGTCTGTATGGCAGCCGGGAGCAGCCCGGCAAGCACGAGCGCCTGGTTGGCGCCGGCAAGATCGACAAGGTGGTCGAGATCGACCAGTCGCCGATCGGGCGCACGCCGCGCAGCAATCCCGCGACGTACACCGGCGTGTTCGACGAGATCCGGCGTCTGTACGCCCGCACCCGGGAGGCCCGCGTCCGCGGCTACTCGGCCAGCCGCTTCAGCTTCAACGCCCGGGGCGGGCGCTGCGAAGCCTGTCAGGGTCAGGGGACGCGCCGCATCGAAATGCACTTCCTGCCGGACGTGTTCGTCGAGTGCGGGGAGTGCAAGGGGACGCGTTACAACCGCGAGACGCTGGAGGTGCGGTACCGCGGCAAGTCGATCGCCGACGTGCTCGAGCTGCGTGTCGAGGAAGCGCTGCGCTTTTTCGACAGCTTTCCCAGGATCAAGCAGGGCTTGCAGGCCCTGGCCGACGTCGGGCTGGGCTATGTCCGCCTCGGGCAGCCCTCGAACACGCTCTCCGGCGGCGAGGCCCAGCGGGTCAAGCTGGCGGCCGAGCTGGCCCGCGGCGTCTCCGGCCCCATCGTGCCTGACGGACCGCCCAGCGCCAGCGCCGCGCAGCGCGCCCGGCTGGAGACGCACACGCTGTACGTGCTGGACGAGCCGACCACCGGCCTGCACTTCGCCGACATCCAGACGCTGCTGGCCGTGCTCAACCGGCTGGTGGACATGGGCAACACCGTGCTGGTCATCGAGCACAACCTGGACGTCATCAAGACCGCCGACTGGGTCATCGACCTGGGGCCGGAGGGGGGCGACGCCGGCGGCCGCGTCGTCGCCGAGGGCCCGCCCGAGACCATCGCCGCCTGCCCGGCCAGCCACACGGGGCGGTATCTGCAACGCAAGCTCGGGCTGGCCGGCTGACAACGCGGGGGCACAGGCAGCGTCGGCACGCTGCGGCCAACGGCAGATTCCAGCAGCGCCGCACCCCCAAGCGCGGCGCAAAGCCAGGCCCCGCTGCGCGAGCCCGCGCAGCCGGAGCACGCAGCCGATCCGCCCGCCAGCCGCGGCGCGTGCCCTCCGGCGCGTCTGCTGGCCTGCGCGGCCCGCTGCCGGTCAGGTCATGTCCGCCGTGCACCGCGCGGTTGGCGCGCGCTGCGCGTCTCAAGAGAATGGGAGTCCAGGGGGCTCGGACGAACCGCCGGAGAGCCGGTCGCTGTGATGTGAACCCGGCTCCCCGCAGGAACCCTACCCAGCGCAGGAGAACGCGACATGACGACCGCACCGAGAACGCAGCGCATCGGCCCCGCCGTGACGTTGCCCTGGCTCAAGGCTCACGCCATCGTCTTGCAGGGGGCGCTGCTGGCAGCCGCCGTCGTGCTGCCGGCGGCCGCGCACGCGACCGGAGCACCGGTCCGCTGGCTGCTGCCGATGCACTGGCCCGTGATTCTGGCGGGGCTTGCGTACGGGCCGGGGGCCGGGCTGCTGGTGGGGTTGCTCGCCCCGGCGGCGAGTCTGGCCACCAGCGGCATGCCGCCGGCACCGTTCGTTTTCGTGATGATGGCCGAACTGGGCATCTACGGCTTCGCCGCGGGCTGGCTGCGCGAGAAGCTGGGCTGGTCGGGCTGGCTGGCGACGGCGCTGGCGCTGCTGTGCGGGCGGGGCGCCGCCATTGCACTCGGCGGGCTGCTGGCCGGCTCGTTTGCCGGCGTCGCCGCCGCGTATGCTCCGGGAATCCCGTGCGCCATCGCCCAGATCGTGACGCTGCCGCACATCGCACGCTGGTGGGTGGCGCGCCAACGGAAGGCCGGTGCCACAGGCGGCCGCCTATGAGCACCGGTGATGCGACCCGTTCGCAGGTTCGGCCGCTGGTGATGCCCCTGCCCGACGCGGCACCCTACGTGCCGCTCCTCACCCCGTCGGCCGAGTCGATTACGCTGCGTTCCGGCCTGGTGGCACTGGCGCCGGGGACCGAGTGCGGCGAGCACACTACCGGAGCGCATGAGGAACTGATCATCTGCCTGTCCGGCGCCGGTGAGATCTATGCCGAGGGCCTGGGCACGGCGCCACTCGCAGCCGGCCAGATCGCTTACAACCCGCCAAACACGCGGCACAACGTGCGCAATACCGGCAGTGCGCCGTTGCGCTACGTCTTTGTCGTTGCGCCACAGGCGCCCCAGCTCACGCAGGCCGGCAGCTAGCCGGGCGAATCAGGTCTGCACAGAGATCGGACCGCCGCGGGGGCAACGACCGGGCCGCTCGATGGCTGCGGGTTGCATAACGGCTACCCGGTCGGGGCGGCACCGGTGGTGCACCGTCGCGGGACCGTTCAGTCCCGCGGCCGCTGGCGCCCATAGTCGGACGCCTGGAGCGTGACCTTCAGCGTGACTTCGCGGCCGTCGCGCACGACGACCACCTCTACCACGTCCCCGGGCTTGTGCTCCCCCATGCTCCGCATGTAGGCGTAGATGTCGCGGATCTCCTCGCCGCCGATCCTGATGATGCGGTCGCCATCCAGCATGCCGGCGGCTTTGGCGGCGCCGCCTTCGCGGACGTGCTGCACGCGCAGGCCGGGCCGGTCGTCGCCGGCCAGGTCGGGCATCACGCCCAGCGCGACGCGCAGGTTGGAGCGTGAGGGCGGTTCGTCGCCCGCGTGCGGGGCGGCGGCGGCTTCGCCTTCCTCAGCACCTTCTTTGGCCTCGTCCACGGCCGGTTTCGGCAGTTGCTCTTCGGGCTGCGCGGGTTCCGGGGGCGCCTCGGTGTACGTCGGGCCCTGCTCCATGTTCGCCAGCTCGACGAGGATGGTGTGTGTCATTTGCAGGATCCGGGCAGCCCCGTCGGCATCGATCAGCTCCCAGTCGTCCTCCGGCTTGTGGTACTCCTTGTGCAGGCCGGTGAAGATGAACAGCGCCGGGATCTTGCGGTCGATGAACGGCCCATGATCGCTGCCACCGCCGGCAAAGTCGCGCGCGCTCTTGTACTTGACCTCGACCGCGGCGGCAGCTTTCTGCACCAGCTCGGGGAACTCCCGGGCCAGCGGCACGCCGATCATCATGAACTGATCCTGCTTCAGGCGACCGATCATGTCCAGGTTGATCATGGCCTTGATGTTCTCGAGCGCCGTGGGCGGATGCTCGAGGAAATACTGGCTGCCGAGCAGCCCCATCTCCTCGGCGTCGAAGGCGACGAAGTAGATGTTGCGGCGCAGCTTGGGCGCGCGCCCGACGACCCGGGCCAGCTCGATCACCCCCGCCGTCCCGGACGCGTTGTCGTCGGCGCCGTTGTAGATGACCGGCGGCTGGCCGGGCTGGTCGGCGGGCTGCGTCCCGAGGTGGTCACGGTGGCCGCCGACGACGATGGCCTCCTCCGTGCTGCCGTCGCCGCGGAGCAGGCCGATCACGTTCCGGGCCACCACCGTGTTGGGCCTGATGCCGGGGCGGAGCCTGACCGTCAGGCCCAGGTCTCTGGAGAGCGGTTTGCGCTCCTTGTCCAGCGTTTCCTGTAGCGTCTTGAGGTCGGGCATCCCCGCCTGCTTGAGGATGGCCTGCGCCAGCTCGCGGGTGATGTGCGCCATGGGCAGGGCGTACGTCTGATCGCTGTTGAACGAATCGAAGCGGTAGAGTTCGTCGTGCTCCGGGTCGCGGCCGGGCGGATTGACCACCAGCAGACCCCGGGCTCCGTGGCGCTTGGCGGTCCGGGCCTTGCGGAAGAAGAACGCGTGGCGCGACGGGTCCTCGCCCCCGAACTCCGCCTGCGGATCGTCGCTCCTGGGCTCGTAGCGGAAGACCAGCAGGATCTTGCCCTGGGCGTCGAAGCCGGCGTAGTCGTCGTACCCGTACTGCTCGGCCTGGATGCCGTAGCCGGCGAACGCCAGCGGGCCTTCCACGTCCTCCAGCTCGCTGAACGGGAACGTGATCCAGTCCTTGCGCAGCTCGCACCTGCGCTCCAGGCCGCTGACCTCCAGCGCCGCCTCCTCCTCCAGCAGACGCTTGCCCTGCCGGACGTCGAACGCCTGGAACCAGGTGCCGTCGTCTCCGGCCGGCTGGCACCCGGCCGCCTCGAACTGCTGGGCGATATAGGCGGCGGCTTTCTCGCCCCCCTCGCTGCCGGTGCCGCGCCCGCCCAGCTCATCGCTGGTCAGGTACTTGACGTGGGCGATGTAGGCGTCGGCGGAAAAGGGGCTGGGCGTCGCGGGTCTGCTGGCGGCCTGGTCCTGCGACCAGCAGGGCGCGCACAGCGGCAGCAGGAGGGTCAGCGCGAAGATCGCCCGAACAGAACGGTTCATCGTCGTCTCCCCGAATCGTCGTCTTCCCGGCTCACATCCAGGAGTGTATCGCCGGCCGCAGCACCGGCACAACGCAGCGTCCACATTCCGACACCGGGCGGGCCGGGCTATAATGCGACCAGAAGCGAGGCGGGCACCGCACCCGCGGGGCGTGGGCGCCCGCCGACCGGGCAGCCGGCAGCAAGTGCGTGCCATGGAACCGGCGACCGACAGCATGCTGGACTTTGAGCTTCCGGGTTCCAGGGCGACGGCCCAGCCGCTGTGCCCGGTCGATCGTCTGCCGCGCCGCCGCCGTAACAGGATCTGCGTCGGCATCATTATCGCCGGCGCGGTGAACTTTGCGATTTACACGGTCAGCTACGCAGCGCTGGGCGGCGATGCGCACAACGGGGAGGTGAAGCAGATCGCGGCCGAAGACGGCTCGCAGCGGACGGCGTACTTTGTGCGCGGGCACTTCATCCACTCGCTGTCCGGCAAGGAGACCGAGGTCAGCCGCGGGCTGTGGGTGTACAGCTACCTGCACTCGATGTCGGTTTTCCTCACGTCGGCGGCGATGATCATCAGCATGCTGGTGCTGGCCAGACCCGACATTCTGGCCACGATGCGCGGGGGCTGGATCAGCGGCCAGACGCTGGTCAGCGCCTTCGGCACGCTGGTGATCCTGCTCACGTCCGCCGCCCTGTTCGTCTTCGCCTGGGATTTCGTGCGCCAGCTCCGCCTGGGATAAACTGTAGATTGATGCGCGCGGCGCCGCGGGCGGCAATGTCCGGAGAATGGCCGACATGTGCCGCGCCGCTGGCCGCCGGAACGGACGGTCTGGATGCGCGTGCTGGAATGGCTGGCACCCGACGGGCCGATCGCCCGCAGGCTGCCGGCCTATGAGTCGCGACCGCAGCAGACGGAGATGGCGGCTGCCATCGCCGCGGCCTTCGCCGCGGGCGGGCACATCGCCGTCGAAGCGGGGACGGGCGTCGGGAAGACGTTTGCGTATCTGCTGCCGGCAATCGACCACATTCTGTCGGGCGGTGCCCAGCGCGTCGTCGTCAGCACGCACACGATCGCGCTCCAGGAGCAGCTCGTTCACAAGGACATCCCGTTCCTGCGCGCGGCGCTGGGCGTGTCCTTCTCGGCCGAGCTGGTCAAGGGGCGGAACAACTACCTGGGTCTGCGACGGCTCCGGCAGGCGTCCAGTCGCCAGCGGGCGCTGTTCAGCGACGGCAGCGAGCTGGCCGCCCTGCACGCTATCGAGGACTGGGCCTGTCAGACGCAGGACGGCTCGCTGAGCGACCTGGCCGAGCTGCCGCCCACGCATGTCTGGGAAAAGGTGCGCAGCGAGCATGACAATTGCCTGGGACGACGCTGCCCGTACTTCGAGCCGTGCTTTTACCAGCGCGCCCGGCGGCGCGCCGAGCAGGCGCAGCTTCTGGTCGTCAACCACGCCCTGCTCGTGTCGGATCTGGTGCTGCGCCGGCAGGGGGCGAACGTGCTGCCGGACTATGACCTGGCCGTGATCGACGAGGGCCACACGCTGGCAGCCGTCGCCGCCGACCACTTCGGGCTGCGCGTCTCCAACGCCCAGGTGCAGTACCTGCTGAGCAGTCTGTTCAACGACCGGACGGGAAGAGGTCTGCTGGCGGCGATCGGCTCCGCCGCGCACCGGCAGGCTGTCGTCGCCGCGTCCGCCGCCGCCACGCAGTTCTTCAGCCGCCTGGAGGAGTGGCAGCGTACGGAAGGGCGCCCCAACGGTCGGATTGTGCGGCCGGATGTTGTGCCCAATCCGCTGTCGCGCGCTCTGCGCGCTGTGGCCGAGACTCTCGTGCCGTTGCAGCGCGAGCTGCGCCGCATCGAAGACCGGCAGGAACTGCAAGCGCACATCGAACGTGCCACGACGCTGGCGAATGCCGTCGATGCGCTGCTGGCGCAGACATGCCCGGACCACGTCTACTGGATCGAGCTCGACGGCCAGCAACCCAGCGCGCCCGCGGACGAGCCGGCTGACGGGGTGCCCGCCGACGCCGACCAGGCCGTTCGCTCCGACCCGCGGCGCGGCGGCGGACGCAGGGGTGTCCGGTGGCGGCGGATTTCGCTCTGCGCGGCGCCGCTCGACGTCGGTCCGCCGCTGCGCGAGCTGCTGTTCGATCGCGTCCGCAGCGTCGTGCTCACCAGCGCAACGCTGGCGGCGGCCGGGGACGACCAGTTCACCTACCTGCTCGGCAACCTGGGCGCGCCGCCCGCGCGGGCGCTGCGCCTCGGCTCGCCGTTCGACTTCAAACGTCAGGTCACGCTGTACGTCGAGGCCGGTCTGCCAGACCCGGCCGACGGCGAGCGTTTTCTGCCGGCGGCAGCGGCGGCGATCACGCATTATCTGCGCCAGACCGAAGGTCGCGCCTTCGTGCTGTTCACGAGTTATGCGATGCTGAGTGCCGCCGCCGCCATGGTGGAGGAGGAGCTGCGCGCCGAGGGCTACACGATACTGGCTCAGGGGCAGGGGCTCCCGCGCACGAAAATGCTCGCCAGGTTCAGGCAGACGCCGCGGGCCGCCATCTTCGGAACCGACAGCTTCTGGCAGGGGGTAGACGTGGTCGGCGAGGCGTTGTCCAACGTGATCATCGTCAAGCTCCCGTTCGCCGTCCCCGACCGCCCGCTGGTCGAGGCGCGCATCGACCTGATCCGGCAGCGCGGGGGCGACCCGTTCCTGGAATACCAGTTGCCCGAGGCGATCCTCAAGTTCCGGCAAGGCTTCGGCCGCCTCGTGCGCTCCCGTTCGGACACCGGGATCGTCGTCATCCTCGACCCGCGTGTGACGCGCAAGCACTACGGCCGCCGCTTCCTCGACAGCCTGCCGCCTTGTCAGGTCGAGATATCCGAGCGGACGTGGTGACTGAGGCTACCGAAAAGGAGAGCCGCGGTTGAGGCCCGATGACGCCCCCGTCGGGTTTCTTGCCGGCGACCCTGCCAAGAACCAATTCGGCTCCGTCCCGCGGGCCGGTATCACGTACCCGGTGGCACTTTGCCGTGGTCAGCGCAGCGGCAGCCGGTGCCGCGGCCGCTTGCGTCGATACGGCTATGGGCGAAGCTGCTGACGGCGGCGCGGGCCGGCGGCGCAGCTCGCGGCATGCAGTGCGAGGCGCGCTCCCCACCGGCGCGCCCGCGGCGCCGGACGGGGCTTTCGTGACGCAACCTCCGGCGCACCCGCCCAGGGGCGCGGCGGATTGCAGGCCCGGCCCAGGTTGACGGGAATGCCGCCCGAGTCTAAACTTCCGGGGCTTGGCCGGTGGTTCGCCCCTGACAGGGGCAGCCAGACCCGGGAAGCTGACGAGAAGGTGACTGATGGCCCGCAAGTGCCCGTTTACGGGCAAGAAGACGATTTTCGGTCATGCGATTGCCCGCCGCGGCAAGGCGAAGTACCTCGGCGGCGTCGGTCGCAAGGTAACCGGCATCTCGAAGCGCCGTTTCAAGCCCAACATCCAGAAGGTTCGGGCACTGGTCAACGGCAAGGTCTGCCGCATCCGTGTGAGCACCAAGGCCATTCGCCTGGGCCTCATCGTCAAGCCGCCCAAGCGCGACTGGGTCCCGCCCGAGCGGCAACCCGCGCCCGCGGAGTGACCCAGGGTCCGGAATGCCCCGGCATGGGCGCGGTCATCGACGAGAACGAGGTCGCCCGGATTGCCAGGCTGGCGCGGCTGAACCTCAGCGACGACGAGCTGCGTCTGTTTGCCGGGCAATTGGCCCGCATCCTGGACTACTTCAAGCAGATTCAGGATCTCGACACGCGGGGCATCGAGCCCGTCGCGCATCCGTGGCCCGGCACCAGCGTGCTGCGGGACGACGTGCCCGCCGCAGGTCTTTCCACCGCTCAGGCGCTGGCGAACGCGCCCCAGACCGAGCGCGGCCACTTCCGGGTTCCCCGCGTCCTCGAGCAACACGGCGGCAGTTGATCACTCGCAAGTGTCGGCCCACGCGGGCCTGCCAGACCCGGTGGCGGCCGTGCCCAGCGCCGGCCGTTCTGCCGGCCTGCGGTGGCGCGGCCACTACGGCTGCTTGCCCCGGCTGCCGGTTGCGGTGAAACTTCGCGGCTGCGAGTGCCGTCCGCGGCGCCGACCGACGGCGCAGCGGCGGGGATCGGGAAGCAAATCGAGTCGCGGCCGGCGCCAACGGCGCAGCGTGCCAACCACCCAGACGCCGGAACCGTCCGCAACCGGGCAGTCCAGTGTGCACAGCGATCGAAATCGCCAGGCTTGTCGCGGCGGGCCGCCTGAGGGCCGCTGATGTGTGTCGCGACGCGCTGGAGCGTGCCGAAGCTCTGGACGCGCGGCTACACGCGTTCCTGGAGCTGACGCCGGAGCGTGCCCGCGCGTGTGCGGACCGCATCGACGGCGACGTGGCCGCGGGCAGACCGGTCGGACCGCTGGCGGGCGTGCCGCTGGCGGTGAAGGACAACATCTGCACGAGCTTCGGGCGAACGACCTGCGGCTCGCAGATGCTGGGGGATTACCGTTCGCCGTACGAAGCAACCGTCGTGCAGCGTGTGGAGGCTGCCGGCGCCATCATCATCGGCAAGACGAACCTGGACGAGTTCGGCATGGGTTCGTCAACGGAGAACAGCGCCTTCGGCCCGACGCGCAACCCGTGGAGCGCCGGGCATGTCCCGGGCGGCTCGTCGGGAGGTTCCGCCGCTGCCGTCGCCGCCCGCATCACCCCCCTGGCCCTGGGGTCGGACACGGGCGGATCTGTCCGGCAGCCGGCGGCCCTGTGCGGCGTGGTGGGACTGAAGCCGACGTATGGCCGCGTGTCGCGCTACGGGCTGGTGGCGTACGGGTCGAGCCTGGAGCAGATCGGGCCGCTGGCAACGTCCGTCCAGGACGCGGCGCTGCTGCTGGGCGTGATCGCCGGGCACGATCCCCGCGATTCCACCAGCGTCGAGCGGCCGGTGGAGCCGTATCTGGCCGGGCTGAGCGACGAAGCGCTGCGGCGGCGAGTGGCAGGCCTGCGGATCGGGATCCCGCGCGAGTACTTCGGCGCAGGGCTCGACGCCGAGGTGCGGTCGGCCGTTGACGCGGCCATCGCCGTCTATCGCCATCTGGGCGTGCGCACGGTCGACGTTTCCCTGCCGCACACGTCCTGCTGCGTGGCGGTCTACTATCTGATCGCGACGGCAGAGTGCTCGAGCAATCTGGCGCGGTTCGACGGCGTGCGTTACGGGCACCGGGCGGCGCAGGCCGCCGACATCTGCGAGCTGTACGGCGCATCGCGCGCCGCGGGCCTGGGCCCGGAGGTCAAGCGGCGGATCATGCTGGGCACGTTCGTCCTGTCCGCCGGTTATTACGACGCCTACTACCACAAGGCGCTTCAGGTACGCCAGCTCATCCGCCGCGACTTCGAGCAGGCCTTCGCCCTGGCCGACGTGCTGGCCGGCCCCGCGACGCCGACGCCCGCGTTCCGCCTGGGAGAAAAGCTGGACGATCCGCTCCAGATGTACCTGGCCGACGTGTACACCATCGGGGCGAGCCTGGCCGGGGTGCCGGCGCTTTCGATTCCCTGCGGCTTCAGCCGCGACAACCTGCCCATCGGCCTGCAACTGATCGCCCCGCCGTTCGGCGAAATGGCGCTGCTTCAGACGGCGCGGCTTTATGAACGCGAAACCGACTGGCACACGCGGGTGCCGCCGATCGAGCATACAGATGCCAAGGGGTGAGAACGCCAGCCGCGGCCGGGCGCCAATCACCGGGGGCGCGCCGGCGCCTGGTGCGTGCCGGCGCACCCCAATACAGGTGACGGGTCGGCGCCGGCCGCCGCAGCCCCGATGCGTCGAGAATCTCTGTCCCTGTCAGATCGGAAGCCGCATATGACACCATTGGACCGCACCGTCTTCATCCGCACCAAGATCGTCGCCACGCTGGGTCCGGCCACTGACGAGCCGCAGCGGCTGGCGCGTGTGCTCGAGGCCGGCGTCGACGTCTGCCGGCTCAACTTCAGCCACGGCACCCTGGACGAGCAGCAGCGCCGCCTGGAGGCGGTCCGCGCCTGGGCGGCGCAGCATGACCGGCCGATTGCCGTGCTCGGGGACCTGTGCGGGCCGAAAATCAGACTGAACGAGGTGGCCGGCGGGACGGTGGAACTGGTCCGCGGACAATCCGTCCGCTTCGTCCGCGGCGCGGAGGCCTGCACGGCGGAGCGCCTCACTACCAACTACCCGTCCTTCGTCGACGAGGTGGACGTGGGCCAGCGCGTCCTGATCGACGATGGTCTGGTCCGGCTGCTGGCCGTGACGCGTGACCCCGGTGCGGTCACCTGCACCTGCACCACCGGCGGCCGCATCTCGTCGCGGAAGGGCGTCAACCTCCCCGACACGCCGCTCGCAACGCCGGCGCTCACCGCCAAGGACCGCCAGGATCTGGAGTGGGCGATCGGGCACGATCTGGACTACGTGGGCCTCTCGTTCGTCCGCCGGCCGGATGACCTGGCGGAACTGAAGGAGATCCTCGCGCGGCGCGGAGCGCGGCTGGGCGTGATCGCCAAGATCGAAAAGCCCGAGGCCCTGGAGCACCTGGAGGAGATCATCCGCCTGGCCGACGGGGTGATGGTCGCCCGCGGCGATCTGGGCGTGGAGATGGACGTCTGGCGTGTGCCCCTGATCCAGAAGGACATTACCGTCCGATGCCGTGCCGCCGGCAAGCCGGTGATCATTGCGACGCAGATGCTCCAGAGCATGGTCTCCAGCCCGACGCCGACGCGGGCGGAGGTCAGCGACGTGGCCAACGCCATCCTCGACGGCGCCGACGCGGTCATGCTGTCGGCCGAGACGGCGGTCGGCCAGTACCCGGACGTCGCCGTCACGCTCATGGACCGCGTCGCGGCTGCCACCGAGAGCTACCAGCGTCAGGGCCGCGGCTGTGAGCCGGCGCCCGAGGCGTCCGAGCCGCACACGCCGACCTCCGCCATCGTCCGTGCCGCGGTTCAGGCCGGGCTGCACCTGGATGCGCGGCTGGTGGCGGTCTGGACGGCGACCGGCGAGACCGTGCGCCAGCTCGCCCGCCATCGGCTGCCGATGCCGGTCGTCGGACTGACCTACGACCAGCGCGTCTGCCGGCAGATGAACCTGCTGTATGGCGTGATTCCGCTGCGGGTTCAGCCGCTGAGCAACCCGGCCGAGATGGCGGGGGTGCTCGATGCGCTGCTGCTGGAGCGCGGGCTGGCGCGGCGGGGGGAGCTGGTCGTGGTCGTCACGTCCACGCGGCCGCAATCTCCGGGCGCCACAGATACTGTGCTCGCGCACCGCGTGGCGCCCTGACGGCCCCCCAAAGTGGCGCGTCCGGCGTTGGCCGTGCTTGCCGGACGCACGCTACTTCACCGAGTCGTAGTTGGCCTGATAGTCTTCGTTGTCCGGGTAGAGGTGCAGCGCAGACAGGAAATCCTCGGCGGCCAGGTCATAGAAGTCCTCGCCCAGCGACCGGTAGAACAGGCCGCGCGTGTTGAAGGCCTCGGCCAGGCTGAACCTGGCCGTTTCGTTGTCGTGGTCGAGGTCGTACGCCGCCTGGTAGGCGGTGATCGCCTGAAGATGGTCGCGGGCGGCGCTGCGTTCGTCGCCCCAGGCCAGGAAGTGCGTGATCGCACTCTGCTGATAATCCTCGTCGGCGTCGATCTCGTACGCGTCGCGGTAGGCGTAGGCCGCCTGCTCGTGGTCGCCCTCGGCCGCGTACTGGTCGCCGAGCGTGTTGTACGTTTCGGCGAGCTCGGTCCTGTAAACGGGATTGTCGCTGTCGAGCTGGTAGGCCGCCCGGAAGGCGATCAGTTCGTCGCCGACGTCGGCGCCCGTGCTGATCCGCCGCCACTCCAGCGTGCGCCCGGCCCGGTAGTAGGCGTCTGCCAGCTCCGCGCGAAACGGCTCGTTCTCGACCTCGCCCAGCGCGCTGCGGGCGGCGTTGTACTCCTCGATGGCGCGGCCCGGGTCGCCCAGTCGCGCCCGCTGCCGCCCGCGGGCCAGATAACCCTCGGCCAGGGCCAGGGTCACTTCGTCCCTGCGGGGTGCCAGCTCCTGGGCCGTCCTGAACGAGATCATCGCTGCGTTCAGATCCCCGCGGGCCAGCGCATCGCGGCCCAGGGCCACATGGGCCAGGGCCTCGTCGGCCTTGTAGAGCGGATCATCGCCGGCAAGCTGCGTGGCCAAGGCGAGCGTTTCGGCAGCCTGCTCATGCTCTCCGAGCTTGAGCTGGGTCTGGCCGAGCAGGTTGTGCAGGTAGGCGGCCTGCGGCGCGGCCTTCAGCAGCACCTCCAGGCGCGACTGGATGATGCGGAGCTGGTCGGCCGAGGCGCTGCTGATCGCAAGCTGGTACTGCGCCAGGCCCTGGCCGGAGTCCCCCAGCCGGATCAGGTTCTCGCCCAGCAGGCTGCGCGCTACCGCATTGGACGGCGAACGGCGCGTCAACGAATACAGCAGGCGCACGCCGGCTTCGCGCGTCTCGCCGCGCGCCACCAGCAGCCGCGCCTGCTCCAGCACGTAGTCGTCATCGCGCTGGAGCGTGCGGGCGTTGGCGGCATCGCTGTCGAAGCCGTAATCGGGGTTCAGGTAATGCGCCCGGTTGAAGTACTTTTCGGCCTTCTCGTAATGCCCCAGGTCGAGCTCGATCGCGCCCAGCGCGTGCACCGCCAGGGCGCTGGTCGGGTTCCTGTCGAGCACGTCTTCGGCCAATTCGCGCGCCGCATCGTACTGGCCGCTCAGGCGCAAGGCCGCCGCCCGCTTGATGGTCTCCTGTTCCGCCTCAAGCTGCTCGGCGGTGAGCTGCACGCTGGGCTGCGTCTGGAGCCCGGCGGCGACGCCGGCCAGGAAGGAGTAGCTGCCGAAGGCGCCCGTGGCGCTGCTGGACTGTCCCAGCGAGACGATGGCCGCGGGTCCGAAGTCTGCGGATGTGGTGGTGGCGGTCAGGGTCGTGGGCGCGCTGCTCGAGTATGTCGCTGTAGACAGCGAGAGCAGATCGCCGATGATGGAAGCGTCGGTGCTGATCCGCATGCCGCGCAATCGCTCGTCGCGCTTCCACTCCCCGCAGTTTCTACCGGAAGCATTCGATTCGCACCGTACGCGCGCCAAGCGCGGCCGGCTTTTTCCGGCCAGCCAGACCCGGCCCGCACGCGCCGCCGTCAGCAATGGCGCTGCGCGGCCGGTAATAACAGGGCCGTGCGCAACTGACTGCGAGCGGCGTCAGCATGCCCGGTGCGTCTGGTCGCACCACGCCTGTGCGCCCGGGGCGCGCATGAGTGCGCCGGACCAGGCGCTGCTCCGACCCCCTCCAGCTCCCCGGCTCGTGCCGGCCCTTCCCAGGCGTGCCGCGCGGGGCGTCCAGGCCTCCGCCGTGAAGTGGCAGCGCTCAGACGCTGCGCTTCCGGCCCCGATAGACCACCACGCCGCCGAAGTCCAGCGGCCTGGCCGTCACGTTTACCAGGCCCGCGCCGCGGAGGCGCCGGGCCAGCGCGTCGCGACGCTCGAACGTGCGGATGGAGCGCGGCAGATAGCGGTAGGCGCCGGTCCTGTCCCGGCTGACGAGCTGCGCCAGCCACGGCAGAATGTGTTCGCAGTAGAGCCGGTAGCCCCAACGCAAGAGCGGATTCTCGGGCAGCGCGAACTCGAGCACCACGACGCGTCCGCCCGGCCGCAACACGCGGCACATCTCCAGCAGCCCGGCCTCCAGGTCCTGGAAGTTCCGCACGCCGAACGCGCAACTGACCACGCTCACCGACGCGTCGGCCAGCGGCAGGCGCAGCGCATCGGCGCGCACAAGCTGAATGGCGCTCGCCACGCCCCCGTACGCCCCGCGCGCCAGCATCTGTGCGGCGAAATCGACGCCGATGATCAGCCGCGGGGGTGGGACGCGCGCCGCGAAAGCCCGGATCATGTCGCCGGTGCCGCAGCACAGGTCGAGCACCAGGTCGTCGGGTGCGGGGTCGGCGGCCGCGACAGCGGCCCGGCGCCAGGAGGCGTCGCGCCCCAGGCTGACGATGCGGTTGACCCGCTGGTAGGCCGGCGCGATGGCGTCGAACATCGCCTGCACGCGCCGGGCCTTGTCGGCCCGGGCGTGCGGAGCACGCAAGGCCTGCGCGTCCCACACAGTCCCTCCGGCGTGCGTGTCCCGACTGTGCCGCATGCACCGCTGCGTACCACACACGCGACGAGGATGCAACCGGGCGGACGGCTGCCGGCGGCCAGCCGCCTTTCAAGCGCTGACGTTCCGAGAGGGCGTAGCGCGGGGCGCCCGGACTCCGGCGCGCCGCCCCGCGGCGCCCGCTGCGAACGCAAACGGGCGCCCGGAGCCGTGCGGCCCGCGGCGCCCGCTGCTATGTCGGGAACAACCTCCGCCTTTGCCGGTGGGAGAGACTTGCTAAAACCCATCATCAAAGTGGGTGACCGCGGCCGGCCCCGACCTGGCGCTCAGCGGCGCTGCCGTCGGGCTCTCGGACCCTCAGGTCTCCCTGGGTTTAGCGCTTACCGGTTTCAGCAATTACTTCTCCCTGGTCGAGCAACGCAGGGGTTGATCCGATCCGCTGATCCTCAATGCCAGTATACCTATCGACCGGTCGGCCCGCACGGGTGAATTGACCGGAATCGAGACCGATTCCAATCGCGCTCGCGCCCCGCGATTTGCTCTTGACAAACCCGGCTCGCGCACACCCAGCCGCGTCGGCGCCGGCCCTTGGGTGTGCCAAGACGCACCCTGCGCCGGCCGACTCACGAACGCAGGCTGTTCAGAAACTCCGCCAGGTCGGCGTAAGGCTTCATCCGCTCCAGCAGCGTCGGCATCGCCTTCACCGGCGGCAGGTCGATGAGCTGCCGCCGCAGAAGCGTGACCTTCTTGAGCGTGTCCGGCGGCAGGAGCTTCTCCTCTTTGCGTGTGCCGGACAGTTGCAGGTTCATGGCGGGCCAGATGCGCAGGTTGGCCAGCTCGCGGTCGAGCACCAGCTCCATGTTCCCGGTGCCCTTGAACTCCTGGAAGATGAACTCGTCGGCGCGGCTGCCGGTGTCGATGAGCGCCGTGGCCAGGATGGTGAGCGAGCCGCCGCCCTCGACGTTGCGGGCCGAGCCGAAGATCTGCTTGGGCTCCTGGAGCGCGCGGATGTCCAGACCGCCGGTCATGGTCCGGCCGCTGCTGCCGACGTAGTTGTTGAACGCCCGCGCCAGCCGCGTGATCGAATCGAGCAGCACGACGACGTGCCGCCCGGTTTCGACCATCCGCCGCGCCCGCTCGATCACCAGCCGCGCCACCCGCACGTGCGACTCGACGGACAGGTCGTTGCTGGAGGCGATCACCTCGCCGCGGACGTTGCGGCGCATGTCGGTGACCTCTTCCGGCCGCTCGTCGATCAGCAGCACGATCATGTGGACTTCGGGATAGTTGACCGCGATCCCGTGCGCCATCTGCTGGAGCAGGACCGTCTTGCCGGTCCGCGGGGGGGCGACGATCAGCCCGCGCTGCCCGCGGCCGATGGGCGTGAAGAGGTCCACGACGCGCATCGTCAGCGGCCCGCCCCGGGTGTCGAAATGCAGCGGCTCGGTCGGGTCGATGGCCGTCGTGTCATTCAGCGGCGTCGGCGGAAACCAGTCCTTGGCCGGCACGCCCTCCACCGTCTCGATGCGCAGCAGGCGGCGCATGCCGGGGCGGCGCGGGTCGCGCTCCACAGGGCCGGAGAGCAGCTCCCCGCCGCGCAGCCCGAGCCGGCGGATGTCATCGTGCGCGACGGAGGGATCGTCGTCGGCGGGCACCAGATGCCGCTTCAGATCGCGCAGAAACGCGACCCTGCGGTCGTCCAGCTCGAGCACGCCCTCGACGCGCTCGCACTCGTCGCGCGACGGCCGGCTTTCCTGACCCTCGCCCATAGACCCTGTCATCCCTGTCGAAACACGCGCCTGAGGCGCGCCCCCCCCGCGATCGGTCTCTCGAATCCACGACGCATCCCCGGGCCGGCACAGCACGGACCGCAGCGCGCCCGGTACGCTCCCGCCACCCCTTGCCCGAAAGGATTAGCTCCCGCGTGGCATTCATAAGAGTATACCGTCCGACCTCCGCCCGCACAGGGGCCGACCGGGCACGTCCCGCCGCGCGCATGACACATCAGCCCGCAGGGTGCGGCTTGCCGCACCATTCCCGTCGCCCGCGGGGGCCCTTCAGTGCGTCAAGACGCACCCTGCGCGTGGTTCAGTAGAAGATGGTCACGATCAGGTGCGGGTCGGCGTGCTTGCCCTCGACCACGCCGACCGTGTTGACCGCAAACTTGATCTCGATGTCGTCGCGCTGGTCTACCCACTCGTTGATCTGGTCGTTCAGATGCTGGAACGACGCGTCCGTCAGCTTGCAATGGAACGTGCGGCAGCGCGTCGCGCCGTGCGGACCGCGCAGCAGCGCCCGGTTGTAGTGGCGCTCGGGCCGACTGACGGTCATTTCCCCGCCCGAGAAGCCGTGCAGCCGGGTGGAGACCTCCGCGGACGGCTGCTCGTCGCTCTCAACCAGCGCCAGCGGCGCGTCGCCCAGCTCGACGGGGCGTGCCTGCTCCCCTGCCGCCGGTACGTCGGAAACGGTGGGGACCGGGGTCGGCGAGGGTACGTGCGCGTCGGCGTGCCTGCCCGCGGCGAGTCGGGCCTTCAACTCCTGCACGCAGCGCGGGCACAGCAGCCTGCCGTGGTACCGGGCTGCTGCCTGCCTGCGCAGTTCCTCGTTGCTGATCACCGCACCGCACTGGTCACAGATGCGTATCTTCTGCTCGTCGCCGGACATGTCCGCCTCCTTCTCGTGGTTGTCGCACAGGCTGCGGGAGGTGCGCCCTGGCTGCCGATAAGCTTTACAATACAGGGCTGCGGTCCGCTGCGGCAAGCCTGGCGGCGGCTGCGCCCCCGAGGCCTGCGTCGCTGCCGGCCGCAGGATGGAAAGCGAGGCTGAGCATGTCCACCCCTCTAGCCCGATGGCGGGTGTTATGGGCCGTATCCGCCCTGGCCCTGCTGCTTGCCGGCTGCCCGCAGACCGATGATTCGGCGAATAACGGCGCGGCCGACGGCGGCTCGACGAACGGCGCCACCGCGAATACCGCCCCTGTCGCCGATGCCGGCGCCGACCAGTCGGCGGCGGCCGGAGATCTGGTCGTGCTGGACGGCACCGGCTCCAGCGACGCCGACGGTGACCGGCTGGTCTTCATCTGGCAGCAGATCGGGGGGGAACCGCAGGTCGACTTGGACGACGCGATCTCGTCGCGGCCCAGGTTTTATGCGCCGCAGGATCTGTCCGAAACGGTCGTCCTCACGTTTCGCCTCTTCGTGGTGGACGGCCTGACCGCAGATTACGACGACGTGGCCGTGACTGTCGAGCCGGCGGCCAGCGACTGACCGCCGCCAAGAGGCGACGGCACCAGCCGTTGCAGGAACCGGCCGCGGGACGGGCCGGTCTGGCGGCTGGACAAGCGGCGCTGATGATGTATATTTTCAGATGGAGCAGCTCGAGGCCGAGCCGGCCGAGCTCGCTTACGGGCGTGTGTCCGAGTGGCCAAAGGAGGCGGGCTGTAAACCCGTCGGCGAAAGCCTACCCTGGTTCGAATCCAGGCGCGCCCAATTGACCAGTCCGAGGGGGGGTCAGCTCCGGCTGACCGGCCGGCGGCGGGCAAGGGATACCGACCCTTAGCGGCTGGTCGCCTGCGGGCCGGCGCGTCAGGCACGGCCTTCCAGCAGCATGTTGAGCACGAGCAGCGCGGCCGGGACCGCCTGAGACACGGCGACCGCGCGCCTGCGCTCCCGCCGACCTGACCGGCGGCCCGCTATCCCGGCGTGCGCTCCGGCGGCAGCAGTCCTCGGAGGCCGGCGCGCACGGGACGGCACTCAACCCTGGGGCCGGGGACTCACGGAGGCAGCACCCGGCACGCGGGCGCGACCCCGGAGGCGCATAAAAAAGGTAACGGCGAGCTACGCCGCTCGCCGTACCCACCTCTTCCCTGTTGCCCAAGAATGCCCTGACGAAATAAAGTGTACCACAACAGTACGGTTTGTCAAGCCAAGAGGAACTTTTTTATACGATTTAGCGCAAGCGCTTACGCCCACAAGACTTACATCAGCCGCGGCGCACAGGTACCCCCCCGCCGCCGCGGGCCAGGCGCTGTGCCGCTGAGCCGCTCCGCCCCGACGGGAGCGTCGGAGGTCATCATGCCCGGTGCGGCGGAGAACATGGCGGCGCGAGCGGCCACATGCTTCGCTCGGCACAGCATGGCTCTTTCAGCCGATTCGGCCCTCGTCGGCGGGGGACACAGGTGCCCGTCCGGCCATGATTGGCACATTTCCGGCGCGCGGGCGGGTAGAATGCCGGCGGCCGGCCGCCGCACCGGCCGGCGCGAGGGCGAGCGCCGCGTGCGGTTGACGTGGGTGGCCGGGTGAGTGGCGGGCGTATGCCGGAAGCACAGCAGATTACGGACGCGGCGCCGGTCCCCTCCGACCTGTCCGCGGGTCACGACTGGCGGCTGGGGCGGTTTCCGGAGCTGATGCTGCGGCGGGTAGAGAAGATCCTGCTGGTCTCCAGTGCCTACGAGTCGTTCATTCTGGAGGAGGACGGCCTGCTCACGGAGCTGATCTTCTCCGAATACGCGGACCTCGGGCTGAGTCACGCCCCGCATGTGACGCGCGTCTCCACCAGCGAGGAGGCACTGGCCGCCATCGGCCGGCGCGACTTCGACATGGTGATCACGATGCTGCGTGTCGGCGGGCCGGAGACGCGTCGCTTCAGCCAGGCCATCCGCCAGATCGCGCCGCAACTGCCCGTCATCCTGCTGATTGCCAATGAGCTGGAGCTGGCGCGCATCGGTGAAAGTCGCAGCGAGCTGGGGGTGGACGACATTTACGTCTGGCAGGGCGACGCCCGGCTGTTCCCGGCGATGATCAAGGCGGTCGAGGATCGCTGGAACGCGGAGCGTGACACGCAGATCGGCGGCGTGGGCGTGATCATTCTGGTCGAAGACTCGCTGCGCTACCGCTCGTCGTTGCTGCCGGTCCTGTACACCGAGCTGGTGCACCAGACCCGGCGCGTCATGCAGGAGAGCCTGAACCGCATGCACAAGCTGCTGCGGCTGCGGGCGCGGCCGAAGATCCTGACGGCGCAGAACTACGAAGAGGGGATGGCGCTCTACGAGCGCTTCCGGGATTACCTGTTCGGGCTGATCACCGACGTCGGCTTTCCCCGCGCCGGCAAGCCCGACCCGCGCGCCGGCCTGGACTTCATCCGCCATGTCAAGAGCCAGCAGCCGGACATCCCGGTCCTGCTGCAATCTTCCGACCCCAACAACCGGGCGCTGGCCGAGTCGGTGCAGAGCGCCTTTCTGCACAAGCGCTCCGGGACGCTGCTGCTGGATCTGCGCGACTTCATGCTCCACAACTTCGGCTTCGGCGACTTCGTGTTCCGCACGCCGGACGGGCTGGAGGTGGCCCGGGCGTCGGATCTGCACAGTCTGCGGCGGGTCCTGCTGACCGTGCCGGGCGAGTCGCTGGAGTATCACGCCAGCCGCAACCATTTTTCGAACTGGCTGCGGGCGCGCACGGAGTTCGAGCTGGCGCGCCGCCTGCGGCCGCGGCGGCTGTCGGAGTTTCCCGGCATCGAGGCGGTGCGCCAGTACCTGATCAGCGCCCTGGACGACGCACTGGGGCGGAACCGGCGCGGCGTGGTCGAAGATTTCTCGCGCAAGCGCTTCGACATGAGCACGCGTTTTGCCCGCATCGGCGGCGGATCGCTGGGCGGCAAGGCGCGCGGGCTGGCCTTCTTCGACGCGCTGCTGGCCCGGCACAACCTGGACCGCGCGCTGCGCGGTGTGCACATCTACGTGCCGCGCTCCGTCGTGATCGGCACCGCTGTCTTCGACGAGTTCCTGGAGCGCAACCGACTGCGGCGGGGGCCGCTCTACAAGGCCGATGACGACTGGATCCGCGCGGCATTCCTGCGGGCGGAGCTGCCGGCGGGGCTGGTCGAGGATCTGCGCGTCTTCCTGGAGCAGGCGCGCTATCCGATCGCGGTGCGCTCCTCGAGTCTGCTCGAAGACTCGCAGTTCTACCCGTTCGCTGGCGTGTATGACACGCACATGCTGCCCAACAACGACCCGGATCCGGAGGAGCGGCTGCGCCAGCTCTGCGCCGCGATCAAGCTGGTCTACGCCTCCACTTTCTTCAGCGCTGCCCGCCGCTATGTGGAGTCCACGCCGTACCGCATCGAAGAGCAGAAGATGGCGGTGATCCTCCAGCAACTGGTGGGCACGCGCCATGGGCGCTATTTCTATCCCAGCTTTGCCGGGGTGGTGCGCTCCTACAACTTCTACCCGTTCGGGCACATGAAGCCGGAGGACGGCGTGGCCAGCGTGGTGCTGGGCCTGGGGCAGATGGTCATGGAGGGCGGGGGGGCGCTGCGCTTCTGCCCGGCGCACCCGCGGGTGCTGCCGCAACTGGCCCACGGCAAGCAGTTTCTCGACCACTCGCAGCGCGGGTTTTTCGCGCTGGATCTGGAGTGCGTGGCCGCGGAAAGTCCCGCGGGGCTGAGGTCTGCCCTGCGGCGCCTGGAGCTGGAAGAGGCGGAGCGGCACGGCACGCTGCACGCGGTCGGCTCGACCTGGTCCCC
>Ga0209018_1001035_pt1 | contig 23749 bp, 20 predicted proteins | sample YNPBryBLVA2012_FD_185814 | JGI IMG/M metagenome (GOLD analysis project Ga0209018, IMG submission 185814) | Anoxygenic and chlorotrophic microbial mat microbial communities from Yellowstone National Park, USA - YNP Bryant BLVA 2012 (SPAdes)... ...
CACCCAGCCGCGCGGCAGGATTACCGGAGCGGCGTCTTCCCGGCGGCGCGGAGGCGGCTCCGGCAGCGGAATCAGGGTCAGGCCGAGCGCCGCCGCCAGCAGGCAGGCGACCAGGGCGGCAGTCTGCGCCGGGCCAAAACCCGCCTGGCGTTCCGGGCGCAGCAGCCCCAGAACCACGTCCAATCCAAGCAGGCCGACTGCCCCTGCCCCGCCGCCGATCAGCAGCAGCCGGCCGAGTCGTCGCCTGGTCAATATGAAGGCTTCGCTCAACAATCGTATTCCCCCCGAAAAAAGCGGAAAGGCAGTCAATCCCGGCGCAGAGCAGCGCGACCGGCAGGTTGGAGATAGCCGTTTAGCCCTTCGCCAGAGGGTAAGGCTCGACACCGATCAGCAACGCAGGATCGGGCCGGAGGCCCTGTTGTTCCAGGGCATGGGCGTATTCGGGGTGAAAGACGAAACGCCCATCCGTGATCACTTCACGGTCCCAGGGGTTCATGATCAGCTCGTCCGTGATCAGGCCGATGTAATCCGGCACGCCCTGCCCCCAGGTATGGGCATAGAGCACGGCACTTCGCACCTCGACCGCACCCAGGGTTTGCGCCTCTTGCTCGGCCATGCGCAGCGTAATCCCCTCCGAGCAAATTTCGTCTACGATCAGCACCCGCCGCCCGTGCACTTCGGTAGCGGGCGGCTGAAGCACCCAGCGCGGCATGTCGTGCACCACGCGGTCGTTCTGCCGCCGCGTAAGGCGGATGGGGAACATGTCTATCCGCAGAAAATGAGAAAGCAGCGCCGCCGGGTACAGCCCGCCGCGCATAATGCCGAGGATGATTTCCGGTTGAAAAGGCGCCACCGCCAGCGCCAGCCCCTTACACAGCCCAAAATAATCCTGCCACGAGATCGGTCGGATGCCTTTTCGCGCCTCGTAGTCGTAGAATTGATCTACCACCGTCGGCAGCCCTCCTGTAGCCTCTTTCTGTGGACTCGCCAATATCCGCCCACGTAGACGATCTTAACCGAGAACGGAAATCGGGCAACTTTACACCAGCCCGGCCACCAACGCCAGCAGCACACCGCCCGCCATCACGCTGCCCAACTGCCCGGCAGTGTTCGCGCCCATTGCGTGCATCAGGATAAAGTTCTCGAAATCCTCCTCCTGGGCGACCTTCGCCGCCAACCGCCCTGCCATTGGAAAGGCGCTGATGCCCGACGCGCCGATCAGGGGGTTGATCTTGCCGCCGCTGAGCAGGCACATCAGTTTGCCGAACAACAGCCCGGCCACCGTGTCCAGCCCGAAAGCAATCAGCCCCAGGATCAGGATTTTGATCGTATCCAGGTTCAAGAAGCTCCCCGCGCTCATCGTCGAGCCGATGGTAAGGCCGAGGAATAACGTGGCGATATTGATGATCTCGTTCTGCGCGGCCTTGTTCAGCCGGTCCACCACGCCGCTTTCCCGGAGCAGGTTGCCCAACATCAACATGCTGATCAGCGGCGTGGCTTCGGGCACCAGCAGCCCGACGACCAGCGTCACCACAATGGGGAACATCACCAGCGCCCGGCGCGACACAGGACGCGGCGCATACTCCATGCGGATACGGCGCTCTTTCTCCGTCGTCAGCAGCTTCATCAGCGGCGGCTGGATGATCGGGATCAGGCTCATGTAGGAATAAGCGGCAACGGCAATCGGGGCGAGCAGTTCCGGCGCAAGTTTGGTGGCGACGAAGATCGATGTCGGCCCGTCAATGGCGCCGATCACGCCGATGGAGGCGGCCTGGTTCAGCGGAAAGCCGAGCACGACCGCCAGGATGAGTGTACCGAAAATGCCGAACTGCCCCGCCGCGCCCAACAGGGCCATCCGGGGCATCGCCAGCAACGGGCTGAAATCGATCATCGCGCCGACGCCGACAAAGATCAGCAGCGGAAACAGCTCCGTGCTGATCCCGGCGTTGTAGAGCACGGCAAACAGGCCGCTGCCCTCCGTCATACCGGTCAGGGGAACGTTCGCCAGCACGCAGCCAAAACCGATGGGCAGCAGCAGCACCGGCTCGTATTCCTTGACCACCGCCAGCGCGATCAGAATACCACCGACGGCGATCATGACCGCGTTGCCGGGCGTGAAGTTGAGCAGGCCCTTGAGCAGTTCGGGCAGCAGTTGAGAAAGGTCCAATCGGCTAACCTCCGGGAAAGGGTCAATCGGCGTATTCGATCAGTGGGTCCTGGTGCTTGACGTGCTGACCAACGGCCACATGCACCACCGCAATTTCTCCGGCGCGGGCCGCCCGGATGACGTTCTTCATCTTCATGGCTTCCAGTACACACAACTCCTGCCCGGCGGTTACAGAATCGCCCGGCTGGACGGCAATGGAGACGATCACGCCAGGGATAGGCGCGGCGACCGTTTTGGTCCGGTCACGCCCAGGGACGGCGGGCGTTTTGGCGCTCACCGGGCGCAGCGCGCCCGTTCCCGGTCGCGGGGCAGCGGCAACCGTCGGCGCAGGCGCGGCGGCAGGACTCAATGCCGCCAGCATCGATTCTTCCGGCCACACCTCGAACGCCTCGCCATCGACCAGCACGGTGATCGGGCGCGCGTAGAGGTCGCCGACTTCGACCTCGAAGGTCCGGTTATCAACGTTTACTTTGAATTTCATCGGCGGGCTTTCCTCATCAGGGAACTGCGCGTCACAGCCTGCCAGGGCGATACCTCCGCCGTCGGCGGCAAGGGGAACAGGTGCGGCACGGACTCGGCCTGATATTCCAGGGCCACTGCCACCGCGATGACGGCGGCGCGACGCTTGCGGTCGCGCTCGGCGGCAGCGAACTCGTCGTATTCCGGCTCGGCGCTCACCGCCGCATCTTCAGCGCGGTCGGCAGTCAGGCGCACGAGTGCGGCCATCACCGCCCAGAGCAATATAATCGCGCCGAAGACCAGCGCCATACCGATCAGGGTGATCTGCCAAGCCAGGGATAGGGTATCCATCGGCGGCATCGCCTCCTACACCGGGATATTGCCATGCTTGCGCGGCGGCGCGGCGGAGAACTTGTCGCGCAAGGCAGCCAGGGCGGCGATGATCTTGGCGCGGGTTTCGCGCGGTTCGATCACGTCGTCCACGTACCCGGCTTTGGCGGCGAAGTAGGGGTTGTTGAATTTCTCGCGGTATTCCTGCGCCAGCCGCATCCGTTCGGCAGCAGCATCGGGCGCTTCCTCGATCTGCTTGCGGTAGAGGATGTTTACCGCCCCTTCCGCACCCATCACGGCGATCTCGGCGCTGGGCCAGGCGTAATTCACGTCGGTGCCGAGGTACTTGCTGCTCATGACGACATAGGCGCCACCGTAAGCCTTGCGCGTGATCACACTGATCTTGGGCACAGTCGCTTCGGAATAGGCGTAAAGCACCTTGGCCCCATGCCGGATGATGCCCCGGTGCTCCTGGTCGATACCGGGCAAAAAGCCCGGCGAGTCCACGAACGTCACCAGCGGGATGTTGAAGCAGTCACACATGCGCACGAAGCGCGTGATCTTATCCGCCGCATCGATGTCGATCACGCCGGCCATCACGTTCGGCTCCTGCGCCACGACCCCGACGCTGTGCCCACCCATCCGCGCCAGGCCGATAATCGCATTGCGCCCGAAGTTAGCCTGCAATTCAAGGAAGGTGTCGCGGTCCACCACGTGCGCGATCACTTCGTGCATACTGTAGGGCGCAGAGGGATCGAGGGGAACGATGGAATTGAGTTCCTCGTCCATCCTGAGCGGATCGTCATCCGGCGTATGGTAAGGTGGGTTTTCGACGTTATTGGACGGAAAGTAACTCAACACATGGCGGCACAAAGCCAAAGCCTCGCGCTCGTTGCGCGCGGCGAGGTGAGCTGTGCCACTGATCGAGGTATGCACATCTGCCCCGCCCAGACTCTCGGCGTCGATGGTCTCGCCCGTTACCGTTTTGATCACATCCGGCCCGGTGAGGAACATGTATGAGTTCTTCTCGACCATGATAATCACGTCGGTAAGCGCAGGCGAATAGGCCGCGCCGCCCGCGCACGGGCCGAGCATAACGCTGATCTGCGGGATGACGCCGGAATAAAGCGCGTTGCGGCGGAAAATCTCCGCATACCCGGCCAGACTCTTGACACCTTCCTGAATGCGCGCGCCGCCGGAATCGATCAGGCCAACGATAGGCACGCCGTTGCGCAGCGCCAGGTCCATCACACGGCAGATTTTGCGGCTCTGCATCTCGCTCAGCGTGCCGCCGTAGATGGTGAAGTCTTGCGCATAAACGTACACCGTGCGCCCGTCGATCTGGCCGTAGCCGGTGATGACGCCTTCGCCCAGGTATTCTTCGCTGTCATCGTCGCCCTGGTGGGTGATGAACGGCTCCAATTCGTTGAACGTACCGGGGTCGAGCAGCAGGTCCAGGCGCTCACGAGCCGTCAGTTTGCCTTTGGCGTGCTGGCGGGCGATGCGTTCCGGGCCGCCGCCCTGACGCGCTTTTTCCCGCAGCGCGCGCAGTTCGTGAATACGGGGGTCTTCTGAGACCATGCGCGATTCCTCAGATAAATGTGATCTGTGCAAGCAGGGCGAATCGACGCCCTGCAATATGTGGTTATCATATAACAACCTTCCAATAGGCGAAAGGTCACTTTACGCAGCGCGCTTACGCAGATCATCATGACTTAGACGCAGTGACTACACACTTTTATATACTATACATAAACCGATAATACCAACCGTCTTGTGCTTGACACACAATCCAGATCATGTATAATGAACATGATTTTATTTTTTTCCTGACTTAAATAATTCGCCTTTCCCAAAACGTTTGAAGGCGCAGGCAGATGGCCGTCCGGCAGGCATGGATCGGCAGCAACCGCAGCAGCACCCGGTCACATAACCTCAGCGCGATCCGGCTCATGCTCTTGCATCACGAGGTGATTTCGCGCGTCCAGCTGGCGGAAATCACCGGGCTTTCCACTACCACCGTCACCAATCTGATCGCGGAGATGCTGGCGCAGGGCATCGTGGCCGAAGAAGGGACGGAACTGCCGTCCAGACGTCGTAGCGTCGGACGTCCCCGCACAGCGCTACGGCTCGTCCCCGAAGCGCGCAGCGTGATTGGCGTTCACTTCGGCGTAGGAACGATCCGCGTCTGCATAAGCGACCTGCGCGCTCGCCCGTTGGATGCCCTGTTTCTGGAACACCCGCTGGATAAACCCGCCGAAGCAGTGCTGGAAGACGTCGCGGGAGCCGTGCAAACGGTCGTTGCGCGCAGCGGGGCAGCACAGCGCCTGCTGGGTGTGGGAGTCGGCGCATCCGGGCTGGTCGATCCCGACACCGGGATCAACGTGATCGCACCAAACCTGGGCTGGCACAACGTCCCGATCCGTGACTGGCTCGCCCGACGGCTGAACCTGCCCGTTTATGTAGACAACAATGTGCGCGGTATGGCCCTGGCCGAAGCCCTGTTCGGCAGCGGCCAGGGCGTGGACGCGCTGGCGTTCGTCTACGCCCGTATCGGCGTGGGAGCGGGTTTTGTCGTCGGCGGAAAACTGTATCGCGGCGGTGGCGCGGGCGCGGGCGAGATCGGGCACACAACCATCATCAGCGAAAACGGCGAGCCGTGCCGCTGCGGCAATATCGGCTGCCTGGAAACGCTCGTTTCCGAGCCGGCCATCGTGCGCCGGGCCGAGGTGCTCGCCGGGCAGGACCCGCGTGGCGCGCTGGCACGCTCTCTGCGCCGCACAGAAGGCACGCCGATTGAGCGCATTTTCACCGCCGCTCGTACAGGTGATCCTGCCACGTGTGCCCTGCTCAACGATGTGGCCTATCACATGGGCATCGCGCTGGCGAACCTGGTGAATGTTCTCAACCCGGAACTGATTGTGCTGGGCGGCATTTTTGCCCAGGGCGCAGACCTGATGCTGCCCACCGTCGAATCGACCATGCGCCAGCGCGCTTTTGCCAACCTGGGCGAGCATGTGCGCTTGCAGACCACCCGTTTCGATCAGCAACAGGTCGGCATGATCGGGGCTGCTGCCCTAGCCTTGAACGCCTTTTTCTACCAGCAGGACGAGGGGACAACGTGACCGCACACGCCGTCTGCCGCCTCGGCTGGGTTGCCATTGCCCGGCCCACCTTCGACATCCCCCTTGCAACCGAAACCGCGACGCACGCGCGCGCTGTGTTGACCCGCGCCGGGTTCGCGTTGATCGGGCCGGACGTGCTGGTGATGACAGCGGAGGAAGCGGCGACGGCGTTGCAGACGCTGGCCGAACAGCCCATCGACCTGCTGATCCTGTTTCAGGCGACCTTCGCCGACAGCACGATGGCGATCCGGCTGGCAGAAGCGATCAGCGCGCCGCTGCTGCTGTGGGCCGTGCCCGAAGAGCGCACGGGCGGACGGCTGCGGCTCAATGCGCTGTGCGGCATCAACCTGGCCGCGCACGCGCTCCGGCGTGCCGGGCGCCGCTACGACTACCTTTATGCTACGCCCGATGATCCCGCCGTGTTGGAAAAAATCGTCCCCCTGGCCCACGCGGGAAGGGCCGTCCGCGCATTGAGGCAGGCGCGCATCGGGCGGATCGGAGATCACCCGGCAGGCTTCGATAGCTGCCGCTACGACGCGGGTGCCTTGCAGCAGCGGTTCGGTGTGGAAGTTGTGCAGTTCGGGCTGGAGGAAGTCTTTGCCCTGGCGCGCAACACGGCCCCGGAACGCATCGCCAACACGGCGGGACGTTGGTGCGACCGGATCGACGGCCTCCCCGCTCTGGATCAGCAGGCGCTCAACGGCACCGTCGCAGCATTCCTGGCACTGCAACATCTCGAAAGCCGGGAACAGCTCGACGGATTGGCAGTACGCTGCTGGCCGGAATTCTTCACCGACTTAGGCTGTGCGGCCTGTGGGGCGATGTCGATGCTCACCGAAGAGGGCATCCCCTGTAGCTGCGAAGCCGACCTGAACGGCACGCTCACCCAGATCATCTTGAGCAAGCTCAGTGGCCAGCCGGCTTTTGGCACGGATATGGTGTCCTTCGATGCGCGGGAGAACACCGCCGTGTTGTGGCACTGCGGCCTGGCGCCGCTCTCGATGGCCGATCCCGACGTGCGCCCGGTCGGGACGATCCACTCCAACCGCAAACTGCCACTGCTGCTGGAATTTCCGCTCAAGCCGGGGCGGGTGACGCTGGCGCGGCTCAGCGAGGCGACGGGCGGCTACCGGCTGGTCGTGGGCGGCGGCGAGATGATCCGCGCGCCATTGAGCTTCAGCGGCACATCGGGCGTGATCCGCTTCGACCGCCCTGCTGCTGAGGTGCTCGACACGATCCTCAGCGAGGGGCTGGAGCATCACATTGCACTAACCTATGGGGACCATATTCCGGCCTTGTTGGCCCTGGCAAACATGCTCGATCTTCCGGTGCTGCGCCTGGCATAGCCAGGAAAGGAGGCTGACCGACACGAAACCGTCATGGCGGCATTTAACGTGCGCAAGTACACAGGTACACGGGGAGCAGCCCGGCTGCTCCGTCGCGGTCGAAAATCCTTTTAGCAAGAAACGCTCCAATCCGATTAGACGATTTCTCGGAGGAGAACTGAACATGAAACTGCGTATGCTGGCCCTGTTGCTCGTTCTGGCGCTGCTGCTTGCCGCCCTGCCGATCCAGGCGCAGGGAGAGGCCGTCGAACTGCGCATGTTGTGGTACGACGACGGAAATGAGGGGCAGGTGCTGCGCGACCTGCTGGACCGCTTCCAGGAAGACCATCCCAACATCACCGTCGTGATCGACACCGTCGCCTACGCCGACCTGCACACCCTGCTCCAGGCGCAGGTGGAAACCGGCGAAGCACCGGACATGGCCCGTATCACTTTCCCGGCGCGCTTCCTGGGCAGCTACCTGGACTTGACGCCTTACGTGGCCGACCCCGAATACTGGACCGCGAACTTCCCCGAAGCCGTGCTCGGCTCCATGCGCGACGGCGCGGATGACACCGGCATCTACGGCTATCCGACGCAGTTCACCATCACCGGGCCGTTCATCAACGTGACGCTGTTCGAGCAGGCCGGCGTGGACATCCCCGCCGACGACTCGACCTGGGAAGAATGGGTCGCCGCCGCGACCGCCGTGGCCGAGACTCTCAGTGACGAGGATACCCCGGTCTACGCCGTCGCCATCGACCGCAGCGGGCACCGCGTCTGGGGGCCGTCCCTGAGCCGCTGCGCAACCTTCATCAATGACGAGGGCACTTTCACGGTGGACAGCGAAGGCTTCCGTTCGACAGCGGAAATGATCATCGGCTGGCACAACGACGGCCTGATGCCCGCCGACATCTGGGCGGGCAGCGCGGGCAACTACGTCCCCGCTGCGCCATACTTCATCAACGGTCAGTTGGTGCTGTACATGTCCGGGAGCTGGCAGATCGGCAACTTCGCCACCAACATCGGCGATACCTTCGACTGGCGCGTGATCCCCAACCCGACCGGCGACTGCGGCTCGACGGGCATCCCCGGCGGCGCGCTGGTGGTGGCCTTCGGCAGCACGGAGCACCCCGAAGAGGTGGCGCTGGTGATGGACTACCTCGCCAGCGAGCCGGTGCTGGAGGAGTTCTACGCGCGCACGCTGTTCCTGCCGGGCCACCTGGGCCTGATCGAGCGCGGCATTGAATATCCCAGCAATGCCGAGGCGCTGAATGCCTTCGCCGCCCAGATTCCGAACCTGTCGGCAGAAGCGTATGCGCTCCAGTATCACCCGAAAGGGTCGGACCTCAACGCTGCCATCCGCGACCGCCTGAGCCAAGTGATCGTGGGCGAGATGACGTTGGACGAGGCCATTGAGCGTATCCAGGCCGACATGGACGCGCTGTTCGCACAGTAAATAGCAGTAAGTAGGGGCGAGGTATGCCTCGCCCCTACAGCCCCAAAAGATCGTCCTGCCCCTTCCGTTTGATCGCACGAGGAGGGAGTTGCTGAGATGACCATCGCTCGCAGCCCTGCCCAACGGCGCCCCCCTGTTCTGCGCCGACACCGGCGGAAAATCGGCGCAATACTGGGAAGCTGGCTGTTCAAGCCTTACGCTATCTTGATGAGTACACTGGACCTGGTGTTTGCGCCGTTGCAGCGCGTGCTCGGCGTCCAGCGGATGGGCTACTTCTTCGTGCTGCCCAACCTGCTGATCTTCGGCATTTTTATCCTGTTCCCGATGCTGCTGAACTTTTATTATGGCTTCACGGCAGGCGATTCGATCCTGCCGGAAAACCGGCAGTTCGTGGGGATGGAAAACCTGCAAACCCTCTTCGCCTGCGGCAACTTTCTCGATCCCAACACCTGTGTGCAGGATCGCTTCTGGCGCGCAGCCTCCAACACGTTCACTTTTGTGGTGGGCCAGGTTGGGTTGATGGTGGTGCTGGCACTGATCACAGCGTTGGCGCTTAACCGCCAGATTGCAGGACGGGGCTTTTTCCGCAGCGTCTTCTTCTACCCGGTGCTGATCTCGCCGGTTGTGGTGGCACTTATCTGGAAGTGGTTGCTGCAAGAACAAGGCGTGCTCAACGGCCTGATCGTGCTCCTGGGCGGAGAGCGCGTGCCTTTCCTCACCGATGCCAACTGGGCGCGCTTCTGGGTGATCTTCATCAGCGTGTGGGCGCAGATGGGCTTTTACACGCTGATCCTGCTGGCGGGCTTACAGGCGATTCCCAAAGACCTGTACGAGGCGGCGTCGATGGACGGCGCGGGTGGATGGCGCAGCTTCCGTTCAGTAACGCTGCCGCTGCTGATGCCGACCATGCTGGTGGTGCTGGTGCTGTCGCTCATCCGCGCCGTGCAGGTCTTCGACCAGGTGTATGTGCTGACGACGGGCGGCCCCGGCACGGCGACGCTCTACATGGTGCAGTACATCTTCCAGACGGCCTTCGACCGTCATAACTTCGGGCTGGCCGCCGCCGCTTCGCTGGTGCTGGCCGTCGTGCTGCTCATCCTGACGCTGGGCCAGCTTCGCCTGGGCCGCGCCAGTGAAATCGCCTGAGGAGGGCCTGACATGGACCGTATCATCTCCTTCCTGATACGCCGCCAGGGGCGCAAACGGCTGACTGCCGCCGACGCGATCACCTATCTGTACCTGGTCGCGGGGACGGTGGTGATGTTCGGGCCGGTGCTGTGGCTGGTGATGTCATCGTTCAAGCCACAGGATACGCTGTTCGACTTTCCGCCGTCCTTTCTGCCCTACCAGCAAGAAAGCGTGCAAATAGAAGGCTACGCTGAGCCATTGCCGCTCTACGACATCACTTTTGCCGACGGCACGACCCAGCGGCTGGCGCAGGTTCAGCGCGTGGGGATCGAGGTACGGATGATCGATCCAAACGACCCTGGTGCGGAACCGCTGCGCATCAACCTGCGGGAAATCCAGAACCGCACCGAGGTGCGCAGTACTTACTTCGACACCCGCAACTATACCGGCGGCATCGCCAGCTTCCCCTTTCTCACCTACCTGGGCAACAGCGTGACCGTGACCGTCGTGGCGACGGTGATCACGCTGCTGGTCAACAGTATGGCGGCCTTCGGGCTGAGTAAGTACCGCTACAAAGGCCGTGACGCGATCTTCCTGGTGATGATCAGCACGCTGATGGTGCCCGTGTCGGTTATCTTGATCCCGGCCTTTCTGGTGATCACCCAGGTCGGCTGGAACAACAACCTGTGGGGCGTGATCGTCCCCGCCGCCGCCACGCCGACGGGCGTGTTTCTGCTGCGCCAGTACATGCTCACCATTCCCGACGAACTACTGGAGTCGGCGCGCATCGATGGAGCGAGCGAATGGCGCATCTACTGGCAGATCGTGCTGCCGCTGGCGGGGCCGGCCCTGGCCGTGCTGACCATCTTCTCGGTGATGTGGCGCTGGAACGACTTCCTGTGGCCACTGATTGTGCTCAGCCGCACGGAGTTGTTCACCTTGCAGGTGGGCCTGAACGCCTTTCAGGGTGCGCTGAACGTGCAGTGGCATTACATCCTGGCGATGACGGTGCTGACCCTGCTGCCGATTACGGTGGTGTTTGCGCTGCTCCAGCGGTACATCACCACCGGCATCGCTACCACCGGGATGAAGTAAGGGCAGTTTTGACGCGGGGACGCAACATGTTGCGCTCCACGCGATCCCGACATCATGAATAGAGGAGTCACCATGTTCAAACGTCACCCCTTTTTGGTCGGTGGGCAGTGGCGCACCAGCGACGACATCCTGACGGTCCGGTTTCCTTACAACGGCGAGGTCGTGGCGGAAGTGTGCCAGGCGTCTGACGCCGATCTGGAGGACGCGGTCCGGGCGGCGGAGCGCGGCTTTGCGATCACGCGCAAGTTGCCCGCCCATGCCCGCGCGCGCATCCTCTACGCTTTGCTGGATCAGATGGAAAAACGCACAGAGGACCTGATCGAGACCCTGGTAATGGAGGGTGGCAAGGCGCGTAAGATCGCCCAGGGCGAGGTCGCCCGCGCCAAAGAGACGGTCCGTGTGGCCGCTGAGGAAGCCAAGCGCATCGGCGGTGAGATCGTGCCCATCGACTGGACCGAGGCAGGCGAAAAACGGTTCGGCTTCATGCGCCGCCTGCCGCTGGGGCCGGTGCTGGGCATCGCGCCGTTTAACTATCCGCTGAACCTGGCCTGTCACAAGCTGGCCCCGGCCATCGCCGCCGGCAACTCGTTCATCCTCAAGCCCGCTTCGGCCACCCCACTTTCAGGGCTGCTGCTGGGCGAGATGGTACTGGAAGCAGGCTTTCCGCCGGAAGCGATCAGCGTGGTGGTGTGTCGGGGATCGAAGGCGGAAAAGCTGGTGGCCGACCCGCGCATCGCCTTTTTCACCTTCACCGGCAGTTCCGAGGTCGGCTGGCATCTCAAGAGCGTATCCGGGCGCAAGCGCGTGGGACTGGAACTCGGCGGCAATGCGGCGGCCATCGTCCACGAGGACGCCAACCTCGACTACGCCATTAGCCGCATCACGATGGGCGGCTTTGCCAACGCCGGGCAGAACTGCATCTCGGTGCAGCGCGTGCTGCTGCACCGCCCCATCTACAACCGCGCCCTAGAAGGGCTGCTCGACAAAATCAGCGCGCTCAAGGTCGGCGACCCACGCGACCCGGCGACTGATGTCGGCCCGATGATCGACGCGAAAGCCGCCGCCGAAGCCTACGCAAAGGTCCAAGAGGCCGTACAGGGCGGCGCAAAGATCGCGCTCGGCGGCAAGTGCGAAGGCACCATGTTCGCGCCGACCGTGTTGGTAGACACCACGCCGGAGATGCGCGTCAACCGCGAAGAACTCTTCGCCCCCATCATCACCGTCGCACCCTACGACGACTTCGACGAGGCGATCCGGCTGGCGAACGACACCGACTTTGGGCTGCAATCGGGCGTGTTCACGCAGAACGTCAACCGCGTGCTGCGCGCCTTCGAGGAGATCGAGGTCGGTGGGTTGCAGGTAAACGATGTCTCGACCTTCCGCGTAGACCAGATGCCCTACGGCGGCGTCAAAGGATCGGGCATCGGGCGGGAAGGCCCGCGCTACGCCATCGAGGAGATGACCGAGATGAAGCTGCTGGTCATCAACCTGGCAGGCGGGCAGGAATAGGGCGGCAAGCGCCGAAGCGACAGGCGAAAACGGCGGCGGTGCATTCGCTACCGCTGCCGCCGTTCTGACATTGCAGGAGGCCATCATGCGGTTCTTTTTGGACAGCGCGCACGTGCACGAGATCAGCTACGCGCTGGAGATGTGGAACATCGACGGCGTGACCACCAACCCACGCCACGTGCAGGCGTCGGGCAAACCGTTCCTCCGGGTCGTGCAGGAGATCGGCGCCCTCTTCGCCGGCACAGACAGACCCATTTCGGTGGAGATCAACCCGCACCACACCGATCACAAAGCCATGCTCGAAGAAGCCGAAAAGCTGTACGCGCTGTGCCCACAGAACTTCGTCATCAAGGTTCCCTCGACCGAAGCCGGCTTCAAGACATGCGCCGCCCTGCGGGAGAAGGGCATCCGTGCCAATGTGACGTTGTGCTTCTCCGCCTCACAGGCGCTCATGGCGATGCGCATGGGCGCGACCTTCGTATCGCCCTTCATCGGCTGGAAAGAAGCCAACGGCGAGGAAACGGTACAGTTCATCCGCGACATCTGCACCATCCGGGATAATTACGCCTTCTCGACAGAAGTGCTGGTCGCCGCCGTGCGCAACGGGCGGCAGATCGCCGAGGCGGCCATCGCCGGCGCCGACGTGGTGACGGCAGGATTCAGCGTTTTCAAAGATGCCTTCGACCATCCTTACACCCACGACGGCCTGAAGCGTTTCGCCGACTTCTGGGATCAGACGCAGTACGAATGACATCGAACCGCCAAAGCCGCAGAGAACGCCAAACAAAAGATTAACCTGGCGTCCTGGCGGTTGAATGTCTTGCCTTGCAACGGAGCAAACGCTATGCCCAAACCGCCTAAAATCGTGATCCTCGGCGCGGGCAGCGCCATCTTCGGCCTGGGAGCGATGGCGACCCTCATCCGGTCAGAGCGACTGCGCGGGGCCGAACTGGGGCTGGTGGACATCAACGCGCAGGGCCTCGAAACGATGACCGCCCTGGCCCACAAAATGAACGCGCATTTCGACGCCGGGATGACCATCACTGCTTCCACCGAGCGCAAGGACCTGCTGCCCGGCGCAGACTTCGTCATCGTCTCGATCCAGGTCGGGCCGCGCGAAACCGTGTGGGAGATGGACTGGCGCATCCCATTGCGACACGGCGTCCGCCAGCCGTATGCCGAAAACGGTGGGCCGGGGTCGTTCGCCCACACCGCGCGCAACCTGCCCGTGATCCTGGACATCGCACGGGACATGGAACGGCTCTGTCCGAACGCCTGGTATCTCAACCTCACCAATCCCCTGATCCGCCTGACCTGGGCGGTCAGCCGCTATACTCGTGTCAAGGTACTGGGGCTGTGTCACCAGCTGCTGTGGGGCTATGCGATGGCGGGGGCAGTACTTGCGGACCGCTACGGCATCCCGATTCCCGAAGGCTTCCATGTCCACACCGATGCCGACAACCTGCCCAACTTCATCCCCGTGGCGCGTGCCGCGTTGGAATGCTTCGACATCAAAGCGGCAGGGCTAAACCATTTCTCTTGGGTGTACGACATCCGCGACAAACACACTGGCGAAGACCTCTATCCCTTGTTGCGCGAAACATGGCTGCACAACTACCGCCGAGACTTCGAGCCGTTGACGCGCGACCTGTTCGAGATTTTCGGTCTGATGCCCACCCCCGGCGACAGCCACCTGTGCGAATACCTGCCCTGGGTGAGCGACCCGATCACAAAACCCTGGGAAAAGTACGACCTCAAGCTGCAAAGCTGGGAGGGCAACCGTCGCCGCCGCGCCGCCCGCTGGAAGCTGGCCGACTCGATCCTCTCCGGCGAAACACCCATCGAGCAGATGCGCAACGTATGGCAGTTCAACATCCTGGAAGAGCCGGTGGCAGAGATCATCGCGGCCATCACCTTTAACGACAACGCCTACAGCCCGCAGTTGAACATTCCTAACAACGGCGGCCTGATCCCCAACCTGCCCGCCGACGCCATCGTCGAAGTGCCGGGCGTGCTGTCCGGCTTGGGCGTTCAGGGGATCGGTTTTCCACCTCTGCCGGAAGGCATTGCCGAATTGTGCCGCCGAGAACTGGCGCTCAGCTCGCTCGTCATCGAAGCGGCAGCGACGGGCGACCGGAAGCTGGCACTGCAAGCCTTGCTGCTCGACCCAATGGTGACGGACATCGACACGGCCCGCGCCATTCTGGACGACTTTTTGAGAGAATTCGCCGAGTATCTGCCGCAGTTCGCGTAGCAACGTTCCCGGAGGGGCACGGTCTGCCCCGCCCCTACCTACCCTGACGCAAGGAGGAAACGAAAAAGTATGGCCCATAACGCGCTCATCCACGAACCTCAAGATGACGTAGCCGTCGCCATCGTGGACCTCAAGAACGGAGACATGGCCTCGGCGGTGACGCTGGAAGGTCAGCCGGTCGGCACGGTCCGGGTGACGGAGGATATTCCCCTGGGACACAAGATCGCCATGCGCGACATCCCCGCAGGCCAGCAGGTGATCAAGTACGGCCGCGTCATCGGCAAGGCCGTGCAGGCCATCCCGCAAGGCGCGCACGTCCACACGCATAACCTCAAGAGCATCAGGTGGCAATGACCATGAACAACACCCCCCTGTTCGGCTATCGGCGCGAGAACGGGCGCGTTGGCATCCGAAATCACGTCGTTATCATCCCCGTCGATGACCTCTCGAACGCGGCGGCAGAAGGCGTGGCTTCCCTGATCAAAGGCACGCTGGCCCTGCCCCATCCCTACGGACGCTTGCAGTTCGGCGAGGACCTGGAACTGACTTTCCGCACCCTGATCGGCGCGGGGCGCAACCCCAACGTGGCAGCGGCCATCGTGATCGGCATCGAGCCGAACTGGACGGACCGCATCGTGGCCGGGATCGCCGAGACGGGCAAACCCGTTGCAGGCTTCGGCATCGAACGCTACGGCGACCTCAAGACGATTGAAATGGCCTCCCACAAGGCCAAAGAATTCGTCCAGTGGGCCTCGGAGCGCCCGCGCGAGCCGATCTCCTTCGGCGACCTGACCGTCAGCGCCAAGTGCGGCGAATCCGACACAACGCTCGGCCTGGCCGCCAACCCGACCGTCGGGCGATTGCTGGAGCGGCTGATCGCGCAGGGTGCGACGGCCATCTTCGGCGAGACGAGCGAAGTCACCGGCGGGGAGGACATCATCGCCGCCCAGGCGGTCACGCCGGAAGTCGGGCAGGAGTTCCTGCGCGTCTTCCAAGCGTACCAGGATTTCATCATCGGCACGGGCGCGGACCTGTTCGGCTCGCAGCCGACCCAGGGCAACATCCGGGGTGGCCTGACCACCATTGAGGAAAAGGCGCTGGGCAACATCCAGAAGATGGGTCGCAACAAGGTGATGTCCGTGCTCCAGCCCGCCGAGGAACCCAAAGGGCCAGGGCTACACTTTATGGACTCGTCCAGTGCGGCGGCAGAGATGGTCACGCTGTGCGCGGCGGCAGGGTCGGTGGTGCACTTCTTCACCACCGGGCAGGGCAACATCATCGGCAACCCCATCGTGCCGGTCATCAAGATTTGCGCCAACCCGATCACGGTGGCGACGATGGCCGAACACGTAGACGTGGACGTGAGCGGCATCCTGCGCCTGGAACTGACGCTCGACCAGGCGGCGGACACACTGCAATCTATGCTGGCGCGCACCATCAATGGGCGGCTGACAAGCGCCGAGGTTCTGCGTCACAACGAGTTCGTGCTGACCAAGCTCTATCGCAGCGCGTAGGACAAACACCACAACTACGCGGTATATTCGTAGGGACTTTGCGGACTTAGCCGGGGAGGTGAACCTCCGGCAACCAGGGCAGATACGGTCGTTTTTGAAACTCGCACATTGGGTCAGTAGATTGCGGAGCGACCACCGATGCAGTCTCATCTCACCCATCTGGAATGCGGCTGGTGCCACGCCGCTTACGACGCCGACCGCCTGTGGAATGTCTGCCCGGCGTGCGGACGTCCGCTGCTGGCCCGCTACGACCTGGAAGCGGCGCGGGAAGCCTTCCCCCGCAAGGCACTGCGTGACCGCGCGCCGACGCTGTGGCGCTACGCCGAAATACTGCCCGTGCGCGTCCCGGCTTACCGCCTGTCGCTGGGCGAGGGATTCACGCCGCTGCTGCGGCTGGATCGGCTGGGTGCGTCCCTGGGCCTGGAACACGTCTACGCCAAAGACGAAGGGCTGAACCCGACGGCCTCGTTCAAGGCGCGGGGGCTATGTCTGGCCGTTGCGCGCGCCGCCGAACTGGGCGCACAGGCGGTCGCATTACCCACCGCTGGGAACGCCGGCAGCGCCATGGCCGCCTATGCTGCCCGCGCCGGGCTGCCCGCCCACGTCTACCTGCCGCGCGACGCGCCGCCGACCTTCGCCGCCGAGATGCGCGCCCTGGGCGCGGAAGTCACCCTGGTAGACGGCCTGATCACCGACTGCGCGCGCTTCGTGCGGGAAGGGGCCGCCGCCGGGCGCTGGTTCGACCTCTCGACGCTCAAGGAGCCGTACCGCGTTGAGGGCAAAAAGACGATGGGCTACGAGCTGGTGGAACAACTCGGCTGGATGTTGCCGGATGTGATCCTCTACCCGACGGGTGGCGGGACGGGGATCGTCGGCATGTGGAAAGCCTTCGACGAGATGGAGCGTCTGGGCTGGATCGGCCCGGCGCGCCCGCGCATGGTCAGCGTGCAAAGCACGGGCTGCGCGCCGATCATCCGGGCTTTCGAGCAGGGCCGCGAGACCGCCGAACCCTGGCAAAACGCCGCGACCATCGCCGACGGCCTGCGCGTCCCGGCGGCCATCGGTGACTTCCTGATCCTGCGGGCGATCCGCGACAGCGGCGGAACCGCCTTGGCCGTCTCCGACGACGACATTCTGGATGCCCTGCGTGAACTAGGCCGCCTGGAAGGGCTGTTCGCCGCACCGGAAGCCGCCGCGACGGTGGTTGCGCTGCGCCGACTGGCAGCCGACGGTTGGATTCAGCCCCACGAGCGGACGGTACTGTTTATCACGGGCAGCGGCCTCAAGTACACGCATCTGATCCGCGACACGCAGCCATGACCGCATTCCGCCTGCCCTACGGTAAGGGCCACCTGACCTTCACCCTGCCGGACGGCTATTCCGTCGAAGTGCTCGCGCCGAAAGACACGCCCGCCGCACCCGATCCACTGGCCGAGGTGACGCGCGCGCTGGACGATTCGCTCGGCGCGCGGCTGGAGGACTTCGCCGGGGCGCACTCTGCCGCGATTGCCGTCAACGACAAAACGCGCCCGGTCCCGCACGCCTACCTGCTGCCGCCGCTACTGGCCCGCCTGGAGCGGCTCGGCCTGCCGCCGGAGCGCATCACCCTGCTGATCGCCAGCGGTGCGCACGTTCCGATGCCGCCGGAGGAATTCGGGCAGGTCATCCCTGCCGACGTGCTGGCGCGCTACCCCGTGTTCTGCCACGACTGCGACGACGCAGATAACCTGCTGGCGTTGGGGAACACCGCGCGCGGCACGCCGGTCTGGATCGACCGCAGCTATCTGGCAGCCGATCTGCGGATTGTCGTGGGCGACATCGAGCCGCACCAGTTCATGGGCTTCTCCGGCGGCGTTAAGAGCGCGGCCATCGGGCTGGCAGGGCGGGCAACCATCACCGCCAACCACACTCTGCTGACCGATCCGCATTCGACCCTGGGCCGCTATCACGACAACCCGACCCGCCAGGACGCCGAAGAAATCGGGCGGATGGCGGGTGTGCACGTCGCGCTGAACGCCATCCTGAACCGGGAGAAACAGATCGTCCGCGCGCTGGCCGGCGATCCCCGCGCGGTGATGGAAGCCGGAATCCCCCTGGTGCGAGCGATTTGCCAGGTGCAGGTCGGCGCACCGTTCGACCTGATGATCGCTTCGCCGGGCGGACACCCGAAAGACATCAATCTCTACCAGGCGCAGAAGGCACTGGCCCACGCTGCGCCGATCACGCAGGAGGGCGGGACGGTCATCCTGGCCGCTGCCTGCCCGGAAGGGACCGGCGGCACAAGCTACGAACAATGGATGCTGTCCGAAGGGATGGACTCCTACGAAGCCGTGTTCGCGCGGTTCCGGCGAGAGGGCTTCCGCATCGGGCCGCACAAAGCCTACCAGATCGCGCGGGACGCGGCGCGCGCGCGGACCTTCCTCGTCTCCGAGATGCCGCCGGACCTGGTGCGCCGTCTGCTGCTGACTCCGGCGAGCCTGGAAGAGGCGGTATCGCTGGCGCTGGCGACCCTGCCGCCCGGCGCGCGCATTGGCGTGATGCCCCTGGCCAATGCCACCGTCCCCATCCTGGCAGAGCAAATTGCCCCCGACAACGCCGGAAGCAGATAAAATGACCCCGGTGTGATTCTTGCAATCGCCGGAGCAACCGCTTGAACCCTATCCCCAGGCTGCGTGGGAACTGGCTGGCGCTGGTCTTCGCCGCTTATACCCTGATCGCGCTGGGCGCGCTGGGCGGGCTGGTCGCGCAGTTCGACCGCGCCGTGCCGAACGGCCCCGACAGCGACTTCTATCAGTTCCACTGGAACTACTGGTGGCTGCGCTTTGCGCTGCTGCAAGGGCAGTCGCCGCTGTGGACCGACTACGTGCTGTACCCGCACGTTTCCAACCTCAGCCTGCACACGCTGGCCCCGATCTGGCTGCCGGTCTATTTGCTGGTCGAACCACTGGCGGGGCGGATCGTGGCCGTGAACCTGATGGTGGTGCTAGGCTTTCCCCTCACCGGGCTGGCAATGGCCACCTGGCTCCGGCGCGTTCTGGAAAATGCCGCCCCTCGAAAGACAGAGGCGAAGATCGCCGCTTTCGTCGGTGGGCTGGTCTACGCCTTTTCGCCGTACATGCTTTACCACGCGGCCAAGACGCACCTCAACCTCACGGCACTGTGGTGGTTCCCGCTCACGCTGCTGCTGTGGGACGAGATCGCCGCGCCGCGCCGCCTACCGCGTCCGGCCGGAGCCGTGCTGATGGGATTGGCCCTGTGGGGCTGCTGGCTCACCGACCTGCAATATCCGCTGTGGCTGCCCTTCACTCTCGGCCCGTATGCCCTGTGGACGTTGTGGGCCGCCCGGCAGAGCCGCCGGCGGGCACTGGTCGGATGGGGCGCGCTGGCCCTGGCGGTGATGGTCGCCCTGACCTTGATCTGGCCGCTCCCGGCGCTGCTCCAGATACGGCAGGACCCGCTCGAATTTCCCCCGGCAGGTCTCGACACCGCGCGCGCTTACAGCCTGCTGCCGGGCGCGCTGTTGGGGCTGTCCCCGCTGAGCGACGACCGAACGTTGGGGCGGCTGCTGCCCTGGCTGGTGTGGGGAGGGAGCGCGGTTATGACATTTCGACGGCGCTCCACGCAAACAGACGCAGGAGTGACCGCTCAACCGCCTCTAGCGACTCGTGCGCCCTCGCCCTGGTTCTGGCTGCTGATCGCGCTGCCGCCGCTGATCCTGGCCCTCGGCCCGGACGTGACCATCGGCGGTGCGCAAATGCCGCTGCCCTACCTGCCGCTGCACTGGGCAATGAGCGGACAATACCGCAACCCGGTGCGGTTCGCCGCACCCGCCACCGCCAGCCTGATCACCTTTGCTGCCCTGGCGTGGACGCCGTTCGTGCAACGCCTGGCCGAACGATCACGGGCAGGCAGAGCGCGGCGCGTTGTCCTTCCACTTGGGGTTGTGATAGTCGGTGGACTGCTGCTGTTTGACGCTGGGGCGTTCGCGCCCTTCCCGACGCGGGTGATGCCGGATTATCCCCTGTACCGCGAGATCGCAGCGGAAGGCGGCGACTTCGTCATCCTCGACGTGCCGGTAGGGACACATTCCGGCTGGACGGGCATGGGCGCGGGCTTTATCGCCATGTACTACGCCCCCGATCACCAGCACCGCATGGTCAACGGGACGTTCTCCCGCGTGCCTTACAGCACCCTGGCCGACTACATGAACTCGCCGTTGTTCGGCGGGCTGGCAGGCGCGCGCGACCTGACTCCTGACGGAGAGGCCGCCGTCGAACTGGACGGCTACCTGCACGACTGGCCGCTCGGCTACGTGATCGCCCACCGGGATTGGATGAGCGCCGATCAGCAAAATGCCTGGATCGGCTGGCTGAACGAGCAGCCCGGCCTGTGTCCGGCGCAGATCACGCCCGACGCGGCGCTGGCCTGGTGGCGCAACCGGCTGCTCGGCTGCGGCGATTCGCCGCCGACGGCGCAGATCGACCTGGGCACGCCCGCCGACTGGACGCACATTGGCAGAGGATGGTACGATCCCGAAAACATCGGCGGGCCGGACGGGCGTTGGGCGGGTGAGCAAGCATCCCTGCGCGTGATGCTCGAACCGGGCCGGGCCTACGCACTGACCTTTTCCGCGCTGGCCTTCGGCGAAAGACGGACGGTCACGTTCGGCGGAACAGCACCGTTCGCCGATCCCATTGCGCTGTCTGCCGACGACTGGCACGATTACACGATCACTATCCCGGCGGACGCGCTGGCAGACGGGCTGCTGATGCTGCAACACAACGGCGCGCAGTCGCCCGCTGCGCTGGGTCTGTCTACCGACGCACGCCTGCTGGCAGCGGCTTACCGCCGCTTTGCCTTCCGTCCGTTGCAGTAAAGGCGTTGACTCAGAACCCCGAACGCGGTTCAATGAGGAACAGGTCTATTCGCGCACAAGGAGGGTTTCCCGATGGAACTGACCACCGTCGCCATTGAAAAACCGGAGGCGATCAACTTCATCCTGGGTCAGAGCCACTTCATCAAGACGGTCGAAGACGTTCACGAGGCGCTGGTCAACGCCGTGCCGGGCATCAAGTTCGGCGTGGCGTTTTGCGAGGCGTCCGGCGCGTGCCTGGTGCGTTGGAGTGGCACAGACGAGGCCATGATCGACCTGGCAAAAAAGAACGCCCTGGCTATTGCCGCCGGGCACAGCTTCATCGTCTTCCTGGGCGAGGGGTTCTATCCGGTTAACGTGCTCAACGCCATCAAAGGCGTGCCGGAGGTTGCCCGCATCTTTTGCGCCACCGCTAACCCGACCCAGGTGATCGTCGCAGAGACGGAGCAAGGCCGGGGCATCCTGGGCGTGATCGACGGTTTCAAGAGCCAGGGCGTCGAAGATCAGGACGGCATCGCCTGGCGCAAGAGCTTTTTACGCAAGATCGGTTACAAGCTCGGCTAAAAAAGCGACTTCAAGCAATCGTCAGGAATATGGGGATACATTAAAATCCCCGGCGTATTTGCCTGTACCTTACCTGCGGAGGCGGCTATGAGCGTGGACATGACAGCTTTGGGGCAGCAGGCAAAGGCGGCAGCCCGATCCCTGCGCGCCTTTGACACCGCCGCAAAAAACGCCCTCCTGCGCGCACTGGCAGATGCGATTGACTCCCAAGCAGATGCCATTCTAGAAGCCAATGCCGCCGACCTGGACCAGGGCCGCGCCGCCGGGCTGACTCCGGCCCTGCTGGACCGCCTGAGCCTGCAAGGGCGGCTGGCCGGGATCACCGCCGACGTGCGCCGTGTGGCCGACCTGCCCGACCCGATCGGTGAGGAGTTCGAGGCGCGCACGCTGCCGAACGGCCTCCAGATTCGTAAGCGGCGCGTGCCCCTCGGCGTGCTCGGCGTGATCTACGAGGCGCGGCCCAATGTGACGGTCGATGTGGCGGCGCTGGCTCTCAAGACGAGCAACGCCGTCATCCTGCGCGGCGGATCAGAGACGCTGCGCAGCAACGTCGCGCTGGTCGATGCCATCCGCGCCGCACTAGGAGCGTGCGGCTTTCCGCCGGACGCCGTACAGCTCATCCGCGATTCGGATCGCCGCTACGTGGGCGAACTGCTGCGTCTGAGCGACTACGTGGATATGATCATCCCGCGTGGGGGCAATGCCCTGCACACCTTCTGCCGGGAGAACAGCACCATCCCCGTGATCACAGGCGGCATTGGCATCTGCCACCTGTACGTCGATGCGACGGCAGACCTGGCGGCGGCGGTTGAGGTGATCCGCAACGCCAAAGTGCAGCGTCCCTCGGTGTGCAATGCGCTCGACACGTTACTGGTGCAGGAGTCTATCGCCGCGCGGTTCGTGCCGATGGTGGTGGAGCGGCTGCGGCAAGACGGCGTGCACTTCCGCGTTGATGAGCACGCGGCGACGATCCTGGGTCCGGCGGAGGACGTGCAGCCCGCCGGGCCGAACGACTGGGACACCGAATGGCTGAGCCTGATCCTGGGCATTCGCGTCGTGCCGGGCCTGGATGCGGCCATCGATCACATCCTGGCGCACAGTACCGCCCATTCTGACGGCATCCTGAGCAGCGACCCGGCCTCGATTGAGCGTTTTTTGAACGAAGTCGATTCGGCGGCGGTGTACGCCAACGCCTCCACCCGCTTCACCGACGGCGGACAGTTCGGTCTGGGCGCCGAAATCGCCATCAGCACACAAAAATTGCACGCGCGCGGACCAATGGGCCTGTACGAACTGACCAGCTACAAGTGGATCGTGGTGGGCAATTACCACGTCCGCCCGTAGAAGCTGCCGGCATTCGGCGGTCAGCAATCGGCAAAAACGCTCGCTGTAGAACGCGCCGAGGCGAAAAAAATGATACACCCCCGACCGGGATCGGGGGTGTGGATGAGGACAGCCCGCCATGCCGTGTGCTGCCAGTTTTGAACCTGCTTTCGCAGGGTGGGCATCTGACCAGCTACTCAGCCTTGGCCGGATGGCCTAACGCTTCGATCCCCGGATGGGACGCCCAAACGTTTGAGTGTTGGCTCAAAACCTCAGTGCGGCATCACGCGCACGGCAGGCAAGGTCTTTATACCACGACCGGCCCCAAAAGTCCAGTTAAAAAAGTTTCGCTACCTCATCACGGGTAGGACGGGGCAACAGTTCGCCGCGCCACCACGCCTGCGGCGGCCCGGTGCGCACCTCGCCCAGACAGAAGGCCGCGATCCCGGCCCCGTCCAGCGCCGCCATGACCCGGTCCGCAAAGGCGGGGTTCACCGTCAGCAACAGGGCGCCGGAGGCAATCGCGCCGAGCGGGTCCAGGCCGTAGAAGGCGCACAACTGCGCGCCCTCGGCGCAGACCGGCCACGCCGCCGCCGTGACGTGCACCGCCCGCCCGGACGCCTC
>Ga0209018_1001037_pt1 | contig 23703 bp, 16 predicted proteins | sample YNPBryBLVA2012_FD_185814 | JGI IMG/M metagenome (GOLD analysis project Ga0209018, IMG submission 185814) | Anoxygenic and chlorotrophic microbial mat microbial communities from Yellowstone National Park, USA - YNP Bryant BLVA 2012 (SPAdes)... ...
CGGCAGGTAGCCGATGCGCCGGGCAACCTCGCGGCGATGGGCGGGGGTCTCGATCCCAGTCACCCAGGCGCGCCCGGCCGTGGGACGGGCCAGGCCGGTCAGGATGCGGATCGTCGTCGTCTTGCCCGCCCCGTTGGGGCCGAGGAAGCCGAAGATCGTCCCTGCCTCGACCTCTAGGTCCAGCCCGTCCAACGCCCGCACGGACCCAAAGGTCTTCCGTAGTCCCGTCGTGCGAATGGCGATCATCTATTCCTCCCGCCCGAAGATGAAATAGACGATCGGACCGATCCAGTTGACGAACAGAATCACCAGCAGCCAGACCCACTTGGGCCCCTTCGTCCGCTCGCGCCGGATCAGGTCAATCAGCGCCACGACCATCAGCCCGGTCTGGATGAGCATGATCGGGATGAGGTAGGGAATCCAACGGGCAAACTCGTTCAGCTCTTCCATTTCACCTCCGGCTTGTTTCGTGTTGCGTATTTCGTATTTCGTATTTCGTGTTGCGTGTTCCGTGTCACCGCGTCACCGTGTCACCGTGTCACCGTGTCACCGTGTCACCGCGTCACCCCGTCACCGCGTCACCCCGTCACCGTGTCACCCCGTCACCGCGTCACCCCGTCCCCGCGTCACCCTGTTCCCGCGTCTCCGCGTCCCCCTATGAAACACCCACCACTCCACCCCGCCCACCCCCAGCGCCGCTCCCGCCAGCCAGGGCCAGAACTCGCGGCGGCCCTCTGCTCCCGGCTGCGCCGCCCGCACCTCGGCCTGACCCACGCGGACGGCCGGTCGGGGCGCGATGTCCGATTCGGCGGGGTCGAACAGGTTGACGGCGAAGGGGTCGGAGCGCAGGAGCGTGCCGGCGGCGTCGAACTGCTCTGCCCGATAGACGCCCAGGTGGTCAGTGGTGGCGAATATGGGGAGCGCCTGGCCGATGGATAGTTCGTGCCGGCGGCCGTCCGGCGTGCTGACGATGACCCGCGCGGCGTCGGCGACCGGCTGGATGGGCAGCGGATTGCCCGCCCGCACGATCTCCCCGCCCGCGGCCCCGCCCGGCGGGAGCAACCAGCCGGCCAGGTTGGCGACCAGAATGGGGAAAGCGATTTGCAGCGGCAGGTCGGACTGGTGCAGATCGAAAGCGAGCACGGCCAGCCGCCCCTCCGGCCGCTCGGCCACGGCCAGCAGCGGCCCGCCCTGCGCCTGTACTAACACCCGCGCCCCCGGCGGCGTGTCCATCGTCCAGGCGCTGGCGACGTGCACATCCCTCCAGTCTACGTAGCGCAGCAGCGGATCGTCGCTCGCCGTGCGGACGATAGCCGTCTCCGTGAACACTGTGGACGTGGCCCCGTAGGGTCCGATGACCCACCGGTTGCCCGCCGGCAGCGTCTGGGTGATCGGGCCGTCCTGGACGATCAGGTCATAGGCTTCGCCGGGCAGGGGCTGGTCGGGGGCCAGTCGGGTCAGCTCGACACCGGGCAGCGTGGCCAGCGCCCGCTCCAGGAAGAGGTTGCCGGGCGTTAACAGCAGCACGCGCCGGACGGCGGCGCGGCCGGGCGTCGCCCAGGCGACGTTGTCCAGCGGCAGCGGATCATCCACAACCAGCCGCGCCTCCAGCAGCGACAGGTCGTAGGGCAGGTCGTCCAGGGTCAGCGCGGCGCTGGCGTGGGGCGGGATGGCCAGCGGGCGCACGTCGAAGAGGACGCCGTCGGCGCGGAGTTCCACGCTCGCCTGTGCCGAAGTGTCGCCGGAGTTGGCGACCCGCAGCAGCGCCTGCGGGCCGGCGCTGCCCTCGCGCATGGCGAGGGTGACGATGCCCAGGTTGTCGCTCCGCTCACCCACGCGCACGAAGTGTACCGTGCCCGGCAGGCTCGGCAGCGTCTCCGGCACGGCGCCGTCGGAGAGGATGACCGTCTGCGCGTCGCGGCCGGCGGCGGAGGCGGCGGCAAGGGCGCAGGCGTCCTCCCAATCGGCGGGACCATCGCTGGGAGCGACCTCGTCCAGGGCGCGGCGCAGCGCGGTCCGGTCGGTGGTGACGGCGGCCAGGACGGTCGGTTGCGGCCCGACAGCGATGAGCGTCGCCGCATCTCCCGGCCCCAGCCCGTCCAGCAGTTCCCGCGCCGCCTGTCGGGCGGCCTCGAAGCGGCTGGGGGGAACGTCGTTGGCTTGCATGCTGGCCGACACGTCGAGCAGGATGACCACGCTGCCGCTGGCCACGGTGGCAGTGGGGAGGAATGGTCGGGCCAGAGCGAGGGTCAGCAGGGCCAGGATGAGCAGTTGCAGCAGCATGAGCAGGTTGCGACGCAGCCGCTGCCAGGGGACGTTCGCCTGCCGGTCGCGCAGCAGGCGCTGCCAGAGGAGCGTGCTGGAGACCAGCACCTCCTGTCGCCGCAGCTTGAGCATGTAGAGCAGGAGGATGGGGATGCTCAGCGCGGCGAAGAGCAGGGCGAGCGGGGTCAAGAAGCCCATGGCCTGAACTCGTGACCGATCATCGTACCAGGCCCTCCCGCCGCAGGTCGGTGAGGACGAACTGCTCGATGGGCGCGTCGTTGACCGCCGTGATGTAGTGGATGTGACGCGACCGGCAGGCGGTGCGGATTTCTTCCCGCCAGGCTGCTAATCGGCGGCGATAGAGGGAGCGCATCTCGCCGTCAACCGTCACTTCTTGTTGTTCCCCCGTCTCGATGTCCACCAGCCGCAGGTCGCCCTCCAGCGGCGGTTCCACCTCATCGGGTGCAAGCAGGTGGATGAGGGTGACTTCGTATCCACGGGCGGCCAGCGCGGTCAGCCCCTCGGCGTAGCCCGGCGGTGAAAAGAGGTCGGAGATGAGCATGGCCAGCCCGGCCCGTCCACCGGTGAGGGCGTGACGTCGCAGGCCAGCGTTCAGGTCAGTGACCCCCCCGGCTTCCAGGCCGGATAGCCACTCGAACAGGCGCAGCGTCTGACCTTTGCCGCGAAGTTGGAGGTTGGAGGTTGGAAGCTGAAAGTCGGCGGTTGGAGCTTGGGCTTCGGACTTCGCACCTCGGACGTTAGACGATGAGGATTGGAGAAGGGTAATGGAGAGGCGGTCGCCGGACGAGAGGGCGATAGTTCCCAGCGCCGCCGCCAACCGCCGGGCGTATTCCCACTTGCCACTCCCCTGTCCCCGCGTCCTCGCGTCTCCGCGTCTCCCCGTCTCCGCGTCTCCGCGTCTCCCCGTCTCCGCGTCTCCCCGTCTCCCCGTCTCCCCCTCCCCGCCCCAATCCATCGAGCCGCTGCCGTCGAGCAGGATGTGCACGGCCAGGTCTTCCTCTTCTTCGAACAGTTTGACGAAAGGCCGTTCCAGGCGGGCATAGATGTTCCAGTCTACCCGCCGCAGGTCGTCGCCGCGGGTGTAGTCGCGGTAGTCGGCGAACTCCACAGACGTGCCGCGCTTCGTCGAGCGCCGTTCGCCCTGGGCCTGGCCGGCGCGGGTGCGGTGGACGACGAAGCGCAGGCGCTGAATCTGGCTGATCAGACCTGCGTCCAGCACGTTTGCCCTTATCCGTTCCTGTCCCTGCGGTAGACCACCTGGCCATCCACCAAGACCAGTTCAGCCACGGTGCGGTAGTCCAGTGGGTGGCCGCTGAAGATGACGACGTCAGCGTCCTTGCCCGCCTCCAGGCTGCCCACCCGGTCGGCGACGCCGATGATCTCGGCGGCGTTGATCGTGATCGCCCGCAGCGCCTCCTCCTCCGGCATCCCCTCGCGGACGGCCAGCGCGGCGTTGATCGGCAGGTACTTGACCGCCGACATCTCGTCGGTCTGGATGGCGACCTTGACGCCGGCGCGGGCCAGGATGCCGGGGTTTTGGGGGTTCATGTTGCGCAGTTCGGGCTTCAGACGGGAGAAGAGGATCGGCCCGGCGGTGACCGGGATGCCCTTCTCGGCCAGGATGTGGGCGATCTTGTACCCCTCGGTGGCGTGTTCCAGGGTCAGGTCGAGGTTGAACTCCTCGGCGATGCGGATGGCGGTGAGCATGTCGTCGGCGCGGTGGGCATGGACGCGGGCTTTCATTTCTCGACGCAACACCCGGCCCAGCGCCTCCAGTTTCAGATTGCGCTCCGGCGGCTTGGGCGGCTCGGCGTCCTCTTCGCCGGACTGCAGCCGATTCCGGTAGCGGGAGAGTTCGGCATCGTACTGCTGCCACTTATCCAGGTAGTTCTGCGCTTCGACCAACGCAGCTCGCAGCGCGGCGGCGTTGCCCATGCGCGTGGACGGCGCCTTCTGCTGGCCGCCGTAGACGCGCTTGGGGTTCTCGCCGAGGGCCATCTTCATCCCCGCCGGTTCCAGCAGCACCATCTCCTCGACGGTCGGCCGGGGCGCGGTCTTGATGCAGACCCATTGCCCGCCGATGACGTTGCCGCTGCCGGGGCCGGTGAGTACGGTGGTCACCCCGGCGGCAACGATCTCCGGGAAGGCCTGGTCCTCTGGATGAAGTGCATCCAACGCCCGCAGGTGTGGGGTGATCGGGTCGGTCATCTCGTTGCCGTCCATGTACATCTCGCCCACGCTCTCGCCGAAGACGCCGACGTGACAGTGGGCGTCAATCAGTCCGGGCATGACCACCTTGCCTGCCGCGTCAATCACCTGTGTTCCGGGCGGGATGGTCACGTCCACCCCAACGTCCACAATCCGCCTGCCGGCGATCAGAACCGTGCCCTGTACCAGCGTGCCGCGAGTGATGGTCATGACCTTGCCGTTCGTGATCGCGATCATTTGCCACAAGCCTCCTGGATTTCCGAAATCTGTAAATACCTATCCGCCACCCTACCGCAGGTTAGAAAGCGGCTGGCAAGAGGGCGAGCAGCTCATTGCGGCGCACTTCCGTGCGGAGATTACGTTCGAACCTGCGGGAGGGTAGGCAGTTTTGTTCACTGATTTATGGAGCTGGCACTCGCCGGACGACCTCGCTCACGATGTCGTCTGGGCCGATACCGTCCGCCTGGGCCTCGAAGTTGAGCAGCACGCGGTGGCGGAGGGCGGAGGGAGCGACGGCGCGGAGGTCTTCCAGGGCGACGTTGTAGCGCCCGGCGAGCAGGGCGGCGGCTTTGCCGCCCAGGATCAGCGCCTGCGCGGCGCGCGGACTGGCGCCGTAGCGGACGTAGCGGCGCACGGTGTCCGGGGCCGCCTCGGCGGTGGGGTGGGTGGCCAGCACCAGCCGGGCGGCGTAGTCGGCCACGGGCGAGGCGACCGGCACCTGACGTACCAAGTCCGCCAGGGCCAGCACCGTCGGCCCGTCGGCGACGACCTCCACCTGCGGTTCCGCCTCGCCGGTCGTGCGGTTCAGGATCTCCACCAGCTCGTCCGCCGTGGGCAGGACGACGTTGACCTTGAACAGGAAACGGTCGAGCTGTGCTTCCGGCAGCGGATAGGTGCCCTCCATCTCGATTGGGTTCTGCGTCGCCATGACCATGAACGGCGGCGGCAGTGGGTAGGAGCGGTTGGCGACGGTCACGGTGCGCTCCTGCATCGCCTCCAGCAGCGCGGACTGGGTTTTCGGCGTGGCGCGGTTGATCTCGTCGGCCAGGAGGAGGTTGGTGAAGACCGGGCCGGGTTGGAAGCGGAATGTCCGCCGTCCGTCTTCCGTCTCCTCCAGGATGTCCGTACCGATGATGTCGGCGGGCATCAGGTCGGGGGTGAACTGGATGCGGGCGAATTGCAGGTCGAGCACGCGGGCCAGGGTACGGACCAGCATCGTCTTGCCCAGGCCGGGGACGCCCTCCAGGAGGACGTGGCCGCCAGCCAGCAGGCAGGTGAGCACGTCGCGCACCACCTGGCGCTGGCCGACGATGAACTTGCCCACCTCGCTCTCGATGCGGGCAGCGATCTGGCGGAAGTCAGCGGGCGAAAGGTCGGCCATCTACAGCGTCTCCAGTTCTTCCAGCATTCCGCCCAGCACATCGAAGCCGCCCTGCCAGAAATCGGGCGAGGCGATGTCGAAGCCGGCCTGGCGGGTGATCTGTGTCGGGCTGGCTGCGCCGCCGGTGGCGAGGATCTGCAGGTAGCGCGGGACGAACGATGCCCCTTCGTCCCGGTACTGACGGTAGAGAGAGAGCACCAGCAGGTGCCCGAAGGCGTAGGCGTAGCAGTAGAAGGGGGTGTGATAGAGGTGCGGGATCGCCAGCCACTCCCAGCGGAAATCTTCGGAGATCTCGATCGCGTTGCCGAACTGTCGGTGCAGGTCGTCCAGGTAGAGCGCGCACAGGTCATCGGTGAGGGCTCCGGCGACGACCCTCGGGTGGGCTTCCTGCTCGAAGATGACGAAGTGGGCCTGACGGGCGATGGTAGCGTAGGCGTCGTCCAACACCTTGGCCAGCAGGTCGCTGCGCACCTGTGGGTCGTTCTCTTCGCATAGCAATCTATCGGTGAGCAGGATCTCGCTGAATATGGAGGCAGTCTCGGCCATTGGCAGGGCGGAGTGGAAGGTGAAAACGGAATGCTCGCCGGCCATCAGCGCGTGGACGGCGTGGCCCAGCTCGTGGGCCAGGGTGAGCATGCTGTCCATCTGGCCGGCGTAGTTGACCAGCACCCAGGGGGTCAAGGCGGGCAGCACGCTTGCGCAGAACGCCCCGCTCTCCTTGCCAGGGCGGATCTCGGCGTCCAGATGCCGGTCGTCGAAGATGCGCCGGGCATGCCCGGCCAGCGTGGGCGAGAACCGTGCGAAAGTTTCCAGGATGAACTGCACCGCTTCCGCGAACGAGTACCTCCGCTCCGTTGCCCGCAGCGGCGCGTAGAGGTCGTAGCGCCGCAGGCGCTCCATGCCCAACCGATGGGCCTTCCAGCGGAAGTAGCGTTGGAAGATCGGCATGTTATCCCGGACGACGCCCAGCAGCGTCTCGACCACCGGATCGGGGATGTCGTTCTCCAGGTTACGCATGGCGATGGGGGAGGGGAAATGGCGGACGGTGACGTTCTCGCTGGCCCAGTCGCGCACGCGATGGGCGTAGATCTGGCCCAGGACGGTGCTGTACGTCTCGTAGGTGCCGAGGAGCGCACGGTAGGCCGCCGCGCGCTGTTCTGGCCGAGGGTCATAGTAGTAGCTGGTCAGCTCGGCGCGGGTGACCTCCTTTTCCTGCCCGTCCACGGTCAAGCGGTAAGAGAAGCGGTTGGTGATCGTCTGGTAGAGGGCAACCAGGGCGTTGACGCCGTTGACGTTCTTCAGGTTGATGATCTTCTCCTCTGCTTCGGAGAGGGTGTGGGGCTTGAAGCGGCGGAGTGACTCCAGGTGGTAGCGGTAGTCCCCGCTGATGGCCAGCAACCGTGCGGCGGGTTCGTCATCCAGCGTCTTCCACCAGAGGGCGAAGAAGAGCAGCCGGTTGCGCACGTCGGCGGAGAGCTGCTCCATCCGCCCCAGCAGGCTCATCGCCGCCTGCGACTGGGTGTTCTCGGCGAAGCAGAGCTCAGCATACATGCTCAGTCGTCTTTCGATGCGCTGGATCTGCTCCAGGAGACGGAGCAGGGACAGGAAGTCGTCGTCACCGATCTGGGGGGAGAGGCGGTCGCGGCTGGCCTCGGCCTGCGCGACTTGTTGTTCCAGTTCGGCCAGGAGGCGCTCGAATTCCGGCCCTTCGGTGGCGGTCAGGAGCGTATCCAGTGTCCAGCGGGATGGTTGAATGTTCTCCATATTCTTGTCCTTTTGTAACTACCTACCCTCCCGCAGGTTCGGAAGTGACCGAGCAACGAATCGGAGTGGTCATGGAAGTGCGATTCGGGCTGTACATGGCGTCCAAACCTGCGGGAGGGTAAGCAGTTCTGTTCTTTCACGGTTCCAGGGATGAGAAGTAATCGCGCACGTACTGCCGCATCCCCAGTGGGATGTAGCTGCTCTCCAGGGCGGCGCGGGCCTGGGCGGCATAGGCGGCGTAGACCTCGTGGTAGGGGATGTTGGCCTGACCGGCCTGGGGGGCGGGAAGGGGCAGATTGCCGGTGGCCGGGCCGCCCTCGCCGTTCCGTCCCAGTTCCACTTCGCCGCCCTCCTGGTTCAGCCGGTAGGGGATGTAGAGCTCATCGTAGGGGTCGCCGCTGCCGGCATCCTCGTGGTGTCCCGGCTGGCTCTGTTGGGCGATCCCACTGCCGGCCTGGTTCCCCCTTCCGCCGGCTTGCTGCCCGCCCGGGCCGCCGGTCTGCTGCCCGCCAGCCTGGGCGATCTGCTCGCGTCCGCTCTGCAGCGTGGCCAGCGTTTCCTCCACGGTCTCCGCCTGCTCGACGCGCTGGCCGGCCTGGACCATCTGCTCTGCCGCCTGGGCGAGGGCCTGGCGCGCCCGGGCGATGTTGCCCTGCTCGATAGCCTGGGCGGCTTGCTCCAACTGCTGTGCCAGCGCCGGGTTGCTCTCGGCCAGCGTGGCGGCAGCCTGGGCCAGCTCGCGGGCCAGCGCCAGTTCCTCGGCGCGGGTCAGAGCCTGACCCTGATCGCCGGCGAAGGCGGCCAATTGCTGCGCCGCCGCCGTGTAGTTGCCCTGCGCCAGCGCCTCGGCCAGGTCGCGGGTCAGTTCCGAGTCGGCCATGTCGGCGGCGGCGCGGGCCAGCGCGGAGCGCACCGCTGCTGCCCCGGGGTCCTGCAGCGGGGCCAGGGCGCGCTCGGCCTGGGCCAGCGCGGCCACCGCTTCCTCCGGCGTGGCCTGGCCCTCCTCCAGAGCGGCGATGGTTTCCTCCAACGTCTGTAGCAGCGTCGCCCGTTCTTGCGGGGTGAGCATCTCCGCCTGGGTGACCTGCGCCTCCGCTGCCTGCAGGGCAGCGAGTTGCTCCTCCACCGCTGCGCGGACGGCGGCCCGCCGGGCGAGCACCGCTTCCTGTGGGTTGGGCAGCCCCACCATGAGCGCCAGTGCGACTGTCAACGCCAGGCCGGTCAGCAGCGCCGGGCGCGGCAGGCGCAACGGCAGGCCTGAGCGGATGTCCGTCCGGGCGATGGCTTCCAGTGTATCGGCGCGCTGCGCAGCGACCATCGCCGGAGCGGTGCTCAGGCGACCCGCGCCGATCTCCCACGCGGTCGTCAGCCGCTCGGCCAGCGCCAGCCGCCGGTCGAGCGTGCGCGCCAGGCGGTAGCGGGAGCGCGGGCGCAGCCAGGCTGCCGCGGCGCCGCCGCCCGCGCCGCTCAGCGCCAGCAACGCGCACAGACCGGCCAGCGGGCGGGGCATCAGCAAAGGCACGAGGCGGGCGACCAGGGCCAGCGCAACCGCCAGTCCCAACCCCACCGCCAGCCCCCACGTCCCCCACGTGGCGCTCTCCGCTCTCCGCAGCCGCCGCCCCCCACGTCGGAGGAACCCTCCAATCTCCAAGTCACCGCGTCTCCGTGTCACCGCGTCCCCCTGTCACCGCGTCTCCTGCTTCCTAATCTGCGCCGTTGCCAAGAGCAACAGAATCCCGCTGAGGATGACGAAAATGAGCGTGTAGATGATCCAGCCGGACGGCAACGGTAGCCGATGGCTGGGGTCCAGGTTGACCCAGAACAGCCAGGCGCTGTTCTCGTTCAACAGCACGACCTCGGTGGCGATGGCCGCGCCGATGGGGCTGAGGTTGACCAGGACGTAGAGCAGGCTGTAGACGATGGACTGTACGGCGATGGGCCAGGGATTTGACATGTAGCCGCCCACCAGCGGGATGCCCAGGAAGGCGGTGAACACGAGCAGGATGAGCGGCAGCACCACCGTCCCCAACAGGGCGACGACGTACGACAGCACCGTCGCTGCCAGGGTCGTGCGCATAGCTGACGAGAAAAAGAGGCCGAGCGTGCCGAAGAAGAAGGCGGTCACCAGCAGGATGACCAGCGCCAGGGCGATCTCGGTCATCGTCACCCCGCCGAGCATGAATGCCAGCGCCTGCAGCGGCACGGCGGCGAGGATGAGCAGGACCACGTAGGTCAGTGCGGAGGAGAGCTTGCCGATGGTGATCCGGCTGGCGGACAGCAGCGTGGTGCGGAGGATCTCGTACGTCTTCCGTTCCCGTTCGCCGCTGACTGCGCTGGCGGTGAAGGCCGGGGTGATAAAGGTGACCATGAAGATCTGGATGATCACCACGGTAGCGAAGATGGTCTTCCCCACGGTGGTCATGTCTGGCTGGTTACCGTACATAGTCGAGGAACGGACGACTACGGCATACACGACCGAGACCAGGCAACTCAACAAGAACAGATAAATGGTGATCACGATAAAGGCCCGCGCTCCGCGCATCCGTCCGCGCAGTTCTTTGACCAGCAGCGGGTTGGCCTCGCGTCGCTGCCGGTGCTTCCTGGGGAGGGGCGTTGTCTCTTCCATGGGCGAAGTTACGAACTCCTGGTCAGGCGCATGAACACATCTTCCAACCTGCCGGCCTCTTCCTGGAACGCCAGCACGGGGAAGCCGGCGCCGGTCAGCGCGGTCAGCAGGCCGGCCAGCGCCGCGTCGTCCCCGCCGATGGTCACCCGCAGCCTGTCCTGACCGTTCTCCGTTGCTGCCGCCACGTCTACCACGCCCGGCTGCGCCCGCAGCCACTCGCCAGCCTCCTCTGTCCGCTCCAGGAGCTGGATGCGCACCGTACGCTGGGCCTGGGCAAGCCGCCGTATCATCTCCATCGTGCCGGAGGTCACTAACTGCCCATGGTCCATGATGCCGATATGGGTGCAGACTTCCTCGATCTCGATCAGGATATGCGAGGAGACCAGCACCGTCTTGCCCATCGCCTGCAATTCGCGTAGCAGTTCGCGCATCTCCAGCCGCGCCCGCGGGTCGAGGCCCGACGCCGGTTCGTCGAGGATCAGCACTTGCGGGTCGTGGGCCAGGGCGCGGGCCAGGCAGAGCCGCTGTTTCATCCCCCGCGAGAGCGCGTCTACGGCGTCCTCGCGCCGGTCGGCCAGCCCCATCAGTTCGAGCAGGTCGCTCACCAACCGTTCTCGCGTGGGCCGAGGGATCTCGTAGCAGGCGGCGAAGAAGTCCAGGTACTCCCAGACTTTCATATCATCGTAGACGCCGAAAAAGTCGGGCATGTAGCCAATCATCCGCCGCACCCGGCGCGGATCTTTGCGCACCGAATGCCCGGCCACCCACGCCTCGCCGGCGGTTGGACGCAGCAGGGTGGCCAGGATGCGCATCGTCGTCGTCTTGCCCGCCCCGTTGGGCCCTACCAGGCCGTAGACTGCCGCCTCTTCGACCGTGAGGTTCAGCTCCTTCACCGCCGTCAGCCGGCCGTAACGCCTGGTCAGTCCCCTGGTTTCGATGATCGCTGCCATCAGTATTGCCCGTCTATGCGGATACTCACCTCGGACAGCCAGGTTTCGCTGGAGGCGGAAAGCCGCACGCGCACGACCCCGCTGGGACTCACGTAGGCTGACGGGTTGGGGATGTCGCTGGAGTTCTGCGTGATCTCCACGGACTCCCAGCCGTGGGTCGTCCAGTTGTACAGTTGGACATCCGGCCGCAAGCTGACGCCATAGCCGCTGGACAGCCGCAGCGTCAGGGTCAGTCGGTCCACCTGGGAGACCATCGCTTGCGGCAGGATGTTGAAGCGGAGAACGGTCGGCTGGCCAGGGGCGATGTAGATCTGGTCGGCTGGCATGCCGTAGTAGTAGCTGGGGTATACCTCCACCTGGCGGCTGATCGCCCAGGCCGGGATGATCGCCGTTGTCGGGCTGCCCGGCGACGCCTGGCGCGGCGCGACGGGCAGGGCGAAAATGTACAGGGTCAGGTCGGACGTGGCCGCTGTCTGTCCTTCCAGTTGAATGTCCAGGGGAGACCGGTCGCTCCAGCCGACCAGGTAGATGCCCGTGCCCAGGGTGGCGACCCCGTTGAAGAAAGCGCTCGTGAGATAATCGCTGCGGTACTCCTCCGGAGTGATGGTCCCGCTGGAATAGAAGGGGTAATAGGACGATCCGGACAGGAACAGGCGGGCCGCGGGGATGGACTGTGAGAGAGTGACTGTCTGCCCGGCCTCCAGGTCGCCCAGCGCCCGTTCGCGTGAACCGACGACCAAGCGTGCCTGGCGCAGGGGGATGGGTCCGTTCTGGATCGTCCCATCTATGGCCAACAGGCCATTGTTGGCGGTGACGAAGCGCAGATCGCTCTGCGGCCGCTCCATCGGCACGTAGCCCTCGGCCTGGAACGGCCGGACCTGGCCGATGTCCACCGACAGGCCAACGACGGTGGAGGCGTCGGCTTCCTCGACCACGGAAAGGGGCCTGGGATCGGCCGAGGTGTAGAGGCTTTCGAGATTGAGGGAGCGGATGTTGGCGTTGTGAGCCTGGACGTCGTAACGCGTGCGCCAGGGGGAGAAGAGGCCGACCAGCCCGCTGACCCGCGCGCGGTCACCCACTTCCGGCATCATCACCACGGCCAGCCGGTGGAGGATCGGCGAGCGGCCGCGCAGTTGGAAGCCGGTGAGGCAAGCCAGGACGGTGAAAGCGACGATGAGCGCCGGGATGGTCGCCCAGGCCAGTTCGCGGCGGTCGAGCCGGCGCAGCACCAGGTAATTGACCGGCCCGATGAGGACGATGTAGGCGAGCAGGAAGCCGACGATCTGGAGCAGCGACGGCAGCCGGAGCTCCGGGATCGTGCCCACTGCCTCGTTAGCGGCATAGGTATCGCTGACATGGACAACGTTGTGCTGCGGGCTGTTCGTTTCCATCAGCGATGCCCACAGGTGCGTCAAGTCCGCCGGCCGGGCGAAGGGGTCGAGGCCGGCGTCGAAGGCCAGGAAGTCCACTGTCCCGGCGCCGATCTGGCGGCGGGCGATCAAGATCAGACCGTTCTGCTCGCCGAGCACTTCCCCCGCCACGAGGGTGGACTCCGCCAGCAGGTATGGCCCGGCGAGAGCGGTGGCGGCGGCCCGTTCGCGGAGGCCGCTCAGGGTGTTCACGCTGCGCAGCGATCCAACGGTGACCGGCAGCAGGTCGGACAGACCGGCAGACGTGCGGGCCGCGCCGCTCCCCCCGCCGACGATCAGGTGGCCGCCGTAGGCCAGCCAGGTCATCAGCGCCTGCCGCTGTTCGCTGCTCAGGGTGGTGGTGTCCACGTCGTTGAGGATCAGCACATCCAGCGCTTCCCAGCCCAGGGGATCGGGTGGCAGCGCCTCCAGGCCGATCTGGGCGACGGCAGCGTCTCCTGCCGGCGGTGGGACATCGCCGAGGAAATCAAGCGCCGACGGCGTGTTGCTGACGACGCCGTACAATCGGTCGGCTGGGTCCAGGTAGCGATTGGCCCGCACGGCGTCGGCGGCGATCTCCTCTCGTCCGGACATCAGGCGGACGGTCAGGTACCGCGAGGGATAGACATAGGAGCTCGACGGCGGGACGTACAGGATGTAGGCCTTGCGCGAATGGGCGGGCAGTTGGATGGGGCGGACGTAGGTTAATGCGCCCTCGGCTGCGGAGCCGACCGGCTGGATGCGCAACTCGCCTTCGATGTCGTTGCCCTCGTTGGTCAGGACCACGATGAGCGGGCACCAGGTATCCTCCTGGCAATAGCCGTCAAAGGCGAAACCGGCGGTTATGCTCACACCGCTGTTCTGTTGCCCGTGGGCCATCGGCCCGACAACGAGTGGGATGATCAGCACTCCCAGAACGAGGGCGATCTGTGCCAGCGCTCGCGCCCGGCGGGCGTCTGTAGTCATTGGCGGTGTCATCACTGTCCCATTATACGTGTCTTTTGCCTGACGGCAAGCCTCCGTCATTGACATCTCCCCAGCTTGCGCTATACTCCTTTTAAGGGGGAACACTAGCGATGTCTCACCAGATCGCGATTGGCGCGGGCAACCTGCAGGTCAGCATTGGCGAGGTGAATGGCGGAGTCGTCAACATCGTTGCCCCGCCGCAACGGTCCACGGTCCGCCCCCGCCCCACGCCCGTCTCTCTCCGCCCCCGTCCGTTTCCTGACCTGCTCGACCGCCAGGCGGAGGTCGGCGCAGCGACGGCTGCCTTCCCCTCCGGCGCGCCGGTCGAGTTCCATGCCCCGCCCGGCCTGGGCAAGACGGCGCTGCTGCGCCACCTGGCCCATCATCCGGCGGCGTCGGCGATGCCCGACGGCGTGATCTACCTGTCGGCAAGCCGGCAGCCGCTGGAAGACCTGTTGCAGGCGTTATTCGACGCCTTCTACGAAAGCGACGTGGCCTACAAGCCCACGGCGGTGCAGATCGAGCAGGGATTGCAGGGGAAGCGGGCGTTGGTGATCCTGGACGACGTGGGCCTTTCGCGGGACGAGGTCGCCGCGCTGATGAACAGCGCCCCGTCGTGTGCCTTCCTGCTGGCGTCGCCGACGCGCTGCCTGTGGGGCGAGGGTACGGCGCTGACGGTGTCGGGCCTGCCCCCCGACGATGCGTGCAGGCTGCTGGAGCGCGAACTGGGGCGGGTGCTGAGCGCCGGCGAGCAGGCCGCCGCCCGCGATCTGTGTACCAGGCTGGGCGGCCACCCGCTGCACGTTCTCCAGACGGCAGCGCTGGTGCGGGAGCGAAACCTGCCGCTGGCAGAGGCCGCGCAACAGGTGCTGTCGGGCGTGGACATTGTGCGTGGCTTGGCGGACGAGGAGCAGAGGGTGGCAGCGGCGCTGGCCGCGCTGGACGCGCCGGTCTCCGCCGATCACGCCGCCGCTGTGGCCGGGATCGCCGACGCCAGGCCACCTCTGGAATCGCTGGTGCGGCGCGGTCTGGTCCAGAGGCACAGTCCGCGCTACAGCCTGACCGGGGCGCTGGCCGATGGGTTGCGCCGTTCATGGGACTTGCGACCGCTGGAGGAACGCGCCCTCAGCCACTTCACGGCCTGGGCCGAGAGCAACCGCGCTGCTCCCCAGCGACTGTTGGAGAGCAGCGAACCGATCCTGCACGTGCTGGAACGGGCGGTCGAGGGTGGCCGCTGGGCCGAGGTGTTGCGCCTGGGGCGGGCGCTGGAGGGCGCACTGGCCCTCGGCGGGCGTTGGGGCGCCTGGCTGCGCGTGCTGCGCTGGCTGCTCCAGGCGGCTCAGGCGCTGGGTGACAGGGTCGCCGAGGGTTGGGCGCTGCACCAACTGGGCACGCGGGCGCTCTGCCTGGGCGAGAAGGATGGCGCGCGCGACCTGTTGACCCGCGCCCTCCAACTGCGCGAGTCCATCGGCGATCAGGCAGGGGCGGCGGTGACCCGGCATAACCTGGGTTTCCTGGCTGCTCCTCCGACCCCGCCGCGCCCGCCGGCGAAACCCGCTCCGACCGGCGGCCTCTCGACGGCGGCAAAGGTGGCGATCGGCATCCTGGGTGGACTGGGCGGGCTGGCGGTGCTTGTCGCCGTGATCGTGGGTGCGATCTGGTGGTTCAACCGGCCTGTCGAACCGCCGCGGCCCGTGCCGCTGATGACGGAAGCGCCATCACCGTCCGTCACGATCGAGCTGGCCGGGGGATGTGCTGGCGATTACGCCTACGGCGCCCGGACCACCCTGCGGCTGACCGCCAACGTCGCCGGCCGGGCCGAACTGTGGCTGGAGGATGGCGACTCCCGTCTGGTCGAGGAGGCCATCTGGTTGACGCCGGGGCAGGCCTGGAGCCGCCCGTGGACCTTCGGCGAGTTCGAGGGCCGTCAGGCACAGTGGTTCGCGTTCCGCGCCGTGCTCTATGACGAAGCCAATGCCCCGCTGACCGAGGCCGCCTGCCGTTTCCACTACACGGGCGCGACGGAGATCGTGGATAACGAACCACCGCCGGCCCCTGTGCTGTTGGCACCGTCCCCCCAGCAGACGCTGAACTGCAGCGCGCAACCCGCCCTGGTCCATTTCTCCTGGGAGGCGGTTGACGATCCGTCGGGGATCGCCTACTACACCGTGCAGGCCGAGGCGGTCGTCTACGAGATGCCGATAGCCCCTTTGCCCGCCCCTCTCGATTTCGCCGTCGAGGGCACGGTTGTCGAGCGGGAACTGGACTGCGGGCGACAGTATCGCTGGCGAGTACAGGCGGTGGACCGGGCCGGCAACGAGGGGCCGTGGTCGGACTGGGGGTATTTCGTCACTGAATCGAATGCCTTGGATAGCGCTTTGCCTCCCACGTATGGCGCAAGGGTTTTCCCTGGATCGTGCTTCTCGCCCGATCCCGCCGCACAGGCCATCACCAGCGGCGGGCCGATAGACGTTTCGGCCAGCCTGGGGGCCTTCGGCTGCCGCGGCTACGCCGCCCAGGCGCCCGACTTCCGCATCGAATGGCAGGATGCGGACACCGATCAACTGACCCTCTACTTCGTCGCCGCCACTGTGGGGGACGACACGACCCTGATCGTCCAGGATCCGAACGGGAACTGGCATTGTGACGACGACTCGGGCGAAGGTGTCGATCCGCAGGTGCAGATCGCGTACCCACCCCCCGGCGTTTACAACATCTGGGTGGGCAGCTATCAGCAGGGAACGTTTGTGGGCGGGACGCTCTACATCACAGCAGGGTGTATCTACTGAATCCCGGCGGGAAATCGCCCGCGACCAGGAGGTGGCTGGATGAGTCAGAAGTTCACGGACGGATATGCTCTCATCGTCGGCGCGGGGGGCGATCTGCCGAATACGGTGGACGATGCGGCAGGGCTGGCGGGCATCCTCAAGGACGCGGAGCGCTGCGCCTACCCGCCGCAACAGGTTCATCTGCTCACCGGCGAGCAGGCCACCCGCGCCGCCATCCTCGACGCCCTCGATGCGCTGGCCCGCTCCACCACCCCCCAATCCACTCTCCTGTTCTACTTCTCCGGCCACGGCTACCGCGTGACCTCGCCCACCGGCGTGTTCACCTATCTGATGCCCTTCGGCTATGACCTGCAACGGCTCTACCAGACCGCTGTGGCGGGGATGGAACTGACCCAGAAACTGCGGGCGATCCCGGCGCAGAAGACGCTGGTACTGCTGGACTGCTGTCACGCTGGCGGGATCGGCGAGGAGAAGGCGGTGGGGATGCAGATGGCCAAGTCGCCGTTGCCGGCGGAGGCGCTGACCCTGTTGGCCGAGGGGCGCGGACGGGTGTTGGTCGCTTCGTCGCAGGCGGACGAGCTTTCCTACGCCGGTAAGCCGTACAGCGCTTTCACCCTGGCACTGATCGAGGCGCTCTGCGGGGTGGGCGTGGCGCAGCGGGACGGGGCCGTGCGGGTGGCCGACCTGGCCCTGCATGCGCGGGAGGTCGTGCCGGCACGGACGAAGGGCCGACAGCACCCGATCCTCCACTTCGAACAGGCGGATAACTTCGTCTTGGGCTACTACGCCGGCGGGGCGAACGAACCCAAGGGGCTGCCCTTCGCCCAGGAGCCGGAGATCGAGCCTGAACCGGGGGCGTGGCGGGGGATCGTGCTGTCGGGGACGTTCGCCGGGCCGGTGGCGGTGGGTGGCGGGGAGGCGGTGGATATGCGCGGGGCGCAGGGCGTGGTCTACAAACCGGGCGGGCCGGTGGATATGCAGTTCGGCGACCGGATCACGATCGCCGGTGATCAGACAGCAGTCGGCGACGGTAACACGCAGGTGCGCATCGGCAGTGTCAGCGGATCAGTGGTCAATATCGGCGCGGGCGAACCGACCTGTCCCTCGTGCGGCCAGCGACTCCCCCCCGGAGCGCGGTTCTGCCCGCTCTGCGGACGGCCCGTTGGTTGACAGTTTCCCCCCTTTCCGTTACAATCACCCCACATCGCGGGACTTCCGATGTCTATCAGGCATCGGAAGTCTATGAAGAGAGAGACTGCCGATGACCGAAACGATCTGGCCCGCCGAGCGGGTCCGTCAAACTTTCCTGGACTTTTTCGCTGCCAGGGGCCATACCGTTGTCCCCAGCGATAGCCTGGTGCCTCTAGGCGACCCCACGTTGCTGTTCACCAACGCCGGGATGAACCAGTTCAAGGATGTCTTCCTCGGCCTGGGTACCCGCCCCTACAAACGAGCTGTGGATACGCAGAAGTGCATGCGCGTCTCCGGTAAGCACAACGACCTGGAGGGGGTCGGGCGGGACGGCTACCACCATACTTTCTTCGAGATGTTGGGCAACTGGTCGTTCGGCGACTACTATAAAAAAGAGGCGATCGGCTGGGCCTGGGAACTGCTGACCCGGGTGTGGGGACTGCAACCGGCGCGGCTATGGGCAACCTGCCTGGAGGACGACAAGGGCGACCTGGGGCGGGACCAGGAGGCGGCGGACTACTGGCGCTCGGAGACCGCCATTGATCCGGCGCATATCCTCTTCTTCGGACGCAAGGACAACTTCTGGGAGATGGGGGAGACCGGCCCCTGCGGCCCCTGCAGCGAGATTCACTACGACCGGGGGCCGGCGTTCTGCAGCCGGCGGGACGACCCCGGCCATGTCTGCGGCGTTAACGCCGACTGCGGCCGCTATATCGAGATCTGGAATCTGGTCTTCATCCAATACAACCACCGCGAGGACGGCGCTTTCGAACCGCTGCCGGCCCGTCACGTGGACACCGGCGCGGGCTTCGAACGGCTGGTCTCGATCCTACAGAACGTCGAGACGAACTACGACACCGACCTGTTCACGCCGATCATGGGCCGTACCCAACAACTGTTGGGCCACAGCGATGAGGAGCGGACTGCCCACATCGTTGGCTACCGCGTTGTCGCCGACCATGTCCGCGCCGTCACTTTCCTGATCGGCGACGGAGTGCTCCCCGGCAACGAGGGCCGCCACTACGTCCTGCGCATGATCCTTCGCCGTGCGGCCCGCTTCGGGCGTAAGCTGGGCTTCGACCGGCCATTCCTGGATCGGTTGGCCGAGGTGGTTATCGAGACGATGGGGCAGGTCTTCCCAGAATTGGAGAAGCGGCGTCCTTTCATCCTCTCCACGATCCGTCAGGAGGAGCAACGCTTCCTGCGCACGCTCGACCTGGGGCTGGCCCGCCTGGACGAGACGCTGACCGAGGTGCGGGCCGGCGGCGGACGGGTCGTCCCCGGCGACGCGGCCTTCCGCCTCTACGATACCTTCGGGCTGCCGCTGGAGATCACCCGCGATGTGGCCGAGGAGCAGGGATTGGCCGTGGACGAACCGGCTTACTATGTCGCCCTGGAGGCCCAACGGGCGCGGGCGCGCGCGGCGGAGATGTTCGCCGCCGCCGGCGACGAGGGCCAGCGTCGCTACCTGGAACTGCTGGAGGAGCTGCAGCAACAGGGCCGGCTCGCTCCCGCCGGCGTGACCTATGACCCCTACACGACGACCGAGCTGGAGACGACCGTCGTCGCCATCCTGCGTGATGGCCAGCCGGTTCCCTCGGTCGAGGTGGGCGAGCGTGTGGAGGTGGTGCTGGCCGAAACCTGTTTCTACGTCGAGTCGGGTGGACAGGTCTCCGACATCGGCACAATCTCCGCCTACCCTGACGGGAGCGTGGAGCCGGCCTGGGAGATCGCTGTCGAGGAGATGCGCCGCCCGCTGCCCGGCCTGGTGGTCCACGTGGGCCAGGTGACCCTGGGCGAGCCGCAGGTGGGCGACGTAGCCTGGGCGTTGGTGGACTACGAACGGCGGATGGACATTGCCCGCAATCACACGGCCACTCACCTCCTGCACGGCGAGCTGCGCTACGTCCTGGGTGAGCACGTCCAGCAGGCCGGGTCGCTGGTCGCCCCCGACCGGCTGCGCTTCGATTTCACCCATCCGTCCCCGCTGACCCGCGAAGAGCTGGAGCAGGTTACCCGTCTGGTCAACGAGACGATCCTGCTCAACTACATGGTCACCTGGGAATACGAGCCGTACCGTCAGGCGCTGGAGGAAGGGGTGATTGCCCTCTTCGGCGAGAAGTACGGCGAGGTAGTGCGCGTGCTGCGCGTGGGCTGGCCTGACGAGCCGGCCAGCCAGGAACTGTGCGGCGGCACGCACGTCAGCGAGACCGGCGAGATTGGCTCATTCTACATCACCTCTGAGGAGGGGATCGGGGCCGGCGTGCGCCGGATCGAGGCGGTGACCGGACGCGGCGCGGTGGCCTGGGTGCAGCAGCGCATCGGCGTCGCCGACCGCGCGGCGGCCCACTTGCTCTGCCCGCCGGAGGAACTGCATCACAAAGTCCAGGAGACGGTCGCGGAACTGCAGGCTGCGCGCAAGGAACTCGTCCGCCTGCAGCGCGAACTGGCCCGCGCCCGCTTCGAGAAGCTCATCGGACAGGTGCAGGAGGTGGCGGGCGTGTCGCTGCTGGCCGCCCGCGTAGACGTGGCCGATGCGGAGCAATTGCGCGAGATCACCGACTGGTATCGCGAGCGCGTCCGCTCCGGCGTCGCGGTGCTGGGCGCACTGATCGGCAATAGCCCCGCGCTGGTGGCGGCGGTCACCCCCGACCTGGTCGAGAGGGGGGTGGACGCGGTGAAACTGGTGCGCGGCGTCGCCCGCGTCGTCGGGGGCGGGGGCGGTGGCCGCCCGACGCTGGCTCAGGCCGGTGGCCGCGACGCCAGCCGGCTGGACGAGGCGCTTCGCCAGGCGGCTCCGCTGTTGATGGACCTGCTCTCCGCTGGAGCCCGGTGAAGCGCGGCGCGGGAATGGAAATCATTCATCTCCTGGAAGATGATGACCTGGCCGCTGTGCGCGAGCGCCTGAACCGCGCCGCGAATGGCCGTGTCCTGCTCGTCCTGCCCTGGGATGCCCGCTTCCTATCTGACGCACTGGATGTGGACCTGGTGCGGCGGGAAGCGGAGCGGCTGGGGCTGGAGGTGGCCGTCGTCAGCGAGGACCCCGACCGGCGGGTGCTGATCCGCGGCGGTGGGTTGCCGGCCTTCGCCTCGGTGGAGCGGGCCCAGGAGGCCCGCCGTTGGCCGCGCCCCGAACGCCCACCGCTCGAGCCGCCGCCGTCCGCTTGGTGGGAAGAACCGCTGCCGATCCTCCCACCCCCCGCCCGCGTGCTGCCTCCGTGGGTGCAGCACGCCCGGCTGGGCGCCCGCCTGCTCGTCTTCCTGGCGACCCTCTTCCTGCTCCTGGCTGCTGCCTACATTATCGTCCCCCAGGCGACCATCACCCTGCTGCCGACCGACCAGACGGTCAGTCTGATCGTGCCGGTCTCGGCGAGCCGGGATTCCGAGTCGGTGGACACGGAGGCGCGGCTGATCCCCGCCCGCCGGGTCGGTGACTATTTCGAGGGCAATATCGAGGTCGAGACGACCGGCAGCGCCCCCTATCAGTCGGGGCGGGCCAGCGGGACGGTGCTGTTCGCCAATCTCTTGGGGCAGGACGTGACCGTTCCGGTCGGCACACTCCTGCGCACCTCCGCCGCCAGCTTCCCGGTCCGTTTCGTCACCACCCAGGAGGTGGTCGTGCCGGCGTTCGGCCAGGCCCCGGCGCCGGTCGAGGCGCTGGAGGATGGGCCGGTCGGCAACGTCGGCGCGAACTTGATCAACCAGGTGGAGGGCGTGGCCGGGCTGGCCCTGCGGGTGACCAATCCCGAACCGATGCGCGGCGGTTCGACCCAGGACGTGCGCGCGATCTCTCAGGAGGATATGGACCGCGCCCGCGAACTGTTGACGGAGCAGCTCTTGGGCGAGGCTTACCAGGCGTTGCAGGGGTACCTCGAACCGACCGAGTTCATGTCCCAGGCGTCGCTGACCGTCCAGTCCAGCAGCGCTTCCTACAATCGCTTCCTGAACGAGCGGGCTGACCGGTTGGGGTTGTATATGCAATTGTTGATCACCGGCGAGGCGATCGATCGGGACAACGCCGAGACGGTCGCCTACGCCGCGTTGCTCCAGCGCCTGCCGGACGGTTACACGCTCATTGAATCCGATTTCGAGATCGGCGAGATGGCCGAGGAACCGCAGGCGAACGGGGAGTTCACCTTCTACGTCACGGCCACAGGCCGCGCCGTTGCCGAGATTGACCCGGCGGCGGTCCGCCAGACGGTACGCGGGCGCTCGCTGGCGGAGGCTCAGGCGCGATTGGGCGCGGAGTTCCCGTTGGCTGCCCCGCCGGTGATCCGCATCTGGCCCGACTGGCTGCGCCGATTGCCTGTCCTGCCTCTGCGCATAGATGTGCAGGTGGCCCCTGAGCGATGATGTCAAGGTGAGAGTCCTGGCGCTGGACATCGGCGAAAAGCGGATCGGGGTCGCGGTGAGCGATCCCAGCGGGCTGGTGGCGCGGCCCCTGGGGGTGATCGAGCGCCGTTCGCGGGAGACCGATCGGGCCGCCGTCGCGGCGTTGGTGGCCGAACACGGCGCCGAATTGGTTGTCGTCGGGCGGCCACTGACCCTCCGCGGGGAGGTCGGCCCGCAGGCGCAGCGCGTGGAACGGTATGCCCAGTCGCTGGCCGAGGTCCTGCCGGTGCCGCTGCGGCTGTGGGATGAGCGTTACAGCACCGCCTTCGCCGAGGATGTGCTCCGTCAGACGCGCCGCAAGGGCCGCGCCGGCGACCGTGGCGAGGTGGACGCGGTGGCCGCGGCGGTGATCTTGCAGGGATTCCTGGAAAGCCAGGAGGACAAATGAAGAACGCGGGTCGGATAGCGATCTTTCTGATCGCCATGGGCGCCGTGGCGATCATTATCGTCGGTGGGATGCGCGCCATGCGGAGCACCGGCGGCGGCAGCCTCTCCGCCTGCGGGCTGGGCTCGCCGGAGGAGATGGCCCTCGAGACCTACATCCAGGTCCACGCGGCCGACCTGGAACGTCCGGCGGGGAACGATGACACGCCGGTGACCTTCACCATCCAGCCGGGCGAGACGGCGGTGGATGTGGCGCGGCGGCTCCAGGAGGCCGGCCTGGTCTCCGACGCCGAACTGTTCCGCCGCTACCTGCAGTACGAAGGGCTGGACGCCGGCCTGGAGGCTGGTACTTTCACCCTGCGGCAGACGATGACGATCCCCGAGGTCGCCCAGGCGTTGCAACGCGGCCAGCGACCCGAGGTGGCGATCACCGTCCGCGAGGGCCTGCGCCTGGAGGAAGTGGCCGCGAGCGTCGCTGCACAGGCCGGCATCCCGGAGAACGATTTCCTGGCCCTGGTTACCAATGGCTGGCGACAGACCGACCTGGGCAGCTATGACTTCCTGGCCTCCCTGCCGCCCGAGGCGACGCTGGAGGGTTTCCTGTTCCCGGAGACCTACCGGCTGCCGGAGGATGCCACCGCCTACGACGTGGTGGCGCGGATGTTGACGACTTTCCACGAACGGGTGACGATGGACACGCAGATGGCGGCAGCCAATCAGGGGTTGACCGTCTACCAGTTGGTGACCCTGGCCTCCATCGTCGAGCGCGAGGCGGTGCTCCAGGAGGAGCGCCCGATCATCGCCAGTGTCTACTTCAACCGGCTGCGCAATAGCTGGTTGCTGAACGCTGATCCCACGGTCCAGTACGCGCTGGGCTATGACGCCAGCAGCGGCCAGTGGTGGCGCACGCTCTATTTCGACCAGCTCGGCATCACCAGCTTGGCTGATATTGACAGCCCCTACAACACCTACCGCTACCCCGGCCTGCCGCCCGGCCCGATCTGCAGCCCTGGACTGGCCTCGATAGAAGCCGTGGCCCGCCCGGCGACAACCGACTACTTCTACTTCCTGGCGAATTGCCAGGCCAACGACGGCAGCCACCTCTTCGCCGCAACCGAGGAGGAGCACTTTGCGAACTATGCCGCGTGTGGTGGGGTGGCTCCGTAGAAGCGTGGTGTATGTTGCCTGGTGCGTGTTGCGTGGTGCGTGGTGCGTACCCGCGAGATGGAACACGCACCACGCACTACGTACCACGCCACACGCTTCACGTTTCACGCTTCACGCTTCACGTTTCACGCTTCACGCTTCACGTTTCACGCTTCACGCTTCACGTTTCACGCTTCACGCTTCACGTTTC
>Ga0209018_1001039_pt1 | contig 23677 bp, 19 predicted proteins | sample YNPBryBLVA2012_FD_185814 | JGI IMG/M metagenome (GOLD analysis project Ga0209018, IMG submission 185814) | Anoxygenic and chlorotrophic microbial mat microbial communities from Yellowstone National Park, USA - YNP Bryant BLVA 2012 (SPAdes)... ...
CGGCGCCGCCCTGCTGATGCCGCTGGTCAGCTACGGGCTGGATGAGCACCACATGGACTTCCCCGGCACGATCTCCGTGGACATGCACACGCTGCTGGACTACGTCGCCAGCGTGGCGATCAGCGTCGCCCGCCACGGCTTCACCCATGTCTTGATCGTCAACGGACACGGTTCCAACGCCCCCATCGCCGATCTGGCGGCCCGTCGCACAGTGCTGGCGACCGGCATCGTCTGCGGGGCGATGAGCCCCAACGCGGCCATTGACCCGACCCTGGCCGAACCCACCTTCTCCCAGATGCGCCGTTCCGGCCCAGGCGGCGTGGCTCACGCCTGCGAGTACGAGACGGCGCTCATGCTCCACCTGCGGCCCGACCTGGTGCAGATGGACAAGGCCGTGCGCGAGATCGGGCAACTGCAGATCGAGTACTTCAACTGGGACCACCCCGCGCCCAGCATCCTCTCCTGGCAGGACTGGTGGTCGAGGATGAGCGAAAGCGGCGTCTGCGGCGACCCCACCGTCGCCACGGCCGAGTTCGGGCGGGCGCTGTTCGAGACCACCGTGGCGAACTTCGTCCGCTTCGTCCATGCCTTCCGCACCCTGCCCCTCCGCCCCCGTCGCGACCCACACGCGCCCCCATCCGGGTAACCTACGGCCTCCCCCCGTTCATCCGCGCATCCGCTGACAACCTGCCTCCAATTGCCTCCCACCCCACAGACTCACTGCTATTTGACAGATCGCCCAGCCTGGTATATAAAATCATTAACGTAACTGCCTACCGTCCGCGGCGCCGGGCCCTCACCCCACCCCTTACTCCCGCCCCCAGGCAGGAGAGGGGCGGGGGCCAGGGGGTAGGGTGAGGGGCTGGCACACCAGCCCTGCTAACACCAGGCCTGACAAAGGGTGGGCAGTTACTCATCCTGATTTTCGGATCACAAGGAGGTGATGCTCACCAAGACGCCATCCGTTCCTCGGCTATTGCAGCATGGGCTTTTAGCCAAGAGTCAGCACACAAACCAAGGAGGAGATTGATCATGAAACGCACCTGGTTCTATACTGGACTCGCAATTGCCGTCATCGCTGCTCTGGCCCTGTCGGCCTGCGGGACCCCCACTCCTACGCCGACCACGGCCCCAACTGGCGCCGAACCGACCGGGGCTCAGCCTACCGGCGCCCAGCCGACCGGGGCGCAACCCCCCGCGGCCACGCAGAAGATTGTCACCTTCTCCTGGACCCAGGAGTTCGATACCCTCAACCCCCTCTACACCAACATGTGGTTCGCCTCGACCACCTTCCAGATCTGGAACTGCTACGCCTGGGACTTCGACGATCAGAACGAGCCGGTCCCGGTGCTGGTGACCGAGATCCCCAGCGTCGAGAACGGCGGCATTTCGGAGGACGGGCGGGTCATTACCCTGCACCTGCGCGACGACCTGGTCTGGTCGGATGGCGAACCGCTCACCTCGGATGACTTCATCTTCACCTACGAGATGACGATGGACCGAGCCAACACCGTCGCCTCTCAATACCCTTACGACCTCCTGGTCGGCGTAGAGGCGCCCGACCCGCTCACGGTGGTAATGACCTTCGAGGAGCCGTTCGCCGCCTGGCTGGGCACCCTCTGGCACGGCATCCTGCCCGCCCACGTCCTGCGCCCGGTCTACGAAGCGGAGGGGAACATCAACAACGCGGAGTGGAATCGCGCGCCGACTGTCGGCTGTGGCCCGTTCCGCTTCGAGGAATGGGAGTCGGGCAGCTACGCCCGCTTCGTCGCCAACGAGAACTACTGGCTGGGCCGCCCGGCGCTGGACGAGATCTTCTTCCGCTTCGTCCCCGATGACGCCTCGCAGGTCGCCGCGCTGCAGACGGGCGATGCCGACCTGGGCACCTTCGTCGCCTACTCGGACATCCCCGCCCTGCAGGATGCCGGTCTGCAAGTGATCATGGCCTTCTCCGGCTACAACGAGGGCATCTACTTCCGCCTGGACGACATGGGCCATCCGGCGCTGCAGGACGTCCGCGTCCGTCAGGCGATCGCCCAGGCCATTGACCGCGAAGCCATCTGCCAGGACCTGCTGCTGGGTCTGACGCAACCGGCGATGACCGACTGGGACAACACGCCGTACAACGATCCGACGCTGGAGCCGTGGGCCTACAACCCCGACGAGGCAAATCGCCTGCTGGACGAGGCCGGTTGGGTGGATAGCAACGGCGACGGCACGCGAGACAAGGACGGCGTCGAGCTGGTGCTCCGCTACGGCACTACCACCCGCGAGATCCGCCGCGACACCCAGGCCGTTATCCAGCAGCAACTGGCCCAGGTGGGCATCGGCGTGGAACTGCTCAACTACGACTCAGACATCTACTTCAACAGCATGGCCGACGGCGGCCCCTGTGCGTCGGGTGAGCTGGACATGTTCGAGTACTCCACCGTGACCAACTTCCCCGATCCAGACACCGCTGACTGGCTGTGCCGCGAGATCCCCAGCGATGAGAACCCCGTCGGCACCAACTGGGCTGCGCTGTGCGACGAGGAACTCGACCGGCTGTTCGAGGTGCAGGCTACCCAGGTGGACTTCGCCGAGCGCCAGCAGACCTTCTGGCAGATCACCCGCCTTATCCACGACAACGTCTACTGGCTGGGCCTGTGGAACGATCCGGACTCGTGGATCATCAGTGCGCGCCTGCAGAACGTGCGCATCTCCGGCGCGACGCCGTTCTTCAACATCCGCGAGTGGGACGTCACACAATAGCACTCGCCTGAACAGACCTCCGAGGTCGCTCAGACCTCGGAGGTCTACTTTCCAGGAGGGTAAATCTACCCGCCACCCTCCCGCAGGTTAGAAAGCGGCTGGCAAAGAGCGAGCAGCTCATGGCGGCGCACTTCAGTACGGAGATTGCGCCCGAACCTGCGGGAGGGTAGGCAATTACCAAGGAGGGGGATATGGGGCGCTACATCGTCCGACGCCTCCTGCAGGCTATCCCGTTGTTGTTCCTCATCAGCCTGATCCTCTTCGTGCTGATGCAGAACATGGGCGACCCGCTGGCGACGATGGGCGGGCGCCACGTGACCCGTTCCAGCGACCGCGAACGGCTGGCCCGTCAGCTCGGCCTGGATAAGCCGGTCCTCGTCCAGTATGTCTACTGGCTGATCGGCAACGATTGGACATGGATAGATATGGACGGGGACGGCGTGGCGGAGACCCCCGGCACGCGGCGCGGCGTCCTGCGCGGCGACTTCGGCATGTCGCTGGTCAGCCGCCGCCCGGCGCTGGAAGTGATCGGTGAACGCCTGCCCAACACGCTGCTGCTCATGCTCACCAGCGAGGCAGTGATCATCATCGGTGCGCTGGTCATCGGCATCTACTCCGCCCTGCGTCAGTATTCAATCATTGACCATCTCGTGACCGCGATCTCGTTCGTCGGCTATTCGATGCCGATCTTCTTCATCGCTCTGCTCAGCATCTACATCTTCGCCGTCTACTTCAAGAGGTGGGGGCTGCCATACCTGCCGACGGTGGGGATGTTCGACCCGGCGGTGGGCAAGACACCCGCCCAGGTCGCCTGGCACATGGTGCTGCCGATCTTCAGCCTGGCGTTCATCTACTTCGCTGCCTACAGCCGCTACATCCGCAGTTCGATGCTGGAAGTGATGAGCCAGGACTACATCCGCACAGCGCGGGCCAAGGGATTACACAACCCGACGATCGTCCTCGTCCATGCGCTGAAGAACGCCTCGCTGCCCATTGTTACCGTCGTCGGTCTCGACCTGCCATTCCTGCTCGGCGGGGCGATTGTTACCGAGCGCATCTTCGCCTGGCCCGGCATGGGCCGACTGTTCCTCGATCACCTCTCGCGCAGCGATACACCGGTGGTCATGGGCATCCTGATGATGATTGCCGTGGCTGTGGTGATCTTCCAGATCCTCACCGACATCACCTATGCCTGGCTCGACCCGCGCATCCGCTACCGCTAGGAGCAGAGCCATGAGCGCATCCGAGGCGAACATTCCGTTCCTGGAACTTTCGACGCAGGAGACAGAGCCCCCGCCGTTGACCCTGCGCGAGCTGTTCTGGCGGCGCTTCCGCCGGCACAAGATGGCCATCGCCGGCGTCGTGACGCTGATCCTGATCATCCTCTACTCCGTCGGCGGCGCGTTCTTCCTGAGCGAAGCCTACAGCAACCATACCGACACATCCATCCGCCTCCAGGCCCCTTCCGCCGCCCACCCCTTCGGCACCGACACGGTCGGGCGGGATGTGCTGGCACGCACGATCTACGGCGGACAGATCTCCCTGCTGATCGGCCTGTCGGCCATGGTCGTCGAGGTGATCATCGGCATCACCGTCGGCGCGCTGGCTGGCTACTACGGCGGTCTCCTGGACAGTATCCTCATGCGCGTCACCGAAGCATTCCTGGTCATCCCGCAGATTTTCCTCCTCCTGGTGATGGCGAAGTTCTACGCCGGCGAGATCACCAACATCACCCTGCTCGGGCGCACCTTCAGCGGCAGCGTGATCGTGATCGTGCTCATCATCGGCGCCACCAGTTGGATGTACCTGGCCCGCATCGTCCGTGCGGAGTTCCTCTCCATCAAGGAACGGGAATACATCCTGGCCGCGCGGGCCACCGGCACCAACAACTTCCAGATCATCCTCTCCCATATCCTGCCCAACAGCATCGCGCCGATCGTCGTCTCGGCGACGCTGAGCATCGCCAACGCGATCACTACTGAGGCCTACATCAGCTTCCTGGGCCTCGGCGTGCAGCCGCCCACGGCGACCTGGGGGAACATGCTGGAGGGCGCGTACAACTATGTCGAATCAGCCCCCTGGCTGTGGATCTTCCCCGGCCTATTCATCGTGCTGACGGTGCTGAGCATCAACTTCGTCGGGGACGGGTTGCGCGACGCCCTCGACCCGCGCGCGCTGGCGAAGTAGGAGGGAGAGCATGGCCCACCTGCTGGAAATCCGCAACCTGACCGTGCAATTCGACACCCTGGACGGCGTCGTTCACGCCGTCAACGGCATCTCCTACACACTGGAAGAGGGAAACACCCTCGGCATCGTCGGTGAGAGCGGCTGCGGCAAGAGCGTCAGCGTTCTGGCCGCCATGCGCCTGATCCCCCAACCACCCGGCCGGATTGCCGCCGGGCAGATCCTCTACCAGGGCCAGGACCTGCTAACGCTGAGCGAGGCGGAAATGCAGCGCATCCGTGGCAAGGAGATCGCTATGGTCTTCCAAGATCCGATGACTGCCTTCAACCCGGTACTGACCATCGGACGTCAGATCACCGAGGCGCTGACCCTCCACCTGGGAATGTCCCAGGAAGCGGCAGCCCGACGGGCCATCGAACTGCTGGACATGGTCGGTATCCCCCAGCCGGACGAGCGCATTCGCGATTACCCGCATCAGTTCTCCGGCGGGATGCGCCAGCGGGCGATGATCGCCATGGCCCTGGCCTGCACGCCGAACCTGCTCATCGCTGACGAACCGACCACCGCTCTCGACGTGACCATCCAGGCGCAGATCCTCGACCTGGTCAAGGACCTGCGCGACCGGCTAAAGATGGCCATCATCTGGATCACCCACGACCTGGGCATCGTCGCCGGCCTGGCGGAGCGGGTGTTGGTGATGTACGCCGGCTTCATCGTCGAGAAAGCCAGCGTGGACGATATCTATGCCCGCCCACTGCACCCCTATACCCTGGCGCTGCTCAAGTCGGTGCCGCGGGTGGATCGCAGCAGCCACGAGAAACTGGCCACCATCCCCGGCATGCCCCCCGACCTGCTGCGGCTGCCGTCGGGCTGTCCATTCGTCCCGCGCTGCACCTTCGCCGTCGAACGCTGCCGCCACGAGAACCCCTCGCTGACGCGCGTGGCGCCCGATCACGAGGTCGCTTGCTGGGTAGACATCACCACAGGGAGGGAGCGATGAACGAGGCGCCGGTATTGGTACAGGTCGAACGGCTGAAAAAGCACTTCCCGATCACGCGCGGGGTCATCATCCAACGGCAGGTCGGCGCCGTGCGCGCCGTGGACGGCGTCACCTTCGACATCTACAGAGGCGAGACGCTCGGTCTGGTGGGAGAGAGCGGCTGCGGTAAGACCACCGTCGGGCGAACGATCATCCAACTCTACCGTCCAACCGCCGGACGGGTGCTGTTCGATGGGGTTGACCTGTCCCGCTTGAAGGGGGAAGCGCTACGGCACATGCGCCGGCGGATGCAGATGATCTTCCAGGATCCCTACGCTTCGCTCAACCCACGCATGTCCATCTTCCGCATCATCAGCGAACCGCTGCGGGTACACAAGCTAGCCACCGGCAAGGAGCAGATCGAACGGGCGCAGGAACTGCTGCACCTGGTACGGCTCAACCCCCGTTTCATCAACCGTTACCCGCACGAGTTCTCCGGCGGGCAACGCCAGCGCATCGGCATCGCCCGCGCCCTGGCCTCCAACCCGGAGTTCATCATCTGCGACGAGCCGATCGCCGCCCTCGATGTCTCCATCCAGGCCCAGGTGGTCAACCTGTTGGAGGAGCTGCAGGAGCAGTTGGGACTGACCTACCTGTTCGTCGCCCACGACCTGAGCATGGTACGTCACATCTGCGACCGGGTGGCAGTGATGTACCTGGGGGTCATCGTCGAGCTGGCCCAGAAGGACGAGCTGTACGAGCACCCGCTCCACCCCTACGCCCAGGCGCTCCTCTCCGCTGTGCCGGTGCCCGATCCACAGGTGGAACGTCGGCGACAGCGCATCCTTCTGGAAGGTGATGTGCCCAGCCCGATCAACCCGCCCTCCGGCTGTCGCTTCCGCACCCGCTGTTTCAAGGCTCAGGAGATCTGCGCGGAGAAAGAGCCGCTGTGGCGGGACGTCAGCGGCGGGCACTTCGTCGCCTGCCACATGGTCCAGTAGGTTCAACTCTGCCTGGCAGGACGGGCGACTACAGCCCGTCCTGCTTCGTCAGTCCCAACTGCTCCAGTTTCTGCGGAGTCGGCACGCCCTGCTCGTCCCAGCCGCGCAGCCGATAATACTCCGGCAGCATCTGCTCCAGGTCGGCCACGTGACCCTTCGCCGCGCCCTCGGGCATCGGTTCGGCCAGCATGCGCGGCGGCAGCGTGTCGTCGGCGCGGGTGAAACCGGCCCGCAGCAGGAACATGCGCTCCAAGTTGTAGACCCGCTCGCCAGCCTGCAGCAGGCTGTCCACCGTGTAACCGACGCCGGTGGCATGGTTGAGCAGTTCGGTCAGCCGCGTCGGGCGCACCTCCAGCGTCGGGTCGCACAGGTAGCGGATGGACAGGAAGACGCACAGGCCCGCCGCGTCAATGATAGCAAACAGGTCCTCGAAGTGACAGATCGCCTGCGCCTTGCCCTCGGTGGCCAGCGGGTCGAGCTTCCACGGCACGCCGAAGACCTCCATGTAGGCCAGGTCGCCGCGCATGTGCGACGCGCCGATGTTGGAGGTGGCGTACAGCAGCCCCATGCCCTTCGCCCCGCGCGGGTCGTAGCCGGGGAACTCCAGTTTCTTGGCGGTGATGGAGTATTCGGGGTGACCGTAGTGGGAGGCGAGGCGGTAGCTGCCCTCGGCGATCCGGTCGCCGAAGCCCTCGCGCCGCCCGGCCTGGCGCACCAGCCGCACCATCGCTTCGGCGTCGCCGAAGCGCAGCGGGCCGCCGGAGTCGGCCTCCGGCAGCAGCCCCCGCTCGGATAGCTCCATCGCACAGGAGATGGTCACGCCGGCGGAGATGGTGTCCAGCCCCAGCTCGTTGCAGAGGTAGTTGGCCCGGGTCACTGCCGCCAGGTTGTCCACGCCGCAACTGGAGCCCAGCGCGGCCAGCGTCTCGTACTCCGGCCCCTCGCCCTCGCCGCCGTAGATGGGGTCGTCCACGCGGGTCAGCCGCCCGCAGGCGATCGGGCAGCCGAAACAGGCCTTGGGGCGGATGAGGTAATTCTCGCGTAGCGCCGGGCCGGAGATGGATTCGACGCCGGCAAAGACGCCGCTCTGGAAGTTGCGCGTCGGCAGGATGCCCACTTCGTTGGTGACCGACGGGACGTAGGCGGTGCCGTAGACGCGCAGGGCCGAGCCGGCCCGCACGGCCTCGCGCACCTCATCGCGCACCTGGAAACAGAGCGCGTTCATCGCCTCGCGATGAGCAATGGACACCGGGCGGGTGCCGCGCACGGCGACCGCCTTGAGGTTCTTGGAGCCCATCACCGCGCCGACGCCAGAGCGGGCCGCGGCGCGGTGTTTGTCGTTGATGATCGCCGCGATGCGCGCCAGCCGCTCCCCCGCCGGGCCGATGCAGGCCACCCGCGCCCGTGGGTCGGTCGCGGCGCGGACGGCGTCCTCGGTCTGGTGGGTGTCCAACCCCCACAGGTGCTCCGCCGGACGCAGCTCGGCGTGGCCGTCGTGCACCCACAGGTAGACCGGCCGCTCGGATTTGCCCTCGAAGATGAACATGTCGAAGCCGGTGCGCTTCATCTCGGCGGGGAAGAAGCCGCCGGCGTTGGCGCAGGAGAGCGCACCGGTCAGCGGCGACTTGGTGATGACCATGTAGCGGTTGCCCGTGGGGGCGAGGGTCGCCGTCAGCGGGCCGGTGGCGAAGATGAGCCTGTTCTCCGGCGCGAGCGGATCGGCCCCGGCGTCCACCTCATCGTACAGGTAACGGATCGCCCAGCCGCGCCCGCCGATGTAATCCTTCGCCGTATCGGGGTCAACATCCTCCACCGAAACCTTGCCCGTCGTCAGGTTCACTCGCAGCAGCTTGCCGTTCCAACCATGCATTGTCGCTTACCTCCTGATCCAGATGGGGTGACGCGGTGACACGGTGACGGGGTGACACGGTGACACGGTGACGGGGTGACACGGTGACACGGTGACACGGTGACGCGGTGAATCTCCCCCTCTCCGCGTCCCCGCGTCTCCCCGTCTCCGTGTCTCCGCGTCTCCGCGTCCCCGCGTCTCCCCGTCTCCGTGTCTCCCCATCACCCCCCCGCGATCGCCGGAAACAGACAGACCACGTCACCCTCCTGCAGAACCTGTCCTGGCTGGGGACCTCGCCCGTTGACCAGCACCACGCTCCCATCGGACGGGACGGGAAGCTGCAGGAGCAAGTCGTCCACACGGGTGCCAGGCGGCACTTCCACGTCGTAAGACGAGCCAGTGCTGTCCAGCGGCAGGTACTGGCGATAGGTCGCCAGCAGCTTGATCTGAATCCTCACCCCTTCGCTCGCTTCTTGTAGGCCCGAATGTAGCGGCCGGCGTAGGGATCGCGGCCCAGCAGCAGATCGGTCGCCAGGATCAGCGGACGAACCTGCGCCGCGTCCACGATTGGGCAGTTGACGCCGCTCTGAATCGCCAGCGCCAGGAACGCCCCGTTGACCACCTCCCGCTCCGGCAGGCCGAAGGAGACGTTGCTGACCCCCAGGGTCAGGTTGACGCCCAACTCTCGTCGCACGGCGCGGATCGCCTCCAGGGCGACCTGGCCGGCGTGCCAGTCGGCGCCGACGGTCAGCGCCAGGCAGTCCATGATCACGTCCGCGCGGGGGATGCCGGCCGCCTCGGCGCGGGCAACGATCCTGCGCGCCACCGCCAGCCGTCCCTCCGCCGTGGGTGGGATGCCCTCGTCGTCCATCGTCAGGCCGATGACCGCCGCCCCGTGCTCGGCGACCAGCGGCAGCACGGCCGCCAGGCGGGCCTCCTCGCCGTTGACCGAGTTGACCAGCGGCCTGCCCTCCGGCAACAGCTCACGATGGGTCTCCAGGGCGGCGCGCAGGGCAGCAGGGTTGGCGCTGTCAATGCACAACGGCACATCCACCGTCTCCAGCACCAGGCGGACGGCGGCGGGCAGCAGGCGCACCTCGTCCACCCCCGCTGCGCCGACGTTGATGTCCAGCACATCCGCGCCGGCAGCTACCTGGGTCAGCGCCTCCTGGCGGACGATCTCCAGGTCACCGACGGCCAGCGCAGCGGCCAAGCGCTTCTTGCCGGTTGGGTTGATCCGCTCGCCGATCAGCACCGTCGGCCGATATGGCCCGATCGCCACCGCCCTCCCACGTCCCCTCAAAATTGTTTCCATTGCCCCGCGTCTCCGTGTCCCCGCGTCTCCGTGTCCCCCCGTCCCCGCGTCCCCCGCGTCACCGCGTCACCCCACCCCCCATCTTCCGCTCCCGCCGCGGCAGGTAGCACGGTTCCAGGCTCACCTCGCCGCCGCTGAGCAGCCGTTCCAGGCCGACTTTGGGTTGGTCCAGGCCGCGCTCCCTGCGCTCCTCGCAGATGTGACAGCCCGTGGGACAATCCAGTGGGTGCGTATCCTCTGGTTCAACGTAGCGCGCCATGACCCCTTCGTAGTTGCGAAAGATCACCGTCCGGTCGCCCCAGGCGATCATGTAGCGCGGATTGACCGGCACCTTGCCCCCGCCGCCCGGCAGGTCCACCGTGTATTCGGGAATGGCGAAGCCGGTCGTGTGGCCGGTCAGGTGCTCCATGATCTCCAACCCGCGGGCGATGGAGGTGCGGAAGTGAGCGATCCCCTCCGAGAGGTCGCACTGGAAGAGCCGGTACGGGCGGACGCGATTCTCGACCAGCCGCTGACACAGCTCTTTCATTAGGTACGGGCAGTCGTTGACCCCGCGCAGCAGCGTCGTCTGGTTGCCGAGGGCAAAGCCGCCGTCGGCCAGCATCGCCAGCGCCTGGCGCGCGCGGGGGGTGATCTCCTTGGGATGATTGAAGTGCACATTGATCCAGACCGGTTGATACTTCTTCAGCATCGCCACCAACTCTTCGGTGATGCGTTGCGGCAGCACGGCCGGCGTGGAGGTGCCATAGCGGACGATCTCGACGTGGGGGATCTCGCGCAGCCGGGCGACGATATACTCCAAGCGATCGGTGGAGAGGGTGAACGGATCGCCCCCGCTGAGCAACACATCGCGCACGCCGCGCGTCTGGCGGATGTAAGCGATCGCGTCGTCAATTTCCTTTTGGGAACGCGGTCGGTCGGCTTCGCCCGCGTAGCGACGGCGGGTGCAGTGGCGACAGTACATCGAGCACTGGTCGGTGACCAGCAACAGCACACGGTCGGGATAGCGATGGGTCAGGCCAGGGGTGGGCGAATCGGCGTCCTCGTGCAGCGGGTCGCGCATATCCTCCCGACTGACGTGCGTCTCGGCCACCGTCGGCACGGCGCGCATGCGGATCGGACAGCGCGGGTCGTCCGGGTCCATCAAGCTGGCATAGTACGGAGTGATGGCCATGCGCAGTGTGTTCAACGAGTGCGTGATGACCGCCTTCTCCGCATCGGTCAGATGGATGACCCGTCCCAGTTCCTCGACTGTCGTGATCCGGTGGGCGATCTGCCAGCGCCAGTCTTCCCACTTCTCCCAGGGGATGTCCTGCCAGGGGGGCGGTGGAGTCGTTTGTACCATGAGCTGTTCACCTCACTCGAAACGTGTTGTGTGTTGCGTGTTACGTGGCCCGTGTGGCGTGAATGATGCGCTCCAGTTCTGCCGAGAGCGCCGGGTCGAGCGGGACGGGCTGGTGGGTGGCGAGGATCTCCTGCGCCCGCGCCCGCGCCCACTCCCGCGCCCCGTCGCGCTTCTCCGCCCAGACCTCGTAGGGGCGGCGGTCCAGGTAGCGCGGCAACCACAGCTCGCGCATGTGCTGCTTGGTATGCTTCTGGGCCAGGAAGTTACCGCCCGGCCCCACGGCGCGGATCGCGTCGAGGGCCAGCGTCTCGTCATCCACAACGATCCCCTGCATCATCTTGCAGACGATGTCGAAAATCTCGCAGTCCAGCAGCATCTGCTCGTATGACCAGATACGGCTGCCGTGGAGCAGTCCCACGCCCAGCAGCATATCGGACATCACGATCGAAGCCATAAAAGTTGACAGGCTATTCTCCAGCCCGGCCTGCCAGTTTGGTTCCTTCGCGCCGGTGGCGAACGAGCCCATCGAGAGCGGCACGTTGTAGAAATCGGCGAGCACGTTTGTCGCCGCGCCGAACAGGAAGTCCTCCGGCCCGCCGCCGGTGTAGCCGCCCGTGCGCAGGTCCATCGCCGTCTGCGCGGCGGCGTAGAAGACCGGCGCGCCTGGGCAGGCCAGTTCGATCAGCGCCAGGGCGCTGATGACCTCGGCGTTGCCGACGACCAGGTTACCGGCCAGCGTCGCCGGGGCGGTGGAGGCGCAGGAGGTCATGGTCATGAAGCCCACCGGCAGCCCGGCCTCGGCGCCGATCAGCGCCGCCTCCACGCTCCCGCCATCCTGTCCCAGCGGCGGGGTGGTGCATTGCATAATGGATAACACCGGTCGTGCCCGCAGCGCTGCGCGGCCGCCGGCGATCGCCGCCGCCATCTCCACTGCCGCGCGGGCCTCGTGGGCGGAGTAGATGCTCTCGGTCTGCGCGTGCTTGGTGGAGTTCTCCCAGATGGCGCGCAACTCGTGCAGCCCGCGCGTCTCCGGCGGGCAGTCCTGCGCCGACACGGCGACCCAGTGGAAGGCGACCTGTTCGACGCAATCGCCCAGGCGGGCGATGTCGGCCACATCCTGCAGACACGAGCGACGCAACTCGCCCGTCCGAAGATCGAGCACCTGCACGCCGCAGCCGTCGGTGCCGACGTAGACGTGGTTGCCGTCCAGCGGCAGATCCTGCGCCGGGTCGCGGGCAGCCAGGGTGTAAACCGGCGGGGCTTTCTGCAACGCCTCCTCGATCAGGTGACCGGGGGCACGGACGATCATCGTCTGGCGGTCCACCATCGCGCCGTGGGCTTCCCAGATGTCGAGGGCGCGGGCGGAGGGGAAGCGCACGCCCACCGATTCGATCACGTCCAGCGTGGCCGTGTGGATGCGACGCACGTCCTCCGCGCTGAGGATGTCCAGGCGCAGGCGGGGATTGGTGACGGATTGGATAGGGCGAGCCATCGTGAACACCTCACGCGCCGACGAGCTGCTTGGCCACGGCCACCGCGCCGATGGCGTCCTCGCTGTAGCCGTCCGCGCCGATCTCGTCCGCCCAGGCGCGGGTCACCGGCGCGCCGCCGACCATGACCTTCACCCGTGGACGCAGGCCGGCATCCTTCAGCGCCTCGATCACGTCGCGCTGGCGCACCATCGTCGTCGTCAGCAGCGCGCTCACACCGACCAGATCGGCATTCACCTGACGGGCCACCTCGACGAACTTCGTCACCGCCACGTCCACGCCCAGGTCGTGCACCTCGAACCCGTTGGCGGCCAGCATCGTCGCCACCAGTGTCTTGCCGATCTCGTGGATATCGCCCTCGACGGTGCCGATGACCACCCGGCCCAGCGTGCGGCGGGCAGTGCCACGACGGCGCATCTCCGGTTCCAGCAACGCCACGGCAGCCTTCATCACCTCGCCGGCCAGCACCAGATCGGGCAGGAACATCTCGCCGGCAGCGTACTGCTCCCCCACCACATCCACGCCGGCGACGAAGCCACGGTTGATCACCTCCAGGGGGTCTATCCCCTGCTCGATCGCCGCGCGGGCCAGCCTTTCGGCATCCTCCACTTCGCCGTCTATGACGCTCTGCGCCATCGCCCGAAATAACTCGTCCATGGTCCCTCCAGAGTGTATTCCGAAATCTCGCTACGGGCACGAAGTCGGTTAGATACCCGTAATTATAGAGGCGATGGCGATGATAGCACAAATCGAAGCAAAGGTCAAGTCAACCCACGAAAATCGCGTTCTCGCTCTTGTCTGGCGTTGAAAATTGTGCTACAATAGGCATAGTGAATCGTGATTCGAATCCCCCCGTCCAGACCTTCTCGACCTGAAACGAGAAGCCAATCGGACGAGGGCCGAAGGGAGAATGACTATGCTCAACTACCATGTTCCATACCTAGCGACCCCGCTGCCGGGCCCGCAGGCCCAGGCCGTCGTGGCGCGCAACGACCGTGCTGTCAGCCCGTCGCTGCCCCATGCCTACCCGCTGGCCGTCCAGCGCGCGCGGGGGGCGGTCGTCGAGGATGTAGACGGCAACCGTTTCCTCGACTTCGCCGCCGGCATCGCCGTCTGTTCGACCGGCCACTGCCACCCGCGAGTGGTGCAGGCGATCCAGGAGCAAGCCGCCCAGTTGCTGCACATCTGTGCGGCGGACTTCTACGATCCGCAGTACATCGGTCTGGCCGAACGGCTGGCCCGCCTGGCCCCTGGCCCCTCGCCCAAGCGCGCTTTCCTGGGTAACTCCGGCGCCGAGGCGGTCGAGGCGGCGCTCAAGCTGGCCCGCCATCACACCGGCCGCCCGCACGTGCTCGCTTTCTTCGGCGCGTTCCACGGACGGACGATGGGCGCGGTCTCCCTGACCGCCAGCAAGCCGGTCTACCATCGCGGCTTCGGCCCGTTGCTCCCCGCCGTCACCCACGTCCCCTACGCCTACTGCTACCGCTGCACTTTCAACCAGACCTACCCAGCGTGCGACCTGGCCTGCGTGGACTACATCGAGCACACCGTCCTGGGCAAGACCATCGCCCCCGACGAGGTGGCGGCGATCTTCGTTGAGCCGATCCAGGGCGAGGGCGGCTACATCGTCCCACCGGACGGCTGGCTGGCCCGCCTGCGTAGCCTGTGCGACCAGCACGGCATCCTGCTGGTAGACGATGAGGTGCAGTCCGGCATCGCCCGCACCGGCAAGATGTTCGCCATCGAGCACTGGGGAGTCGAGCCGGACATCCTCTGCTCGGCCAAGGCGCTGGGGTCGGGGATGCCCATCTCGGCGATGATCGCCCGCGAGGACGTCATGTCCTGGCCGGCCGGCGCGCACGGCAGCACCTACGGCGGCAACCCGGTCTGCTGCGCCGCTGCCCAGGCGACACTGGACGTGATCGAGGAAGAGAAGCTGATGGACAACGCCACCCGTGTCGGCAACCGGTTGATGGACAATCTGCGCGACCTGGCCGCCGAGAGCCGCTTGATCGGCGACGTGCGCGGACGGGGGCTGATGATCGGCGTGGAGCTGGTCAAGGACAAGCAGAGCAAGGAAAAGGCGCGCCAGGAGACCGACGAGGTGATGCTGGCGTGCTTCAAGCGCGGGCTGATGGTCCTCCCCTGCGGCTCGAACAGCATCCGCTTCTCCCCGCCGCTGATCATCACCGAGGAAGAAGCAGATACCGCCTTCCGTATCTTCGCCGAAGCGCTGGCGGAGGTGGAGGGGCGGGTGTGAAACGTGAGGCGTGAAACGTGAGACGTGAAACGTGAGACGTGAAACGTGAGACGTGAAACGTGAGACGTGAGACGTGATGGGGAGGGAAAGGGGAATGAAGCTGGTCAGTATGCGTGAGGCGATTGCGGCGCACGTCCACGACGGCGACACAGTGGCGATCGAGGGTTTTACCGCCTGCATCTGCTTCGCCGCCGGGCACGAGATCATCCGCCAGGGCCGCCGCGAGCTGACTCTCTGCCGGATGACCCCTGACCTGGTCTACGATCAGATGGTCGCTGCCGGCTGCGCGCGCAAGCTGGTCTTCTCCTACCTGGGCAACCCCGGCGTCGGCTCCCTCCACGCCATCCGCCGCGCGGTGGAGAAAGGTATCCCTGCGCCGCTGGAGATCGAGGAGTACTCGCACTTCGGCATGGTCGGGCGGTACACGGCCGGGGCCTACCACCTGCCGTTCTTCCCTCTGCGCTCCTACACCGCCAGCGACCTGCCGGCTGTCAACCCACGCATCCGTTTCGTGGACAGCCCCTATGGGGATGGGCGGATCGCCGTCGTCCCGCCGCTCAATCCCGATGTGGCCATCATCCACGCCCAGCGCGCCGACGCGAATGGCAATACCCAACTGTGGGGCCTGCTGGGCGCACAAAAGGAAGCTGCTTTCGCCGCCCAACGGGTCATCGTCGTCGTCGAGGAAATCGTGGACGAGGCAGTGATCCGCGCCGACCCCAACCGGACGCTCATCCCGGCCCTGATCGTAGACGCGGTGGTCCACGAACCCTACGGTGCGCACCCCTCCTACGCCCAGGGCTACTACGACCGCGACAACGATTTCTACCTGCGTTGGGACGAGCTGAGCCGCGAGGAAGCCCCCACCCGCGCCTGGTTGGACGAGTGGGTGCTGGGCGTGCGCGACCGGGCGGAATACGTGGAAAAGATGGGCCATGAGACGTGGCAACGACTGGCGGTGGGCAAGGCGCTTTCGGGAGCGGTGAATTACGGACGGTATGCGTGACACGGTGACGCGGAGACGCGGTGACGCGGAGACGGGGAGACGCGGTGACGCGGAGACGGGGAGACGCGGTGACGCGGAGACACGGAGACGCGGAGATTCATCCCCGTCACCGTGTCACCGTGTCACCGCGTCACCCCCTCACCGTGTCACCGCGTCTCCGCGTCACCGTGTCACCCCCTCACCGTGTCACCGCGTCACCAGAGAGGAGCAAGGTATGATAGACTACACGCCATCCGAAATGATGATCGTCACCGCCGCGCGGGCGCTGGCCGGGGTGCGCGGTGTATTCGTCGGCGTGGGCCTGCCCAACATTGCCTGCAACCTGGCCCGGCGCACGGTGGCGCCCGACCTGGAGCTGATCTACGAGAGCGGCGTCTACGGTGCCCGCCCCGCCCGCCTGCCCCTCTCCATCGGCGACCCGACACTGGTCAGCGGCGCTACCTCCGTCTGCTCCATGGCCGACCTGTTCGGGCTCTACCTGCAGGGCGGGCGCGTCGAGGTCGCTTTTCTGGGTGGGGCACAGATTGACCGCTTGGGAAGTTTGAACACGACAGTCATAGGTGACTACGCGAAACCGAAGGTGCGCCTGCCCGGCAGCGGCGGGGCCTGCGAGATCGCCATCCACGCCCAGCGAATATTCATCATCATGCGCCTGGGCCGGCGCGCCTTCGTCAACCGCCTCGACTTCGTCACCAGCCCCGGTCACCTCGGCGGGGTCGCCAAACGCGCCGAACTCGGCATGCCGGGACGCGGCCCACAACTGGTCGTCACCGATAAGTGCATCTTCACCTTCGATCCCTCCACCGGCGAGATGACCCTCGCCAGCCTCCACCCCGGCGTCGAATTGGCCGAAGTACAGGCCGGCGTGGATTGGGAACTGAAGCTGGCCGCCGACGTCCTATACACAGAACCCCCTACCCCTGATGAGCTACGCCTGCTGCGCGAGGAGCTGGACCCGCAGGGGGTTTACACAAGATAGAAGCAAGGAGGGAAAAACGATGAACGCCAAACGAATTGCCGGCCTGACCATCGCCGCCCTGCTGGTCCTGCTGGGCTGCGCACTGCCCACGGCCACGATCACCCCAGAGGCCAACATGCCCAACCCGGCCGCGGAGTTCTGCGTGGCCCGAGGCGGCCAATCGGAGATCCGCACTGCCGCCGACGGCAGCCAGACCGGCTACTGCATCTTCTCCAACGGCTCTGAATGTGAAGAGTGGGCTTACTACCGCGGCGAATGCGCCCCCGGCGGCGCCGGCATGCCCAACCCGGCCTCCGTCTACTGCCAGGAGCACGGCGGCCAACTGGAGATCCGCACCGCCGCCGACGGCAGCCAGAGCGGTTACTGCCTCTTCCCCGACGGTTCCGAGTGCGAGGAGTGGGCCTACTTCCGCGGCGAGTGCGCCCCCGGCGGGGCCTCGCCGGATACCAGCGAGCTGATCGCCCTCGTCCAGGCCGGCCTGCCCACCGATGCCTTCGCCGGGATCGGCGTACTGCCCCTCACCGTCCAGCCCGGCAACCCGCCACTGTGGGCCGTCTACAGCTACGGCATGCGCAACTGGTCGCTCAGTCCACTTCTCAGCCACTTTGTCGCTATCTACACGTACAGCGCCGGTTGGCAGGAGCTAGCCCGCCTCGAACTGGATAGCGCTGGCGCGAATCCGGTCCAGCCCGATTACATTGACCAGGCCTACGTCAACCAGGCGCTGATCGTGCCCGAACGGATCTGGATCGAGGTCCAGGGCGGCGCGGGAGCCCACGGCGGCACGTACCACCTGCTCAGCTTCGACGGCACGGCCCTGGCCGCCGACGTCGCCGCCTTCGGGGCCAGCCCCGGCAACGGCTGGCTGGCCGATGTCAACGGCGACGGCGTGCTGGACGTGGTGATTGACGCTTCCGACTACTACGTCTTCTGCTACGCTTGCGGCGTGCGCTTCGCCCAGTACCAGGTGTACTACTGGAATGCGCCCAACCAGCAGATCATGGAAGCCACCCTCCAACCGTTCCTGATGGGCCAGCCGCAGCCGATGCGCGACCTGGTCAACCCTGCTGTAGCCGCCGCCGAGGCCGGCCTGTGGGCGGAGGCGCTCGATCTGATCACCCAGGCCGAGGCGCTGCTCCCTCAGTACCCGGAAAGCGACGCCTGGACGCTGGACTGGGACGCCGGGCTGATCGCCCTCCACGCTTCGGCCCGCGAGCAGGATGCCCTTTCCAGCCCGTACCCGATCCTAAGCAACGTCTTCTACGGCGACTACGCGGCGGCGGTCGACCTGATGCGTTCCTTCACGCCAGCGCAGATCTTCTCTCCCGATTCACCACTCATCGTCGGCACGCCGGCGGAGTCGTGGGAGAGCACGATGAGCCAGTACATCATCAACAGCGCCAACGCCGCCCTGGCAATCCATCCCGACCTGGCCGCGGCCTATTTCCTGCGCGGCTGGGCCCGCTATCTGGTCAATCCCACCGACCCGGTCGTGGCCGCGGACGTAGACCAAGCCGCCGCCTTGGCCCCCGACGACGTGCTGTTCACCCAGAGCGCGGCGTACCTGCACTAGGAGACACGGTGACGCGGAGACACGGAGACGCGGAGACGCGGAGACACGGAGACACGGAGACGCGGAGACACGGAGACACGGAGACACGGAGACACGGAGACACGGAGACACGGAGACACGGAGACACGGAGACACGGAGATCTCCATGTCACCGTGTCACTCCCTCACCGCGTCACCGCGTCACCGCGTCACCCCCTCACCGCGTCACCCCCTCACCGCGTCACCCCCTCACCGCGTCACCGCGTCACCGCGTCCCAGAACGGAGGTAATATGAAACCCACAGACGTCGTCATCCTCTCCGCCGTGCGCACGCCCATCGGTGCATTCGGCGGGGTACTGAAGGACGTGTCGGCGGCGCAGTTGGGCGCTGCCGCCGCACGAGCAGCGCTGACCCGCGCGTCTGTCCCCCCGGAACTGGTGGACGAGGTCGCCTTCGGCTGCGCACGACAGGCCGGCAACGGCCCCAACGTCGCCCGCCAGATCGCCTGGCACAGCGGCGTCCCGGTAGATCGGCCCGCCTACACGATCAACAAGGCCTGCGCCAGCGGGATGAAAGCCGTCACCCTGGCCGCCCAGTCCATCATGAGCGGCGAGAATGACCTCGTGCTGGCCGGCGGGGTCGAGCAGATGTCGCAGATCCCCTACCTGCTCATGAAAGCCCGCTGGGGCTACCGCCTGGGCGAGGACGTGCTGGTAGACGCAATGTACCGCGATGGCTACATGTGCCCGCTGGCGGAGATGCTGATGGGCGAGACGGCGGAGCTCCTGGCCGACCGTTACGCCATCAGTCGCCAGGAGCAAGATGAGTTCGCCCTGCAGAGTCATCTGAAGGCCGTCGCCGCCTGGGAAAGCAGCGCCTTCGCCGACGAGGTCGTCCCGGTGGATGCGCCCGGGCGCAAGGGAGAGGCAGCGCGCGTCGAGCGGGACGAGCGCCCCCGCGCCGACAGTTCGCTGGCCGGGCTGGCCAAGCTCAAGCCGGCCTTCCGCGAGAGCGGGACGATCACCCCCGGCAACGCCTCCGGCATCGCCGACGGCGCGGCGGCGCTGGTGCTGGCCTCCGCCGAGCGGGCGCGGGCGCTGGGCCTCACGCCCCTGGCGCGCATCGTTGGCTTCGCCTCCGGCGCGGTGCACCCCCGCGAGATGGGACTGGCCCCTGTCCCGGCCACCCGCCGGCTGCTGGAGCGCACCGCCCTGGCCCTCTCCGATTTCGAGCTGATCGAACTAAACGAGGCTTTCGCTGCCCAGGTGCTGGCGGTGGAGCGGGAACTGCCATGGGACGTGACGCGGCGCAACGTCCATGGCGGGGCCGTGGCGCTGGGCCACCCCACCGGCTGCTCCGGCGCGCGCATCCTGGTCACCCTGCTGCACACGCTGCGCACGCACGGCAAGTCGCTCGGCCTGGCGACGCTGTGCGTCAGCGGCGGGCTGGGCATGGCCGTGGCCGTGGAGCGGGTCGCATGACCGCCGGCCACGTCTTCCACCGCCGCCCCGACGCGCCCCATCCGCAGGCCGTGCGCGGGGAGGGTATCTACCTGTGGGACGCCGACGGCCGGCGCACCATAGACGGTTCCGGCGGCCCGATCGTCGTCAACATCGGCCACGGCGTGATCGAGGTGGCCCAGGCCATGGCCGCACAGGCCGCGCAGGTCGCCTACGTCCACGGCACGCTCTTCACCACCGGCCCGCTGGAGACGTTCAGCGACGAACTGGCCGCGCTTGTCCCCCTGCCCGATGCCCGCTTCTACTACCTGACCAGCGGCTCCGAGGCCGTCGAGACGGCCATGAAATTCGCCCGCCAGGCGCAGGTGGCACGCAGCGAAGCGACCCGCGAGCTGGTCATCTCCCGCTGGGGTTCCTACCACGGCGCGACGCTGGGCGCGCTGGCTGTGACCGGCAAGCCGAAGATGCGCGCCATGTTCGCCCCGCTATTCCGCGACCAGCCGCACATTCCCCCGCCGTATTGCTACCGCTGCCCCTTCGGCGCCACGCACTCGCACTGCGATCTGGCCTGTGCGCGCGCTCTGGAGACGGAGATCCTCCGTCAGGGCGCGGGGCGGGTTGCCGCCTTCATCGCCGAACCGGTCGGCGGCGCGACTATGGGCGCGGTCGTCCCGCCGCCCGGCTACTGGCCGACGCTGCGCGCGATCTGCGATCGCTACGGCGTGCTACTCATCGCTGACGAGGTGATGACCGGCTTCGGACGCACCGGGCGCTGGTTCGGCAGCGAGCACTTCGGCGCGCAGCCGGACATCATGACCATGGGCAAGGGCGCAACCGGCGGCTACTTCCCCCTCTCCATCACAGCGGTGCGCGGCGCGGACGCCGAGGCCGTCTGCCGGGCGCACGGCGACTTCAACCACGGCGGCACCTTCTCCCACCACGCCGTCGGCGGGGCGGCGGCCCTGGCAACCCTGAAGTATCTGCGCGAACACGACCTGGTCGCTCGAGCAGCGAAACGGGGCGCCTATCTGGGCCAACGGCTGCACGAGGCGCTGGACGAGCTGCCCTGCGTGGGGGACGTGCGCGGAATCGGGATGATGTGGGGGGTCGAGTTCGTCGCCGACCGGCGGACGAAAGCGCCCTTCCCGCCGGAACGCCACTTCGCCCAGCAGGTCTGCGACCGCGCCTTCGAGCGCGGGCTGATCGTCTATCCCGGCTCCGGCGGCGTGGACGGCGTCTCCGGTGACCACCTCATGGTCGCCCCACCCTTCGTCATCAGCGAAAGCGAGATTGACGAACTGGTCAGCATCCTCCACGCGACAATCACGGAGATCGGCGGGACGTAGGCGCGGCTGCGCGCCCCGGCGGCGCCCCCACCTTTGGTATTTTGCGCCTTTGTGGTAAGATAAGGCGCATGGAAACTCGCACTGTACCGGTTATCGAGGTAAAAGGCTCTCCCCGCCAGCGCGGACAGCAACAGGGCGAGGGCGCGCGCGAGCAGGCCCGGCGTATGCTCGCTCACTACCGCCAACTGGTCCCCACCCTCACCCACCGGCCGTGGGAAGACGCCCTGCGCCAGGCGCGCAAGTACCTGCCCTACGCCGAGCAATCCTGCCCCGACTTCGTCGAGGAGCTGCGCGGCATCGCCGAGGGCGCGAATGCCTCCTTCGACGAGGTCTGGGCGCTCAACTCCTACGAAAGCCTGAGCGATTCCCGCCAGGAAGGTTGGGGCTGCACGACCCTGGCCGTCCGCCAGGAACACACTACCGACGGCCACGTCTTCCTGGCCCACAACGAGGACTGGGCCAGCGCCGACCGCGACAACGTCTACCTGGTGCGCGCTGAACCGGACGGCCACCCGTCGTTCCTGGGCATGACCTACGGGCCGCTGCTGGTCAACGTCGGCCTGAACAGCGAGGGGATCGCCGTCGGCATTGACTCCGTCTACCCCACCGACTGTCGGGTCGGCGTGCCGCATATCCTCTGCGCTCGCGCGATCCTGCAGGCGCGCACGATCGGCGCGGCGCTGCGCGCCTGCGTGCCCAGGCTACGCGCCGGCGGCTATGGCTACGTGCTGGCCGACGCCAACGGCGAGCTCTACACGGTCGAAAGCTCGGCCACGACCCACGCCTTCCTCTACGCCGACGAGGGCTGGACCGCGCACACGAACCACTACCTCGCGCCGCAGATGCAGGCGCTGGAAGAGCCGGGCGCCTACGCCGGTTCCCACGTCCGCCTGCACCGCGCCCGACGGCTGCTGCGGGCGCAGTTGGGCCAGGTGAGCGTGGCGAGCCTGCAGAGCCTGCTGCGCGACCACGTCAACCGCCCGCACTCGATCTGTACCCACGAGGATCCGCAAGAGCCGCCCCACGAGCAGAACCTGACCCTGGTCTCGCTGATCATGGACGTCACCGCCCGCACGATCTGGGCCGCGCCCGGCCCGCCGTGCGAGGGGCAGTACAGCGAGGTCCGGCTGCAGCAAGAAGCAATGAGCAATACACGATAGGCGATACACGATAGGCGATACGCGATATGCAGGAAGAGAATTTCACCATTGCACCGCTGATGACGATGGAACAGTACCACGAGTGCGAGCGGTTGCAGCAGGCCATCTGGCAACCCGACCCACGGGACATCCCGAAAGCGAAGGCGGCGATGCTCATCGCTGCGCAGCGCTACGGCGGGGTGGTACTGGGCGCGTTCGACCACGACGGGCGGATGATCGGCTTCGTCTTCGGGTTTCCGGGCCGCGTCCCGCCCGATAACCCCGCCGCCGCCGGCGTCGAATGGCAGCACTGTTCCCGCCTGGCCGGCGTTCTCCCGGAATGGCAGGGACGAGGGGTCGGCTACCAGCTCAAGCTGGCGCAGCGGGAATGGGTGCTCCGCCAGGGACTGGAGCTGATCACCTGGACCTTCGACCCGCTGGAGGCGGGCAACGGCACGCTCAACCTGGGCAAGCTCGGCGTGGTCTGCCGCTGCTACCTGCGCGACTTCTACGGCGAGATGGGCGAGGGGATCAACGCCGGCCTGCCCACCGACCGCTTCGAGGTCGCCTGGTGGCTGGATAGCGAACACGTCCGCACGCGCGTTGAGCGCGGCTGGCAGCCCCCCACCCTCCAGGAGCTGCTCGACCAGGGCGCGACCATCCTCAACCCCGGCCAGCCCCGCCCCGACGGCTGGCTCGCCCCCGCCCCCCTCCGCCCGCCGGAAGGCCCGCGGGTGCTGATCGAGATCCCCCCCCGCATCCAGGCGCTCAAAGCCGCTTCGATGGAACTGGCTCTGGAGTGGCGGCTGAGCGTGCGCCAGGCCAGCGAGGCCGCCTTCGCCGCCGGCTACACGGCCTGCGATGTGGCGCGCGGGGAGGTGGAGGGGATTCCTCGCGTGTGGTATGTGCTGGGGCGTGAAGCGTGAAGCGTGAAACGTGAAACGTGAAGCGTGAAACGTGAAACGTGAAGCGTGAAACGTGAAACGTGAAGCGTGAAACGTGAAACGTGAAGCGTGAAAC
>Ga0209018_1001041_pt1 | contig 23653 bp, 24 predicted proteins | sample YNPBryBLVA2012_FD_185814 | JGI IMG/M metagenome (GOLD analysis project Ga0209018, IMG submission 185814) | Anoxygenic and chlorotrophic microbial mat microbial communities from Yellowstone National Park, USA - YNP Bryant BLVA 2012 (SPAdes)... ...
CTCCGCCCCCGCCTGCCGATGGTTGAAGGGACGGGCGCCGCATGATCGAGCAAGCCGCACGCATTCCCGCAGAAGCATCGTTGCCAGCCGGGGCGGGACAGGGAAAGGCTGCCTCGGCCGCACCCGCAGCCTGGAGGCGTTGGTTGCAGCCTTCGCTGTTCGACGTTCTCCTGGTGGCCGTGCCGTTCTGGTTCTTCAACCTCGCCGATGGCGGTCTCGGCCTGGTGCTCGCCGATGGCGACACAGGCTGGCACATTCGCACAGGCCAGTGGATCCTCGAACACAAGCAGTTCGCCTACCGCGACCTGTTTTCTTTCAGCCGTCAAGGCGAGCCGTGGTTCGCCTGGGAATGGCTGTCGGACGTCTTCCTTGCCCTGCTCCATCAGGTGGCGGGCCTGCAGGCGGTGGCCCTGTTCGGCATGGTCGCCGGGGCCCTCTACTGCGGCATCGTCTTCCGGCACATGATCTGGCGGGGCGTGAATCTCTGGATCGCTTTGCCGCTGGCCTTTCTCGCCTACGGGTCGGTGACGCTGCACCTGCTGGCGCGCCCGCACCTGTTTACGCTGCTCCTGATGCCCGCCGTCGCCTGGTGGGTCGAGGCCGACCTCCGCCGCCCCACGCGCTCCATCTGGCTGGTTGTGCCTCTGGCTGCGCTCTGGGCCAATCTGCACGGAGGGTGGCTGGCGCTCGTCGCACTGCTGGCGCTCACCTCCGTTGGCGCCGCGGCGGAAGCGCTTCTGGGTGACAGGAAGTGGGGCCGGGCGAGCCGCTACGCCGCGCTCACCGCGCTGTGCCTGGCCGCCAGCCTCGCCAACCCTTACGGGTGGAAGCTGCACGCGCACATCTGGCAGTACTTGCGCGCCGACTACATTCTGAACATTGTGGGCGAATTCCGGGCCCCGTCGTTCCGCGGCGAGCCGATGATGCATTACGAGATCACCCTGCTGGCCGCCGTGGCCGCCAGCGGCGTGCTCCTGCTTCGGGGCCGGGTCGTAGCCTTTCTCTGGATCCTCTTTTGGGCGCACGCTTCGCTGCAATCGGCCCGGCACATCCCGCTGTTTGCCGGCGTGGCCCTCCCGTTTGTGGCCGCCGAGCTGCAAAGGCTGTGGGACGAGTGCGCCCGGCGCGCCGGACGGCGCTCGGTGGCCGCTACGCTGGGCCAACTGGCCGCAGAGTCGGCCCCGCAACTGCGGCGCACAAGCCTGTGGCCGGCGGCGCTGCTGGCCGCCGTGGCGCTCCGTGTCGTGCCCTCTCCCCAACTCCAGGATTTCCCGGCCGAACGCTTCCCCAGGGCGATCGTGGAAAGCCACGGCGCGAGGCTCGAAGGGGCGCGGATCCTCACGCAGGATCAGTGGGCCGACTATCTCATCTACCGCATGTGGCCCCGCGTCCGCGTCTTCTTCGACGGGCGGAGCGACTTCTATGGCCGGGATCTGGCCATGGACTACCTGGCCGCGATGGAAGGCCAGCCGCGGTGGCAGGAGGTGCTTGACAAGTACCGCTTCAACACCGTTCTTGTGCCCCCCGCCGTGCCCTTGGCCAGCCTCCTGAAGATGAGTCCGCGCTGGACCGTCGTCGCCGATGACGGCCAGGCCATCCTGTTTGTGCTGCGGCGGGAGGCCGTCTGGCAGCAGGCGCGCCGCGGCGCTGCGCCGTCCTGCCCGAATTGTTCTGCGCCGGCCCCTAATGAAATTCCATGACTCTGCCGAAAGAGCTTAAGAGGGAAACGCCGGTGACCGGACCGCAACAGTCCGCTCCGCCCACCGCGCCGGCTGGCGACGGCCGGACGCGGGAGCCGCGTCCCGCCTGGAACATGCCGGGAGGCGAGGACCTGCTGAACTTCGCGCTTTCGGCGGGGCTCGCCGCCGGCGCCTGGTGGCTGGAGATGCAGCAGGAGCCGGCCGGGGCCGCCGCCAGCGAGCCTGGCAGCCCGCCCGGCAGTGAAAGGAGGCCGCGATGAGCCGCGCTTTCGCAGCCGCGTGCGCCGCCCGCCCGGCCGCCCTGCCGCCGGGAATCCTTCCATCGCCGGCTGGGGAGATGTTTTTCCAATGCAAGGGAGTTGAATGGAGGCCTTTCCATGGATCGTAGGTTCCTTACCGTACTCGCAGTGAGCCTCGTCTTCGCGCTCGTGGTCAGCGCGCTGTTTTACTCGATGACGTCGAAGGCGGGCTCGCAGCCGAAGAAGGCGGAAGTCATCGAAATGAAGGACGTCGTCGTCGCCTCGCGGCCTCTTGCCGTGGGCCTGACGGTCAAGGCGGCCGACGTGAAAGTGGTGAAGATGCCGGCGCAGGCCTTACCCAAGGGCGGCTTCAGCAAGCCCGAGGACGTTTTGGATCGCCCCGTGGTGGCCAACATTCTCGCCGAGGAGCCCATCCTGGAAGGCCGCCTCGCCCAGCGGGGCAGCGGCGTAGGTCTGGCCCCGGTGATCCCGGTCGGCATGCGCGCCGTCACCGTCCGCGTCAACGACGTCGTCGGCGTGGCCGGCTTCGTGCTGCCCGGCATGAGAGTGGATGTGCTCATCACCGGCAACCCGCCCGGCAACCGTACTACCGTCACCAAGACGATTCTTCAGAACATCCTCGTGCTCTCGGCCGGCAAGACGCTTCAGACGGACGCCTCCGGCAAGCCGGTCGACGCCCCCAACGTCACCCTCCTGGTGACGCCGCAGCAGGCCGAGCTGCTCACGCTGGCCGGCAGCGAGGGCCGAATCCAGCTGGTTCTGCGCAACGGCGGAGACCAGAGCATCGAGAAGACCCAGGGCCTGAGCCTCGTGGCCGTCTATGGCAAGCACGCCCGGCTCCAGCCCGTCGAGGACCGGCCCGCCGAAGACGACGAGTACTACGACGAGGTCAACCCGCGCCGCCGCCGCGCCGCCGCGCCGCCCGCCCCGGTCGTCGTCGCTCCGCCGCCCCCGCCCGCGCCGCCGGCCCCTGTGCCCGACCAGGTCATCACCATTCGCGGCGTGGAAAAGAAAGTGGAAGTCTTTCAACCCGTCAAATCTGCCCAGGACTCCGGGAGGAACCAGTGAAACCCTTTGCGCAACTCCTTCGATCCGCCGCGGCGGTGGCCGCGGCGCTCACTCTGGCCGCGCCGGCCTGGTGCCAGGGCGGCCCGGAAGACATCCGCGTCACGCTCGGCCGCAGCGTCGTTATCGACTACCCGGAAGACGTCAGCCGCATTTCGACCTCCAACCCCGAGGTCGTCGACTACGTGCCCGTATCCACCCGGGAGATCCTGCTGCACGCCAAGGGCGTCGGCTCGGCCACCCTCGTCGTGTGGGCCAAGTCCGGCCAGCGCAACTTCTACAACGTCAACGTGGAGATGAACCTGGAGCCGCTGCGGAAGCTGCTGCGCGAGACCTTCCCGGGCGAGGACATCCAGGTGTCGGCGGCACGCGACTCCATCTCGCTGAACGGCACCGTGAGTTCCCCCGCAGTGGCCGACCGGGCGACGGCCCTGTTGCAGGGCGTCACCAAGAACGTCGTCAACAATCTGAAGGCCAGGCCGGCGCCGGTCGACAAGCAGATCCTGCTGCGGGTGAAATTTGCCGAGCTGAACCGGAACTCTCTCGGGCAGTTTGGCCTGAACCTGATCTCCACCGGCGCCACCAACACGCCCGGCATTGTCACCACGGGCCAGTTCTCCCCTCCCCGGCCCACGGACCTGCAAGGCGTCATCCCCGGTACGGTCACCGGCACCACCAGCCAGTTCACTCTCTCGGATGCTCTCAACATCTTCGCCTTCCGCCCCGACCTGAATCTGGCCGCCACAATGCGGGCCCTGCAGCAGCGGGGCCTGTTGCAAATCCTGGCCGAGCCGAACCTGCTCACCAGCAACGGCAAGGAGGCCAGCTTCCTGGTCGGCGGCGAATTCCCGGTGCCGGTGCTGCAAGGCGGCGCCAACGCCGGAGCGGTCACAGTGCAGTTCCGCGAGTTCGGCATCCGGCTTACCTTTACGCCGAACCTGACCGACAACGGCACGCTCAAGATGTACGTCAAGCCTGAGGTCTCCACCATCGACCTGGCCAACGCCATCACCCTGAGCGGCTTCACCATCCCCGCGCTGGCCACCCGCCGCGTGGAGTCCAACATCGAACTCGGCCCGGGCCAGAGCTTCGTCATCGGCGGGCTCATTGACGACCGCACCAACGAGACCCTGAGCCGGATTCCCGGCCTTGCCAGCATCCCGCTGCTGGGCGCCCTGTTCCGCAGCCGCAGTGAAAACCGAAGCAAGACGGAACTGATCGTGCTCGTCACGCCCGAAATCGTCGAGCCGATGTCGGCCTCGGATCCCGCGTTGCTGCCCAAGGCGCCGCTGGGAGTTCTGCCACCGGCGATGCTTCCGGGCGGGATGGTCGGCTCCTCCAACGCCGGTGCAGGCGCTGCCGGCGTCAAGCCGCAGCCTGCCGAGCGGAGCAAAGAACTGTTCAAGCCGGCGGGCAAGTCCCGTTGACGCCAGACCCTGACGGCCGGCGATGAGGGGAGGGCAGGCGATGATCGGCGGTACGGGTGCGCACGAGAGGGCTCTCACCGCGGTGCTGGTGGCCAGGGACCGGGTTCTGGCCGAATCCTTCCTTGCGGCCGCCGCCGAGCCCAGGGTCTTCGAGATCCTGTCGGACCTGAAGGAGTATCCGCCGGCGGCGACGCTCGAGATGCGGCTCCGCCAGATCCAGCCGGACGTGCTGCTGATCGACGTCGCGTCAGACTTCGATGCCGCCTCCCGGCTCATGCAGGCTGCAGCATCGGTCCAGCCGCCCATCCACGTCGTCGGCCTGCACCACCGCACCGATCCCGAAGCCGTCATCCGGTGCTTCCGCGCCGGCGCGGCCGAGTTCCTGGCGGCGCCCTTCGAGGCGGCCGCGCAGCGGGAGGCCGCCGGCCGCCTCCGCCGGTTGCGCGATCCCGAACCGGGCCGGCCGCAGGAGAACGGCACCGTGGTGGCCTTTGCCCCGGCCAAGCCAGGCTCGGGCGCATCGACGGCCGCCACGCAATGCGCCTTCGCCCTGAAGCGGGCCACCGGCGGCCGTGTCCTCCTCGTCGACCTCGACACGCAGGCGGGCTCGATCGCCTTCCACCTGAAGCTCCAGCCCACCTACTCGGTGCTGGACGCTGTGGAGCGGTCCTCGCGCCTCGACCCCGGCGCCTGGTCGGCGCTGGTGGCTGGCGCGGGCGGCATCGACGTGCTGGCCGCGCCGGAAATCCCGCCCACGGGCGAGATCGACTCCAATGGCCTGCATGAGGTCCTCGAATACAGCCGGATGCTCTATGACTGGGTGGTCGTGGATCTGCCTTCCGTCTTTCACCGGCTCACCCTGTTTGTCCTGTCCGAGGCCGACGCCGCCTGTCTGGTCTCCACGGCCGACCTGGTCAGCCTCCACATGGCCCGCCGTGCCGTGGGCTTGCTCGGCCATCTCGGCTTCTCGCGCGACCGGTTTCAGATGGTGGTCAACCGCCTGGACCGGCGCGCCGGCCTGTCCGCCTCCGACATGGAGAAGATCTTCGGCTGCCCCGTCTTCTCAAGCCTGCCCGAGGATCCCCACTCGGTGCACCGCATGGTGACGCGCGTCGAGCCGCCCGGCAAGGACTGCGAACTCGGCCGCGCCCTCGAGCAGTTGGCCGGCAAGATCCGGTCCCTCTTGCCAGCCGGCGCCAGGCCGGGCCGCCCCGAGGGCCGCGTGGCGGTCACGGAAAGCTGAAAGGCGGGCTGAAGTTTTGCGGGGCGCCAGCCGATGAATTAGCAGCAGGCGGCTTCACGGCCTGCACGGTCTTGAGGTAGGAGCAAGGCTAGATGATCCCGAACCTGGAACAGAAACCGGTTCCTCAGCTCAGCTGGGAGCAGCGCCTCCTGAAAAATGCCGGCCGCCCGAAATCGGCTCTGAAGCCCGAGTACCAGGAGCTGAAGTTCACGCTCCACCGGAAGCTTCTGGACAAGATCAACCTGGAAGCGCTGGCCACCATCGACAACCAGCGGGTCCGGGCTGAGGTGCGCCAGGCGCTGATCTCGCTGATCGACGCCGAGCCGACCCTGCTGAGCGCGCTTGAAAAGCAGCAGATCTGCGACGAGGTCCTCGACGAGGTCTTCGGCCTCGGCCCGCTCGAGCCGCTGCTGCAGGATCCCACCATTTCCGACATCCTCGTCAACGGCAGCAAGCAGGTCTACGTCGAGCGCAAGGGCGTCCTCGAACTGACCAGTGTCACCTTCCGCGACGACGCCCACCTGCTGCGGATCATCGACAAGATCGTCAGCCAGGTGGGGCGCCGTGTCGACGAATCCAACCCGATGGTGGACGCCCGTCTCCTCGACGGCAGCCGCGTCAACGCCATCATTCCGCCCCTTGCCCTGGACGGTCCGGTGATGTCGATCCGCCGCTTCACCCAGGACAAGCTGATGCCGGCTGATCTGGTCGAGCGCAAGGCCATGACGCGCGGCATGATGGAGCTTCTCGAAGCCTCGGTCAAGGCGCGGCTCAACATCATCATCATCGGCGGCACCGGCGCCGGCAAAACAACGCTCCTGAACGCCCTGTCCTTCTTCATCAACCCCAAGGAGCGCATCGTCACCATCGAGGACGCCGCCGAACTCCAGCTCAAGCAGCCCCACGTCGTCCGCCTTGAGACCCGCCCGCCCAACCTCGAGGGCCACGGGGCCGTGCGCCAGCGCGAGCTGCTGATCAACAGCCTCCGCATGCGCCCGGACCGCATCGTGGTCGGCGAGGTGCGCGGCCCGGAGGCGCTCGACATGCTCCAGGCAATGAACACGGGCCACGACGGCTCCCTCACCACCATCCACGCCAACAGCCCGCGCGACGGCATCAGCCGCCTCGAGGTGATGGTTTCGATGGCCAACGCCAGCATGCAGCTGATCTCGATCCGCCAGCAGATCGCCAGCGCCGTGCACCTGCTTGTGCAGGCGGCGCGCTTCAGCGACGGCTCCCGCCGGGTCACCAACATCACCGAGGTGACCGGCATGGAGGGCGAGATCGTGACCCTTCAGGATATTTTCGTGTTCGAAAAGCGCGGCCTCTCGCCGGAAGGCCGCGTCCTCGGACGCTTCGCAGCCACCGGCATCCGGCCGAAGTTCTACGAAAAGCTCCTGGCCGCCGGAATCCGGCTCCGGCCCGACATCTTCGACGAAGTCGAGGAGGTTTGACATGGCAAGCTTCCTGATGCTGTTCCTCGTGACCTGGGGCGCGATCCTGGGGGCCTGGTTGCTTCTCGGCAAGAGCGCGAGGAGCGCCGGCGCCGAAAAGATCACCACCCGCGTGCTCGGCCTGCCGGACAAGAAGAAAAAGAAAACCCCGTCGAAGTCGGGCCAGGCCAGGCTGTTCGCCGAAGAGGACCAGCAGACCGGCAAGTTCGTCCTGCGGCTCATCAAACGGTTCGAGCTGCATGACCGCCTGCAGCGCCTGCTGGAGCAGGCGGGGCTGAAATGGAAGGTGGCTCGCCTGGTCCACTCCTGCCTGGCCCTGTTCCTGGTCGGTTTCTGGATCTCCTGGGGGCTGCTGCCCCCGCTTTACAGCGCCGCCGCCTTCCTGATCGGCGCCGCCGTCGGCGCCCTGCCCCTGCTCTATGTTGCCAGGAAGCGAAGCACGAGGCTGCGCAAGTTCGAGGAGCAATTCCCCGACAGCCTGGAGTTCATGGCCCGCTCCATGCGCGCCGGCCATGCCTTCTCCGTCTCTCTCGAGATGATCCACCGGGAGTTTCAGGAGCCGCTCGCCGGCGAGTTCCGCCGCGCCTTCGAGGAACACAACCTGGGCATGCCCCTGGATACGGCCCTGCAAAAGCTCGGCCAGAGGGTGCCCTCCCTCGACGTGCATTTCTTCGTCTCCGCCGTGCTGCTTCAGAAGCGCACCGGCGGCAACCTGGCCGAGATCCTGGACAAGCTCGCCTACGTCATCCGCGAGCGGTTCAAGCTCCGCGGCAAAATCCGCGCCATCAGCGCCCACGGCAGGATGACGGGCATGGCCCTTACCGCCATCCCCATCGGGGTGGCCGCCATGATGTTCGTCGTCAACCCGGACTATGTCACCTTCTTCGTCCGCGAGGAGGTCGGCAATCTGATGATGGCCGGCGCCATCCTGCTCCAGATCATCGGCTACGCCATCATCCGCAAGATCGTCAACATCGAGGTCTGAAACAACAGGAGCCGAGGCCCATGACTTCCGTTCTGCTTGCCACGCTGGTCTTCATGGCCGTCGCCGCCGCCGCCGCCTACCTGGGAATGCGGATGTGGGTCAAGCCGCAGGAGTACATCGAGCGCGTCACCGGACTGGTCGTCGAGCCGGACGAAGCCCCCGTCCACCCCAGCCTCGTCTTCCGCGACATGCTCAACCGCCTCGGCTCGTTCGTCCCCGCGTCGCCGAAAGACATGACCGTCATGCAGCGCCGGCTCATCCGCGCCGGCCTGCGCGGCCCCAACGCCCTCAAGCTGCTCTACGGCGCCAAGCTCGTTCTTGGTGTTGGACTGCCGCTGGTAATGACCGTCGTCGTCTGGGGTTCGGCGGCCGAGATCTTCAACAAGTTCATCGCCGTCATGGCCGCCGCCGGTGTCGGCTTCTTCGGGCCGAACGAGTACGTCAACTGGATGAGCCGCCGCCGCCAGAAAGAGATCCGGCGCGGCCTGCCCAACGCGCTCGACCTCATGGTGGTCTGCGTGGAAAGCGGGCTCGGCCTCGATCAGGCCATCCTCCAGGTCGCCAAGGAACTCGAACACGCCCACCCGGAAATCAGCGAGGAGTTCGCCATGGTGAACATCGAGCTCAAGGCCGGCAAGCGCCGGGCCGAGGCGCTGCGCAACCTCGCCGAACGCACTGCCGTGGACGACCTCAAGAAACTCGTCGCCGTGCTCATCCAGGCCGACCGCTTCGGAACCGGCGTCGCCCAGAGCCTCCGCGGTCACGCCGACTTCATGCGCGTCCAGGCCCGCCAGACGGCCGAAGAAAAAGCCGCCAAGCTCGGCGTCAAACTCGTCTTTCCGATCTTCTTCTGCATCCTGCCCTCGCTGTTCGTCGTGACGGTGGGGCCGGTGGCCGTCAAAATCGTCCGGGAGCTCATCCCGATGATGACCGGTATCTGAGGCCGGCAACGCGGAGCCGGCCCGGAGACAAGAATCATCCGCGCTCGAAATAGGGAAAGGAGAAACACTCATGGATAGCAACTCGATCGTTCGCATCGTCTGCGCCGTGCTGGCGGTGGTCCTGTTGGGCGCAATCATCATGCGCCGCAGGAACCGCAACGCCGAAGACTGACCGGCAGGCGCGCGCAGGGAAGCCTGGATCCTCAAGGGGCGGCAAGTGGCCATTGCCCCCTTGCCGCCCTCATCCAGCCACGTTTCCCCACGCGCCGGCAGGCACTGACTCTGCGGCCCACTCAAGAACGCTTTCCACGGGTGGACTGGCTATGCGCGCTCCCAACGTCCTCCCGCCGCCTGCTCCAGCGCGAGAGGGGAGTAAGAACGAGTGCACCCGCTCAAGATTCCCGCTCGAACCCGCACTCGACTTCCCGCGGCATCTTGCCCCTGCCCGCCCGACCCTGAGTTCGCCTCACCCCCCTGCCTCTGGCCCTGGGCGCCTGATCCTCCCCTCGACCTGCTGCGCCTCAACGCTCCCGCCCCCGGTTGCACCACGATCTGCCGCCTTCAGCCGCCGCCCTCACCGGAGATTGCCCGTTCTGTCGCACCCTCGCCTTGCGCAGACAGCGCAAGCCCAACAAATCTTCAGCCGGTCCGGCCTTCCAGCCCAAAGACCACCCCGGCGTCCAGCGATGCGCCTGTCCGCCGCACCAAGAATTCATTCCACTCCGTGTCTTTCCCGTTCAGCCTTTTGCCAGGACGCGAATCCGGGTTCCCGGCGTATCATGGGTAAAGTCTCCAACGGCATGCCTTGGCAGCGCACATGAGCAACATTGAGTTCCTTTTCACAGTCGGGCTCCTGGCCGGCACCGTCTGGCTCGCCGCCAGCCGCTTGCGCATGCGCCTCGAGAACAACTGGCCACTGGTATACTACTTCGCCGCCGTTGTCTACTTGAATACCTATCACCTCGTGCTCAACCCGTACGTTGTCTACGTGGCTGTCATCTGCGCTCTGCTGCTCCGCTTCGAGTTCATGAACGAACGGCTCGTGGCCCTTGTGCGCCTCATCGAAATCGGCGCCTTGGTGCACGTCGGCTGGCGCCTGTTCACAGCCCTCTGGCAGGACCTGCGCTGAGCCCGCACGGCGCCATCGCTTGCTTTGGAGCGAAAAATGTGCTCGCCGTTCCCGCCTTGCCTCAGAACACCCGCCGCTTCAGCCGCGCCACGTTGAATTTCGCCGTGTCCGCCACCGCCATTACCGTCATCACCCCCGCCTGCACCGGGTCGCTCACCACAAGGTCCGCCGCATCCGGCACACTGCCGGCCATGTTCAGGCTCACCACCAGCAACCCTTGCGAGCGCACCTCGCGCACCGCCTTCTCGATTTCGCCGCCCATCAGCGATCCCGCCAGCACCAGCGCCTTCGCTCTCGGCAGACGCGCCACCGCGCGCACCGCCGCTGCCAGAGCCTGTTCGCCCACCAGCGGGATCGTGTCCACGCTGATGTGCTCGCCCCGGATGTTGTGCCGGTCCGCCTCGCTGATGGCGCCGATCGCCACCTGCCCCACCTGCGCCCCCCCGCCCATGATGATGATCCGCTTGCCGTAGATCTTCTGCAGGCTCGGCTCCTGCGTCACCCCGCGCACGGCGTCCACTGCCCCAAGATCGCCGAGGAGCGCCTGGCTCTCGGCCACGCCTTCCAGCTCGAAATACAGCCGCGAAAGCCCCTCCACCGGGCTGCCCAGAATTTCCACGCTCGCAATGTTCGCCCTGTGCCGCGCAATCACGCCCGTCAGCTCGTGCAGCACGCCCGGCTCGTCGCGCGCCTCGATCACGACGCCGATCCGCTCCCGTTTCATCGCTCACACCGCTCCATAATGGCGCAGGATCTGCTCCCACTTCCCCTGCGCGTCCAGAATCAGTTCCGTCGCCTCCCGCACCGCGCCCGATCCGCCCGCCGCTGCCGTCACATAGTGCGCCATCGCCTTCACCTCCGGCACGGCGTTGGCCACCGCCACCGCCAGCCCTACGCGCTTCATCAGAATCGCGTCCGTCAGGTCGTCCCCGATGTAGGCGATCTGCTCCGGCGCGAGCCCCGAATCCTCCAGAATTTCCCGGAAAACCGGCAGCTTCTCCGTGTTGCCCATGTAGCAGTACGCCATGTGGCTCGTCCGCGCCCGCTCGCGCGTCGACTCCGCGTCGCGCCCGCTGATCACTCCCGTCCGAATCCCCGCCCGGTGCAGCCATTGCAGCGCTATGCCGTCCTGCGAGTCGAACATTTTCACTTCGAACAGCCCGCCTTGCGGGTGCGGCACGTGAAAATACTTCCCGTCGGTCAGGACGCCATCGACGTCCATCAGCACCAGCCGCACGCGCGCGGCGCGGCTGCGGGTCTCGGAAGAAACTTGCGGCGGCATGACTCCTGCTTTGTTCCGTCTCCGGCACGGGCCGCCTCGCCTCTTGTCCGGCGCCTGCGGCCACGGCCCTAGAATGGGTACGGGTGCTCGTCGAAAGGGTTCGAGAGACTATTCTCCGTTATAGCATGGCGACCGCCGGGGCCCGCATCGGCGTGGCCGTCTCCGGCGGCGCCGACTCGGTGGCTCTTCTCGATCTCCTCCACCAGTTCGGCTACTCGCTCGCCGTCCTCCACGTCAACCACGGCTTGCGGGGCGCCGAATCGGACGAGGACGAGCGCTTCGTCCGCACCCTTGCCGAACGCTTCGACTTGCCCGTCGACATCCGCCGCGCCCCGCCGCCCCCGCCGGGCGAGAACCTCGAACAGGCCCTCCGCCGCATCCGCTACTCGTTTTTCGAGGACGCCCGCCGCCGCCTCAGGCTCGAACGGGTCGCCACCGGCCACACTCTCTCCGACCAGGCCGAAACCGTTCTCCTGCGCCTCGCCCGCGGCTCCGGCGTGCAAGGGCTTTGCGGCATCCACCCGGTCACGCGCCACGGCATCATCCGGCCGCTGCTGGAATGCAGCCGGGACGAAATCCGCCAGTATCTTGCAGTGCGCGGGTTGCCCTGGCGCGAGGATTCTTCAAATGCCGATCCCCGGTGGCGCCGCAACCGCGTGCGCGCCGAGTTGCTCCCGCTGCTGGCCGAGGTTCTGAACCCGCAAGTCGAGGCTGCACTCGCGCGAGCGGCCGCGCTGGCCTGGGAGGACGAACAGGAGTGGCAGCGCAGGGTTCTCGAAGAGATCGAAAGCCTCGGCCCCGCCGCCGGCGCCCGCACCGTCGAAGCCGACCGCTTGCGCAGCCTCGGTCCCGCCCTCGGCCGGCGCGTGGTCCGCGCCCTGCTGGCCGAGGCTGCCGGATCCGGCCGGCGCCTCACGCTCGAGCACGCCGACGCCGCCTGGCGCCTCGCCTCCGGCACGGAAGGACGAGGCCGCATCCGCGTCCCCGGCGCCGAGGCGTGGCGCTCGCACGGCTGGGTCCGCTTCTCCCGCCCGGAGCCCCGGCCCGCATCCGCTCCTCCCGCCGCCACGCTCCACGGTCAGGGCCAGGCGCGTATCGGCAAGTGGCGCATCCACATCGGCCTCCGGCCGCCAGAGGGCTGCTATGATGAGGTCAGCGAGCTGGATCCGCACACAGTGCACTTTCCCTTGACCGTGCGGTTCTGGCGCTACGGCGACCGCTTCCAGCCGGCGGGCCGCGAGGTCCCGCTCAAGTTGAAGGAATTGTTCCAGAAATCGGGGATCCCCTCATGGGAACGCCTGCAATGGCCGATGGTGGAAGCGGAGCGTGGCATCGTCTGGTGCCGCGGTTTCGGCGCGGCCGCCTGGGCTCGCCCGGGCGCGGCCGCGGGGGCGCGGCTGTGGGTCGCCGCCGCGCGCGAGCGGTAAATCCCGGCTGCGGAGATGGTTACGCAGTCAAACGCGATGAATCGGAACCGCTTTCGGCGGCGTCTGAAGTAGTGTAGAGTGCTAAGAAAGGCGCTGGGGTCGGATTCGCTCGGAGGGCCCGCGCTGGAGCAGGAATGAATTCCAACGTCAAAACCGCCATCTTCTGGGTTGTCCTCGTCTGCATCGCCGTCCTTCTCTGGACGGTCGTCAAGACCAATGCGGGCCGCCAGGTCAGCGATCTGTCCTTTACGGACTTCATCAAACAGGTCGAAGCCGGCCGTGTCGTCGAGGTCACCATCTCCGGCACCGAGGTGACCGGGAAGTTGCAAGGCAATGCCGAAATCCGCACCGTCATCCCCGCCGGATACGACAAGGTCTACGATCTCCTGACCGAGAAAAACGTCGTTACCCGCATCAAGGAGCCGAGCACCGGCAACTGGGTGACGCTGCTGGTGAACGCCATCCCGTTCGTCCTTCTGCTGGCCTTCTGGATCTTCATGATGCGCCAGATGCAGAGCGGCGGCAACAAGGCCCTCTCCTTTGGCAAAAGCCGCGCCCGCATGCACAGCTCGCAGCAGAAGAAGGTCACCTTCAAGGACGTCGCCGGCGTCGAAGAGGCCAAGGAAGAACTCCAGGAGATCATCGAGTTCCTGCGCGAGCCGCAGAAATTTCAGAAACTCGGCGGCCGCATCCCCAAGGGCGTCCTGCTGATCGGACCGCCCGGCACCGGCAAGACGCTGCTGGCCCGCGCAATCGCCGGCGAGGCCAATGTGCCCTTCTTCTCCATCTCCGGCTCGGACTTCGTCGAGATGTTCGTCGGCGTCGGCGCCAGCCGCGTGCGCGACCTGTTTGAGCAGGGCAAAAAGAACGCGCCCTGCATCATTTTCATCGATGAGATCGACGCCGTCGGCCGCCACCGCGGCGCCGGACTCGGCGGAGGCCACGACGAGCGCGAGCAAACCCTGAACCAGTTGCTCGTCGAAATGGACGGCTTCGAATCGAACGAAGGCGTCATCCTCGTCGCCGCCACCAATCGCCCCGACGTGCTTGATCCCGCGCTGCTCCGCCCCGGCCGCTTCGACCGCCGCGTGGTCGTCAGCCTGCCCGACGTCAAGGGCCGCGAACAAATCCTCAAAGTTCACACGCGCAAGACGCCGCTTGCCGACGACGTGGATCTCTCCATCATCGCCCGCGGCACGCCCGGCTTCGCCGGCGCCGATCTGGCCAATCTGGTCAACGAGGCCGCGCTTCTGGCCGCGCGCCAGAACCGCAAGGTCGTCACCATGATCGACTTCGAGCTGGCCAAGGACAAGGTCCTCATGGGCGCCGAACGCCGCTCGATGATGCTCACCGAGGAAGACCGCAAGGTCACCGCCTATCACGAGGCCGGCCACGCGCTCGTCGCCGCCCTGCTGCCGGACGCCGACCCGCTCCACAAGGTCACCATCATTCCCCGCGGCCGCGCCCTCGGCGTCACCATGCAATTGCCCACCGGCGACGTCCTGAACCGCACCAAGCTCCAGCTGGAGGCCCGCCTCACCGTCGCCATGGCCGGGCGCATCGGCGAAATGCGCTACACCAACCAGCTCTCCACCGGGGCCCGCAACGACATAGAACAGGCCACCGAACTGGCCCGCGCCATGGTCTGCGATTACGGCATGAGCGACCTCGGCCCCCTCAGCTTCGGCCGCAAGGAGGAGCAGATCTTCCTCGGTCGTGAGATCGCCCAGCACCGCGACTATAGCGAGGCTACCGCGATCCGCATCGACGAGGAGATCCGCCGTCTCGTCGACAGCGCGCACCGCCGCGCCGAGGATCTGATCCACCAGTACGACTGGGCCCTCGAGGAGATCGTCCGCACGCTGCTCGAGCGCGAGTCCATCGACGGCGCCGAGGTCAAGGCCATCCTCGAGCGCGGACCGCGCCCGGTTCCCGCGCCTTCGGCCGTGCCCGAACCCGCCGTGGCTGCCGCCGCCGAGGAGACCCAGCAGGTGCTGCGTCCCGAAACGCGCCCGGTCACACCCGGCCTCATCGATGGAGAGCACCCGCAGCCGGCGTGATCCCTTCGTTCCAGCTTTACCTGTTCGACGTCGACGGCACGCTCCTGGACTCGGCCGCCGACATCTGCGCCGCCGTCCGCCAGGCCCTCGCCGAAGAGGGCGTCGACGGGCTCCCCGAACCCTACCTCCGCAGCTTCATCGGCCATCACCTCTTCGATCTGTTCCGCGAAGTCCTGCCCGGAAGCGATCCGGAAAAGCACGAAGAGCTGCTGGCGCGCTACCGCCGCATCTATCTGGCCCGGCGCCACGCTTCCACGCGCGTCTATCCCGGCGTGCCGGAGATGCTCGCCGCTCTTGGCGGGCGCAAGTCCACCGCCACCACCAAGAGCAGCGAGACCGCCCGGCAGGTGCTCGAACTGTTCGGTCTCGCCCGCCACTTCGATCACGTCCAGGGCACGGACGGCTTCCCTTCCAAGCCCGCGCCCGACGTCATCCTGAAGTCGCTCGGGAAGTTCGGCGTCGCCCCGGAGCAGTGTCTCCTCGTCGGCGATGCCGCCCCCGATATGGAAGCCGGACGCCGCGCCGGCGTGCGCACCTGCGCCGTCTCCTGGGGCTACGGCGACGCCGAAGCAATGCGGGCCCACCGCCCCGACTTCTGGATCTGCTCCCCCGCCGAGTTGCTATCATAACGGGCGGAACACGCCCATGATGCCGGTCTCGCGCAGAACGCTCCTTTCTTCCCTCGCCGCCGCCCCGCTGGCGGCTGCGGCGCCCGCCCCCGGGCGCTTCAAGGTCTCTCTCGCCGAGTGGTCCATTCACCGCCTCATCCAGCAGGGCAAGGCGACCAATCTCGATTTTCCCCGCATCGCCCGTGATCACGATTGCGAGGGGCTCGAGTTCGTCAACACGCTCTGGGCTTCGCCCACCGCCGGCTACATCGCCCGGCTCAAGAAGCGGATGGCGGACACCGGCACCAAGCCGGTGCTCATCATGGTGGACGACGAGGGCCAGCTCGGGCACTCCGACCCGGCAGTGCGCCGCAAGGCGGTGAAGAACCATCACAAGTGGGTCGACATCGCCGCCGAACTCGGCTGCCACTCCATCCGCACCAACATGCACTCCGACGTCGCGCCGAAGTCGCCGGCCGAGAACGAAACGGTGCTCGGCTACTGCGCCGACAGCTTCCGCTCGCTTTGCGAATACGCACGCCAGGCAGGCATCTCCGTCCTCATCGAAAACCACTGGGGCCTGTCCTCGGACCCGGACGCCGTCGTCGCGCTCATGAAGAGGGTAAACCTGCCGAATTTCGGCACTCTGCCCGACTTCGGCAATTTCCCGCCGGAAATCGACAAATACCAGGCCGTGGCCAAGCTTGCCGCCTATGCCAAGGGCATGAGCTTCAAGTGCTACTTCGAAGGGCCCGGCGGCGCCGAAGACAAGTACGACTTCGCCCGCATGATGAAAACCGTCGAGGACTCGGGCTACTCCGGCTACATCGGCATCGAATACGAGGGCCGCAAGCTCGGCGAACTGGAAGGCATCGCCCAGGCGCGCAAGCTGCTGCGTGAATACGGCATCTAGCCGGGCGGAGCTCCCCGGACGGCGGGATCTCCGCCACGACTGAGAAAGGCGGCTCCCCGCGCGGCCCCTCTTCCCGGGGAATCACCTTAGATCGGCCCTAAAATGCACCGAAAATCGCGGCAGAGCCGCGGCTAAGTGTGGACGATTCCCTCCATTCCCGCGCTATTGATTGCAGAGCAGGTTCCGCCGGCGCACCGCATGCGCTCCGGCCGTCTTCGGGTCGTGCCGGTCGACGGCCGGGCGGGCGGCCGCGGGGCGGCGCCAGACGATAGGGCAAGGAGGGAACGCGATGCAGCCTCGGAAGCGGGCAGGCAGGGCGGCCCGAAAGGGGTTCGCCCTGGTGATGACGGCCATCTGCATCATCGTCCTGATCGGGATGATGGGCCTCGCCGTCGATCTCGGGCGGGCATTCATTGTCAAGAACGAGGCGCAGTCGTTCACCGACGCCGCGGCTCTCGCGGCGGCCATCCAGCTCAACGGCAGCTCCAAGGGGATCCAGAACGCGAAATCGGTGGTGGCCACGCTGACCAGCAACAACAAGTGGCAGTTCAACAAGCGGACCTTCAGCAGCGTCCTGCTGGAGTTCAGCGAGAACAAAGCCAGCTGGTCCGAAAACCCCGCGTCCGCCACCAACGTCAAGTACGCGCGCGTCACCGCCACTGTATCCGACCTTCCGTCCTACTTCATGCCGGTGGTGGGCGGCTCGCGGCTGATGCGCGTCTCCGCCCGGTCGATGGCCGGTTCGGAAATCCCCACTTCGTTCCCGCAAGGCGTCTTCCCCTTCGCTCCGTTCGCCAAGTCGGCCACGCCGCCGGACTTCGGCTACAAATTCGGCGACGAATTGACGTTGCTCTGGCCCTCGAGCATTGGCAGCAATGGTCCGGTCAAGATGAACAACCTGTGCAAAGCGGATCAGAACCAGGCTGCGCTGGATGCCGTGAAGGAGGGCACCACGGCAGATCGCGGCTACATCATGGACACCAGCGCCTCGGCCATCGCCGCCGCCATCGAGGACGACCGCGGACTACACCGTGTCGCTTGGCATGCCGGTGTCCCGCAGCGGCGGCGTCAAGCATACCGACGTGAAGCAAAGCCTCGCCGAGCGGGTGGCCCAGGATTCCAGCCCGAATGAAAGCAACTACCAGAGGTACCTGGACAATCACGACGCCGGCCCGCTGCGGCGCGTCGTGGTCGTACCCATCATCAGCAACGCCACCGACGCCATCGTGCTCGGCTTCGCCAAGGTGTTCCTCCCGCCCAGCCAGCCGCCGAATCCCAATGACGCGAAGTGCGCGATGTACATCGGCCCGGCCACGGGACCGGTCGGAAACACTGCCACCGGGGCCAATTTCGTGAGGTTGCTCGAATGAAGCACACCGCCAGAACCCGCCAGCGCGGGAACGCGTTCATCGAGTTTGCGCTCGCCGCCGGCATCCTGTTGCCCGTGATGATGGGCACATTCCAGTTCGGCTACACGTTTTACACTTACAACCTGCTGGAATCGGCGGTGTCCAACGGCGGCCGCTACGCTGCCTATCGGACATACCGCTGCCTTTCCGGACAGACTGACGTCAACAAGTTCCGCCTCGCCGTGCAGAACATGACCGTGTACGGTTCGCCAGCGCCGGCGGCCAGCCCGATCCCTGTGGTGAAGGGACTCAAACCCTCCGACATTGACGTCGTCTTCACGCTGACCGCCACGCAGATTCCCACCGCCGTCACGGTGCGCGTGAAGAGCTTCACTGTTGACGGCGTTTTTGGCAAGCATACGTTCAAGGGCTATCCCACTTACACCGTTCCTTACCTGGGTCGTTATGCGCCAGAAGAATCCGAACCCTGACCTGCGGAGCCGGCGGCGCGGCCAGTCGCTGGTCGAATCCGCGCTGATCCTGCTGGTGGCCCTCTCCACGATCATCGCGATCCTGGACTTCTCGCAGTTGCTGTTCACCCACCAGTTGCTGGTTGAGCGCACCCGCGCCGCGCTTCGCTGGGGCATGATCAACAAATGGGACGGCACCGGCGACAAGATCGCCAGCATGGTCTTGTATGGCAAGCCCGCGGGCGGCACCGGAGCCGGCGCGCTCGGGCTCACCCGCTCGAACGTCCGCGTCACTCTCACGCCCGGTACCCTCGACAACCCCAACGATGCGCGGCTCACCGTTGCCATCGTCGACTACGACTACCGCTTCTTCACGCCCTTCATCGCCGGCAAGTTCCGCAACAACTACGCCGTCGTCGAGTCGTCCCCGTATACTTATCTGGAGTGATCTTTCCCGGCGCCGTTCTTTCGGGTGGCGTGCGGCGGCCGGCGGGTTTCAGCCCCGATCCGTAGTGGCCCGCAGTTCATCTTTCCGCAGCCGGATGCGCAGCTTCGTGCCCGCCGGGGCGTCGGCGGCCTCGCGCACGACGCGGCCATCGGTGCGCCGCACGATCGCGTAGCCCCTCTCCAGCACGCCCAGCGGGCTCAGCGCCTCCAGTCTCGCCCTCGCCAGCCGCTCGCGCTGTCTGGCCTGCTCCAGGTGCCGCCGGACGCTTTCAGGAAGCCGCGAGACCAGCAACTCCGCGTGCAACCGCGCCTCATGCAGCAGGCTGCGCATGCGCTCCGCCCCGCGCCGGTCCAGCCGGTCCAGTTCCGCCTTCGCCGCCGCCAGGCGCGCCCGCGGATCCCGCCGCCGCAGCCTCTGGTCCAGCTCGTCCAGCGACTGCCACGCCAGCGCCACGCGCCGCCGCACCAGCGTCTCCGCGCGGTTCGCGCCCCGCTCCTGCAGTTTGTGCCGCGCCGTGCTCCAGTGCAGCTGTACCGCCCGCCAAGCCCGCCTGAGCAGACCGGCAAGATTCTCGAGAAGATCCGCGCGGTTCTTCACCACCAGCTCGGCTGCCGCAGAGGGCGTCGGCGCCCGCAGGTCCGCCACAAAGTCCGCGATCGTGAAATCGGTCTCGTGCCCGACAGCCGAAATCACCGGCACCGCGCAATCCGCAATCGCCCGCGCCACCGCCTCCTCGTTGAACGCCCAAAGGTCCTCGAGCGATCCGCCGCCGCGCCCCACGATCACCACGTCCGCCCATGGGTGCTGCGAGAAGTAGCGCAATCCCTCGACGATCCCTTCCACCGCGCCCTCGCCCTGCACCGGCGTCGGATAGAGCCGGATGTGCAGCCCCGGGAAACGCCGCTCGAGGATGTTCAGCATGTCCTGGATCACCGCCCCCTGCGGCGACGTCACGATCCCGATCCGCCTCGGATACAGCGGCAGCGGGCGTTTCCTCCCGGCGTCGAAAAGACCCTCCGCGGCGAGCTTCTGCTTCAGTTGTTCGAACGCCACCTGCAACGCGCCCGCGCCCTGCGGCTCGAGCGAGGTGACGATCAACTGGTACTCGCCCCGCTCCTGCCTTACTTCCACCGCGCCCCGCGCCACCACCGCCATCCCGTCGCCCGGCGTGAATTTCAGATACCGCAGCACCTGCCGGAACAGCACGCACCGGATCTGCGCGCCATTGTCCTTCAGCGTGAAGTAGGCGTGACCCGAAGTCCACAGTTTGTAGCCCGAGATCTCGCCCATCACGCGCACGTCGTCGAAGTGCGCCGAGAGCACGCGGTGAATGGCCGCCGTCAGCGTCGTGACTGTGTAAATCTTCGGCTCGGCGCCGAAAAGCTCCTGCTGCGCCATGCGTGTTAACAGCCTCTCACAACCGCAGCCGTCTTGCCGGGCGGCGCCGGCATCCTGTATGATTCCGTCAAGCCATATCAGGAGGTGCGTGTCTGAAACGAAGAGCCTTCCTTGCCGCTCCGGCCATCGCCGCCGCCTGCCGGCGCGCGCCGGCGCCTGCCGCGGGGTTCCGCTTCCTGACGGCGCAGGAGGTGGAAACGCTCGGCGCATGGGTCGACACGCTCATCCCGCCGGATGAGGATCCGGGGGCGCGCGAAGCCGGCGTGGTCCGCTACATCGACCTGCAATTGACCCGCTGGTTCCGCCGCCATCGGGCGGATTACCGCGATGCGCTCGCGCGGATCGAGCGGTGGAGCCGCGCCCGCCACGGGCGGCGCTTCGCCGAGCTGACTCCGGACGGGCGCGAAGAGATGCTCGCTCTCATGGAACAGGGCGAGGCGGACCGCGAGCATTTTCCCAACGGGGGCAAAAGCGCGTTTGAGCTTGTCCTCGCCCATGCCATGCAGGGCTTCTATGGCAATCCGCGCCACGGAGGCAACCGCGGCTACGCCTCCTGGAAGATGATCGGCGTGCCGCCCATGCCCGTGCGCGGGCGCGAGCACTACGACGCCGCCAAGACATATCCGGAGAAGAGCTGATGCCGCTGCCCAAAGTCGATGCCGTCGTGATTGGCGCGGGCGCCGGCGGGCCCATCGTCGCCAAGGAGCTGGCCGTTGCCGGCTGGCGCGTGGTGCTGCTCGAAAAAGGCCGCTGGTACACGCCCGCCGACTGCCACAAGGACGATCTGCGCAACCAGCGCAATGCGACGCTCGGTTATCCGTTCGGCCCCGGGGAAGAGGGCAATCCGCGCGTCTTCGTGGACCTCGACGGGCGCGAGAGGGTCGTGAAGCCCTCCGAACCCGGCTACAACAACAACGCCTTCTGCGTCGGCGGGGGGACGCTCTCCTACGGCGCCATGGCGTGGCGGTTCCACCCGAATGACTTCCGGATGCGCAGCACATATGCGTCGAAAATCCCGCGCGCTTTTGAAAATTCGACGCTCGAAGACTGGCCCATTTCCTACGAAGATCTGGAGCCTTTTTACGAAAAAGCCGAATGGGAGATCGGCGTCTCCGGCGACGTTTCCGGCGACCCCTTCAAGGGGCCGCGCCGCCGCGCGCTGCCGATGCCGCCGCTGCCTCCGACGCGCGAGCATGAAATTCTCGAGAAGGGCGCGCGGCGGCTGGGCCTGCACCCGTTCTACATCCCGATGCTGCGGAATTCGGTGCCTTACAACGGCCGCCCTGCGTGCATGCGCTGCCGCTGGTGCGTCGGCTTTGCCTGCGAAGTGGACGCGAAAAACGGCACGCAGAATACCGTGCTTCCTACGGCTCTCGCCACCGGAAATCTCGAGCTGCGCACCGAATGCTCGGCGCGCGAGATTCTGGTGGATTCGCGCGGCAACGCCACCGGCGTGGCTTACTTCGACCGCGACGGGCGGCTGTGGGAGCAGCCCGCGCGCTATGTCGTCGCCGCCTGCGGCGCCATCGAGAGCGCGCGCCTGCTGCTGAATTCGCGCTCCCGCCTCTATCCGGACGGGCTCGGCAACCGCTACGGCTGGGTGGGCCGCAACCTGCAAGGCCACACCTACACGGGCGCCAACGGGCTGTTCGAGGAGATCGTCTACGACGATCTCGGGCCGGGCGCGAGCATCGCCATCTGCGACTACGTCCACGGCAATCCCGGCCTCGCCGGGGGCGCCATGCTCGCCAACGAGTTCATCCGCCTCCCCTATCAGTTCGTCTCCGGCATCCGCGAACCCGGCGTGCCGCGCTGGGGCCGGGCCCACAAGGACTTCGTCCGCCGCGCCTACCGCCGCATCCTCCCCGTGCAAGGCCCCACGCAGGAGATCCCGGTTTTCGAAAGCCGCGTCACGCTGGACCCGCGCGTGCGCGACAAGTTCGGCATCCCCGTGGCGCGCATTTCGGGCTACCGCCACCCGCACACTCTCGAGGTGTCGGAATATATGGCCGAGCGCGCGGGGGAGTGGTTGCGCGCCTCGGGCGCCGTCAAGGTATGGCCGCGCCGCGCCGGACGCGGCGTCAGCGGCGGGCAGCATCAGGCGGGCACCTGCCGCATGGGCGCGGATCCGAAGACCTCCGTGGTCGATCCCTGGTGCCGCGTGCATGACACCGACAACGTTTACGTTGCTGATGCGAGCGTCCATGTGACTAACGGCGCCTACAATCCGGTGCTCACCATCATGGCCATCGCCTACCGCGCGGGCGGACATCTGGCGCGGCAAGGGAGGCGCGCATGAAAGCCGCGCTGGCCGCACTTCTTCTTGGCTTCGCCGTGCTGCTGATGATTCCTGCGGCGAGCTTCCTCTACGAAGCCGGCGCGCCGGATGCCTGCGCCCGCTGCCACGAGATGGGCGCGCCCGTGGGCGAGTGGCGCCACTCGACGCACCGCGGCGTGGCGTGCAGCGCCTGCCATGGCGACGCGCTGACCACGGATCCGCGCTTTCACCTGACGAATGCGCGGCGCGTGTGGCAGCACTGGCAAGGGGAAGTCCCCGCGCGCGCTTCGATTGGCCCGGACGAGATCCGCGCCATGCTGCCGCGCTGCCAGAAGTGCCACCAGCAGGAATTTGCGTCGTGGTCCAACGGCCCGCATGCCATCGCTTACCGCAGCATTTTCCTCGATGAAAAACACAATTCCTCGCGCCACCTGATGGACGATTGCCTGCGCTGCCACGGCATGCATTTCGACGGCGGCATCCGGGAGATGGTCGAGCCGCTGTCTACCCAAGGCCCCTGGAGGCTGCGCCGCGCCGAACTGGCGGAAGAGCCGGCCATCCCCTGCCTGAGCTGCCATTCCATCCACCGGCGCGGGGCGATGCATTCGGACCGCCGGCTGGAAGCGAAGATCTCCGGGCGGCGCCAGGAGAAGTTCCGCCCGTCGCTGGCGTTTTTCGACCGCCGCTCGATGGCTCCGGTGGAAGTTTCCTTGTTGCCGTTGCCGGCCATGCGCGAGGGGGACCGGGCCGTGCGGATGAGCCCCGATCCGCGGCAGGCGCTGTGCTATCAGTGCCACGCTCCCCTCAGCACGCGGCAGGTATTCTCGGGCGACGACCGCACGCCGGTGGGAGTGCACGAGGGCATCTCGTGCCTCGGCTGCCACGACAAGCACCGGCAAACCACGCGGGCATCGTGCGCCAACTGCCATCCGCGCCTGTCCAACTGCGGGCTGGACGTGGAGAAGATGGACACAACATTTGTCAGCAGGAATTCCAGGCACAACATTCATACCGTGAAGTGCGCCGATTGCCACCCCAAGGGCGTGCCGCCGCGGCGGCGCGCCGCGGAGTAAGGGGACTGCCGGGTTTGGCGCCGGAGGTGAAGAGACAAATCTTTGTGATTTTGTTTTCGCGGGGGGGTGAAGGGTGCTTGCGGAGGCAGGCCCTGCGCTGGCGCGCAGGGGAATCAGGCCCTGCGCTGGCGCGCAGGGGAATC
>Ga0209018_1001042_pt1 | contig 23614 bp, 21 predicted proteins | sample YNPBryBLVA2012_FD_185814 | JGI IMG/M metagenome (GOLD analysis project Ga0209018, IMG submission 185814) | Anoxygenic and chlorotrophic microbial mat microbial communities from Yellowstone National Park, USA - YNP Bryant BLVA 2012 (SPAdes)... ...
ACACTCGACGCTGGGATACCTTTCCCCGGCGCAGTTCGAGTCAGCTACCCTGGCCAATGCTGCCTAACAAAGTACCCGTACAACCGGGTACAGGCCATAGGGGCAGAGTAGCGCAGTGGGGGGCATAGATAGATATGAGCGAGATCAGAGTTGTCATAGCCGATGATGAATCAATAATCAGGATGGATTTAAAGTCTCTCCTTGAGGAAATGGGACATACAGTAGTGGGAGAGGCCGTTGATGGGCAAAAGGCTTTGGAATTGGCGCGAAGCCTGAAGCCTGACGTTGTAATCATGGACATCAAGATGCCGGTGACGGACGGCCTCGACGCCGCCAAGATCATCTGTGAAGAGAAGATCGCACCGGTGGTATTGCTTACCGCCTATTCCCAGAAAGACCTCATCGACCGGGCCAAAGACGCCGGCGTGTTCGCGTATTTGGTAAAACCGTTCCAGGAATCTGATATTCTTCCGGCCATTGAGATCGCCATCGCCAGGTATCTGGAAGCTCAAGAGCTCGAACAGACGGTTGGCGACCTGGAGCAAAAACTGGAAGCGCGTAAATTGGTCGATCGCGCCAAGGGAATACTGATGGACAAGTACAAACTGAGCGAGGCCGAGGCTTTCCGCCGAATCCAACAACAATCAATGAACCAACGACGCTCGATGAAGGAAATCGCTGAGGCAATTATCATCGCGCACGAGATATAGGAGAGGGTCGCCCCGTCACTCCGCCATCCTCAGAACTATGCCCTGGACCGCGCATAATTCTCACGAACACGAGGCCACCGCCGCAACACTGCGCGAGCTGCCGCCGGAGCAGGAACTTGAAGCGCTACGCACTCGCGTAGCCGACTTGGAACGTCGAATCACCGAAAAAAACCTTGAAGCCGACGCGCTCCGGGAGGTCGGCCAGGCGATAGGCTCAATGCTAAACATCGACGAGATGCTCAAGCGCGTAGCTCAGATCGTGGCAAAGGTAACCGGCACTGATCTTTGCCTTATTTACTTGCTTGACGAGTCTGGTAAAGAATTGGTTTTGCGCGGCGCCAGCGGACTTACAAAGGATGTGATCGGCAAGGTGCGAATGAAGGTCGGCGAGGGAGTGACGGGCTGGGTGGCTCAACAGCAGACACCAGTCGCTCTAAGTCGTGAGGCTTGGCGTGACGAGCGATTCAAGCCTGTGCCAAATCTTGTACAAGATAGCTATCACTCAATGCTAAGCGTACCGCTACGAGGCCGGCGTAGCATTGTCGGAGTTATCAACGTCCGCACGAATCCGCCGCACGACTACACCCAAGTGCAGATTAGCTTGCTGGACAGCGTGGCGCGACAAGTGGGCGGTGCGGTAGAGAACTTCAACGAATATCGTAAGATGGAGCAGCGCGCGTCGCAACTGAGCACCTTATCGGAGATTAGCCGCACAATTACTTCCGACCTCTACCTCGAGGAGATCCTTCAGCTCATCGTCGCTATGACCGCCGAGAGTATGAACTTCAGGATATGCTCAATAATGCTTCTCGACGACGATAAGAAGGAACTCGTTATCAAGGCGACCCAAAGCAAGAGCCGCGCCTATACCAAGAAGCCCAACGTCAAGCTCACCGAGAGCGTGGCTGGCAGGGCCGTTATGGAGGGAAAGCCAATAACGATACGCGACGTGCGCAAGACACCGGGTTACCAATACCCAGACATCGCTAAGCAGGAAGGACTTTGCTCTCTGGTGGCGCTGCCTCTGATGGTAAAGAAAGAAATCATCGGCGTGCTGAACTGCTATACCGCAGTGCCCAGGGAGTTCTCGGAAGACGACATTCAGTTGTTGACGGCTTTGGCTAACCAGGCCGCGATGTCCATTCAGAATGCCAAGCTGATGGTGCGAACGGCGGTGCTTCAAGAGATGCATCACCGCGTTAAGAACAGCCTGCAGACTATCGCCAGCCTCTTACGCTTGCAGGCAAGATCGGGCAAGTTCGATTCGCCACAGGAAGCGCTCGCACAGAGCATAGCGCGCATCCAAAGCATCGCGGCGGTGCACGAACTACTCTCCAGCGAGAACTTGGACGACGTGAGCATCAAACGCCTTGCGGACATGATTCTCTCGGCCACCGCGAAAAGTCTGCTTCCGGATGCCCGGCGCGTAACAATATCGATAAAGGGCGAGGACTTCTTGCTGCCTAGCGGCCAGGCCACCTATGTCGCCCTAATCCTGAACGAGCTTGTTCAGAATGCCGTCGAGCACGGCCTTGCCGATAGCGGTACTGAACTGACGGTGGAAGTGGGACAAGACGAGGACAACATAATAGTCGAAGTAGTGAACGACGGCACTCCCCTACCCCAAGACTTCGATATGAGGCAGCACCGGCACCTCGGGCTGCGTATAGTGGAGAGCCTGGTGAGGGACAACCTGCTTGGCAACTTCGCGATTACAAGCGAAGCTTCAAAGACCCGGGCGGCTCTAAAATTTCCCAGGTAGCGACTGTTGTCCGGCTACATTCTCTTCGGGTAACGCTGAAAAACTCCTAAATCTTGACGGTGGCACTGGCTTCGCGTCAAGGCTGGCCCGCTCCAACCTTACCGGTCGTACCGCCGGGCTACAAGTGTCCGCCGCAATTGAACACGAGGTTCGTAGCAACCGCAACGTAGTGCCGCCACGACTTCCGTTCTCCATATGATTAGACACTCTTATACAAGGTCGCTATGCTACTCCCCTGTAATGGTCGGAATATTCCCTACTCCCGTTCTGGGGAAGTCGAAATGCAGAGCTAGTAGGCAAACACGGAAACAAATCTCGGCGCTAGCAAGTCGAGCAAGTGTTGGTGAAGGGACGAGATCGCGATGAAAATAATAGCCATAATAGCACTGATAGCGCTGTTAGCCATCTATTGTATCTGGGCAGTGACGACCATCGACCGTCGCAGCGAAGCCCAGAGACTTCAAGCGGTGTTTGTGGAAGGCAAAGCGGCTTTGGAAAGCCGCGACCTGGGCGCGGCTATGTCATTCGTTTCCAAGGACTACAAAGACGACTCCGGCCTGAACTATGAAAGGCTGCGAGCTCTAGCCGCACAGGCGATTCGAAGCGCAACCCAATTCAGACTGGAAACACACCTGCTCGCCTTAACCCAAACCGACAATAAGGCAACTGCTCGAGTCCGGGTTCTAGCCACGGCAGCCGACAGCGGCGTCACGCTCTACGCTAGAGAGCTGACGGTCACCCTGCGGAAAGAAAAGACGCGCCACGCTCTGTTTATTCCAACCGAAACGTGGCGCGTCGTAAAGTTCGACAACCTAGGATTCGAGAGCAACATAGGCGATCTATGATCCCCATCGCCCTCACGCAAACCCTTTTCCACAAGGGAAAGAGGCGTTTTGAGGCACGGCACAAAATCCTCACAATCCTGCCTCGCTCAAACGCCGAAACACTAATCGCCGAGAAGACGCTTTGTAACGTCTGCACAACCACGACTTCACTCAGCTCAGACTCTGTCCTGCGAGACCGGCCATTCGAACAGGCGAATGCTTGTTACGACCACGAGCCAAGCCTGTGCTTCAGAGCCTGCTGCTCCTCGACAAATTCCTCAGGCAACGAGTATCCGAACTGATCGAAGAACTTCTGCATGCTTTCGATCTCTTCTGCCCAAGCATCGTGATCGACCTCCATAAGCTGGTCAAGCACGTCTTCGGTGATATCCAGCCACTCAAGGTTCAGGCTGCCCTTAGCAGGCACGTAGCCGATGGGAGTCTCCGTAGCCTCGGCCTCGCCTGTGCATCGGCGGATCACCCACTCCAGCGCGCGGAGGTTCTCACCATAGCCGGGCCACAGGAAATTGCCGTTTTCGCCCTTCTTGAACCAGTTGACGTGGAATATCTTCGGCGGATTGGGAATTCGTGCGCCCATATCGAGCCAATGTCGGAAGTAGTTGGCCATGTTATAGCCGCAGAACGGAAGCATAGCCATAGGATCGCGCCTAACTACACCGACCGCGCCGGACGCTGCCGCGGTGGTCTCACTGGCCATCGTGGCCCCTACGAACGTGCCGTGTTGCCAGTTAAATGACTGATACACCAGCGGCGCAAGCCTTGCGCGTCGGCCACCGAAAAGAATTGCGGATATAGGCACGCCCTGAGGATCCTCCCAATGAGGCGAAATAACTGGACACTGTGAGGCCGGAGCGGTGAAGCGGGCGTTGGGGTTTGCGCCGTTTTCGCCGCTCTGCGGAGTCCACGGATTGCCCTGCCAATCAAAGCCCTCCGCAGGCGGGTCTACGCCCATTCCCTCCCACCAGACCGTCTTGTCGGACGCAAGAAGCACATTGGTAAATATGGTGTTGCGCTTGATTGTCTCCATAGCGTTCGGGTTTGACTTGTAACTGGTCCCGGGGGCCACGCCGAAGAAGCCTGCCTCTGGGTTTACTGCCCAAAGGCGACCGTCGGGACCGATACGAATCCACGCGATGTCGTCTCCGACAGTCCAAACTTTATAGCCATTCATGCTTTCCGGCGGGATCAGCATTGCCAGATTGGTCTTGCCGCAAGCGCTCGGAAACGCGCCACAAATGTAGTGAATATCACCATTGGGACACTCGACACCCATTATGAGCATGTGCTCTGCCATCCAGCCTTCGCGCAAACCCATATAACTGGCAATGCGCAAGCTGAGGCACTTCTTGCCCAACAACACATTGCCGCCATATCCGGAGCCATAGCTCCATATAGTGTTGTCCTCCGGGAAGTGGAGTATGTAACGTCTGTTGACATCCAGCTCGCCCTTGGAGTGAAGGCACTTTGTAAACTCTTCATCGTCACCAAGGTCATCTATGGCAACCTTGCCCATACGGGTCATAATGCGCATATTTAGCACCACGTAGATGCTATCCGTAAGCTCTATACCGATCTTACGAAAAGGCGAGCCAGCCGTTCCCATAATGAACGGGAGCACATACATCGTGCGTCCCCGCATAGATCCGTCAAACATTGCGCCTACTTTGGAGTAGGCTTCTTTGGGATCCATCCAGTTGTTGGTTGGCCCTGCATCCTCTTGAGTACGCGAGCATATAAATGTCAAATGCTCGGTGCGGGCCACATCGTTGATAGCTGTGCGGTGATAGACACAGCCGGGAAGTTTCTCCTGGTTGAGCTCGATAAGTTCGCCGGTTGCAAATGCTTGTTGGGTAAGTCGCTGCTTCTCTTCCTCGGAGCCGTCGCACCAGACCACCTGATCGGGCTTGCAGAGGGAAACCATCTCTTCAACCCATTTGGTAACGTGAGCGTGTCGGTTCATGCGAGATCCCTTTCATAGCCTAATTCGCGGCACAAAGCACAAAGGCCGAATACTCCTGCTCTCAGATGACAGAAGGTATTCGGCCCCGTTCCCCTAGCGGAAGGGTCGTAACAGATGAAACTGACCAACACCCAAATTGTCTAGAGAGCCCGTAATCGCCGCGCCAAGCAACCCGTAGGTCGCCATTTAGTGATTCTGGACCGTAACTTCATTATAGACTCAAGCAATCAAATAGTTCAAGCACGGTCAGAAAAAATTGGAGAGTTGGCGAAGAAACAGGCGGATTTCGCTGGCATAGGCGGCTGCTCAGGCTCATATCATAGCCAAGGCATTTGTGTAGAAAGATAGGCATATGATCTGCTAACCAATTTTTGGGTACTATGGCGGCGCGTTATTAGTAAATATGTTGCTACAGCAAAAGCTGAGCAGAACCGCAGTGCTCTGCTAGTATCTCGGGAACGAGTGAAGTCACAATCACATTCAAAAACCAAGCATGCCAAGAGGATTCAACTGCCGCTTGCATAAGTGCTATTATTGCCCTGTGCAGCGACGCCAGACAGAATAAGTGGCAAAGGGTTTACTATTTATTTACGCGACGAGCTAGTTTAAGGCGTAGCATGGCGCGCGCGAGGGCGGCGTGGGCACGGTCAATGTCGATATCAGGCGTATGCGCAGCAAGGCGCTCTTCAGCGCGGTGAAGGGACCGTTCGGCACGCTCTACATCGATCTCACTTGCCAACTCGGCTGAATCGGCAAGGACCGTCACCTTGTTGTCCGAAACCTCCGCAAACCCACCGGAGATCGCCACCATTTCCTCGGACCCATCCGCACAGCGCAGGTCGAGCTCGCCAATGCCAAGACCGGTAACAAGCGGAGCGTGGTTTGCCAGAATACCAAGATAACCCTCCATACCCGGCAGCGTTACGGACTCCACCGTGTCGCTCGCGTAAACGACTCGATCTGGCGTAATTATTTCAAGCTTAAACGTCTTTGCCATAGTTCATCGGGAGTGGCCGCTTATCGTCCCTCACTCACCACTCTTCATCTCAACTACACATTGACTCCCATCTTCTTCGCTTTCTCGACGGCTTCTTCAATTGCACCGACCATGTAGAAGGCCTGTTCCGGCAGGTGATCCCATCTACCCTCAAGAATCTCCTTGAAACTACGCACCGTGTCCTCGCGCTTCACATACTTGCCTGCAAGGCCGGTGAAGACCTCCGCCACGAACATCGGCTGCGACAGGAAGTTCTCGATCTTTCGCGCACGGGCAACGGTAAGCTTGTCCTCGTCCGAAAGCTCATCGATACCAAGGATTGCAATGATATCCTGAAGGTCTCTATAGCGCTGTAGTACTTGCTGCACAGCGCGCGCTGTGTCGTAATGATCCTGGCCAACCACGTTCGGGTCGAGAATCCGTGAGGTCGATGCTAGCGGGTCGACAGCCGGAAAGATCCCGCGCACGAATATGCTGCGTTCCAGGTAGGTAGTAGAATCGAGGAAACTAAAAGTGGTAGCCGGCGCGGGGTCGGTAGGGTCGTCTGCGGGCACATAAATTGCCTGAATCGAGGTTACCGATCCCCGGACGGTTGAGGTGATTCTCTCCTGGAGAGCACCCATTTCGGTGGCGAGTGTCGGCTGGTATCCGACGGCGCTAGGCATACGTCCCAGCAACGCCGAAACCTCGGATCCACCCTGCACAAACCGGAATATGTTGTCGATGAACAGGAGCACGTCTTGTCCCTCGACATCCCTGAAGTATTCAGCCATAGTGAGGGCGCTCAATGCTACACGCAACCGCGCTCCGGGGGGCTCGTTCATCTGACCGAAAACCATTGTGGTTTTCTCGATGACTCCGCTTTCTTGCATTTCGAGCCAGAGGTCATTGCCTTCTCTTGTACGCTCGCCCACCCCGGCGAAAACAGAAACGCCGCCGTGTTCCGTGGCAACATTACGGATTAGCTCCGTAATGAGGACAGTCTTGCCCACACCCGCGCCGCCGAAGAGCCCCACTTTTCCGCCCTTGGCATAGGGACAGATGAGATCGACGACTTTCAGGCCAGTCTCGAACATCTCCACAACCGGGATACGCTCTTCAAATGTCGGCGCGGCACGATGAATAGGCAATTGCTGGGTCGCGGCAACCGGGCCTCGCTGGTCAATTGGCTCGCCTAACAGGTCAAACACACGGCCCAGGGTCTCCTTGCCCACTGGAACACTTATCGGACCGCCCGTATCGGTGGCTTCCATACCGCGGACAAGACCATCAGTCGACTGCATTGATACGCACCTAACGACGTCGTTGCCCAGCATCTGAGCAACTTCGACGGTTAACGTCCTGCCCTGAACATTCGGAATATGAACAGCATTCAAGATTTCCGGCAGTTCTCCTGGCGGAAACTTTATGTCCACCACTGGACCGATTACCTGAGCGACTGTACCCGTTGCCATGTCAACCTCCGGTTGAGAAGGTCAAAAGGTTTGACAGTTAAAAGTCAAAAACTAGATATCACGCTTCGCCGCGCTGAACCCTTTGACCTCTGGACCTTTTGACCCTCTAACTCTATCTGAGCGCTTCCGCGCCGCTAACAATCTCCACTATTTCGCTTGTAATTGCCGCTTGCCTTGCTTTGTTGTATTGCAAGGTCAGGTTCTCGATCATCTCGCCGGCGTTCTTAGTTGCGGCGGACATCGAGGTCATTCGAGCACCCTGCTCGCTGGCATTGGACTCCAGCAAGGCGTGATAGACGATTGTGTCAACATATCTCGGAAGTAGCGCGCTAAGCAGCTCGGGCGCGGGCGGCTCGAAAAAGAAGTCGTGCGTCCCGTTTCCTCCGTCATCCGGCGAAGCCACCGGCAGCAGCTTAACTACTGTCGGCTCCTGGCGCAGCGCCGAGACGAACTTCGCATAGACTAGATACACCGCGTCCACCCTTTCGGTTTCGAAAAGCATCCTTAGAGTCGTGGTCACGTTCTTAATGTCAGCAAAGGTAACGTCCATACTCACCGACTGAAGAGTGGCGACAATCTCGTAGGGCAGCTTGCGCAAGAAACCAATCGCCTTGCGGCCCGTGACGATCAACTTCACGCTCTCAGGACTACGATCGCCTATCTCGTGAATTGCCTTGCGCATCACGTTGGCATTGTAGCTACCAGCCAGACCTCGGTCCGCACCCATAACTACGAAGGCGACGTTGCGCTCCTCTTGAACCCGGAGCAGAGGGTGCTCAATCTGACCTGCGCTCGAACCTAGACTAGCCATGACCGCACGCATCTTATCAGCGTAGGGCCTTGCGGATTCGGCCCGCCGCTGTGCTTTTTGAAGACGAGCTGCCGCTACCATTTTCATAGCGGCGGTTATCTTCTCGATATTCTTGACGCTTTTTATGCGCCGCTTTATGTCTCGTGCTTTGGCTCCGGCCATATCATCAACACTATGCTTGGAACTGAGCCTTCAACTCAGTCAGTGCTTTCTGAAGAGTCTGCTCAGTCTTATCGTCAAGAACACCGGTTTTCACGATGTTGTGGCCGACATCAGGGTATTTGTCTGCCATAAAGCTATAAAGCATCTTTTCGAACTTGGTAACCGCAGACACAGGCAGGTCGTCGAGATACCCGTTGGAAGCCGCGTAAATGATGAACACCTCATTGTCGAGCGAGACTGGGCTGTATTGTGGCTGCTTCAGGATCTCTACGATGCGGTCGCCGCGCTCGAGCTGAGCTCTAGTGGCCTTGTCGAGATCGCTTGCAAACTGAGCAAATGCCTGCATATCCCAGTAGCGCGCGAGGTCCATCTTGAGTTGTCCGGCAACTGTTTTCATAGCCTTTTTTTGCGCGCTAGATCCTACTCTAGAGACCGACACTCCGACGTTGATCGCCGGCCTGACGCCAGCATAAAACAAATCAGGCTCTAGGTAGATCTGGCCGTCAGTAATAGAGATGACATTGGTTGGAATATACGCCGATATGTCTCCGGCCTGTGTTTCAATAACAGGAAGCGCGGTAAGGCTACCCCCGCCAAGCTGGTCATTGAGTTTGGCGGCTCGCTCCAACAATCGGGAGTGCAGGAAAAAGATGTCGCCTGGATATGCTTCTCGTCCCGGCGGGCGCCTCAGAAGCAGCGAAACCTGCCTATATGCCTGAGCGTGTTTACTAAGGTCATCATAAACCACAAGTGCGTGGCGGCCGCTGTCGCGGTAGAACTCTCCCATAGAGCAGCCCGCATACGGTGCGATGTATTGCAACGGCGATGGATCGCTCGCGGCGGCAACAACCACGGTCGTATATTCCATTGCGCCGTGTTTTTCAAGAATGTCCACAATAGACACTACGCTGGACATTTTCTGGCCGATCGCCACATAAATGCAGTAGACATCCTCGCCTTTCTGGTTGAGAATGGTATCTATAGCGATGGCAGTCTTGCCGGTCTGACGGTCGCCAATGATCAGCTCCCTTTGGCCTCGACCGATGGGGATCATCGAGTCAATGGCCTTTATGCCGGTTGCCAGCGACTCTTTCACCGGTTGCCTATCGACTACTCCCGGCGCGCGCGTCTCTATATTACGCCGCTCCTGGGTAATGATCGGACCTTTATCGTCCAAGGGATCGCCTAGCGCGTTCACCACACGACCCAACAACGCCTCACCGACCGGAACGTCTATGATCCTGCCGGTTCGTTTAACCTGGTCGCCCTCCTTGATCTCGACATCGGAGCCCAGGACAACACATCCTACGTTGTCCTCTTCCAGGTTGAGGGCCATACCCATGACGCCGTTCGGGAACTCGATTAACTCACTAGCCATAACGTCCTGGAGACCGTAGATGCGCGCGATACCGTCCCCGACCTCGAGCACTGTGCCAATTCCAACCTCGGTCAGCTCCTTATCGTAAGATGCAAGACGCATCTCTAGGATCTTCGCAACTTCATCCGGCCTTATGTTTACCGACATATCAACGCTCCTAAATTTCGTCCCGGCATTTAGCCCATTCACCGCCCCCCGCAGGTAGAGAGCTCAAGAACGCTGCGGCGTCCGGAGTTGCCGGTGGCCTAGCTAATCAACCGCTCTTTGATAGCCTCTAACTGGCCCTTTATGCTTCCGTCGATGACTCGGTCTCCAATCCGCAGGGTCACGCCCCCAATTAGGCTGTGATCCACAGTCTTGTCCAGTCGCACGCTCTTTCCGGTGAGTTGTGATATTGCGGCCATAAGGTGGGCTTCGGCATCCTCAGTGAGCCTTGCGGCTGTGGTGACGTGCGCCGTTATGATTCCTCTCGCTTCTTCCGCCAAAGTCAGGTACTCGTTTTCCGTGGCCGTGAGAGCCTCCTCACGACGCTTCTCCACCAACAAATAGAGATAGGACAACGTGATCGGATGGACCTTGTCCGCAAACAGGTCGTGCAAGACGCCGCGCTTGACCTCTGTCGTAACCACTGGCGATCGCAGCGCGCTCATCAAGCCTGGAGATGTTTCAGCCGCGTAAGATACTAGGCCTAGATCGCTTTCCACTCGATCAACCACGTCTTCTCGTGCGGCGGCATTGAAAAGCGCCGAAGCGTATCTGCGGACCACCCGTGGCTCAATCACTTCTTCACCTCGCCTAGGTCTTCGATAAACCGGGCAACCATCTCGCGATGCTTATCTTCGTCCATCCGCTCATCTATCAGCTTGCCTGCAGCCTCAATGGCAATATCGGCGACCGTAGTTTTAAGTTCTACCAAGGCCTTTTCTTTCTCGCGGCGGATTTCGTCCTGAGCCTTGGCAATGATCTCATCGGCCTTGGCGCGGGAATCGGTGATGATCTCTTCTCGTATCGCCTGGCCTTCTTTCACGGCCTCCGTGATTCTAGCGCGGATCTCCGTATCGACCTGAGCCAGCCGCTGCTCGTATTCGGAACGCATCTGTTCTGTAGCTGCTTTCTGAGACTCTGCTTGCTCGTAGGTGCTATCTATTTCCCGCCTGCGGGCATCCAGAACCCCAAGAATCGGCCCGAACAAAAACTTCCTGAACACCAGCAACAGCAGTATGAACCCTAAGGCCTGTACAAGCAGCACTCGTGGATCTGGTATGATGTTCACTTGTCAGACTCCGGTATTTCCGCTCAATGGGCGGTCGGCTGCGATTCTACTTGGTTACGACCTTTTCCACAAGTTCCTTCGCACTCGGAACGCCCAAGAACAACAGGATCAGGGAGATAAGCAGCGCATAGATGACCAGCGACTCGATGAGCGCGAGGCCGATAATCATAGCTGTCTGGATTTTTCCGGCCGCCTCCGGCTGCCGAGCAATACCTTCAAGGGCTGAGCTTGCCGCCTTTCCCTGTCCGATCGCGCCAGAGAGCACCGCTACAGGCACTCCAAAGCCGATCGCCAAAACCAACGCCACCAGATAAGCCATTTGTCTAACTTCTCCTCCTTTGGCAGAGAATGAGCATCGCTATCAAGCATGCTCCTCGTGGCCCTGTAAGGCCACCGCGATATATATAGAGACTAACATAGCAAACACCAGCGACTGTATGAATGCGCCGAATATAGCAAAGAGCATCATAGGAAACTGCATAGGGATAAGGAAATTCCCCAATACTTGAGTCACGATTAGTATGAAGACGGCAATGACTGTCTCCTCGCCGTAAATGTTGCCGAAGAGACGTATCGAGAGCGAAAGAGGGCGCGCCAATTCCCCTATGATGTGCAGCGGAAGCATAAGCGGCGCCAGCCAGATAGGCTCACCCATAAAGTGTTTTAGATACTTCACTAGACCGATTCTGGTGATCGAAACATACTGCACGAGCAAAAATGCGAGCAAAGCGAGGGCAACAGTGGTATTAGTATTGGCGGTTGGACTGACAAACCCCGGCACTAAGCCAAACAAACTCATCGACAGAATATAGATAAAAACCGTACCTATTATGGGGGTAAGAATGCGGGCTTCCTGGCCCACGATATTGCGCACGAAGTTATCAAGCGACGTAACAATAAATTCCAAGACCAATTGAAAGCGTCCTGGGTCGCGTACCCTAAGCCGCCGGCTCGACACAATTGCAACGAGGCACAGCAGTGAGATCACGAGCCAAGTTACCGGAACCATCTCCGGTAGCCATTCTGGCAATATGTGCTTGGCATACAGGAAATGCAGCCAAGTTGGATGCTCTAGCGACGGTCCGTGCTCCTTCACGGAACTTGATTCCCTTCTCTCCTAGTTGCGTTCGCTAGTGACTCTTAGCCAATAGGCCGCCAATCGACCTGATCACTATCACCATCTGAAACAACGAAACTCCCGCGCAAAATGCGGCTACAAAGCCGAAGCTTCTACCGCCTAGCCAGACGACCAAAGCCAGCAGCGCAAGCACTACGGGTAACTTCGCCAGCGAGAACCGGTTGAGAGCCGTCCGCGCTTCCGCGTTCCCCGGAATAAAGCTGCGCCTGACGAACCATTCCAAGCTCAAGACCACTCCCGCAGAAAAAGCCGAACCGACAGTCCAGCCTGCGGCCGCCGACCAACCCCAAAGGACACACCACACCGGCGTTAGCCCGACCCATACAAGCATCGCAGGCATTAACGTGGCCCTGATCACCGATTGCTCAGCCGTCTTCGTCACGAGTCGCCTTTATCAGCAAGACTATGGCTTCGTAGATCCCAGCGGCAAGACCAGCCACTGTTAAAGCAAAAGCAAGCCACGGCGATGTGCCGAGCTTGCCGTCGAGCCAATACCCAAGACCCAGGCCGATCAACGTTGACACGAGCACGAGCAGACCTATGCTGCCCAGCATCCCAGCCGTCCGGATCCATCCGTAGTTGGACTCGCTCATGGCTTCCTTATTCCGCGATTAGCCGGGCTGATTATAGCACGGCCATCAAACCACGGTCAACCGAATCGGCTCAGTGCGACCTGAAATCTACGATCGATTGGCCACACGGCGCTAGCACTACGTCTCATTATCGGCATACTACGGTGAGAATATTACATACACCTTGTGTAATTAACCACGCCAATTCGCATAAAGGCCGGGAGAAAGCTCCCGGCCGTGTAAGATCGAAACATATCGGTGGATATGGCTAGCTGATGTCAACTCCCTTGCCGGTCTTGGTGGACTCGTATATAGCGTCGAGTATGAGTTGGATGTGGAGACCGTGCTCGCCGGTGGATATCGGCGTCTTGCCCTCGCGAATACATTCGCAGAAGTGGACGATCTCGTTTTCGTGGCCATTGATATTCGGGTGTTGAAGCTGGATATCGGCGGGCCGACCGTTGATATCTGTGTAAATGCGGAGCGGATCGAGCTCGGCCCCGCCCTTTGTGCCGTGGAGCTGCGTGTAAGTCCTCTCCTGACTCACGTACGACTCCCAGCTCGCTTCTAGCATAATAGTGGCGCCGTTTTCCAGTTTGACCATTCCGCAGGCAAGGTCCTCAACGTCGTAGGTTCCTCCCTGCTCCTTAGCCAGCTTAGGCCCGAACATAGCATAGGAGCTACCGCACACGTAAACAGGCTTCGGATTGCCCATCAGCCATAACGTGAGATCGAGAACGTGAACACCCAGGTCGATGAGCGGACCTCCTCCGGAGAGGGCCTTCGTAGTAAACCATCCGCCCAAACCAGGTATGCCCTTGCGCCTGACCCAGCCGGTCTTGGCGTAGTAGATGTCGCCAAGATCGCCGTTGTCAATGCACTTTTTGAGGTGCTGTGTGTCGCCGCGGAAGCGATTGTTGAAGGCCATCATGAAGATCTTGCCGGACTTCTTGCCCGCCTCCACCATCGCCCTGGCCTCATCTGCATTGGTGGCGATTGGCTTCTCGCAGATAACATGCTTACCTGCTTGGAACGCGGCGATGGTCTGCGGCGCGTGGAGGGCATTTGGCGTGCAGACGCTTATGGCCTGGATTTCGTCATTAGCAAGCATCTCCGCGTAATCCGTGTAGACATACTTGGCACCATATTCGTCGGCGGCACGCTGGGCGCGAGCCTTGTCGATATCGCAGAAAGCAGCGATCTCGACGTCGGGGATCTTGGCATAGCCGCGCGCGTGATGTCGTCCTATTCCTGTTCCAACAATACCTACTTTGATCATGACTTACTCAGCCCGTGCTTACGCGCCAGGCCTTAACTCACCCTTTCGTAAATGTGTCTCGTGGCGAAACCGAGTCATTCTAGCACATCGGTTAGGACGTGTCCAACTCGGTGTCGACTGTGAAGCGCATTCAGTCAGGCTGGATTGTCGTTCCGACTTAGTCACCCAAATGCGCATTATCGACCGGCGTAAAGCACGACAGGATGTTACTACAATAGCCGAGTCAACACGTTTCCGGGTCAGTTTCAGTACCACAATTTCGGATCGCTCGCACGAATGGCGGAACACGTATTACTTGGTCCAAGCCAACCCTAGGCTAGAGCCAGACATAACAAAGCGCGGACAGTAATAAAATAATTAGTTCAGGTGATTGAAACCGGCAACATCTCGGCCCAGTTGGGACCGGCTTTGACGTCCACCCTTAGCGGCACTCGGAGCTTGTAAGCAGAACTCATCCCTTCGCGCAATGTCTGCGCAACTTCCTCGACCGCGTTGATTGGCACTTCAACTAAGAGTTCGTCGTGCACCTGGAGCAGCATCTTGGCAGGACCCGGTATCTTAGCCAGAGAAGAGCTAACACGAATCATCGCCAGCTTCATTATGTCGGCGGCTGTGCCCTGAATGGGCATATTGACAGCAGCGCGCTCGGCAAACTGGCGGGTGTTGTAGTTGGCGCTATGTACATCTGGCACGTAGCGCCTACGCCCCAGGAGAGTCGTAACGAAACCTTGCTCGCGGGCGGCTGCGATGGTTGCCTCGGTGTAGTCGCGGATTGCAGGAAACTTGGCGAAGTAGTTGTCAATGAAATCTCGCGCTTCGCGGGTGGGCACGCCAAGCGCCCTGCCCAGGGAAAAATCACTCATGCCGTAGATTACAGCAAAGTTGACCGTCTTGGCTCGCCGGCGCATCTCAGGAGTGACGTCCGAAGGCAAACAGTCGAAAAGTGTGCATGCGGTAGCGGTGTGGATGTCTTGGTCGTTTTCGAAGGCGGAAAGCAGACCTGGATCACCCGTGACATGCGCCAATATGCGAAGCTCTATCTGCGAGTAATCGGCCGAAACCAGCGCTTGGCCCGCCGCTGCGATAAACGCCTTCCTAATCTCACGACCAAGCTGCGTGCGAACGGGTATATTCTGCAAGTTGGGATCACTCGAAGAAAGCCGCCCGGTGGCGGTGACGGCCTGGTTAAGCGATGTGTGAACGCGGCCGGTCTTGGGATTAATTAGTTTAGGAAGCGCGTCGGCGTAAGTAGATTTGATCTTGGTGAGCTCGCGCCAGCGCAACACATCCTCCACTACTGGGTAGTCAGCAGCAAGCTCCTCGAGAACCGAGGCGCTGGTGGAGTAGCCTGTCTTTGTTTTCCTCGAGGTGGCAATACCCATCTTCTCGAACAAGACCGCCTGGAGCTGTTTTGGAGAACCGATATTGAAGCTCTTGCCACACTGCTGAAATATGCGTTCCTCTACCACGCGGATTTCAGCCTCAAGGGTTGTGCTTAAAATATCGAGTTGGTGAACATCTAAGCAGACGCCCGTTAGCTCCATCTCCGCGAGGATTGGAGCCAAAGGCAGCTCCACCTCCGTTAAGAGATTGAGCACGCCGGCGGCTGCAAGACGATCCTCCATAACAGGCTTCAGACGGTAGATCGCTTCGGCTTCGCCGCAGATAACCGAGGGAAAATCGACGTCAGCGTTCTGTTTGCTGGTAACACCCGGGAGTTCGAGGCTGAGTTGCTCGAAGGCAACGTCTCCCAAGGCAAAAGAACCGCGGGTGGAATCGAGCAAATACGCCGCCAACATAGTATCAAAAGCAACCCCTCTGAGCTCGACACCGCGGAGGCCGAGCGCTGCGTAGCTGAGCTTGGCGTCGTGGCAATATTTGGCAATCTCAGGTGAGCTAAGCACTTCAGCGAGGAGGGTTAGATCCGCCTCATAGTCTCCGTCGAACGAAAATGTGCCGTTGCTTTTCGTCGGGTCCTTGATCTTCACGTAGGCAGTCTCGCCCGGACCAACGCTGAAACTGAAGCCTATGATTTCCGCCTGAATCGACTTCCCATCGGCGGAATGACACTGCAGGGCACACTCGCCAGAAGCCTTTATGCGGACAATAAGCTCCTCTAGCTCCGCCTGCGAGCTAATTCGTCGGCACGCGCCCAGGATCGGCCTCTCTCCGGGAAACTTGCCTTCGGCGGTGGCAACCTCGGGTAGGCGCCTGATGATCGTTTTGAACTCCAGCCTGACAAACAAATCGCGAATAGCGTCGTAGTCGGGCGTCTGGGCGCGAAGCGATTCGATATCGACACCTATCGGAGCACCCTTCACTATAGTGGCAAGCCGTTTGGAGAGTCGCGCGAGGTGAGCGTGTTGTTCTAATGCCCTCTTTGTTCTGCCTTCTGGTAGATCGTCAAGATGATCCAAGAGATTCTCAACCGAACCATATTGACTGAGCAGTTCCAAAGCGGTTTTGTCGCCGATGCCGGGAACACCGGGGATGTTGTCCGAAGGATCGCCCTTGAGTGCCTTATAGTCGGCCATCTGCTCCGGCGCGAGGCCGAAGCGCGCGCGGACACCCTGTGGGTCGTATAGTACGGTATCCGACACGCCTTTGATGGTAGCGAGAACGCTGACATCGTCACTTACAAGCTGCAGTGCGTCGAGATCGCCGGTGACAATGGTTGTGGAAATACCCTCTGACTTCGCCCTCTGGGCTATGGCGCCGATCAGGTCGTCAGCTTCGTAGCCGTCGACTTCGATGACAGGTATTTTAAACGCTCGGAAAAGCTCGCGAGCGATAGGCATCTGCGCGATGAGCGCGTCCGGTGGGGGTTTGCGCTGGGCTTTATAATCCTGGAACTCCAAGTGCCTAAACGTCGGCGCGGGCGTGTCAAAGGCCACAGCTATGTAATCTGGTTTCTCATCCAGCACCTTAAGTAGCATAAGAGCAAGGCCGTAGAGCGCGTTGGTGGGCGTGCCATCCGAAGCGCTCAGCGGCTTCATGGCAAAGAATGCGCGATACAGCAGGCTGTTACCGTCGATCACGATCAGTTTGGGTTTCTGGATACTCAAAGGCCCCTCCACTCGCAGGTCTGCCCGTGGCGCTCGACAATACGCCGCATCATCTCGCGTATCGCTCGATCCTCGAGAAAGGCCTTGCTGTCGGAGGAACCGAAGAAGTTCTCGAAGAAACTCCCTCGGCTGTAATCGACCACCTTAGGGGTTCCCTTGATCCCACCCCTCTTGGCGGCATCTTCGATTGCGGCCTGAAGCCCTCCTATTTCGTCGATCAATTTTGCTTTGAGAGCCTGGCTACCGGTGAGAACGCGGCCGTCGGCGATCTTTCGCACCTCTGCTTCGTCCATACCTCGTCCCCTCGCCACCGCGCGCAGGAAGTTGTTGTAGATATCAGTGACGATGGTTTTGAGAAGCGCGCGCTCCTCGGTGGTCATTGGCCGGTTGGATGTGCCCATATCCTTGAACTTGCCCGATGTGATAGTCTGAGGGGTCAGTCCTATCTTCTTGTAAAGGCCGCTAAGATCGGCCACATCAATGATCACGCCGATGCTGCCGGTAAGAGAGTTTGCATCAGCATAGATGCGATCAGCAGCGGAAGCTATGTAGTAGCCGCCGGAGGCAGCGGCATCACCCATCGAGACATACACGGGCTTTCCTTCTTTCACGATCTTGCGGATGCTGGCGTAGACTTCCTCGCTGCCGGCGGCACTGCCTCCGGGACTATTGATACGCAAAACGATTGCCTTAGCTTTCTCTTCCTTGCGGGCTCTCTCGAGCTGTTTAATGATAGTCTCGGAACCGGCTATACCACCATCGAAGATGCTGTTGCTGCCGGCGGTTATCGTACCGCTCACGTGGATCAGGGCCACGTGATCGCCATTTTCCTCCATTCCGCCTAAGGCTAGGCCAACCAACGCAGCTAAGCCGATGAGGAACAACAGCATCCAAGGCAAACAGCCGATACTTATGGCGATGGGTATCATCCAACTCCGTCCGCTTCGCTGCGGTTGGGAGGGTGGATAGTATTGGTGAGCAGAGTGGCCCTGCATTGGCTGACCCTCGAAAGGTTGTGACTGCGATGAATGGTTTTGGTCTTGATTCATTTCGGCCTCTCATATCTGTTGACAGTGTCGGAAGACGGGGGATATAATCAACTAGCCTGGCCGGAGTGGCGGAATGGCAGACGCAGTGGTCTCAAAAACCACCGAGGGCAACCTCATATCGGTTCGACTCCGATCTCCGGCACCACTGTTCTTCACGCGCACTGTATTCGGGCACGCAATTATACCACAGTTTTGCTATCACCAACCGACCTCTAATCGCAAGGATAATGTTCGGGTGCGCAAAACCATCATTCCAGCCGAAACGGAGGAATCCGCTACTTCCGCCCGTATCCAGCAGGACGGAAGATTTCTTGACTCCGCTAGCGCTCCGCTCGAATTGACGTGTTTGTGCAGAACAGAAGCTCTTCATCGCAACCTGTTCAATTTCCACACAAGGACACTCTGGTAGTGTCTCGTCAGGGAGTTCTCTTAGGCCACGGTTGCATCGGGTTCGTCGCCTGACGTCCTAAGGGAATCGAGGTGGCAAACGTCGTTAAGGAGCCACAGCGCTGGGTTGGGACCTGTTTCGATTATCGATAGCGAAGCGTTCTGAGTGTGCACTTGGCGGCGAAAACCAAGCGGCAAGTTGAGTGCAGCTATAATGAGGCCACGGAGGGAGCCTCCGTGCGCGACGACCAGCACCTGCTGATCCGGATTATAAATCCGATCGATCTCATCAAGAAATTGGCGACAGCGACGAACCATTTGCTCCCAGCTCTCTGCGCCTGGAGGGCGCATGGTATCCTTGCGACGTCGCCACTCGTGCTCGGACTCAGGGTATTGTTGTTCGATCTCGTCGCGGGTTAGGCCTTGAATAACGCCAAAGTGGAGTTCGCGGAGAAGAGGGGTTCTAGTGACACCCACAGCTAATCGTTCTCCAATGATCTGGGCTGTAGTGACGGCGCGGCCGAGGTCGCTTGAGTAAATCGCGGTAAAACGTTCGGGGGCGAGTCGTTCGGCGACGGCAGACGCTTGTCGAAGACCAAGCGGCGTGAGGGGCGCGTCGCTTTGGCCCTGAATGCGGCCCTCGACATTGTAGGTCGTCTCGCCGTGCCTGACGATGTAAAGCTTGCTCATAAAACCCCTGGCTTAAGTGTCTCCAATTCTTTGCCTTCTTTGGTAACTCTAAGCGCGCCAAACTGTACAACTCGCACAGGCGATACGGTGCGTATGTGAGAGAGCACGAACATAAACCGCTGTTTGAAATCTACGGCCTGCACAAGCCCCACATCCAACGTGTTGGCGGATTCGTCCGCAAGACCCACCAACAGGTCTTTAAGCAAATCAGCCGTCACGACCTTAATGTCCTCTGTCTTAAACTGCTCCTGAAGCAGACAGAGCCGCCCGCCCCGACAAGCCTTTTCGGCCACAATGAACAATCCCCGCGTAACCACCTCAGCGTGTAACACTCGGCACCCCAGCGCGTCCTCAATGAACTTCATATACTGCCACTTCAGCGGCCTCCCGGAGCAAAACCAAGTGTTCCAAAGGCTGACCTCGTCTAGCCGAATTATGTGACCTAGCGCATCGTGAAAATGCCGATGGAAGCTTGCCTGTCGCCGAGCCGCCCGGAGCTCCGGCGGCTTCACACGAGCATTCTCCGTGGACTGAACTCTCAGCACCTTCACCGACTCCATTTTGGCAAATGGGATGAGCAGGTGCTCGATTTCTTTCTTGCGCTGGAGGCCAACGATGTAGGCAGGACGGACTAGGTCGGCCTTGTAAGTCTTGAGCTTGCGGCCGATGTGGCCGGTGACCAAGCCCGTAGTGTCTAGTACAACAAGCCTGGCTCCGAGATTCAATGCGGCGTCAACGAGCTTTTTTGACCCCACCGCGCATTCTAACATGTGCCCGGCGGGACTGGTAGCGCCCACGAAGTAGAGCCGCCGTGGCTTAAGCTCCGAAAGCGACTCGATGCTCTTGTCGACGGTCGCCATGCCGATCGTCCCCGGAGCGCCGATTTCAGACTGACCGACGTCCGCGTCGACTACCGCCGTCGTGACACCCGCGTCGAAACCCGCGCGAGCCAGTTGCGCGCAAAAGCTAGTCTTGCCGGCATCGGTTTCCCCAACAACCATCGTCACGCCGGGCTCACTCAGGAGTTGGCTTATTGTAGATTCCCACTCGGAAGAAATCAACATATCAGGTTGTTGGCAAACTGGCAAACAAATTCCTGCATCCGCCAGTCTACGGACCAAATGGGACGCTTTACAATCATAATCAAGGGTGAGGACTTCTTATTGCCAAGCGGGCAGGCCACCTACGTAGGACTAGCTGTATAACTAAGGCACTCCCCTGCCCCAGGATTTCGATATTAGGCAGCACCGTCACCTTGGGCTGCGCATAGTGGAAAGCCTGGTGAGAGATAACCTCCTTGGCAACTTCGAGATGAGAAGCGAAGGGGAAAATACCCGTTCGGCTCTGAGATTTCCCAGGTAGATCGACAGCAAAGAGTGCGCAGACTCAAACTACCTGTACTTCGACCTCAGAAAAATCGACGCCCCCAGCGTTCAAGGTAACAGTCAGACTCCTCATCATATCACGGGCTGAGCGATTAAGGTCGACAAACACACGCCGTCCCTGCACATTGATTTCCCGGAACCCCTTCATCTCGGCTCCGTCTGGGTGGAATGGACTGTCGCTAATAAAGTAGCGGTGTCCTCTACGCGTTTGCAGCGGTAGTGGTAACTGGCGTGCGAAATGGACTTTTTCAAGTGTCAAGCACAGAACGTCGCGCCAACTGTCAACTTTCACGGGTATGCCGTTAAGCCTAATTGCAATCGGCTTATGACCGGTGCAAGCCTCTGGGTTCTCTGCAAGAAACGCAATCGACACCCAGTCTTGCTCCGCAGCCTGGGCCGAATCGTTTGGCTCCAAAGGAATTGTATCGACCTGCTGGTTATCAACAGGAACAGATATCGAAGCGGGCTGATCTTCCGAACCAAACAGCTCCGACAGCACGCACGCCACTTTTTCTCTGTGGACCAATTTCAACAGAAGTGTGCTTGAGCATTGCCCATGTCAGCTTTTATTCACCCCTACCTTGCGAAGTAATACCGTGCCCGAGCAGGTGCGCCGGTCGGCAGGAGCGTCTTTTGGCAAGCCTTTAAGTTCAAGCTCGATTAGAATCTTCGCTTCAGGCGAGCGTGCCGGCGCTTCCAGCCGAGCCTCGTGTATACGCTCCCAACGACTTACTCGCACAGGCGTATCAGGTGATTGGTAAAGAGATTTTTGCTCATCGCCAAGCTTTTCGATAAGGGTCACGCGGCGAATGTCCGTGCCGTAGTTACTATCGACGTATTCGAACACAATGTTGTAGCTACCACCGGATGCCGGTATGTGCTCGGTGACGTCTAATCGCAGTTTTGCGTCTGGACCCGCGGCGAAGTCTGCAGCACTCCACTCGCCAATCTTTGCTTGTCTAAGCTCTGGATGTGAGTCTTGCACTCCAAGCGCGGCTGCTTTGGTCCTAAAGGAATCGCTGGTGGAAAGCAAGGCGAAAGCCGTATCTAGAAGCCTGCTCGGAAGATGTGAGCCGCCAATACGCTCGCCCCATCGGATAACACTCTTGCGTATAATGTCGGCCGATACATCGAGAGTCTCCAGAGCCGTCGACAGACGCACTTTGGCTGCGTCGTCGAGATTTCCTCCAGACAAATCGGCGGATGCCGATCGAAGAGCAGCAAAGGCCTCTAATCCTGCCAGCACACTCTCGGACTCGTCTATCATGTCTTGGTTGCCCGTGCTTCGCGCAATTTTAAGTGCTTCCCTAGCTTGGTCAAGTGCCTTGTCCAGTTCTGCTGGATTGGAAATGCCCGCCGACTGGAAACGGTGGTCGAACGGCACTTTTCCGGCCAAACCCAAGCTGGGATCATAAATGCTTGTCGGAAAGAGTCCTGACTCAGCCAGCGCCCAACCTGCATCGCCGACAAGCAAAGCCCACCGGGCGTAAGTGTTCGGGTCACAGTTGGTTACAGGCAGTAAGCGACAAAATCTCCGAGCGAAGTCCTCGCAAGAACGTCCTTTGGAGTTCCAAGTCCACTCGGCCCACGCGGCAACGTTGAAACGATGATAGTCGTTTGCCGGGACGGCATAGCCAATGACATTGGCCAGCTTCTTGTCGGCGAACTCGTTTGCGCGAAAATGTATGAACTGCGGCGCAGTCCACGGAAACACCGTCCGCCACGAATGGGTGATTTGCGGATAAACACCCAACCAACGGCCCGACTTGGCGTAGTCTTCGAGCAGCGGGTAGATCATCGAGTTGTGCGATGAGTCGTAGGTGCGACCGCCATCGTAGTAGGAAAGGCCGACGTCTTCTGGAGTGGCTGCGATGATCTTGTCGTTCACCGGATAACTGCCCTGGGTAAGCAGAAGTCTCAGCTTGAGCTTGGGGTAATTCTTTTGTACTTGTCGAAATGCTCCGACTATGCAGGCGACTTCAAGTTCATACGGTTCCTTGTCTTTGCACTCATCACAGTAGCACTGCGACTTGTCCTCGCTGAGCCAGACCTGGATATCGGTGACATGCTTGATAGCAGCTAGCTCTGAGAACCACGCCTGGATCACTTTGCCGGTGGCAGGGCTGGACATACACAAGCCGGGCACATAGTCGCTTGGCAACGGCTTAGACGGGTCGGGGGTGCTGAGGATCTCACTACATTTGAGCGCGTCACTATAATGGGAGATCTGCTCGAGGTGCATAATGAACGGCACGATCTTAACGCCTAGCGCTTCTGCTCTCTCGAAGAGGTAGCGGTCGATCTTAACTATCGGCCTGCCCTCGGAGTCGATAGCGGCCTGGGCGTTCTCTTCGATTACGTTGAGCTTGAGGCGCGCGGTCCAATCTAGGTCTTTTGGAAGACTCCAGCCCCACTGACCACGTTCGGCGATATCCGGCCAGTCAACAACATCCGGCAGCGGCAACTCAATATGGTCCTTTGGTTTGATAACGCTGGGCGGATCAACGATGTCTCGTAATGTTCGAGCGCCGTAAAGCAGACCTACCGGCTGATTGGCAAGAATCAACACGCCGTTAGAATCGGAACGTATTGCATAGGCTTGATCGGCATTTGGAACAGAGCGAAGACGCTCGATCAGAGGACGCAAGGAAGGGCTTTCAACGTTGGTGGTTAGCCGCATTTTGATGGTAAACTTAG